>OGQR01002688.1_pt1 | contig 10391 bp, 10 predicted proteins | sample 1553271 | NCBI WGS metagenome assembly OGQR01 (sample SAMEA2579970, study PRJEB22360) | human gut metagenome | biome: human gut; feature: human-associated habitat; material: faeces | place: Denmark | collected 2008/2010 | reverse complement strand
ACGCCCTCCAGGGGCGGGCGCGGCGCCGGGCGCCAGCCGGCAGGAGCGCGCCCGCGGGGAAGCCATGTACCGGCTGGCACTGCTGGAGGTGTCCGCCCCCGAGGTGACGGACGGCGGGGCGGAGGACCGTCCCTTTGCCTGGCTGTGCCGGGCGGTGCTCGCGGGACATCCCGCCGCGCGGCGGGACTTTGCCCGGATGCTGGCGCGGGCGACCGCGCAGGAGGAGGACAGCCGCCGGGAACTGGAGGAGGCGTGGCAGGCACTGCGCGAGAAGTCCGGCGACACCGGAAAGCGCGGCGCGCGGCTGGCGCACGCCCTCTGGGAGCGCACCGGGGAATTTGCCCGGCAGGATCCGACCGTATGGATGCGGGCGTACTATGCCGCCCTGTCGCCCGTGCCGGAGCCGTTCCGGTACACGGACGAGTCCTGCGACCTGTCCCGCGCGGCGAACGAGGAGGATACGGCGTACACCCGCGCCGCTGTCACGCCCCGCATGGATGCCGAGGCGATGTACTATCTGGGTGAGTGCCTGTTCCGCGGACTGCACATACCCGCCGACCGCGCCGCGGCTGTCCTCTGCTACCGACAGGCGGCTGCCTACACGCCGGGACGCGGCGAACCGGTCTGCCGGGGCGCGCTGTGGGCGCAGTACAGCCTGGGCTGGTGCCTGGTGCGGGGTGTCGGATGTCCCGGCGACCCGCGCGAGGGCGTGGCGTGGCTGAGCCGCGCATCCAGGTACCACGGGCAGGCGGCATATATGCTGGCGGAATGCTACGAGCGCGGCATCGGGGTGGATGTGCCGGATACCCGCAGTGCCGTCACCTACTACCGCCGGGCACTCAAGCTGGGCTACCGCCAGGCGGCGGTCGGCGTGGCGGCAATGGAAAAAGCCCTGCGGAGCCGGGAATAATACAGGAGAACGAATACACAATGGAGAATCAGAATCAGGAAAAGGCTGCCCGGGCAATCGGGCGCGTGGCGGTGATCGGCTGCGGCAGGTGGGGTTCCCTCATCACGTGGTATCTGTCGGCGTGCCGGGGGCTGGACGTGACGCTGTACGGTCGCCCGGACTCCGCGCATATGCAACGCTTCCTGCGCGAACGGCGGAACGACCTGCTGACGCTGCCGGACAGCGTGCAGCTGTCCACCGATCTTGCATCGGCACTGGAGGGACGGGAGGTCATCGTCATATCCATCGGGGCGCAGGGACTGCGCGGGCTGATGGAGGAGCTGCGCCCGCTGGCACTGCGCGACCGCATTGTCGTGCTGTGCATGAAGGGCGTAGAGGCGGACACCGGACTGCGCCTGTCCGAGATTGCGGGCGCGGCGCTCGATCCGTCCTGCCGCATAGCGGTCTGGGTCGGTCCCGGTCATGTACAGGAATTCTATGCAGGCATCCCCAACTGCATGGTCATCGACAGCGCGGACGGGGAGGTCAAGCGGCGGTTGGTGAACGCTTTTTCCGGCGATCTGATCCGTTTCTACTATGGAGAGGATCTGCTGGGCAGTGAAATCGGCGCGGCATCCAAAAATGTCATCGGCATTGCTGCCGGGATGCTGGACGGCATGAAGCTGACGACGCTCAAGGGGGCGCTGATGTCGCGCGGGACACGCGAAATTGCCCGCCTGATCCGCGCGATGGGCGGAAATGAGCTGTCTGCTTACGGGCTGTGCCACCTCGGCGACTACGAGGCGACCGTGTTCTCGCCCTTCAGCCACAACCGGGCATTCGGCGAGGCATGGGTCACGCACAGACCGTACACCGAGCTGGCAGAGGGCTACGCCACCGTGCGCGCCATGTGCCTGCTGGGCGACCGGTACGGCGTGGATCTGCCCATCTGCCGGGCGGTGTACCGCATCCTTTACGAGAACGCAGACCCGATCGCGGAACTGCAGACGCTGTTCTCCCGCCACGTAAAAACGGAGTTCTATTTCTGAGGTTCCGGCAGGCTGCGTGCCGTGTGAAAGGCGGGAGGGCGTCCGTTGCGGCACGGAACCGTGCGGCTGACGCCCGCGCGGGGCGCCTGACAGAAAAGGCAGGGTTGACACGGTAGCGTGTCAACCCTGCTGACGGGTTCAGCGTCGCCTGCCGGTTGTCGGACCGGAGGTGGCATTGCCGTTGTCCGGCTTTGCCGTGGCAGGTGCCCCGGTGGCGGGCGCCGTCGTGGCGGCGCCGGGATCGGGAGTCGTTGCGGGAAGTGTGGCGGGCTCCGTGGGCGTGTGCGTCGCCGGTGCGTGCGTCGTGGAGGGCGCCACCGTGACGGTCGCGGGCTTGCCGGTAGAGCTGTCGGTTTCGGTGCCGTTGCCGCCGCCGCAGGCGGCGGGCTGCCCAATGAGGCGAGCAGCAGCGTTGCCGTCAGTGCCGCCGCGCCGGTTGTCAGCAGTCCTGCCGCCAGGAGACTGCCTCTTTTTCTGTTTCGTCTCATAGTATGACCATACCTTTCTTTTTGTGGCATAAAAAGCCTGAGGGAGCCGTCCGGGCGCCATGCGCCGCACGGGAAGACAGACGGCTCTATGGGTAGTATGCGCCGCGCACGATGTAAAAAGCATAGCAATGCATGGAAAATTCCGTCATTGGGCACACGACGCCCGCCGCAGGCGATGTCGGCGGGGCGCTGACAGCCGCGGAGTCTGGGATGGGGATCTGGGACGGGGAGAGGAAACTTTATTCCGCCAATCAGAAATATTTCCGGGAAACCTCTTGACAAACTCCGGGAAATCGTGTATAATCTATTCGTTGTCGATTGGCGGCTGGATGATGTTGCCGATCGGTAAGATGCGAGGGTGGCGGAACTGGCAGACGCGCACGTTTGAGGGGCGTGTGGTTCACACCATACGGGTTCGATTCCCGTTCCTCGCACCACCGTTTCACGGAGCGAGGGTTTCGTGAACGGGTATGCGGGCATGGCGGAATTGGCAGACGCGCTAGATTCAGGTTCTAGTCGGGGCAACTCGGTGGAGGTTCAAGTCCTCTTGCCCGCACCACCAAAAAGCCTTGAAAACAATGAATTTTCAAGGCTTTTTGCTTTTTCTTTTCTGTTGTCACACGGCGGTCGGGGGGCGGCGTGTTTATGATGTCAAATCAACAAACCGGAATTTGTATTATTGGTTATTATATTTGGCGGCTTGTTCTTTCCAGTATGCCATAATATTTTCAACCATTGTAATACACTCATTTTTAGCAGTAGTTTCATTATATTCTTGCATATTGCTGAAAATATGTCCGCATGGTTCTAAATCATCATCTTCAAAACCACCACAAACGCCAACAAGCCATTTACCAAGCAACGATGCTTTGAATTTGAAAATGTAATAATGCATTTCATTAAAATCAAATTCACCTGCACATTCAATTTTGAAAGGCTTTTTTCCTAATTCATGAGGGTCAGATAACCATTCAATCATTGCTGTTTGTGCTGCGTATAGCTGTTCCTTATTCATTTCCATATACCTCCAAAAATTCCGATTTATCGATATCTTATCCTTGTTCTTTTATATACATTTCAAACTGCCCCCGCACAGCTTGCAGGCGTTTGGTCACGGTGCTGTGCGTCTTATAACCGAGCGCCTCTGCAATTTCCTCAGTTGTGCGGGCGTATATTTTTTGTCACGAAGGCAGGGATGTTTCCGGTAAAATCATGTGTTTCATAGTACGCCTGAAGCGCATCCCGCGTCTCTTTGTCGTATGGCATGGCGAGTCCTCCCACTACATATTTTTATAATCGTTCCCCCACTTTGCCATAGCATCCGCGCTTTTTCAAGCCCTTAGCCCAGGGTTACTTTTTTATTACCGAGGCACAAAAAAGTGCGTACTTTACAAGCCCGAAAACCTGTTGTATACTGTTCTTGCAAGCAGGGGAACGGATCCGCCCCGAAGCAAAAAATCAAGGAAAAAAGATAAAGCAGGAGATCATGTGCTCGGCGGTTCAGTCCGGTATCCCCGCATGTGCCAGGAACTTTTTATCCGACTGTATCGCATGCGTTACAAACTTTCCGTCGCAAAACAGCGCGTAAGTTGTAACGGGGGTTGGCGCGCTCTGTGCCTCTTCTTTGCTCTCTATGTGAATGGTCTTTAGCGAAATGCCGTGTTCCTTTGCCGCTTCCCTTACTTTCGGCACCCAATAATAAGTAAACGAACACTGGTCGGTATAATATAGGACAAATCCGTCCTCGTTTACCGCCGGATGCTTGGCGCATTCTCTGAATTTTGGCGGCTCAGCGTTCGGCACAATGGGCAAATACATAAGGTTAATCCCGCAATCGGACACATCTGCGACGGAAAAGCCCTTGTACTCCATATATTTCGGATCGGAAAGAAATTCCCTCTTGCGTCCTTCGGCAGATAGGATGCAGACGCCTTTTTTACCTTGAGCTACGGCGTCATTTATGCACTCGTTCAAAAGGTCGTTGGAATATCCGTGCCCTTTCATAGAACCCGCAATCCACAGGCAGTTGATATAGATGTAACCGTCTGCTTCAATGGGTACCCATGCGCTTTCAGCCGGAATATACTCGATAAAGCACTTGCCGCGTTCCTCGCTTCGATAAAAAACAAGTCCCTCGTCTAAACGCTGTTTGAGCCATTCCTTTTTGGCGAGGCTCTGCTTGCCCGACATGGCACAGCAGATGTGCTCCCTGTCGATGTTTTCCTTCGTAATACGGATGTAATTCATATTTTTTCCTCGCATGTTGTAAACGATACTTATCTCACCGCGACATTTCTTCCCGCGCCGCCAATATCGCGCATCTATACACGCGATCCAAATGGCAATTTTGGGTTTTCTCTTTCCGTTGTCACACAGCTTTCAGGGGATGACCACCTAAGAGTTCACTTCCAAAAGGTGATATGGCGGTGGGCTTGCTATTCCTTTACATTGACGCACTTAATTTCGCTTTTGATCATCCTCGCCGTGAATTCGTGCGTTCATTTTCTTGATGCGCCTCTTCCAAAGCAGATACTGTGAAATCCAGACCGCTGCAAAAATCATCACGAAGATTCCCGCATAAGAAAGAACACCGGTGATGGAGTGCTTCATCCAATTCGCAAAATAAGCAATCGGCAGCATGACCACGCTGATAATCAAAAAGTAAATGCCGCTTTGCTTTGCAAGGCTCCATGAATCAATTTCCCAGATCACGGACGCCATCGCAAATCCCACACCAAGGAGGGCGCACAGAATCGTCTGCAAAACAACTGCATTCAGTTCGTTTCCCGTCGTTTGGATCAGTTCCGGCGTGACGGGGTAAAAAGAGCCGTCTCCGATGCAGATGGAGATCAGCAGCGTAATTACAAACCCGATGGCGATTCCGACGGGCAGCCCGAACAGTCCGCGCAAAATAATTTTCTTTTTCATTTTTGCCACCTCATAATCCCAATAATTGTTTGATTTTAGCAACATATCGCCTTGAAACATAAGTAACCGTTCCGTTTGAGAGAGAAACGCATATCGTTCCCGTAAAGCTCAGATCGAAGCCCATGACTTTTTTCAGGTTAATAATCTCGCTGTTTGATATGCGTACGAAGGAAGCGTTCGAAAGACGTTGCTCCGCTTCGTACAGCCGCAGGCGGAGAAGAAATTCGCCGTTTTTCGTTTCGGCATAGACCTTGCCGCCCGAAGCATAGACCCGATCAATCTCATTTGGCTCCAGTAAGGTCACCTGTTCATCCCGAAACCCCGCAAGCACCTCCGATGGCTCCACCGAAAGCTTCTTTATAATTTCATTAATCTTGTCGGTAACTCTGTCTGTCACGATGACGATTTTCGGTTCGGTGCAACTTTCATCAATTTTGATTTCGATCTTCAATCCAATTTTCTCCTTTCTGCGATTACATTATAAAGGATCGGGAAAAGAAATTCCACTATTTCCCGATAGGTGGTCGTTATTGGCTCATAGGTGGTAAATACAAGCAAACAGCTTATGTGTTTTTGCGTTTTATAGCGGTGATTTTTCTTTCTGGAATCAATTATACCTTTTTTTTCGGCTGTTTTTCAAGTCGTAATGCTTGCCATGCTCACGGTTTCATGTTATTGTACTGATAGCAAAAGGGCAGGCATCTTGCCTGTTCTTTGGGCGCGGCGCCGCCGAACTTGTTTCTTAATTGTGAATTTCGCGCGTCTCCTCTTGACAGGCGCCACAGACTGTGCTATAATGATTTGGTAGCGGGGTGTGGCACAGCTTGGTAGTGCGCTTGGTTCGGGACCAAGAGGCCGCAGGTTCGAATCCTGTCACTCCGACCACATACGAATAATCCGAACACTTTCCGAATAGGAGAGGCGTTCGGATTTTTTGTTTCTATCGAATATCCGAATTTCAATGCGTTGCATTCACTTTGAAAAATTGCTATCACCGCCAAACCGCATGATTTTTCCAAACGCCTATTGCATTTATCCCGCAGATAGAGTATAATGGGAGGGATAACAGCTACCCGCTGACAAAGGCAAGAAAGAGGTATATATCATGCAGCATATCCAGATCGCCATAGACGGTCCGAGCGGAGCCGGGAAGTCCACAATATCCAAAGCCATCGCGGCAAGACTGGGGATCGTGTACGTGGATACGGGCGCACTGTACCGCACAGTGGGCTACTATGCCCGCTCACAGGGGATTTCCCTGCCCGCCATCGCCGCCGTGGTCGATAAACTGAGTGCCATACACGTTGAGGTCCGGTACGTGGACGGCGTGCAGAACGTCTTCCTCAACGGCGAAAATCTGGGAGACCGCATCCGCGAAAACGAGATTTCCCTGTACGCCTCTGCCGTGGGCGCCCTGCCTCCGGTTCGCGCTTTCCTGCTGGATACGCAGCAGCGCATCGCGCGGGAAAACAGCGTCATCATGGACGGACGCGATATCGGCACGGTCATCCTGCCCGATGCGCAGGTCAAAATCTTCCTGACAGCCTCCAACGAGGCGCGCGCACGTCGCCGCGTCGCCGAGCTGGCGGAGAAGGGTATGCCCGTGGATTACGAAACCGTCCTCGCCGATATGTACAAGCGCGACGAGGAGGATCGTACCCGCGCGGTTGCGCCTGCCGTGGCGGCGCCGGATGCCATCCGCTTCGACAATTCCGGGCTGACCTTTGAGGAAAGCGTGGAGGCAATCCTCAACCTCATCCGCGAAACACTTGCCGGAAAGGGGCTGAGTCTGTGAGCAAGCAAGTCACCGAAACGGCGGCTCTGACCCCCGAGGAGCGCCGCGCACGCAACCGGAAACACTGCCGCAGCGGGCTGTATAAGGTCGTACACGCCGTGTTCGCCGGTCCCATACGCCTGTTTCACCGCATCCGGGTGAAGGGGCGCGAGAACGAGCCGCGCCGCGGGGACGGCTCCTATCTGGTCATCTGCAACCACCTGACATGGCGCGATCCCATTTTCCTGTGCGCCAGCCTGCGGCAGCAGCAGCCGCACTTCATGGCGAAAAAGGAGCTGTTCCGCATTCCGGTCTTCAACTGGATGATCCGCGCGCTGGGCGCTTACCCGGTCAACCGGGGAGGTGCCGATGTCGGCGCCATCCGGCACACCATCCGGATGCTGGAGGACGGCAAAGCCGTCGGAATGTTCCCGCAGGGGCACCGCAACAACGGCGTTGATCCCCGCACGACCAAGATACACGCCGGCGCTGCCATGATCGCCCTGCGGGCGGGTGTGCCCATCCTGCCGGTGTTCATCCGCGTGCCGGACAACCGGATGCGTGCCTTCTGCCGCAAGGAGGTCATCATCGGCAAGCCCATCACGCCGGAGGAAATGCACTACGACCCGGAGGCGCCCGGCGAGTACGACCGCATCATGCGGATGGCGTTTGAGCGCGTCTGCGCCCTTGGGGACGAAACGCCGTGAGCCGGGAGGTCATTATCGCGCAGGGCGCCGGGTTCTGCTTCGGCGTTGCCCGCGCAACGGCGGCGGTCGAGCGTGAGATCGCCGCGCACGCGCCCGGCGAACGCATTTTCACGCTGGGGCGGCTGATACACAACGAGATCTATACCCGCCGCCTGCAGGAGGGCGGCGTGGAGGTGATCGGCACCGAGGACATCCCCCGCCTGTGCGGGGAAGCACGGGAAGACGCACCGGTGCGCGTGTTTATCCGCGCCCACGGCATGACTGCCGGGACCGAGGCACTGCTGCACGCGTGCGCCGCGCGCAACCCGTACTTCACCTTTACCGACTGCACCTGCTCCTTCGTCAAGAAGATACACCGCATCTGTGCGGAGCAATCTGAACTTTGTCGCGCGGCGCGCGAGGCGACCGGGCAGGACGACCGCTTCCTGCTGGTGCTCGGCTCGGCGGATCACCCGGAGGTCGTCGGATTCCTCAGCCGCTTTGAAGGGGAGAAGCACGTCTTTTCCTCGGCGGCGGAGCTGGAGTCTTTGCTGCGTGCCCCCGGAAACGCGGTCAAATGGGGCTCCATGACGCCGATTCTGGTCGCACAGACCACACATAACCTGAAAGAATGGGAAATGTCAAAAAAAATTCTCAAAAACCTCTTTACAAATTCACTTATTTTTGATACAATATGCAGTGTTACGGAATCCCGGCAGCAGGAAGCCGCCGCTCTCGCACGCGAATGTGATCTCATAATCGTGATAGGAGGCAGGGACAGTTCAAACTCTGCCAAACTTTTTTCGATATGCAAAAGCATTTGCGCTGACACCGTGTGGGTCGAACGCGCCGAGGAGCTGCAGGACAGGATCCCGTTATCCCGCCGCTTGGCGGGCACCCACCGCAAGGTGGGAGTCGTGGCAGGGGCATCCACCCCCCGCGATATCATTGAGGAGGTTGCAAACAACATGAGCGAACAGGCACAGAACGAGAACTTCGCCGAGCTGCTGGAAGAATCAGCACTCAAAACAATAAAGACAGGAGATACCGTAGTAGGGATCGTGACCGCGATCACGCCCGGCGAGATTCAGCTCGACCTGGGAACCAAGGTGACCGGCGTTATCAAGCTGGATCAGATTACGGATGATCCTGCGGCGAAGCTGGATCAGATGTTCAAAATCGGGGATGAGGTGGAGGCTTTCGTGATCCGTGTCAGCGATGTCGATGGCTTCGCTACACTCTCCAAGAAGCGCGTTGACTCCGACAAGAACTGGAAGAAGATCGAGGAAGCCTACGAGACGCAGGAGACTGTCGAGGGTAAGGTCATCCTGGTCAACAAGGGCGGCGTCGTGGCGCTGGTCAACTCCAATCAGGTCTTCATTCCCGCCGCACATTCCGGCGTGCCGCGCGACGGCGATCTGAACACGCTGGTGGGTCAGACCGTGTCCATGAAGATCATTGAGATCAAGGACAACAAGAAGGCAAAGGGCTCCATCCGCAAGGTTCTGCAGGAGCAGCGCAATGCCCGCGAGAAGGAGTTCTGGGAGAACATCGAGGACGGCAAGGTGTATCAGGGCGTGGTCAAGAGCATGACCAGCTACGGTGCGTTTGTGGATCTGGGCGGCGTGGACGGAATGGTTCACTCCACCGAGCTTTCCTGGAAGCACATCAAGAGCCCTGCCGAAGTGGTTTCCATCGGTGACGAGATTACGGTCTTTGTCAAGAGCTTCAACGCAGAGAAGAAGCGCATCTCGCTCGGCTACAAGACCGAGGCGACCAACCCGTGGTACATCTTCACGCACACCTACGCCATCGGCGATGTGGCTCCCGTGAAGATCGTCAGCCTGATGCCCTTCGGCGCGTTCGCGGAGATCGTGGACGGCGTGGACGGTCTTATCCACATTTCCGAGATCGCAGACCACCGCATCGGCAAGCCTGCCGACGTCCTGCAGGTTGGTCAGGTCGTGGATGCCAAGATCCTGGACATCGACTCCGAGAAGCAGAAGGTCGCGCTCTCTATCCGCGCTCTGCTGGAGGCTGCCCGGGACGAGGAGGAAGCTATGCCCGAAGAGATCCCGGAGGATGTTGTGGTCTACTCCGACGAGGAGTGATACCATCCCAAGCCAAAAAACAGGAGACTTCCCAAGCGGAAGCCTCCTGTTTTTTTGTGCAGGGCATCTCCAAATACGGATCCGTGAACGCCGCGGTCAGTTCGCGTAGGCGTTGTACAGCGAAACGTGATCCCGGATGCACGTAAGGTAGCCATCGCTCCCGGTCGCCTGCGAGGTCACGCATATGTACGCGTGTCCGTCCGCGCCGACCGCGTAGCTTGCCAGGCAGAACCCGGAATTGTTGCCCGCGTATCCGGTTTTGCCCGCCGTCATGGTCAGCGAGTCGGGCTTGCCCTTGTCTGCCTGCGACAGAAGCGTCAGAAACTTGTTGGAAACATAGTAGGTAAAGCTGTACCCGGCGTCCCTGCCCGTCGTTTTCGTGCAGGTCGCATTGTAGGAATCGGTGGTCAGTATCCGGCGACAGAGCGACATCCGCATCGCGTAGGAGAGGATAGCCGCCATATCG
>OGQR01002686.1_pt1 | contig 10393 bp, 8 predicted proteins | sample 1553271 | NCBI WGS metagenome assembly OGQR01 (sample SAMEA2579970, study PRJEB22360) | human gut metagenome | biome: human gut; feature: human-associated habitat; material: faeces | place: Denmark | collected 2008/2010 | reverse complement strand
CGAAAGGATTTATTCTGAGAATCAAAAACAATAATGTTCTTTTTGAAAGTACATCCGGGGGTGGGTTCACAGCTCTGGCAGAATATGTGCTGCATAATGGTGGCGTAGTTTATGGAGCAGGCTACGATGAAATGATGAATGTCATTTGTAAAAGAGCAACAACGACTGCGCAGCTTCAGGAAATGAGAGGGTCAAAGTTTGTTCAATCTACGCTTGGAAATACGTTTGAAAGAATAAAGAAAGAATTGCTAGATGGAGTGTATGTGATGTTCACAGGATCTCCATGTCAAATTGCCGGACTTTTGCATTACTTAAAGAAAAAACCTGAGAACCTACTATGTGTAGATTTTGTCTGTCGTGGTGTTCCTTCACCAGGATTGTGGAGAAACTATGTGAATTTTATGGAAGAAAAATTCAACAGCAAAATGGTAGGAGCACGGTTCAAACATAAAACGTATGGATATCATACGACAACGATGAAAATTGATTTTGATAATGGAAAGACCTACTATGGCTCAGGGCGAGTTGATCCTTACATGAAGTCCTTTGTTAGTGAACTAGCTTCGAGACCATCGTGTGCGTATTGTGCATTTAAAGGATTGGAACGTCCGAGCGATATTACAATTTTTGATTGCTATGAATACGCCAAATTGACCGGAAAAGAAGACGATGATAAGGGATACTCTTCAATTTTTGTGCATTCTGAAAAAGGTAAGAAAGTTATGGAAGGGATTGCATCAGAAGTTGAATGTTTTTCTATAGATGCAGAAGAACTGGTTCAATATAATGGAATCATGGTTAGAAACAGTGCAAAAGCAAATGAAAAGCGGGATGAGTTTTATTGCTTAGCAGCAGAAATGCCAATTAATAAAGCACTTAATCAGGTTGCACCAATTACGATTAGAGATTATGCAATTGAGAAAGCAAAGAAATTTTTGTAGTCGACAGGTACAATAAAATATATCAGGAAACTTAAGAAAAAGCACACGATAGCGGTAACAAAATGACATAAGTAGATAGGAGAAAAAAATGAAAGATGTATTGATTGTTTGTTATGGAATGGGATGTGGAGGTGCGGAAAAGAGCCTTATCTCTTTTTTGAATCGATTACCAAAAGATAGATGGAATGTCGATTTAATTGTCGCAAATCCTAACGGAATGTACATGAAGCAGATTCCAAGCACAGTCCATTTTTTAAACAATCAGTACGAACTGGAAAACTTTGCCACGCCCATGAGCTTGCGTAGAAAAAAAGTGTGTAATGGCCGAGACTTGATAAATCAAGCAAGTTGGCAAATAAAATCAAGATTTTTATGCAAAAATCTAAGTTGGAACGAGAAAAGATGGGAATTATGGGGAAAGCATCTGCCAAAGCTCAAAAAAAGATATGACTTGGCAATTTCTTACATGAATGGCCCGACAAACTATTATGTGATTGATAAGGTTACGGCTAAAAAGAAGATTCTTTGGATTCATAATGAATTTGAAAAGTTGGATGTAAACTATGACTATGAGAGAAATTATTATGAAAAAGCGGATCGAGTTGTAACCATTTCTCAGGATTGCGTTGATAGTTTTGCCAGAGTTTATCCGGATCTGAGAAAAAAGGCTCTTGTGCTTGAAAATATTTCTTCACCAGAAACAATTCGGAATGCTGCAAAGTTGGTCCCGGAGGATGACTTTTTCCAGTATGAGGGACTAAAGATTGTATCTATTGGAAGACTAGCTCCACAAAAAGGATATGAAATTGCAATTGATGCAGCCGCAAAAATAAAGAAGCAGGGAATAGAGTTTGTTTGGTATATACTGGGGGAAGGAGAACTAAGAGCGGAATTAGAAAGACTAATCAAGACAAATGAACTTGTAAAAGAGGTAAAACTTGTCGGTATAAAGGAAAATCCCTATCCATATATTGCTGGTTGCGATATTTTCGCACAGACATCCCGATACGAAGGAAAATCAATTGCATTAGATGAAGCAAAAATACTAAATAAGCCTATTTTAGTAACAAATTATGCAACGGTTGGGGCTTCAATAAATAATGGAGAAAACGGACTAATTGTATCGATGAACGGAGAAAGTGTTGCAGAGGGCCTAATGCAACTTAGTGAAAATCAGCAATTAAGAAATCAGCTTGTTGAGAATTTGAAAAAAGAAAAAACAGGAAATGAAGAAGAAATTAATAAATATATTCAGCTGATTGAAGAAAATTTAAATTAAAGGGGGAAAGATATAATGACACCATTTTTCTCAGTTATTTTGCCTTCTTATAATGTTGAAAAATATCTCGATAGATGTGTTAAATCCTTTCTGGCACAAAGTTTCACAGATTACGAAATAATTATTGTGGATGATGGTTCTACAGATCGTACTGGTGAAATAGCGGATTTTTATGTTGGAAAATACGATTTTATAAAGTGTATTCATAAAGCGAATGGTGGATTATCCAGTGCAAGAAACGCAGGAATAGCAGAAGCAAAAGGTCAGTTTATTCATATGTGTGATGCTGATGACTGGGTTACCCCTACGTTTCTTGAAGTAATAGCGACGAAAGCAATTGGCGATATTGGGAGAGCGTCTCAAGTACCAGATATTGTTAAGTTTAACTATTATCGTCATGTGGATGGAAAAACAACATTATGTAAGAATATTCTTCAGGAGGGTTCCTACGATTCCGTGGAGGATATTGATTTATTAATGAAAGAGGCACTTAAATCGGTAAATTCATATGTGCTTTCAGCTTGGTCACATATTTATAGAAGAGATTTTCTAATAGAGAATAATTTAACTTTTGTTTCTGAACGTAAAGTGGGAAGTGAAGACTTTTTATTTAATCTGGAAGCACTTTGTTTTGCAAAGAAAGTGTATGCTGTAAATGACGCTTGCTATTATTATGATTTGCGATTTGGAAGTCTTACCCAAAAGTATCGTGAATCGCTTCCAAAGCAATATGTGAGCTTATATAGATCATTTATGATATTTATTGAGAACAGTCATGTAAGGAATAAACACATAGATGAGTTTCAAAATATGTTTTTATGGCAGTTGATTTTTGGTACATGCTTTCCTAATGAATACAGGAAGACAGAAAATCACTCGGTAGCAGATGGAAGAGTAAGGGTAAAAGAAATTTGTGGTATGAACGAAGTTCAAACCATTGCAAGAAAGCAGTTGAAAACTGCTAAGAAACCAAAAAGGATTTTATATTTATTAGCATTTATTTTCAAGCAGGAATGGATTTTTTTTCGGATATTTGTTGGAAAGAAAAAGAACAGTTGAACATATAATAGTAGGTGGAGTAAGGAGGATGTGCATGGTTGTAAGAAAAAAACAACTTATCACATTTATAATGACGGTGTTGATGTTTCATCTGTCATTCATAGCATTCAAAGAGGAATATTTTGTTGGATTTTTGAAAATCCAACGTTACGCTGCGATTGCGTTAATTGGTCTTGTTTTCGTTAATATAAATGCGTTTATAAAAAAAGAAAACTGTTTGATAAATATCATTTTAATTCTTTTGAGCGTTAGCGTGGGATATTCGTCATGGATGAATAGGGATTTGTCGGGATACGGTTTGATTAATATTATATTTGCTGTTGTTAAAACTGTTGCACCATTTATTGCTTTGGAATATGCCTGTGAGGTAAGAGAGGAAAAAACTGCTATACGAGTTTTGCTTGCTTGTACGCTGATTTATTGTTTTATTGCAGATGTACATGGCTTTTCTACTGGGGTTATTGGACAGGATAAAGGCAATTTGCTGTTAGGAAACAAATTCAACTTATCATATTTACATATATTTTCAGTTGCATTATATGCTAATATGCGTGAAGAGAAAGCAAAGAAAGTAAATACAACATTAATCGTTTTATGGGGGATAGCATTTTTTATTGCAATAACATCGACATGCACGACTGCTGCGGTTGCATGTGTTTTGTTTGCAGTGCTGTATTTATTTCAGGAAAAGTTTGAAAAAATAATTTTGAATCCCATTGTAGCGATTGTATTGATTCTGTTTTGCGATTCACTTTTGTTTATTAATTCAGCTATTCTAACGTGGGGACCCATAAATAGTTTTATTGTTGATTTTTTGCATGAAGATACAACACTTACTGGTAGAATGACGATATATCAAAATGTTCTAAAACTTTTGATGATGAATCCGTGGTTTGGTTTCGGAGCAGAGAATAACCATATTATGTCGTATACGGTTGCTAGGGGAGGCAATACTCAGAATGGTCTGGCTGATATTATTGTTTCATATGGAATTGTAGGAGCCTTTCTAATTTTAACGATAATGTGCATTGCAATGATAAAGCAAAAGGACAGATGTAGCAAATCATATATGGCGCTGTTGTATACATTTATTGTCATTTCTATGGTAGAAATAACACTTGGTAGTTATTTCTTGATTGTTTTAGCATTGTTAATGTTTATAGGGAAAAGTACAAATTATGCAAAGGATGATTAAATTAGGAGGTGACAAACTTGTATATTATCAAAAGTAGAAAAGAAATGAAAGACGCAATCGACATGGATCGCAAGTATTACGATACCCAAAATGATTTGTTTATGAAAAGAACCAATGATCATTTGGTTCAAATAAAAAAGTATATGTATTGCTTACGCCATGAACAATATTATATCTCAAAAAATAATAAGCTTGGTAGACTTTTGAGACTATATTGGGCAAGAAGAAAAAATACGATTGGAAACAGAATTGGTTTTTATATTGGAGCAACTGTTTTTGAACCAGGGATTACGATTTATCATCACGGAACAATTATCATAAATGGTAATGCTGCAATAGGTCAAGGATGCTGTCTGCATGGTAATAATTGTATTGGAAATGATGGAAAAAGTGGAGGAGCGCCAGTTATTGGTAAAAATGTTGATATTGGATTTGGTGCAGTAATAATCGGAGATATTCAAATTGCTGATAACTGTAAAATTGGTGCTGGTGCAGTTGTTGTGCATAGTTGTTTGGAAGAAGGATCTACACTTGTAGGAGTTCCAGCAAGAAGAGTATAGAGTGGGAAGATAAGGAGCAAAGCATTTAGATATGGCGAACAGTAGAACTAGAAACGCAACAAGAAATATGATGTTTGGTACGCTTCTAAAAATTTATCAAATGATAGTTCCATTTTTAATGAGAACTGTAATGATCTATTTCATGGGCGTTCAGTATGTTGGTTTAAATAGCTTGTTTACATCAATTCTTCAAGTGCTAAATTTGGCAGAATTGGGTGTTGGAAGTGCAATGGTGTACAGCATGTACAAGCCAATAGCAGAGGAAGATACTGCTACGATATGTGCATTGATGAGGCTTTATAAAATATATTATAGAATTATAGGATGTGTCATTGCAGTAGCGGGTTTATTAGCGACGCCTCTTATCCCTTTTTTTGTAAAAGGAAGTATTCCAGAAAATCTTGACTTACATATATTATATTTATTAAATTTGGCGGCAACTGTTTTCTCGTATTGGTTGTTTGCATATAAAAACAGTTTGCTAATGGCGCATCAGAGAACCGATGTTACTAGTAAAATTTCATTGGCAATTAATACGGTTCAGTTCCTGACACAATTCCTTATGATATATGTGTTTAGAAATTACTATCTGTATTTAATTGTTGCAATTGTTAGCCAAATCACAAATAACATCATAACTTCTATAATTGTATCTAAAATGTATCCTGATTATTATCCAAAAGGGAAATTAGATGCAAAAACAGTAGGCTCGATTAATGGACGTATAAAAGATTTGTTTATCGCAAAGTTCGGAGGGGTTGTTTTAAATTCGGCTGATACTATAGTTATTTCAGCGTTTTTAGGATTGACTCTTTTAGCAGTTTATCAGAATTATTATTTTGTAATGTCTTCCATATGCGGAATAATGGAAATACTTTTAACTTCTATTACAGCAGGATTGGGAAACAGTTACATAACTGAAAGCAAGGAAAAAAATTATACAGATTTAAAGAAAATTACATTTATGTTTTTTTGGTTAACAGGAATGTGCACAAGCTGCTTTTTGGGAATATTTCAACCTTTTATGAGACTTTGGGTTGGTGAAAAGTTTTTAATGGGGTTTTCAGTTGTAGTGTGTTTATGTGTCTATTTTTATTTATATGAAACGACAAGACTGCTTAATGTTTTTAAGAATGCCGGAGGAATTTGGCATGAAGATAGATTTCGACCGTTAATTTCCGCTATAGTAAATTTGGCTTTGAACTTAATTTCTGTTAACTATATTGGAATATATGGAATAGTACTTTCTACAATTGTTGCCCTGGGAGTTATAGAAATTCCTTGGTTATTACAAAACATATTTACAGTTATGTATGATACCTCATTATTCAAGGATTATTTTAAAATGTTTGTATCGTGGATTATAGCCACAGTGTTTTCATGTGTAATCATCGCTGTACTGACCTACAAGGTGACTTTTTCTGGATGGGGTGCATTTGCCTTTTTCGTTGTAGTAAGTGTGTTGATTCCGAATATTGTTTTTCTACTTTTAATGCATAAAACGGAGGAATTCAAATTAAGTATTAGTATGGTTAATAGGATTACTCATAACAAATTGCCGATTATCAAGAACTTATAACTTGTAAAAGTAGAGGAAATGTCAAGTTAATTGATCACTATTGGATTATGCTTTATTTATGAGATTGGATAAAAGACAAACAAATATTAAGGTCAGATGAATGGCTTCAGATCAGTATGCTGGATAATATGGTTTTAGGGTACTCAAGAACAAAAGATTTGGATGAGAAAACGGTACAATCTGGAGTTGTTGTGCCGCGAAAACGTTATTTATCAAGCTTTGCAAACCCACAACGACAACAGAATAAATATATACTGTTAGATAAATCTTTACGTAAAAAAGATTTTGGACAGTTCAAACTGCTGTGTGATAGATGGAGGTATTTATAAATTGTAAATTTGCCAGAAATGCCAACTCGAGTTACGAAAATAACTATTTGAACACGAAAAATGAAGCAATAATGTTATGTGGAAAGAATGAAATCAAAAGTGAAGAGAAAAAAAGTATACTTCATAACAGTTGTTATTGGATTTGCTATATGCATGGTCGGAGTTATATTTGGAAGCCGATTGGTATTTCAGCGAACCTGCGAAAGAAGAACTACTCCATGGTCAGATTTAGGTACTGCAGACGATGATGAATATAGAATTCTCATAGATGCATATAAAATAAAAAATCAATCAAATGAAACTGTTATGATACAAGCATTTGATAATACAAAACTGATAGGTCATTATTATGAAAGAGAAAAAGGTGCGCCTTTAATTGTGTTTTTTCATGGATTGTGGGGGCACAGTTATTTGGATGGCGTGCCAATATATAGAATTACACAAAAACACAATTGGAATCTTCTACTATGTGACTTACGCGCACAGGGAGATAGTGAAGGGGAATTCTCAACATTAGGAGTGCTAGAAAAATATGATTGTCTTGATTGGGTAGAATGGGCACAAAATCGCTTTGGAGATAAAAATCCTATTTTTCTTATGGGAGTTTCAATGGGAGCATCAATTGTGATGATGAGCAGTGATTTGGAGTTGCCTGATTCAGTATATGGAATTATTGATGACTGTGGTTTTACATCTACATTGGACGTGATAAAGCAGAATAATAACAAGCAAATATCAAAATACATACCCAAAAATCTATTTCCTACTATGCTTAATGTAGGAACAAAGATTTGGGGGAGTTTTGATTTATCAGACGCAGATGCGTGTAAGGCTTTAGCACATACCGATATTCCTCTTTTAATCATTCACGGTGACGAAGATATGAAGGCACCTTTATCTATGGCTTATAAACTATACGATAGTTGTAATGGTGAAAAGCAGTTATATATAGTTCATGGGGCAGATCATTCAGAAAATTATAGAAAAGACCCGGGAGGATATGAGAAAATTGTAACAAAGTTTATTGAAGAACGCATTGAAAGAAAGGATGACTAAAATGAATGATTATTTTTTTAGCGGGCCAGCGGGTATCGGCAGCCGTTTCGGAACAGGAATTAAACAGTTGGAGCCAGTGGATGCTTCTAATCATATCATCATGGACTACTCAATCCATGATGCAATCGAAGCAGGCTTCAATCATGTAGTATTTATTATCCGTAAGGATATCGAGAAGGAATTCAAAGAGGCCATCGGTGATCGTATCGAAGCTATTTGCTCTGCTCATAATGTAACTGTTGACTATGCTTTCCAAGATATCAATGATATCCCGGGAACTCTGCCAGAAGGCCGGACAAAGCCGTGGGGAACCGGTCAGGCTGTGCTTGCAGCGAAGAAGGTCATCAAGACTCCGTTTATCGTCATCAATGCAGACGATTACTATGGCAAGGAAGGTTTCAAAGCCGTACATGAGTATTTGGTGAATGGTGGCAAGTCCTGCATGGCAGGCTTTGTGCTGAAGAACACGCTGTCTGATAATGGCGGTGTGACCCGTGGCATCTGCAAGATGGATGATCAGAACAATCTGACTGAGGTTGTGGAAACCAAGAACATCGTCAAGACTGCAAATGGAGCCGAGGCAGATGGAAAAGTGATTGACGTTGATTCTCTGGTTTCCATGAATATGTGGGGATTAACACCGGAGTTTTTGGTTGTATTGGAAGAAGGCTTCAAAGAGTTCTTTGAGAAGGAAATGCCTGGCAATCCTCTGAAGGCGGAGTATCTGATCCCAATCTTCATCGGTGAGCTGCTGGAGCAGGGCAAGATGTCTGTGAAGGTTCTGAAGACCAACGACACCTGGTACGGCATGACCTACCATGAGGACGTTGTAGCCGTAAAGGACAGCTTCAAAAAAATGCTGGAGAACGGCGTGTATAAGGCTGACTTGTTTAGTGATCTGTAAACGACGATGAAAGAAATGATTGATTTACTCGGGAAGATTCTCACAAACATTCTGACAGTTCTCTACGAGCCGTTTGGATTCTCGCTCCTGCTTTCCTTTTTGGCTATGTTTTTCTATCTGTATGCGTATGAGCCTACCGCAGCCGGCAAAGGCTGGAAGAACGCCATAGTGGCATGGTATCAGAAGTTCAAAGAGAGCGTGTTCTTTCGGAAGCTGTTCTTACTGGCTTTCGTGACATCGATGATCTTGTTCCGGACGCTGCTGAATCGGAACCTGTGGCTAAATCCTTTGTCAAATGTCATGGGCGGTTGGGGCATTTGGGAGACCGTGAACGGCGAACGGAAGCTGACCACCGAGTGCATCGAGAATGTAATCATGATGGTGCCGTTTTCAGCAATAGTGATGTGGACGTTCGGAGAGAAGATTGGAAACAGCTGGAAGAAGATCCTATGGCAAAGCGGGAAGATAGCATTCATCTTTTCGGTAGGCATTGAGCTACTACAATTATTCTTGCGGCTCGGTACGTTACAATTATCTGACTTGTTCTATAACACAGTTGGTGGAGTAGTCGGTGGTTTGGTGTACTATGTGGCGATGAAGATAAGAAAACATCTGTAAAAGAATATAGTTTTGTGATATACTAAAGAGAGACTTCTATGTTGTTTTCGTATCTACACAATACTTAATTTAAACAATTATAGTTTTAGAAAGAGGTTTGATCCTATGCCCAGAACAAAAGGTAGCAAGAATAAGCCCAAAACTGTGACTGCTGATTTCGCAACGCAGATTGCAGAAAAGCAGTCCGCAAAGGAAGCGCTCACAGCGGAAATCGCATCTATCACCGCAAACATTGACACTTTGAAGGCTGACCTGAAAGTGAAGAAGACTGCTCTGAAGAAGGCCGAAAAAGAAGTGGCAATGCTGGAAGCGAAGAAGGCAAAGGCAGATGCCAAAGCTGCAGAAGAAGCAAAAAAGACAGAAGCAGAGTCCGTTCTGAAAAAGCTGCTGGCCGAAGGCATGAGTGCCGATGAAATCCTCGCAAAACTGAAATAACACGAAAAACCCGTGATGGACAGGCATAACGCGCCGTTCATTACGGGTTTTAGGGTTATAAGAATATAAGTTTATCCAGCGGCAACATCAAACTGAAAATGTACCGGAAGGTTGAACTGTTTGATAAACGCATGGTGCTGGGCGTGGTAGTGACGCAGATCGTACCCCAGATGATGCAGTTCCAGCAGTTTTACCAGCACCAGATTGAGGTGAATCCGCTTGGCCGCAGAAATCTGCGCCGCGTCCAACCCGCGCTTCGTCATTTGATAGACTTCGTCACTGTCCAGCATCAGGTGGGATGTGAAAGCGTTGTGCTCATAAAGAAGGATGTGCTTGTCCTTAATGGTCAGAAATTTGTCCAGGGTATGCAAGTCCATAAGCAGCTGATGCTCCAGATAATGCCCCAGCGCATAGCCGCACACCATCTGCTTCGTCTGT
>OGQR01002680.1_pt1 | contig 10411 bp, 10 predicted proteins | sample 1553271 | NCBI WGS metagenome assembly OGQR01 (sample SAMEA2579970, study PRJEB22360) | human gut metagenome | biome: human gut; feature: human-associated habitat; material: faeces | place: Denmark | collected 2008/2010 | reverse complement strand
CCTTTCGCAGGCGGAGCCCGACAGCCTTGGCGGCCAGTGCGTCAACCCGGAGTTCACGTCCCAGTATCAGGGCGCAGCTCCCTTTACGCTGGCAGGCAAAAGCTATACTGTGACCGACCCCCTTACCGGTGCCGCCTATGCCGCTGCCGGTGCGGCGGAGGAGCAGCCCGCTGCTGCGGAGGATCTTGACCCCGCGCAGTGGAACGTGTCCGACACCTCTCCCGAGGCCGAGGCTACCCGCAGGATGTACGCAGCAGGTCTGACCCTCTCGGCACTGAACGGCGAGCCTCTGGCCGACGAGCTGATCCCTCCGATGGATACCAGCGCCGAGGCTGTGGCACGCCGCAAGCTCTACGCTGCCGGTCTGAGCAAGAGTGCGCAGGACGGTGAGGAGCAGGCTCTGCCCTATGCGGACTGGTCTGCAGAAAAGCAGGCCGCTTATCAGCTGGCACAGGCCGAACTGACCACCGGGCAGACCAGTGCCGGCGCTGTCAGCGCAGACCTGACCGAGGTGGACGCCCTTTCCGGCGCAACCATCACCTCGGCCGCCGTCACCAACATCGTCAACAACTCGTATTTCTATGTAACTGAGGTGCTCCGCGCAGAGTGACCTCAACGGAGGAATGGAACCTATGGCAAAAACTGATTTTCTGACGGCTGACATGACCCGCCGTCAATTTATGAAGATCTCGGGCAAGAGCCTTGCAGGGCTCACCCTCTCCGCATCCATGCTGTCCCTCTTCGGCTGCTCGCAGAAGCAGGTGGACAGCGGCGCAGTGGCTACCTGGGCGCTGCCCCAGGGCCTGCTGGTGGTCAACGCCGACCTGTGTACCGGCTGCCAGCGCTGCGAGATCAACTGCACGCTGACCAACGATGGTGTGTGCTCCTCTTACATCAGCCGTGTGAAGATCCAGCGCCGTCTGAATCTGGACGGTGCCGGCAACGGCCTGCTGTCCGGCAACGACAACTGCTTTGTCTACTTCCCGGATACCTGCCGCCAGTGCGAGGACCCCGCCTGCGGCAACGCCTGCCCCCAGAAGGCCATTACGACCAACGAGCAGGGCATCCGCGTGGTGGACACCGACAAGTGCATCGGCTGGGGCGGGTGCCCCCACGGACGCGATCTCGGCGCCTGCCACGAGGCCTGCCCCTGGCATATGCCCACCGTCAACCCCGAGACCGGCAAGTCGTCCAAGTGCATCGCCTGCGGTGCCTGCGTGGCAGGCTGCCCGTCCGGCGCTCTGTCCATCGTGGACTGGGATGCCGTCACCAGCGCAGCACAGGCTGCCTATATGGACCTGTAATGAGGAGGAACAACAATGGCTGAATATTATGGCTGGGCAGGCAAGATCCTGCGCGTTGACCTGACCACCGGCGAGATCACCACGCAGGATGACGCAAAGTACCATAAGTATATCGGCGGTATGGGCATGGCCTACCGCATCATGTATGAGGAAGCTCCCATGGACCTCGACCCCTACGACGAGAAGGCACAGGTCATCTTCGGCGTCGGCCCCCTGACCGGTGCCGGCGTGCCCTGCTCCGGCCGCATGAACGTCACCTTCCGCTCCACCTGGTCCAAGGGCAGTTCCATCATCGACGCCCACATGGGCGGCCACATTGGCCCCATGCTGAAGTATGCGGGCTGGGACGGCATCGTCATCACCGGCATCTCCGCAAAGCCCGTCTACCTGCGCATCGAGGACGACGAGGTCTCCCTCGAGGATGCTTCTGACATCTGGGGCAAGGGTACGTTCGCGTCCAACAAGTGGATGGTGGAGCAGAACGGCCGTGAGTTCGAGACCGCTTCCATCGGCCCTGCCGGTGAGAATCTGGTGGACTACTCCACCCTGAACACCAGCTTTGGCAACTCCGGCGGCGCCGGTCTGGGCGCTGCCATGGGCAACAAGAAGCTGAAGGGCCTGGCCATCCGCGGCACCGGCAGCGTCAAGGTCGCCGACCCCAAGAAGGTGCTGGAGCTGTCCAACTACATGATGGGCAACCTCATCGGCGGCAACAACAACCACAACGTCCCCGCACAGCCCCAGAGCTGGGCCGAGTACAGCGCCACCTCCGGCAAGAACCGCTGGTCCGGCGCACCGGGCCGTATGTGGAAAAAGGCTCCTGGCGGCCCCGTGGATACCGGCGAGCAGCCCTACAACGACATCAACAAGATCGCGCTGCGCTGCTTCAAGGGCTACTTCGACTTCGGCGCACCGGCTGCGGAGTACACCGTGAAGAACGGCGGCTGCTCCTCCTGCCCCATCCGCTGCTACACCGAGTATGATGTAGACCCGCTGGCTGATTACGACCTGCCCACCCACAACTCCAACACCTGTATGCCCGTGCTGTACGGCACCCGCGTCTACCCGGACGGCGTCCACGACTTCAAGTACGAGGGCGACGGCACCATGGTCATCAATCTGGCATGGTCTCATGCCGTCGATGACATGGGCCTGTGGGACAACTACGGCAACCTGAACCGTGACCTGCTGTGGATCCTGCGGATGCCCCGTGAGGAGGCCACCAAGTACATCAGCGAGGAAGAGTACGACTCCCTGCCCTGGGCATGGGAAAAGGCCGGTGACCCCCGCTGGGAGGTGGAGCTCATCCGCCGCATGGCTTACGGTGAGGGCGACCTGTCCGTCATCGCAAAGGGTACGCTGGCCATGATGGAAAAGTTCGGCCTGCCCAAGAGCTGGCTGGACCGCACCGACGGTGCCACCAACTCCAACCTGATGTACAACGGCTTCCCCAACCACCACGGCCCCGCAGAGGCATGGCAGGTTGGCATGCTGTACAATCTGGTGTATAATAGAGACTGCATGATCCACGAGATCGTCTGCGAGACCGGCTCCGGCGCACCCTACGAGGTGACTAAAAAGGTCATGGAGGACTTCTTCGGCGAGGGCTGCTACGACAAGGCCAAGGCCTACACGCCCATCAACGAAAACAAGGCAAAGCTGGCCGCCTACTGCGTCAACGACAAGAACTTCCACGACTCCGCCACCCTCTGCAACTGGATGTGGCCCATGACCCAGTCTCCCTCCAAGGAGCGGGCCTACCACGGCGATCTGGACCTGCAGGCAGATTTCATGACCGCCGTCACCGGCGAGATCTACACCCAGGCCGGTCTGCAGGAGGCAGGCGAGCGCATCACCCAGATGCTGCGCGCCATGACCGCCATCAGCTTCCAGAAGAACTGCGGCAGCGCAAATCTCCGTCAGGAGCACGACGCCATCTGCGACTGGGTCTTCGACAAGGAACCCGACTTCAAGGCATTCGAGGAAGGCACCACCAAGCTGGACCGCGCCGACATGGAGAAGGCAAAAGACTTGTTCTATGACATCTTCGGCTGGGACAAGACCACCGGTGTGCCTACCCGCGAGACGCTGGAGAAGTTCGACCTCGGCGACATGGCCGACGATCTGGAAGCACGCGGCATCTACGACCAGACTCTCACCGGAGAGACTGCTGCCAGCGAGGCCGCAGCCCAGTAATTAAGAAGCCGTTTTCATAAGCATTGCACACCGCCCGAACGGTCTTTTTGCCCGCATACGGCGTTGCTTTTCCTTGCAATCCGTCAGGATTGCTGCGGAAAATCGCCTTGTCTGCGGGCAAAAATCCTCGCCGTTCGATGCACTCTGCTTACAAAAACAACTTCACAGAAACGAGAGGAACTATCATGCTGTTTGGCAGACGCAAACCCGGTTATACCACCACGGTGGACGCCGCCTCCGACCCTGAGCAGGTCATCCTCGACCTGCAAAAGGCAGAGATGGCCGCGAAAAAGAAGCCGAAGGCCGAGGTCTTTGACATCGACGCAGCCAGCGAGACTGCCCGCCGCCTGAAGGAAACGGGCAGTATGTTCGACGGCAGCGCCGCAAAGCTCGGCGAGGACGTCATTGCCGCTGTGCAGAAGGAGACGGATGCTCTGGCCGCAAAGCAGGCCGAGGCACAGCCCGCTCTCGAAGAGACGGCTACACCAGACGCCGCCGAAAAGCCCCAGCTGCTGGATTTTCTGGCCGCTGCGCCGGAGGCAGAGGGCGACCCCTACGCCGACCAGCCCACCGTCACCGCACCGGAGCTGCCCAAGCTTACCCCGGCACAGGAGCTGGCGGGTTACATCCGCTCCCGCTCGGCGGCGGCGCTGGTCACATCCCACGCCCTGCTGGTGAGTGAGGTGGAAAACGCCGATGAACTCCTGGCCCAGATGCCGGAAGACCCCCAGTGCGCAGACATCGTGTCCCGCGCCGGCGCAAAGGATGCCTACTACTACTCCAGCGCCAACATGAGCGACAACTACGCCATGATCGCGCAGCTCATCGAGGACAAGGACCTCTGCGCCATGGTGGCCGAGATGGTGCGGTTCAACGCCCGCGTCTACCCCAGCGCCACCCCGCTGCGGTACTTCCGCCGCTCGCCCTACGATCTGACACAGGAAGCCATTGAGCAGACGTGGCAGTCCATGCAGGGCAAGCCGGAGTACGCCGACATCGAGGAGCTGACCAACAACCAGAACGAGCGGTTCCTCTTCTCCACCCAGCACCTCACCCGCCGCTACGCAAAAGCCATCAGCGACGTGGACGAGTGGACCGACTAAAGCATCCCACACAATCAAATAGGGTATATGAGCTTCTTTGAGCAAAGGTGTCTAAACCGTCGGGCATGACACCGCGCCGCAATGCTAAGGGCTATATAAGCCGGCATTCAAGGGTGGAGGGGGAAACCCCGCCGCCTTCCCGCAGAAGAAACGCTGCAATTTGAAAAAAAGAACTCCTCCCATCCACACAGGGGCTTTCCATGCCCTGCCGCCACTGCAAGGGCGGCAGGGAGCGGAGAGCAGCCATCGGCATGGCAGCCTGCAAGCTGCCCTTTGCCGGAATGTGCGGATATTCTGCGGAGGCGTTTTGATTTTCCATCAAGACGTCTCCGCTTCTTTTTTAACCTGCCTTTTTATATGAATCCCCGCTGCGCCCCGCCTGAGCCATAGCAGGCCGGGTGTGGTCGGGCATTTGGAGGATTTTTTTATGAAACAGCCTTTCTGTGCGCCCTCTGAGGCGCTGCGCCGCGTGCTGGATGCCGCTGCGGCTCTGCCGAGGCCGGAGACGGAGATTGTCCCGCTGGACGAAGCGGGCGGCCGCATCGCCGCCGGGACGCTTTCGGCCCGGATGGACCAGCCGCCCTTTGACCGCAGTCCCTTCGACGGCTACGCCCTGCACAGCGCCGACACCGCCGGTGCCAGCCGCGAAACACCCGTCACCCTGCCCGTGACCATGAAGCTCTATGCCGGAGATGCCCCCGCTTCGCCCCTGCCTGTGGGCTGTGCGGCCCGCATCATGACCGGCGCACCCCTGCCCGAGGGCGCAGACTGTGTGCTGATGCAGGAGCTGACCGACAGCGGCGAGGAGACGGTACAGCTCTATGCCGCCATGAAGCCCCAGCAGAACGTGGTATTCCGGGGCGGAGACATCGCCGCCGGTGCTGTCATCGCCGAAGCCGGTACGGTACTCTCCCCCGCCCATCTTGGCGTGCTGGCCGGGCAGGGATACGCTGAAGTCCCCGTTTACAAGACGCTGACCGTGGGCGTTCTGGCCACAGGAAGCGAGCTTTTAGCTCCGGGCGAGGCTTGGACGCCCGGCAAAATTTACGACGCCAACGGCGTCCAGAACGCCGCCCGCCTGCGGCAGCTGGGCTTTGCGGTAAAACGTCGGCACTGCTCCGACGACCCGGAGGAGATTGCCCGTGAGATGCGGGAACTGCTGGCGGAGTGCGATGCCGTCATCACCAGCGGCGGCGTCTCGGTGGGGCAGAAAGACTATCTGCCCGCTGTGCTGGAACAGCTGAATGCGGACATCCTCTTTGCGGGCGTGGCCCAGAAGCCCGGAAGCCCCATGCTGGCCGGAAAAGTTGACGGCAAGCTGGTGTTCTGTCTCTCCGGCAACCCCTTTGCCGCCGCCGCTACGCTGGAACAATATGCCGTCCCGGCTCTTTTGCGGGCGGCGGGGCGCTGTGAGAAAAGCTGCCTTCTTCCCCGCACCACCCGCACCCTGACCACGGGCTTCTCGAAGCCCAGCAAGGGGAACCGCTATCTGCGGGCAAAGGCCATGGGCGGCAGCGTGACCATCCCCGGCGAGGGCAACGCCGAAGCCCACTCGTCCGGCAGCCTTTCTGCCATGATCGGCTGCAACTGTCTCGTTGAACTGCCTGCGGGCAGCGGCCCGGTGACTCCGGGCGAAGAAGTGGAGGTGCTCAGTTTTGTACAGTGAACAGAAAGAGGCTCTGGCCCAGGAGATCGAACTCAAGCGCCCGGCGGTGCTGGCCGTCAGCGGCCTGCACAACAGCGGCAAGACGACGCTGCTGGAAAAGCTTCTGCCTGCCCTGCGCAGCCGGGGGCTGAAAGTGGGCATTATCAAGCACGACGGCCATGATTTCACTCCCGATGTCCCCGGCACCGACAGCTACCGCCTGCGGGAAGCAGGGGCCGAGGGGGTGGCGGTCTACTCCGGCCAGCGCTATCTGCTGACCGAGATGTTCCGCCTGACGGAGCAGGACTTGCTGGCGCTCTTCGAGCGCCACGGCTATGATCTGGTGCTGCTGGAAGGCTTCAAGGACAGCGGCTGGCCGAAAATCGAAGTTGTCCGCAAAGAAATTTCGGACACACCGGTGTCTTTCCAGCCGCTGGCGGTGGTGGGAGACATTCCGGGGGCAGATTTTGGATTGGAAGATGCGCAGGCTCTGGCCGACTGGCTCGTTGCCCAGATGCCGGGCCTGTAAGGAGAAGACAGATATGAAACTGATTCGTACCGAAGACGCGGCAGGCCAGGTGCTCTGCCACGACATTACCCAAATCATTCCTGGCGAGTTCAAGGGCGCACGTTTCCGCAAGGGCCATATCATCCAGCCCGAGGACATCCCCGTGCTGCTCTCCATCGGCAAAGAAAACCTCTACGTCTGGGAGAAAAAGCCCGGCATCCTCCACGAGGACGAAGCCGCCGCGCTGCTGTACAAGGCCGCTGCGGGCAAGAACATCCACGGCACCGAGCCGAAAGAGGGAAAAATCGAGCTCATCGCCGACTGCGACGGCCTGCTGAAAATCAACCGCGAAGCCCTGCTGGCCGTGAATCGCACGCCCCAGATGATGATCGCCACCATCCACAGCGATCTGCCCGTGAAAAAGGGCCAGAAACTGGCCGGTACCCGCATCATCCCGCTGGTCATCGAACAGGAGAAGATGGACGCCATGCAGGCTGCCGCAGGCAGTGAGCCTATCCTGAACGTGCTGCCCATGCAGGCCAAAAAGTTTGCCGTCATCACCACCGGCAGCGAGGTGTTCAAGGGCCGCATCGAGGATAAGTTCACGCCTATTCTCGTGGGCAAGCTGGCCGAGTACGGCTGTGAGATGACCTTCCACAAGGTCTGCGACGACGACCCGGCGGGCATCACGACCGCCATTCTGGAAGCGAAAGAAGCGGGCTGTGAGCTCATCTTCACCACCGGCGGCATGAGCGTGGACCCCGACGACCGCACCCCGCTGGCCATCAGAAATACCGGCGCGGACATCGTCACCTACGGCGCACCGGTGCTGCCGGGTGCGATGTTCCTCGTGAGCTATCTGGACGGTGTGCCGGTCTGTGGCCTGCCCGGCTGCGTCATGTACGCCAAGCGCACCATCTTTGACCTGCTGCTGCCCCGTCTGCTGGCCGACGATGCCATCACCGCCGAGGATATTGCCCGTCTGGGCGAGGGCGGCCTGTGCCTTGGCTGCGCCGAGTGCCACTGGCCCAACTGCGGATTTGGGCATTGCTGAGAGGTTTCATTCTATGACTGACAACAAATTGACCCACTTTGATGCCTCCGGCAACGCCGTGATGGTGGATGTGAGCGAGAAGACCGTCACCTTCCGGGAGGCCACCGCCCACGGCATCATCACCATGAACGCCGAGGCATTCGCCGCTGTGGAGAGCGGCACCGTGAAAAAAGGCGATGTACTGGGCGTGGCCCGCATTGCCGGCATCATGGCCACCAAGCGCACCAGCGAGCTCATCCCGCTGTGTCATCCGCTGCCGCTGACGAAAGTGAGCGTGGACTTCAGGCTTCTGCCCGAGCGGCAGGCTGTGGAGGCGCTCTGCACCGTCAAGACGGCGGGCGTCACCGGCGTGGAGATGGAGGCCCTGACGGGCGTTTCCACCGCCCTGCTCACCATCTACGATATGTGTAAGGCCGTCGATAAGGGCATGGAGCTGGGCGAGATCCATCTCGTCGAGAAGACTGGCGGCAAGAGCGGCCACTACATCCGGGCGGAGGGCGGCTATGTTTGATTCTGCCCAGCGCAATATCCACTATCTGCGCCTGTCCGTCACCGATCTGTGCAACCTGCGCTGCCGCTACTGTATGCCCGACGGCGTGGAAAAGCTGGAACGGGAAGCCGTGCTCACCTACGAAGAGTTCCTGCGTCTGGCGGCCCTGTTTGCCCGGTGCGGCGTCGATACCGTCCGCGTCACCGGCGGAGAGCCGCTGGTGCGCAAGGGCGTAGACCAGCTGGTGGCGGGGCTGAAAGCCATCCCCGGCATCCGCAAAGTCACCATGACCACAAACGGCATCCTGCTGGCGCAGCAGCTGCCCGCCCTGCTGGCGGCTGGCCTTGACAGCGTGAACATCAGCCTCGACACTCTGCGCCCCGAGGTGTTCCAAAGCATCACGGCCCGGGACGAGTTCGGCTATGTGATGGAAGGCATTCACGCAGCCCTCGACAGCGGCATCCCTGTCAAACTGAACTGTGTGCCGCAGGTGGGCGTGAACGAGAGTGAATTGGAAGACCTGGCCGCCCTCGCCGAGAGCCGCCCGTTACAGGTGCGGTTCATCGAGATGATGCCCATCGGCTATGGCGCGGCCATGCCCTGCATCTCGGGGCCGGAGCTGCGGGAGCGGTTTGCTCGCCGCTGGCCGGAGTTTTCGCCCCTGCCCGCCGCCCAGAGCGCCGAGTTCGGCGACGGGCCTGCCGTCTACTACACCGTCCCGGGTTGGAAGGGCGATGTGGGCTTTATCGCGGCGGTTCATGGCAAATTCTGTGCTTCCTGCAACCGGGTGCGGCTGACCAGTCAGGGCTTTCTGCGCCCCTGCCTTGCCAGCGAGACGGGCTGCGACCTGCGCACCCTGCTGCGGGGCGGCGCAGCCGACGAGGAGCTTTTACAGGCCATCCGGGAGACGATCTGGTCGAAACCCCGGGAACATCATTTCGGAGACAATTCCATGCCCGCCACCCGCGGGATGTACCGTATCGGAGGATAAATTACTATGGGAAAAATTCTGGCGATCTGCACCAGCCCCAAGCGCGGCACCGTCAAGACCGAGGTGCCAAGTGCTGTCCTGACCCCGGAATGGGGCATCGTGAGCGACGCCCACGGCGGAAACTGGCACCGGCAGGTGAGCCTGCTCAGCGCCGAAAAAATCGAGGCGTTCCGTAAGAAGATCTGGGTGGACTATGGTGCCTTTGGCGAAAACCTCGTCATCGAGGGCTTCGACTTCCGCAGCCTGCCCGTCACCAGCCGCTTCGCCATCGGCGACGTGGTGCTGGAGATGACCCAGATCGGCAAGGAGTGCCACAACGACTGCGTCATCAAGCAGCAGACCGGCGAGTGCATCATGCCCCGGGAGGGCGTATTTGCCCGGGTGCTGAAGGGCGGCGAGATTCATGTCGGCGACGAAGTGACCCTTCTGCCGCCGCCGGAAGATCCGCCGCTGCGCGCTGCGGTTATCACCCTGTCCGACAAGGGCAGCCGGGGCGAGCGGGAGGACAAGAGCGGCCCCCTCATTGTGGAGATGCTCACCGCCGCAGGCTATGTGGTGGAAGAGACGATGCTCCTGCCCGACGAGGCCAAGGCGCTGAAAGCACAGCTCATCCGTCTGGCCGATGGCCGTCAGGTGAACCTTATCCTGACCACCGGCGGCACCGGCTTCTCGCCCCGGGATATTACCCCCGAGGCCACCTATGCCGTGGCCGACCGCAACGCCCCCGGCATCGCCGAGGCCATGCGGTACCACAGCCTTTCCATCACCCCCCGTGGGATGCTGAGCCGCGCCGCCAGTGTATTGCGCGGCAAGACGCTCATCGTCAACCTGCCGGGCAGCCCGAAAGCCGTGAAGGAGAACCTCGAGTACATCCTGCCCAGCCTCGGGCACGGCGTCCGCATCGCCGCCGGTCTGGACGGCGAGTGCGCCCGCAAGTAACATTGTTGTCCCGCTCCGGTTTCGGGACGTGAACATATATGAGGGAATTTTAGCCACTATAGAAGGAGAAAATTCATGAAAACCGATTTCATTTCCCGCCGCAGCTTTCTGTCCGTGGTCGGCGCAGTCGGCGCTGCTGCTGCCCTGACCGCCTGCGGCGGCGCGGTTTCCAGCACTGCCT
>OGQR01002675.1_pt1 | contig 10416 bp, 6 predicted proteins | sample 1553271 | NCBI WGS metagenome assembly OGQR01 (sample SAMEA2579970, study PRJEB22360) | human gut metagenome | biome: human gut; feature: human-associated habitat; material: faeces | place: Denmark | collected 2008/2010 | reverse complement strand
TTTTATCCGCTTATGCAACTTATAATCAGGGATTTAATTTATAGAAGTCCCCTTATGACGATGCGAACCGTCCGGGCGAATTCACCAGCACGTTCGTTTCGACCGAGGACATGGCGTCGGTGATCGTCGACGGCAAGGAGACGCAGCTGGCCCGTCCGACCGAGGGCGTCGACATCTTCGAAGGAAAGGTCGCCGTGCCGGCCAAGTCCGGGTTTACGGTCGAAATCAACAAGGTCGCCTACGGATTCGCACCTTACAGCGGCAACGGCGGCGTGGGCAAGGTCGAGAACATGATGTCGGCCGCACCCTATTACAGCAGCAGTACGATCGCCGATTCGCGCGGTTACGACTGCAAGATGGCCGTAGGTCGGATGGCCGCGACGGCCGACGGCGGCAATGATTTCTGGACGAATCTTTCGGAGGATGCACATATCCTCGTCCGCGTCGATCTGACTTATGCCGACGGCACGCCGCGCTATTGGTTGGAACTGGTCGAGGCCGACGACCCGAATCTGCTGCTCGAACAGAATTTCGATCTCTTCGTCTGGGGCGGCGACTATACGTTGGCCTCCGGCGGCAAGGGAACCGCGCCCGTTGCCGACAGCGAATCGGCGGCCGACCTCGACGGTACGGAAGAGGGTACCAAGGGCGGTGCGACCTACACGACTCCCAAACCCGATATTTGGAGCACGGCGGACGGTGCCGCCGACGGCGATGTGATCGCCGGCGATCTCTATCTGAAAAACCGGAATATGACGGGGTGGGAAGTCCGCCGCATCGCCGAGCATCCCGGGACGGTGCGTCTGAACAAGTCTGCATCGGGCTCTCATAAGTACAGCGGTTATCTCAAAACGCCGAAACTGGCTGCCCTGACCGCCCCGACGAATATCACGCTCGAATTCGATATTTGCCGTTTCGCGGGCGACGGCGATATTTACATCACCGTCGAGGGCGCCGGAACGTATACCGCCGCTGCGGTCAATATCGACGGCGCTGCCGCCGCGACGACCGTCGCCGCTTCGGGAACGGATTTCGTAGTGACGAACGACTTGTGCTCGAAGCAGGCCAATACCGTAATAAACAAGCCGTGGTCGCATGTCGAGTTGTCGATCGCCGGTGCGACGGCCGAGACGCAGATCAAGTTCGACGGTTCGAGAGGCAAGGACTCCGCGTCGGATCGCTGTCTGTTGGATAACATCAAAATCACGAAGTAATCCGTCTACTTAACAAGACCTATCATGAATAAAATCAAGCATATAATCGTCCGTAGCGTACTCATCGTCCTGCTCGTAGCAGTAGGGGGGGGGAATTTGTACGCGCAGAAATCGCAGCTTAGCGGTACTGTAAGCGATGCAGAGAATATCCCGCTCGTAGGCGCCTCGATCATCGTCGAGGGAACGCATGTCGGTACTACGACCGACGCCGACGGAGCCTTCCGCCTTCCTGCCGCTCCGGGGCAGCGACTCACCGTCTCCTATCTGGGTTACAAGTCCAAAACCGTAACCGTCGGCAACCGGACCTCTCTGGACATCATACTCGAAAGCGACAATTCACTCATCAACGAAGTCGTGGTCGTCGGCTACGACACGCAGAAAAAGGTCAATCTGACCGGTTCCGTCGCGTCGGTCTCGGCCGAAGACCTCGCCAACCGTCCCATCGTATCCTCGTCGACCGCACTCCAAGGCATCGCCCCCGGCGTGACCGTTACCACGCAGAGCGGAGCTCCGGGCGGCGACGGCGGCATGATCCGCGTGCGCGGTATCGGAACCTTCGGCGGTTCGAGCGCCGCGCCGCTGGTGCTCATCGACGGGGTGGAGGGCAGCCTCGATGCCGTCGACGCCACGCAGATCGACCAGATTTCGGTGTTGAAGGACGCCGCCTCGTCGGCCATCTACGGTTCACGTGCGGCCAACGGCGTCATCCTCGTGACGACCAAGCGCGGCAAGAAGGGGCAGACGTCGGTCACCTACCGCGGTTACGTCGGCTGGCAGTCGCCCACCGACACGCCCGAAACGGTCAGCGCCGAGGAGTACATGATCCTCAGCCGCGAAACGTCGTTCAACGACGGCAAGGAGTCGATCTATACCGACGACTACATCGCCCGCTACCGCGAGAACAACCGTATCGATCCCGACAACTATCCGCTCACCGACTGGCAGGACCAGATTCTCACCGGATCGGGATTCACCCACAACCACAATCTCTCGCTGACGGCCAGCACCGAACGCGTGCGCGTCATGACCTCGTTCGGCTACCTCGACCAGAAGGGCATCATCAAGCGCACCGACTACCAGCGGTACAACGTGCGCAACAACATGAACATCGACTTCTCGGACAAGCTCTCGATGCGCTTCGACGTTTCGTTCGTCAACGGCGACCGCCGCCGCATCCCGCAGCAGAATACGCTGTTCAACTACATGAACACGCGCGACCCGCTGATCCTGTCGCGCTGGTCGACGGGCTACTGGGCCGGTCTGTCGGGCGGCAGCACCAACGTCCTGCCGACGCTCGAAGGCGAGGGAGGCAACGTGAAGAACAACACGATCCGCCTGAACGGAGCCGTGACGCTCACCTTCAAGCCCGTCAAGTGGCTGACGCTCGAAGGCATGGTCGCCCCGCGCTACGTGACGACCAACAACCATACCTTCGTCAAGAAGATGAAATTCTACTCCGACGCCTTCGGCACGGTGTCGAACAGCTCCAATGTCGCGTTCAACTACCTCGACGAGTCGGCCAACCGCTCGTTCTACGGCAACTACCAGTTCACGGCCGCCTTGCAGCATACCTTCGCGCAGAACCACAATTTCAAACTGTTGCTGGGCGCTTCGCGCGAGACCTACGACAACAAGACCCTTTCGGCGCACCGCGAGGACTTCGCCTATCCCGATTACGAGGTGATCGGCGCCGGTGCCGACAACGAGACGAAGGACAACGGCGGCGGTCATGCGCAGTGGGCGTTGCAGTCCTTCTTCGGCCGTCTGAACTACAACTTCAAGGAGCGTTACCTTTTCGAGGCGAACGTCCGTTTCGACGGTTCGTCGCGTTTCGCCAAGGGGAATCGCTGGGGTATCTTCCCCTCGTTCTCCGGAGCGTGGCGTCTGACCGAGGAGCCTTTCATGCAGGATGTACGCCGGACGCTGAGCGAATTCAAGATCCGCGCCTCCTACGGCCAGTTGGGCAACCAGAACATCGGCTCGAACTATCCCACGATCCAACAGCTGGACGTCAGCTCGATTTCGGTCAACGACGTCATCACCCCGATCGTCACGCAGACGACGCTGGCCAATCCCGACATTACCTGGGAATCGACCGAAATGTACGACGTGGGTATCGACGCCACGCTTTTCGACAAGCTGAGCGTCACGGCCGACTGGTATTACAAAAAGACCCACGATATTCTGCTTACGCTCGATATCCCGTCGATCATCGGTCTCGGCGCCCCCTATCAGAATGCCGGAACGGTGCGCAACGTGGGTTGGGAGGTCGCCGTCGGGTATCATAACAAGTGGCGCGATTTCTCGTTCGGCGTCGAGGCCAACCTGTCGGACGTGGTCAACAAGATCATCGACATGAAGGGCACCACGGGCGGCAGCGGCGCGATCCGCAATCAGGAGGGATCGGCCATCAACTCGATCTACGGGCTCAAATGCGTGGGAATGGCCCGCACGCAGGAGGAGGCCGACTGGGTGAACGAGAACTGTCCGCAGTACGGCGTGACGACCAAGCCCGGCGATCTGATCTATGCCGATATGGATGACAGCGGTACGATCGACGACAAGGACATGACGATCATCGGCAGCACGGTGCCGCGCTATACCTACGGCGTGAATCTCAGCTTCGGATGGAAAGGACTGAATCTGAGTGCCTTCTTCCAGGGTGTCGGCAAGGTCGACGGCTATCTGAGCTCCTATTACGTGCAGCCCTGCCAGCAGGGCGGAACCTTCCGCAAGGAGCATCTCGACCGCTGGAACGAGACGAATCCCAACGGCAAGTATCCCCGTCTGACGATGACCGACGCCAACAACTGGAAGCAGTCGTCGTTCTGGATGCGCAGCGCGGCCTATTGCCGTCTGAAAAATATCCAGCTGAGCTATACGCTTCCCAGAACATGGCTGAAAAAACTGCGCATGAAGTCGGCGATGGTCTTCGTCAATGCGCAGAACCTTTTCACGATCACCGATTTCTATCAGGGCTTCGATCCCGAGGTGGCCTATTCGGGATCGGGCGACGGCGTGGAACTGGGCGCCGTGGCCTACAACTATCCGCAGGTGAAAGTAGTTACGATGGGTGTCGAACTGAAATTCTAAAAAAGCAGAATCATGTTAAAGAAAATAATCTATCTGATCGTATCGGGCGGCCTGCTGCTGTCGGGCTGCTCGCTGGATTACGAACCGCTCAACGGCCCCTCGTCGGGATCGTTCCCCGCGAGCGAGGAGGAGGCGATGGCAGGGCTCTACGCCGCCTACAAGGGGTTGGCGAACATGACGGTCAAGGAGACCCCCTTTCCCATGCGGATCAACGACTGCATCAGCGACATCGGCACCTACCGTACGGGTGCGGGCAATCAGATCAAGGCGATGAGCTCGACGCTGACGGCCGACAACACGATGTGCGAGAAGGTATACAAGACGGTCTACAAAATCGCCGGCCGCGTGCATCTGGTGCTGGACAATCTGGACAGACTGCGGGGCGTCATCCCCGAAGATAGGTTCAACCAGATCAAAGCCGAACTGCTCTGTATCCGCGCCTATTACTACGACTTGGGGTGCCAGTTCTACGGCGACATCCCCTTCATCGACCACCAGCTCGATCTGGACGATTACTCCGACTATCCGCGTATCCCGCGCGAGCAGGTGACCGCGCGGCTGTTGCAGGATCTCGACGACGACCTGCTCGATTACCTGCCCGTGCAGTGGAATCCGGGTACCTACGGTACGACGCGCATCGGCCGTGTGGCCGCCTACGCCCTCAAAGCGCGCATCGCGCTGAACTGGGGGTTGTGGGAGGAGGCCGCACGCTGTTCGAAGATCGCCACGACGCTCGCCGAGGGCGTCTACGATCTCGAACCGCTCGACTGCACCTACTACGCTACCCACGCCGACGGCGAACCTTCGGCGGCGAACCTATTCGGATTCGCCGGCCAGACCAGCCGCGAATGGTTGTGGGCGATTCAGTATAACCGTCTGATCAACTACACGTCTGCCACCTACTATGAAGCGCCTCGTATCCACGGCGGTTGCAGCTGGCTCGGCCCGTCGCAGGCGATGGTCGACACCTTCCAGTGCACCGACGGCAAGCCGATCACCGAATCGCCGCTCTACGACTGGCAGAATCCGTGGGCGAACCGCGATCCGCGTCTCGATCTGTTCTGTCTGCGTCCCGACACCCGCTTGTGGGGAGTCCAGTACGACACCGACGTGCGTGTCGAAAAGGTGAAGGACTACAACCAGTCGACGGCGGGCAAAGAGGTGCTCATCAGCAACGCCGACGCCGTGGGCAACAAGAGCGAGTATGCGGCCAACGGCAGCAAGGGGCCCGGCGGTTATCTGTGGCGCAAGTACTCCGACAAGGGGATGATGGGACTGGTCAACGGTACGAAGACGGAGGACGACATCAATGCGGGAATCATCCGTTTCGCCGAACTGCTGCTCATCGAGGCCGAGGCCAACATCGAGTGGGACGGCGGCGATCTGGCGATCGCCGAGGCGAACATCAACCGGGTGCGCGCCCGTGTGAACATGCCTCCCGTGACCGACCGTTCGCGCGAGGGCTTGCGCAAGGCGCTGCGCTACGAGCGCAAGGCCGAACTGTGCAACGAAGGGTTCCGCTGGTTCGACATCCGCCGCTGGAAGATCGCTTCCAAGGCGGTCAACGGCCCGATGTACGCTCCGGGGTATTCGACGGTGCAGAATCCGGGAAACTACATCTCCAACGTCAGGCCTTCGTTCGACGACGACTGGGTGGTGACTTACGATCTTTCCGATACGTGGGACGGCAAGACGGGCAACCTGCGCGTGTTCCAGACGATGGTCTTCAATCCCGAAAAGGATTACCTCTGGCCGATCCCCTACACCGAGCTGGTGACGAATCCGGCGATCGGCGTCGAAAACCAGAATCCCGGTTATTGACGGCGTTCCACCGGTGCGGAGTCCGCTTTCGGGCGCTCTCCCGCACCGGTTTTTACCGATGAACAGTATAAATTTCAATAAACATGTATATGAGAACCAGATATTTCATTGCGGGCATTCTGCTTCTGGCGCTCTTCGCGGGATGTTCGTCGGATTCCGGCGAAGGCGACGCGCCCGGCGGCGGTTCGGGCGATCTCTACGGCTACGTTCGGGACGCTTCGGGGAGTGCGATCGAGGGGGTCGTCGTCTCCGACGGCTACACCTGTACGGTCACCGGCGCCGACGGACGCTATGCGATGCAGCGGCATCCGAACGCCTATTACGTCTACTATTCGACGCCGGCCGACTGCAAGGTCGAGGTCGACCCCTCGACGGGACTGCCGCTGTTCTACCAGAAGATCAGGAAATCGCAGCCGCAGTACGATTTCACTCTTACCCGTCAGGCCGAGGAGACGAAATTCCGCATGCTGGCCATCGGCGACCCGCAGGTGACCACCACGGCGCAGGTCTACCGTTTCGAGACGGAGACCGTCGCCGACATCAACTCCTACGTGGCGGCCCAGACGGACGGACTGCCCACCTATGCGATCACGCTGGGCGACATCGTGGGCAACAAATGGGAACTCTATCCCGATATGGTCAAGGCGATGGCGCGGAGCAAGACGTCGGTTCCCGTCTTCCAGACGATCGGCAACCACGACCACGAGTTTCCGCAGGTGACCGACCTCTCGGCGCAGCGTAGATACGAAGCCTCGTTCGGGCCGGTCAACTACTCCTTCACGCGGGGCGACGTCCACTTCGTCTCGATGGACGACATTATCCACAAGGCGACGGGCAGCGATGCCTACACGAGCGGTTTTCTCGACTGGCAGTTCGAGTGGCTGAAACAAGATCTGAGCTATGTGCCCAGGACGTGCGCCGTGGTGCTGTGCGTCCACATTCCGTTCCGCGGCGGATTCAACGGCGCGGGCGAGACCTATTTCGACGAGGTGCTGGAGCTGCTGGCGCAGTTCGACCGGGCGTGGATCTTCTCGGCGCATACGCACAACAACAAGACGAACTACACGCACACGGTCGGTTCGAAAAAGATCCGCGAGTATATCCTCGGGACGTCGTGCGGCGCGTGGTGGCACGGTACGGTCTGCACCGACGGAGCGCCCAACGGCTACGGCGTCTTCGAGTACGACGGCACGTCGCTCACGAACATGATCTACAAGCCGACACGCTACGACGAGACCTTCCAGATCCGTCTCTACAACGGCGAAGACGTCTTTACGGGCGGTACGGCCAAGTCGTGGAAGTTCGATCTGCAACAGCCGAAGAACCGGCTGATGGCCAACGTCTGGAACGCCGACGATACGTGGACGATCGAGGTCTACGAGAACGGCGTGAAGACGGGCGACATGGCGAAGAAATCGATGATCGATCCGTGGTCGTCGGCCTATTTCTGCGGCTTCTGCGGTTTGAAGGAGAGCTACGCCAGCAAGAACGACCATATCTTTTATTATACGGTCAAGAGTCCCGGTGCCGCGCTGCGCGTCGTGGCGCGCGACGGTTACGGCAACGTCTTCGAGCAGACCGAGATCACGACGCCGCTCGAAGCGGACTATCCCGACGCCTATTGACCGCTCGCTACGGTCGGTAGTATTTAGTTCCAGCGAAGGAGGCCCGGCGATCCGCCGGGCCTCTGGCGTAGTTGGGCGGGATGCTGCGCTCCTCCTGTTTCCTCGCTGGATGAGGCATTATTGTTCGAATGCTACGACCTTCGCCCGTATCGCCGTGAGGGTGATCCCTCCGGCGAGCGCCGTGATGCGCAGGGCGGGTGCGGCGTCGTGGAGCAGCACCTGGTGCGTGACGGTGCGCTTGTCGGGGACGTCGAGCGTGAAGGTTTGGCCGCCCAGCTCGATGCGGGCGCTGCCTTCGGCTTCCAGTTCCAGGTAGAGGGCGCCGAAGGGTACGGCGGGGGGGCGCCCGTTTCGGGACGATGCTCTGCCCCTCGCCGAGGCGGATCGCGCCCTCGCCGGCCGATGCGGGGAGCACGAACCCGTCGGCCCGTGCGTACTCGGCGAGCAGCCGGCCCTGCCCGCGGTAGTCGGGCGCCAGGAAATCGGTCGAGACGAAATCGATGTCGTGGCGGTTGATCCGGTCGAAATGCACGAACTTGTCGGCGTGCGATTCGCACATCAGCCCCGCTGCCCTGGCCCGTGCGACCTGACGGGAGTAGTCCGCTTCGTCGAAGCGGGTGGCGCTGACGGCCACGATGACGTCGCCCAGCGCCTCGATCCGTTCGAACGTAGTCTGGTAGAGAATGCCCATCAGCCGCACGTCGTCGATGCCGGTGCGGCGGATGACGTCGTTCGCGCGGTTGTTGGAGGTGACGACGTAGCGGTCGCGTCCCAGTGCGGCGTCGGCCGCGGCGATGATGTCGCGGTAATGCCGTCCCGTCGGGTCGTAGAGTTTCGGCTCGATGAAGGTGTAGAGTCCGTTGCGGGCGCACTCGGCCAGATACTCTTCGAGCGTGGGGATGCGCGTCCGGCGGGCGGGGTCGGCGGCTTTGAGGATGTAGTCCGACCGCAGCTCTCGGAGCGTCTTGCCGGCGACTGCGACCGGTTCCGACAGCGGTGTGCCGTCGGCATGCAGGCAGGTGCGGTTGAGCGTGCTGTCGTGCATGACCACCAGCGCCCCGTCGGCCGAAAGCCGCACGTCGGTCTCGATGGCGCCGAATCCCGCCGCCTTTGCCAGCCGGATGGCTTCCAGCGAGTTTTCGCCCGCTACGGTGCTGCGCATGTTCACGCCGCGGTGGGCGATGAACACCCGTTTGCGGGGGCGTGCCGCGGAGTCGGCGGGGGTTTGGCACAGGGCCGTCGCACTCCATGCGAGTGCGGCGAAAAGGAACAGGAGCGTATTTTTCATGGTCGGAAATTTGTCGCCGGTGGCGGGTTGTCGTCGGTTTTCTCTCTTCGTTTTCTCGCTTCGGCAGAGCCTGAACAAGTTCGGCTCTGCGCTCGGCTTAACGAAAACGTTCACAAAGATAATACGAAGCGGGTTCAGAGACAAATATATTTGTCTCTGTCGCGGGGGCGTTCCATCGGGTCGGACGCGTGCTTCGGCGGAGTTGCCGCAAAGGAGGTTCGGATTCTGTCCCGAGCTTTTGTCCGGAGAGGGCTGCAATCCGGAGAAAAAGGTAACATCGAATGAAAAAAAAGTTATCTTTGTAGTATGGACGGTTCGGAAAATAGGGATTGCGGTCTTTTTACTGTTCTTTTCGAACAGTACAGGGAGCCCTTTACGCGCTTCGCCAACTCGTTCGTCAGGGATCGCGCCGTTTCGGAGAACCTCTTCGTGGACGCGCTGGTCGATTACTGGCAGCGGCGCGGTTCGCTGCCCGAAGATACGAACGTCCCGGCCTATCTGCTCACGTCGGTGCGCAACAAGGCGCTCAATCACCTGCGCCATCAGCGTATCCGCGAACGGTCGTCCGACGAGCTGATGCGCCGTGCCCGCAGCGAACTGGACTTCCGTATCTCCTCGCTCGAAGATTTCACCACGCAGTCGCTCTTTTCGTCCGAGATTCATGAAATCGTCCGGCAGACACTTGCCGAGATGCCGGCCCAAACGCGCCGCATCTTCGAGATGAGCCGCTTCGAGAACCGCCGCAATGCCGAAATCGCCGCCGAACTGAACCTTTCGATCAAGACCGTCGAATTCCATATCGGCAAGGTACTCAAAGTACTGCGCGTGCGACTGAAAGACTATCTGCTTTTCTTTTTCGTATTTATTTTGCGTTGAGGCGGATTTCCCGTTAGGGTATTTCCCGCCGTGCGTGTTATTACAAATAGAAGCGCCCGCCTCCGGTGCGGCGCCATAGTGAAGATGTGTATGGAACGTGACCTGTTATATCGCTATTTCGACGGCGACACGACCCCCGACGAGGAGCGGCGGATCATGGAGTGGGCGGAGGCTTCGCCCGAAAATTACCGCCTCTACCTCGAAGAGCGGCGGTTGTGGTGCGCATTGTTGCTCCATGCCGGACGACGGACGGCGCGCCGTCCCGCGCTCTGGCGACGGTTGGCGGCATGGCGCGTGAGCGGTGCGGCGGCCTGCATCCTGCTGCTGGTCGGCCTCGCGGGAATCTTCTTCGCGGGCCGCATGGTTCCCGACGGGCGGATGCAGCAGGTGGTCGTTCCCGCCGGACAGCGTGTCGAGCTGCGGCTCGCCGACGGTACGAAGGTGTGGCTCAATTCGTCGAGCAGCGTGGAGTACGTCGCCCCCTTCTTTTCGCGCCAGC
>OGQR01002673.1_pt1 | contig 10417 bp, 8 predicted proteins | sample 1553271 | NCBI WGS metagenome assembly OGQR01 (sample SAMEA2579970, study PRJEB22360) | human gut metagenome | biome: human gut; feature: human-associated habitat; material: faeces | place: Denmark | collected 2008/2010 | reverse complement strand
TGTATAAATAAAATCAACAAATGTCATATTATTTCATGTTCTCATTACAGAACAAAAGCTTTTGAATAACATTTTGTGTTCTGATATCAGAACACAAACATAAACGTTAGGAGTTTTGTTCTAATACTAGAACAAAAAAGATTGTAGATACTGTCCTACAATCTTTTTTTGCATCAAATCTTAATGAATATCATATCCTCTTTTATATGTACAAAAAAATTATTCTTAATCCAAATAAAAATAAAAATATTCCTAAAATCATATAAGAAATAACATATTCTTCATCTTCATAAACCAGCCCGTTCGCATTATTCATCCAACCATAAAGGGGAGCATGGTGATATACAGGGCGAAACTTATCTATATGGGACGGATCGAATGTATCGGATAATTTCATTTCTTTCCAGCAAAGAGCATCTCCAAGGCTCTTTTGCACACGTACTGTTACAGTTTTAGCATCAGTAGGTAGGACAAACGGAACCCAATAGTCTACTTTAGTCTGTGCAAGCCGAATATCCATATCAGTATCCGCTGCATCTCCTATGTCCAGACGAACCCGGCTTTCTTCCGCTGCCTCTTCGATCGGAAGCAATATATAATTAGTAGGATTGGTGATGTGAATGAGAGTCAGGCTGTCTCCTTTCTGTTCCAACATAAATTTGCTTTTATTCGTATGGCAATAAATCAGTCCGTAAGAGACCGCCAATGCAAGTACCGCACCTTTACATAATTTCATCCAAGAGGTTGTTTTCATGGTAACAAAGTATTCTGTTTTATACAAGTATCTAATCAAAATTGACGGAGGCAAAAATAGGTCATATCTTCACCTCCGTCTATCAACTTTGTTTCAAAGGGTATCACTTTTGATGCAAGTCCTGAACATTTTCTTTTTTGCCTGTCACATCGCAATGAAGCTATCCCTCTCTTTGCATACCTGAATTTATTTTCCTACTTTTGAGACAAAGCTTTATTCTTCTGCTTATGCCAGCTAATAGAATACTTTCTTCGATGATCTGGTAAGAGTAACTAAAAATTCCGGAAGCAAAGCAGAAATAGTGAGCTTCAAAGTAGCGGCTGCCGAACAGTATAAGTAACTTACTTCTTTCATCTAAAAAATAGAGCTATAGAGATGTAAGAATCTGTTTATTTTTCGACCAAATTTCTTGCACATTCGTACCCTTCCTCATAAAATTCTGTCAGTTTCTGCACATCCCGTTCAATCCGGTCCACCATAACCGGCTTCAACGGACGAATGACGATAATCTTTCCTTCATCTTCCATTTGTTCCACCATTTCCAGCTGCTCATTGTAAACAGCACACCGACGGCTCAACGCTTCGCGCAACTTCGGATATTTCCGGTAAACAAAGGATGGAATACGGATATCTTTGGTATCTTTCCGATAACCGCGATTACGGGTAAGTACAACCACATTACGGGTGCAACCGTCAGCAATAGCCCGCTGCAAAGGAATAGAGTCTACAATCCCCCCATCGAGCATCGGAACATCATCCACATAAGTAATAGGACAAACAAAAGGCAGGCTACTGGACGCCCGTACAATATCAATCACGCGGCTTTTATCCCGTTTCTCTTCGAAATAATTGGCTTCGCCCGTCACACAATTCGTTGTTACCATCACGAAACGTTCGGGAGAAGCAAAGTATGTATCATAATCATAGGGAAGAATATGTTCGGGAAATTCATTGAAAAGCAAATCGAAGTCAAGGATATTACGTTTCCTGAGCAAATGTTTCAAACCGATATAATTGTACTTCTCCAACAAGTCGATATTGCTGAACTTAGCGCGCCCACGCTGGCGGGATGCATACGACAAACCATTGCAAGCTCCTGCCGACACCCCGATCGCATAAGGAAAACGAATATTATGATCCATTAAATAGTCGAGTACACCGCAGGTGAATACTCCCCGCATTCCTCCCCCTTCCAGTACTAACCCTGTATGCTCATCCAATTTCAAGTCTTTCATTTTTTTCTCCCTTATTCTTATTCCTGCGGATGACCAGCAAAGATGACAATTCCCGCATCACAAGCTCATCCTCGGATAATTTTGTATACGAAAGATGGCTCATTACCAACAATCCATCTTTCTCCTTGGTTACTAATTCTTCTATTCCTGCAAACCGTACTATCGTTATCTGTTCCGGATAACGCACCTGCAAATCGTCAATGCGTCCACGGAACTCTTCATCGTCCGTATCAAAAAGAAAAAGACGCACCGAATGACCGTTTTGCAACATTATACTAATATACGAAAGCAAGAATATATCGATCATTCCTCCCAAAACAAAGCTAACCAGCGCTCCCTCCCGATAACCGCGATTCACAAATACGGCAACAGGACACTTCACCTGTTCCATTATGTCATCAATCTTATCACGGAAAAGCGTCAGCCACAAAATAGCTCCCGGAGTTCCCGGCATTTCGGGACGGTAATGGCTTCCGGCTCCCAAAAGCAACATATCAGGATGTTCTTTGCGGATAAAGTGAATCATTTCCTGCACCAGTTTATCCGTCACCCGATAATGATTGTCCACCTGAATATTCAGTTCGGCAGCTCTTTGATTGAGCAAAGCAAAACTTTCGCTTTCATAATGTTCGGCATCTAACGGATTCAAATCCGTACCCACCGTATAATGCGCTGCAATCACATGTTCTTTCTTCAACTGCTTCCCAAACAATAAATCATAAATGGAAAGCAGACTACGTCCGGATTCCGGACGACCAAAGCAAAATATAAGTTTGCGCTTCAAAGATAACTTTTCTTCCCGATGTACAAAGAAACGTTCGACCAAATGTAGCAGCGGAGTAGTCATAAAGGTTGTAACTAGCGCCATAATGACCAAAATTACGAAAATAGACGGAGGCAGTACTCCCATTTCATAACCGATATTCAATGCAACCAATTCCATCAATCCACGTGTATTCATCAAGGTGCCGACCGTCAGACTGTCTTTCCACGACTCACCCACCAGACGGGCAGCTATGGCACAACCTCCAAGTTTGCCGACGATAGCCACTGTCACCAACAGCAAACACACCATCCACAGTTCCGGACTGTTGATCAGACCTATCTCCGTACGCAACCCCGTAAACGCAAAGAACAACGGCAGGAAAAAGACCAAAGAAATATCTTCCACCTTTTCCATCATCACCTTGCGGAAACCCAGATTCGAGGGCATCACCACCCCCGCCATAAAAGCTCCAAACAAAGCATGAATACCGATAATCTCGGTCAGGCAGGAAGAAATGATAAGAATCAACAGGATAAATGCCACAAACGTTTTATTGATTGCCTCCTTATTGGCATATACCTCCCCCACCTTTTTCAGAAACGGACGGACCACCAGAAACATTACTGCAATATAGACTACGGCCAACCCTACGGAATAAAGTGCACTGGCAAAGCTACCCGCCTTTGAGATAGCAATAACCACAGCCAGCAAACACCAGGCAGTTACATCATCATTGGCAGCAGAAGCAATCGCAAGAGTCCCCAAGGGAGTTTTGGTCATATTTCGTTCCTGAATGATACGCGCCAGCACAGGGAAAGCGGTAATACTCATGGAGATACCTATAAACAAGGCAAAAGGTAAAAAGGGCGTATGATCGGCGGCATACGTTTCATAAATCCAGTAGGAGGACAGGATACCGAGAAAGAAAGGTACCAAAATCCCGGCATGACTGATCACCAGCGTTTCATTAATCTTATTTTTCAGCACACTGAAATCCAGTTCCATGCCGATAACGAACATAAAAAGGATCAATCCGACCTGGCTCAGCAGTTCAAGATTGGTCAGCGAGTGGACAGGGAACAGAAAGTGAAAAGCTTCCGGGAAAAAAAGTCCCAGGACAGAAGGCCCCAAGACAATGCCGGCTACGATTTCCCCAATCACCCCCGGCTGTCCGATGAGACTAAACAAATAGCCGAAAAGACGTACCATTAATAATACGGCAATAATCTGGATAAGCAATGTCGTCAGCGGATGATGCAGATTATCTTGCATAAATTGAAGAAACATGGCAAAAGGATCCTCCTGTACCATGTTTAACGTATTTGCCGCGTGATGTGAAAACCTGTCGCCTTCTTCAATAGCAACATAAATCAGCCCTCCAAACAGAAGGAGCATAAGTACATAGATGATGTAATTCTTCCGGGCTTTATTCTGCATAAACTTGTTTTTTGCTATTTGTTGCATAATTATAATAAAAACAAACGAAAAAGGCAGATAGTTTGGCAAAAATAATAAATATTCAAACAATATCTTGTTTTTTTGCTTCAATCTATGTAACTTTAGGCTAGCTTAATTGTTTAAGTAGGAAAATTCAAAAAAAGTCCTGCCCGCAGGCAAGCACTATGAGAATACAGTTTGAAATTAAAGAAAAGTTGCCGGAAATTATTCAGGAAATTCTACATTCCGACAAATGGCAAACTTCCGTGAAGGAAGAAATCAGCGGTCGGACGACCGTGGTAATTCGTGATCAAGCGTATGGTTCAGAAGCAACCATTGAGATTTATGCTCAGTCAATAGAAATCAAAACCGCCTGGTCAAAGTACTTCTACCGTATATTTACAGCCAACGATCTCGTCTGGTGTGAATATAATGGTGCCTATCGTGGATTACTGGAACAAGTACTCTTACCAACCATTACTCCTAAAGAAAGCCTGCTTGATTCTGATGTTACGGAGAGTTCACTCTATGGTCGTGAACATAAAAAATTGAGAGAATATGCCGAAGATAATCTGAAGCTGAAACAATTCCGCCGGGAGAACTTCAATGAACAGAGGAACGGAACCGCAGCATTCGACCATCCGAAACGGGTATATGATGAGTTTATAAAAGAGGACTATGTAGTGACACCCAAGACAGAATAATAAATCAAAGGAAGGGGGAATAAATCCAAGGTATTATATCAGTGCGGATAATAAGAATCACGTGAATTTCATTTCATAGAATTCTAATTATCCGCACTTTAGATATAATCTTGTGCCACCGCATTGGCACAACTGTGCCAGCACGATGGCACAAGTGTGCCAGTGGGGTGGCACAAGTGTGCCAATAAGGCGGCACTAATGTGTAATGCCCAAACCTTTCAAATCTTCTTTCGACACGGTAAAATCCTGTCCCGTTCTGATCCGTTCCAGTACTAAGTCTCCTACATGCCGGGCATCCTGTTCTGTCCGGAAAGTCTTTCTCCCGGTGACAGCCGGAATAAAAGGCTGGGCAATAATCACACGTTCTCCTTTATAAATCTGATAGCCATATCCGATACTATCTTCACCTTGTATCACTTCCAAATGATATGGGTCAGAGAGGTTCACCTTCTTATAGCAAGTAATTCCTCCGCCCAACAGCAGAACAATAAGACCAATACCTATCCACTTTTTATTTCTCTTCATATTCATAAGGCTTCAATTCCCAAGTATCATCATAGAATGAAGAGGAGGAAGTTCCGGTGCCACCGGTAGCGACAATTCCCCGTTTACCTGTCGAAAAACAAACCGCTTTCACACGCGAACTACCTTCAAAATCCGTCAGGTCTTCTCCATCCCACAAATCCGTTGCCGGATCATATATCCAGTAATTAGAACGAAGGCTCGATGAGGATGTTTGTCCCAAAGCGATATATCCTTTGCCATCAATCACAAAAGCACATCCATAACAACGTACAATCGAGGTATAATCATCATCGTAATCATCGTCGCTTGAATCTTTAATATCCCGCAACTGTTTCCAGGGTGTGCTTTGTGAAGGGTCGAAACACCAGAAATCATAAACGTCCGCATTATTATTTTCGCCTCCGCAGATGTAGGCTATATCATCAATGACAAAGACCATCCCTCCCTGACGTTTCTGTCCGCCGAACCCATTAATGATTGTCCACTGCGAACCGGAAGCAGCCGAAGGATCAAACTGATAAAAGTCTTTCAGGTAATTATCGTTATACCCCGTACCGACATAACCATAATTTCCTATACCAAATCCCAGTGCATACATACGGGCACCTCCCCCGAAGGGGTCCATCTGTTTCCAGTTTCCCGTCGCCGGGTCGTATTCCCAACAATCATCCAGATAGTCATTGGCATCTTTGTCATATCCACCGACAATATATCCTTTGGTACCTACAGTAAATCCTGTAGCGGCATTCCGTGCGATAGCCTCATCGGGCATATCTTCACACTGTGTCCACCAGTCATTGTCAATATGGTATTCCCAAAGGTCCTTCAGGCGTTCCTTCTTGCTCCCCCGGTACCCACCGCAGAGATAGCCTTTATTGCCAATAGTAAATCCGGCGGCATCCATACGCGCCACCCCGTCAAAATCCGAACGACGATACCAAACTCCGGCCGTATACTCCGTATCTTCCGTACATGCAGCCAGCGACAATAGTGCAACCAGCATCCAAAGTAATCTATTCATTTTTTTATTCATTAAAATTTGTCGTTAAATACAGCCGCAAATGTAGGGGGCAACGGCTATGAATAAAAAAACTATCGACAAACAGAAACATTCTGTCTACCAACAAAATTGAAGTCGATAAATAGACAGACTTAGTCGATAGTTTTTGGGGAACCTCCCTAAATGTCCTTCTTTTGCCGCCACAAAACCAATTGAATTATTGTTCATGAAATCATTGATAACACTTCTTTTTATTTTGATATTCTTCTCCTTTTTCGCCTGCCAGAACGATGCGTCTTTAGTAGGAGGAAAATGGGTGGAAAGTTCGTTCCGGAATGTACAGACAGATACGTGTACGGTATTGCTCAGTACAGTCCTGAGCGATTCGCTTGCCACTTCCGGAGATACTGTATGCCAGATAGGACACCGCAAGGACGCGTTGTGGGGAGAAATCACCGCTTCCTTTTATGCGGAGTATGAAGTACCTTCCGTCTCTTTTGACGAAAGTATCGATTACCTGTTCGATTCCATTACGATCCGCCTTTATTCTTCGGGCGACTATCTGGGAGACACATTGGTCACCCAGCGGATTTCGATGTATCCCCTGACAGAAAATATCCAACTGGACGATGCGAATTATTTATATAGTACCAGCAATATAGCTTATGACAGCCAGAACCCACTGAGTTCTTTCAGCTTCACTCCCACTCCCGGACGACGGAGCAAGGAACTGGAAGTCCGCCTGCCCGACGAATGGGGCAAGGAATGGTTCAACCTGCTGCTGGAAGACAACCGGGTAATGGAGTCACAAACCTTTTTTCAGAATTATTTCAAAGGTATCGCCTTCATTCCGGATATGAACGCCGCATGCGTCAATGGATTTCAGGTGAATGATTCCAGCTTCTGCATCACGCTCTATTACCATTCGCTGACGGAGGTCATCACTGAAAAAGAACTGGTATTCAATGCAAGCACTACGCTTACCTTTAATAAAATAGAGTACGACCGGAACGGCACGCCGATAGAGGATCTGCAAAGCGGAGACGACAACGCGTTATCCACCTCTCTGAGCAACCACCAGGCGTATATGCAGGGAATGACGGGCATGTACATCTCCATTGATTTTCCCCATCTCAACAATCTTTGTATGGAAGGTGACCTGGTGACCATCGAAAGTGCCACCTTACAATTATATCCGGTAAAAGGGACTTATGGAGGAATGTATCCGCTTCCCCAAACACTGTCACTTTATACCGCCAACAAAGACAATGTGACGCAGGGAGTTATCACGGACCTTACAGGAAACTCCGTACAAACCGGAAATCTCGTCGTCGATGAAGTGACCTACGAAAAGACTTATTACTCATTCGATCTCACCTCTTTCCTGCAAACAAATCTGGGAACGACCGGTTACAACCGACAAAAGCTGCAACTAATCCTTCCGGACAATCTGTTTTTCACGACTCTGCAAGGTGTCATTTTCGGTGACGGAGATAACACAACCAACCGAGAAACCACCAAACTTATCATACTTTACAAAACCTATCAAAAATGAAAAAGATTTTGTTTTGCATTTTGGCTCTTTACAGCCCTGTCTCCATACTGATCGCTCAAAATACCACCAATTCACCTACCTCCATGTTCGGCTTGGGAGAAATCTCTACCGGTGAAGGCGGACAATATGCAGGTTTGGGAGGAGCAAGCATCGCCCTGCGTGGAAGCAATTTCCTGAACACCGCCAATCCCGCATCACTCACCGAACTTACCGAACAGCGGTTTCAGATAGATGCCGGTATTATGGGATCTTACCAGAACTATACACAACGGGGAGCCAGCAATCATTCCGTCACAGGAAATCTGAACAATCTAAGTATTGGTTGCCGGATTATCCCACGCTGGTATGGAGCCGTTTTTTTGGCGCCCGTGAGCAGTGTAGGATATGCCATCACACTGGATGAAGAAATAGCAGGCACTAATGGAAGCACCGTTTCCTCTCTTTTTCAAGGAGAAGGAGGGCTTTCCAAGATGGGAGTCAGCACGGCGTACCTGTTTGGCAAAGGTCTTTCCGTCGGTACCAACCTTTCTTATGTCACAGGAACAATCACTCAAACCGAAACACAAGGCAACGCCACCGAAGAAACCAGTTCTTACAAACATACCTTTTATGCCGATTTTGGTATTCAGTACAAATGGGCAATCGACCGCGAACGTTTCTTCGTTGCCGGAGCCGTATACGGATACTCACAGAACTTCAAGCAGGAGAATAACCTCTACGTCAGCAGCAGTTCAGGAGGAGAAGATATTGAAAGCAACCTGAAACGGTATCGCCAGTGCCTTCCACAATTTTTCGGTGTAGGAGCATCCTACAACTGTCTGCGCTGGATGGCAACCATCGACTACAAATACATTGACTGGAGCCGGATGGAGTCTTCGCAGTCCAACGTCAGTTTTCAGAACCAGCACCGGCTATCCCTGGGAGGAAAATATACGCCGGGCAATGTGTACCGTAACCCGGTCAGCCTGTTACTGGGAACGGGAATCAGCAATTCATACATCGTTATCCAAAAGAAGAAAGCGACCGATTATTACATCAGCACCGGACTAAATTTCGGATTACGCAATAATAATGTACTCTCTTTCGGCCTGAAATACAAAGGTCAGATGAAGGTCCCTAACGGTATGCAAAAAGAAAACAGCTTCTCTTTGTTCTTAAATATCACCTTCTCCGAACGGACCTATCGCGCTAAGATACAGTAATATTCATTCTTTTTTTATGCAATTTGAGTACAAAAAGACGGATTTCAAGAGAGGAATCCGTATATTTGTAGCCAAAACAATTTAATATTAATTTCATCAGAATGAAAAAGAGTATCCTTATCGCTGCCTTAGGCTTGTTCAGCCTGAGCGCAATGGCACAAGACGCAAAACCCGAAGAGGGCTTCGTTTTCACAACAGTGAAAGAAAATCCGATTACCTCCATCAAAAACCAGAACCGTTCGAGCACCTGCTGGAGCTTCTCTGCTTTGGGATTTCTGGAATCAGAACTACTTCGTTTAGGTAAAGGCGAATATGACCTTTCGGAAATGTTTGTTGTACACAAAACAATGGAAGACCGTGGAGCAAACTACGTACGCTATCATGGCGACAGTTCTTTCTCTCCCGGTGGAAGTTTCTATGACATTATTTACTGTATGAAGAACTACGGTCTTGTTCCGCAGGAAGCAATGCCGGGTATCATGTACGGTGATTCACTGCCGGTACACAACGAACTGGATGCCGTAGCAGAAGGTTACATCAACGCTATCGCCAAAGGTAAACTCACTAAGCTGACTCCGGTATGGAAAAAAGGTCTTAGCGCTATCTACGATACTTATCTGGGAGCATGCCCGGAAAGCTTCACTTACAATGGTAAGGAATATACTCCGAAAACTTTCGCTGAATCACTCGGACTGAAAGCTGAAGACTATGTATCACTGACTTCTTACACACATCATCCTTTCTATTCTCAATTCGCCATCGAAATTCAGGATAACTGGCGTAACGGTCTGTCATACAACCTTCCGATCGATGAGTTCATGGCTGTAATGGACAATGCCGTTAAAAAAGGATATACATTCGCATGGGGCAGTGACGTCAGCGAGCAAGGTTTCACCCGTGACGGTATCGCTGTAATGCCGGACGCTGCCAAAGGTGCAGAACTGACAGGTTCGGATATGGCCCGCTGGACAGGTATGACAGCTGCCGACAAACGCAAAGAACTGACTTCCAGACCACTTCCGGAAATGGAAATCACTCAGGAAATGCGCCAGACAGCTTTCGACAACTGGGAAACTACAGACGACCACGGAATGGTTATCTACGGTATCGCTAAAGACCAGAACGGAAAAGAATACTTCATGGTGAAAAACTCTTGGGGTAAATCAGGCAAATATGATGGTATCTGGTATGCTTCCAAAGCATTCGTCGCTTACAAAACGATGAATATCCTTGTACACA
>OGQR01002670.1_pt1 | contig 10423 bp, 7 predicted proteins | sample 1553271 | NCBI WGS metagenome assembly OGQR01 (sample SAMEA2579970, study PRJEB22360) | human gut metagenome | biome: human gut; feature: human-associated habitat; material: faeces | place: Denmark | collected 2008/2010 | reverse complement strand
TGCGCGCCGCTTTCCTATGAGAAGCCCAAAGGCGTGCTCACCGTGCGTGGCGAGGTGCTCATCGAGCGGCAGATCCGCCAGCTTCGAGAGGCGGGCATCACCGACATCACCGTTGTCGTGGGGTATATGAAGGAAGCCTTTTTCTACCTTGAGGACAAGTTCGGCGTGACCATCCGCGTGAATGCGGAATATTCCGTGCGCAACAACAATTCCACTCTCATGCTCGTACGCGAAAAGCTGGGGAACACCTATGTCTGCTCGTCGGACGACTATTTCACCGAGAACGTCTTCGAACCGTACGTGTTCGAGGCCTATTACCCGGGCGTGTTCTTCGCGGGCGAGACGAACGAGTACCTGCTCGACACCGCGCGCGACGGGCGCATCACGGGCGTGACCATCGGCGGTCGCGACAAGTACGGCATGCTCGGGCACGTGTACTTCGACCGCGCGTTCTCCGAGACTTTCGTGAGGATCCTCGTCGACGAGTACGATCGGCCCGAGACCGCGGGCAAGCTGTGGGAGGATATTTACCGTGCGCACCTCGACGAGCTGCGCATGGTTATGCGGCCCTATGAGCCGGGCGTGATCTATGAGTTCGACTCCATTGCCGACCTGAAGGAGTTCGACCACGACTTCATCGAGAACGTCGACTCTGCGATCCTCGATAACATCTGCCGCGTGCTCGACTGCTCGCGCGGCGACGTCGAGGGCATCGTGCCCATCAAGGAGGGGCTCACGAACCTGTCGTTTCGCTTCGTGGTGTGCGGCGAGTCGTATGTCTATCGCCATCCAGGTGTGGGCACCGACGAGATCATCAACCGCGCAAGCGAGGCGTTTTCGCAGGCCATTGCGAAGAAACTCGGCATCGACGGCACTTTCATCCATGAGGACCCCGCCGAAGGCTGGAAGATTTCGCGCTTCATCGACGGCTGCGTTCCCTTCGACTACCACAACGAGGACCACGTGCGCCGAGCGATGGAGCTGGGTCGCCGCCTGCATGACAGCGGCGAGAAGAGCGAGTGGTCCCTCGACGTGTACCGCGATGCGGTCGCGATTGTGGAGCTTCTCGGCAGGAAGAGCTACCCGTCGTTTCCCGATCGCGAGGAGCTCGGGCGCAACGCTGGGGTGCTCGATGCGCTCGTGCGCGCGGACCGCGTCGAGCCGTGTTTGTGTCACAACGACTTCTACAGCCCGAACTTCCTCGTGCGCGGCGAGGAGATGTATCTCATCGATTGGGAGTATTCGGCGATGTCGGATTATGCTTCCGACCTGGGAACGTTCATCTGCTGTTCCGATTATTCGGTCGATGAGGCGCGCCATGTGATCGAGCTTTACTTCGGGCGGACCCCGACCGATGCCGAAATGCGCCACTGCCTGGCTTATGTTGCCCTTGCTGCGTATTACTGGTTCGTCTGGGCGCTCTACAAGGAGTCGACGGGCGATCCGGTGGGCGAGTGGCTCTACCTGTGGTATCGAACGGCGAAGGCGTATTCGGCGTTGGCGCTCGACCTGTATGGCGCGACTCCGGGACAGGTCGCCTAAGGAGCGCCTGCTTCGCAAAGTTTTGCCCGCTTAAAGGGCGGGTCCTCTTGATTGGTTGAAAGGAAGCCTGTGGAACTCATCGGAACCATCGTGGTCTACATCATGCGGGCGAGGACGTGCTCTACGACGCGGAGCGTGCGGTTGAGAACGTAGAGTGACGCCAGGCGAGCGTTGCGCGTAACGGAAGCGCTGGACGGGTTCGTCCGCTCCAACGAAAGATAGCAAGTAAGTAACCTACTGAGTCTGGGGAGAACAAGTGGGTATAGAACAAGAACAGGGCATGCTGCCCTCGTGCGCATACGCGCACATCTCATCGGTGCTGGAAGTCTCGCGCGACGAGATCACCGATATCTGGCCGCTCAAGCAGGGCCTGACAAACGAGTCGTGGCATTTCACCACGCCAGAGGGCGAATATGTGTATCGGCAGCCGGGCGTGGGCACCGAGGACCTCGTCGATCGCGAGGCTGAGGTCGAGGCGCTGAAGCTCGCGCGCTCGATCGGGCTCGACGGTACCTTCATCTACGAGGACGTCAAGCAGGGCTGGAAGCTTTCCCGCTTTCTCGTGGACTGCCGCGAGCTCGATGCGCGCGATGCCGAGCAGGTCGCTTGCGCGATGCGCATGGCTCGTACACTTCACGAAAGCGGCGCGCGCCTTGCCCGCACGTTCGACTTCTACGAAGAGGGGAGGCGCTACGACGCGCGTTTGCGCGAGCTGGGGCCGATTGAGGTGCCTGGTTATGACGAGCTTGCCGCAAAGGCGGATCGCGTCGCCGCCTTCGCGCACGCCGACGGGGCGCCCGTGTGCATCACGCACAACGACTTCTTCAACCTGAACATCCTCATCGACCGATCCGACCGCATGCATCTTATCGATTGGGAGTACGCGGGCATGTCCGATTACGCGCACGATTTCGGCACCTTCACCGTGTGCTGCAAGCTTTCCGAATCCGAGGCCGATGCAGCGCTTGCAGCGTACTTCGGGCGCATTCCCACGTTTGCCGAGCGCTGCCATAACTTCGCGTTCGTGGCGCTCGCTGGCTGGTGCTGGTATCTGTGGTCGCTCTACAAGGAGGCCGTCGGAGGGAGCGCGGGTGAGTGGAAGGAAATCTATCTCAGCTATGCAGTGCGCTATTTTGACCGCGTGATCTCGGGTTATGAGGGAATTGCTCAGCAAGAGGAGAGGGGAATCGCATGAGGTTCGGCATTGCAAGCGGCTTTTTGTGGGGTTTGGACACCGTCATCCTGGGAATAGCCCTCACGATGGGCGCGTTCATCGGCACGCCCGAGGCTATTGCCTTCGCGGCGATTGCGAGCGCATTCATGCACGATGCGGCATGCGCTATCTGGCTTTTCCTCTACATGGGTGTGCGCCGGCGCCTTGGCGACACACTTCGGGCCCTGAAGACCCGAAGCGGCAAGGTGGTTATGCTCGGCGCGCTTCTCGGCGGACCTTTGGGCATGACGGGCTACCTGGTCGCCATCAACAACATTGGCGCAGGCTACACTGCGATCATCTCTGCGTTTTACCCTGCGTTCGGTACGTTCATGGCGTTTGTCCTGCTGAAAGAGCGTATGAGGCCGCGTCAGCTCGTTGCGCTTGCCTGCGCGCTCGCGTGCGTCATGGTGATGGGGTACGCCACTTCGGGAGATTCGTCGGTCGGAAACGCGGCGCTTGGCTTGGTCGGCGCGGTCGTGTGCGTCGTCGGTTGGGGCAGCGAGGCGGTGCTGTGCGCTTGGGGCATGCGCGATGACGCAGTTGACAACGAGACCGCGCTGCAGATCCGCGAGACGACGTCTGCCATCGTGTACGCCGTGGTGGTGCTGCCGGCGTTCGGCGCGTGGGCGTTTACGGCGAGTGCGCTGCCGTCGATTTCCACTGCCGTGGTGGTGTTGTCCGGCCTCGCGGGTGCGGCGTCGTATTTGTTCTACTACAAGGGTATCGCAACGATCGGCGCGGCGCGCTGCATGGCGCTCAACATCACGTACTCCGCTTGGGCTGTCGTGTTCGGACTCGTGCTTTTGGGGAGCGTGCCGACTGTCGTGCAGATTGTATGCTGCCTGGTCATCATGGCGGGCACGGTGCTTGCGGCATGCGACTGGGACGAGCTTTTCGGTCGCAAGAAGACCCCTCTGCCCGAGGACGCGTCATAAGGGACGGGCGAGGTTGCGCGGCGGGGCGCTCGGGGCTTTCGGGTGCGCGGTTGCGCGGCTTGGGACCTTCGGCGCCCGACCCCCTGGTACGCCACCAACCAACAAACCAGCCCAACCAGCCCAATCCGCTTCCATTTTCTCCGATATCCCTCTTTCGTGGACAAAAATCGCCGGTATGTGAGTCTTCCTACTCCAAGAAGAAGACGCGTTCAGAAGGTGAGAAGTTGTGACGTGGCCTTTTATGGAAACGCCACGACCCTTTTGATCGGTCAGCTCGAAAGTGGCTCACATATCGACGATTTTTGTCCAAGGCGAGCAATTTTTAAGAAAGAAAGAGGGGCGACCGATTGGCATTAGCCGAAACTTTGAGGAAGCAATCTTGTTCCATAGTGGACGAAGTCCAGAGGCAGGCTTCTTGAGCGCGCAATAGCAGCCGAGGACGAGAACTGCCTATTGCGAAATTCGCGACGCTCGCCGAGATGACCGCGAGCCGCCCACCGCGCAGTCGAGAAGCGCCCGCTGAGCCTTACGATTTACTCGCTCCATGCGCAATCGCACGCCAAGCCCCTTCGCCACCTGATATGCGAGTTGATCCAATCCGGGAATGCTTGTCACCTGGCTCTTTGTGGCTGTGATAACCATGAAGCCAAGGGACGAAAGGGCATTTCGCCGTCTCGCATCGTGCGCGATCTTCTGCGAACCAGTGTGAAACATGTCGCTATCGTACTCGACGCAAAGACTCGCTGTCGGCCATAGCAAATCGCACCTGAACTGCCGTCCGTATGCAACCCTCCAATCCCCCTTAGGAACTTCGACCGCTGCATTAAGCTGCGGCGACGGTAGTCCATATCCCCCTTTCGCCTTCGGCATTGAAAGCAACATGGCAAGCGCTGTCTCCATCGGCGAGGCGGACCCCGAAGAAACGAAACGCAGGGCATTTTCCGCCTTATTTGCACCGAGAAGATTGCCCTGGGAAGAAACCGAAACCAACGCCGAGTGGGATACAAGCGGTGGCGCCGAAAAAAATCCCTGTTCAGAGTTCGAATCCAAGCGATAGCTGCCCGTTATCTCGTAACCCAGCAGGACCAGCTCAGCGAAATCAAGCTCGACCGCCGAGCGGGTAAATGCGAAAGCTGGCGAGCATGCATACACGTCGTCGCCCAAGAATACAAAAGCCTCGCTTGGGAGAGACGATCCGAGTACACGACACTTGACGCCCTGGATTCGGCAGCGCTTCGACTGTTCGCTCACGAGAAGGCGAGGCGAAACGAGGCTTGGGAACGATTCCCGGGCGCTCTTCAGGCTTGCTAGGTTCGGCGAACTTGCCGCAAACTCTCGGGCGTAACGTTTCGGCGCACCGACAGACGCCCCCGCTAAGTTCATCGCGCGGTAGCAATCCAGTGCCGATATGCCATCGAAGAAGAGCGCCATGGGAAGCACCATAACACGGGCACAGTGTGATTTCTAGTAATATTTTTTGGCTTTTACCTGGTGTTATATTCTGCCAGATTTCAGTTAGGAATATGGCAATAGCCGCCGAATTTCCGTCGAGAATCTGCCAGATAATTGCCAGGAAACAGTAGATGGCGTGCAGCAAATATGCCAGGAAAAGAAGAGAACGCGGGGATTGTATGGCGGACGCTACAGGGGATTTACAGGGGATGCCTAAGGAGCGGGCGTGGAACACAGGCTAGGGTATATGTAAGGGCAGCGCCGAGAAACGGGCTCGAGGGAGCCGAAGGAGCGGGAAAGAAAGCCGACTCAAGGGAGCCGAAAACGCGAGAGTGCGAAACGGGGCTGGGGCATGGTGAAAGGGCGAGTGCTGGGATGAACCGAAGGAACCATACGCCGGACGGGGTCGGGACGAACCGAGAACGCGAGGGCTCGGAGCGAGCGCTGAGGTTGTACGAAGAAGCGGAGACGAGGATTGTGCGCTGAGGGCAAGCCGAAAACGCAAGGATGCGGAACAGGCGCTGGGATATATGAACAGGCGGGCACTAGAGCGCGGACGAAGGAGCGGGCTGAAGGAGCAGGAGGAAAGCTGGTGTGGGGCTGTTTCGCCTTTTTGATGGGGCTCAAGCACGTGAACGCTACCCCCTCCTCGCGAAAGACCCCCTTCGTGGACAATAATCGTCCGATATGTGAGGAGTGTCGGAAGGCTAACTTTCTTTTGAAAAAAATGACCTGGGGAAATGCCGGCAGAAGCGCGAGCGAACGGTTTCCTTCGGACCCGAGGACTCACATATCGCCGATTATTGTCCACCGCGCTCTGTTTTTCGAGAAGAAGGGTGGTGGAAGGGCAGAGTGGTGGAAAGACGGCGTTCCTGATGTTGGCGAGTCAACCCGTTTCTCGAGGGCGCGTGACGACTTCGGCGATACCCCTGATGTGCCGCGGGATGACGAACCATCGGCACGCGGTTTCGGCGATGCCTCTGACACATCACAAACCAAAATGCCACGTACCCTGTTTTTTAAGAAGAAAGTCAGTGGGAAAAGGGCGGGTCGGGGGGTGGCGCTTCCTCTACACGGGGTATTGCGCCAGGTAGTCGGCTTGATTCTCCTTAAGATACCGATCGAGCAATCTCACGGCGTGTCGCACGCGTGGCTTTTGGCGAATATGCTTGGGGTAAAGAAATCCCACGTAGCTCATCGATTCCGGGGTCGATAGGGGAACGAAGGCGAGGCCGTCTGTTGGCATGGCTGCGTCTTTGAGCGCTAGGCGATAGCTGAACGAGTCAAAAAAAGCCACAGCGTCATCGCGCGAATGGACGAAGCGGATGAGCATGCGCGGACTTGCGACGCTCATTCTCACATTCTGCAGCGGATAATCGCGAAACAGCCACTCGATCTGCTGCGCCGCTTCTCGTGAAGCGTCTGTCGCGCAGGGTGCGCCCGCCACCTCGCGCCGACGAAGGGACTCTCTTCGGGCGTACGATGACGCCGCATGGCACACGATTCCCAATTGCGTGCGAAGGACGGGGTCGAACGCAAGCTTCGTGCTCGCGATGAGCTCGAGCGCGCTGTTGGCGTGAAGATCGACAAACCCGAGGTCGGTGCCGTCCGAGAGGCATGTGCGCGAGACGATTTTCTCGAAAGGCTCCTCGATATACGAGCACTGCGCGAGTAGGTCGACGTACGCCTGCGTCGCCGAGGCTATTTGCGCCGAGTAATGCGTGACGTGGATATTGAAGGGGTCCTCTTCTCGTTTATGCTCCTCGTCGGGGTTGTAGAGCGCATCGAGAAACTCCCCGTAGTCTGCAGTTACCTTCTGCGCAAACGCGAGAAAGCTCTTTCCCGTTGGCGTTAGCGTGACGCCTTTGCGGCTTCGTTCGAGCAGCTTTGTCGATAGCTCGCGCTCAAGCGAGGTAATCGCCTTGTTCAACCCCTGCTGAGACACGGCGAGTCGCTTTGCGGCGCCGTAGAAGGATTCCGCCCGGGCGACCTCTTCGAAGTAGCGGATTGTTTCGATGTTCATGCGTTCTCGCTCTCGTACACAACTAATCGTTGTCTAGAAAGCAATTATAGGCTTCTTTCGGTTGCTGTAATTCCTTTTCATAATGAACCCAGGGTGAATGAGCGCCGTCCATTCCGCTTGCCGCAAGTTGGGTACATCTTGCGTCGAGCATTTGGGATGAGACGTCGCCAAGAGGGAGAAAACGAGAGGAGCCTAATCATGACGCAAGGGGAGTCGTTCGTCTACACCTGTTGTCCTGGGTGGGGCGATCATGAATTCTGTGCGATCAAGACGATCGTCAAAGACGGCAAGATCGTGCGTACCGAAAAGCCGAGCTACACTGGCGCGGAGGCGAACGAGGGCTATATCTGCCAAAAGGGCATTATGTCGTGCCGTCAGCCGTACAATCCGAAGCGCCTGCTGCATCCGCTGAAGCGCGCGGGCGAACGCGGCGAGGGTAAGTGGGAGGAAATCAGCTGGGACCAGGCGCTTGACGAAATCGCCGCGAAGCTTCTGCAATTGCGCGACGATTACGGCCCCGAGTCGCTTGCCATGTGGAACGTGGTGGCGTCGGTGCCGCCCTCGCAGGGACTCGCTGCTGTGCTGAGCTCGCGGTTCATGGGGCTTTGGGGCGCGACCGACCCCATTCAGGGGTACGGCCTCGACAACGGGCCGTTCTACGCGGCGTTCTTCGACATGGGCGATTTCTACAAGTACATGACGACCGATCCGGCAAACTTCGATACGTCGGATTACATCATCGTGTGGGGCGCCAATCCTATCGAAAATCAGCAGCGCATTGCAAAGCACCTGGTGGAGGCGCGTTCGAACGGCGCTAAGATCGTCGACATCGGGCTTTTGTTCGACGGCACGGCGGGCTTTGCCGACGAGTTTATCCCTGTGAAGCCAGGCTCCGACCCAGCTCTTTCCCTTACCATGGTAAACCTCATCATTCAGGAAAAGCGCTACAACGAGAACTTCCTTTTGTCCTACACGGTGGCGCCGTTCCTCGTGCGCGACGATACGGGCGAGTTCCTTCGCGATGCGGAAGGAAGCTACCTGGTGTGGGATGCCGACGCCGAAGCTGCGGCGCCCATGACCCCGGGTGAGCAGGCGTCTCCTGTGGCGCGTATGGAACTCGACGGCGTGCATGAAGTCGGCGGCGTGGCATGCAAGACGGCGTTCGCGTGCCTGCGCGAGCATGTGGCGACCTACACGCCCGAGTGGCAGGAGGGCGTCACGGGCGTCGCTCCTGAAATTGTCAGGCGCCTTACCGATGAGTACGTCGCAGCCCCGAATGCCTACATCTTCGGCGCGCTGGGACTTCGCTATCAGAACCAGGGCGAAAGCTATCGCTCGTTCTATCTGCTCGGCATGTTGACGGGCAACTTGGGTCGCCCCGGCGCCGGCGTCACGAGCGAGATGCTGCCGGCCGGCTTCCCGATGATCTTCAACGACACGCCCATCACCATGCCGCTTGGCCGCGAGGGCTACAAGGCGAAGATGCTGCGTCAAAACGAGTTCATCAACCAGGTGAAAAGCCAGAAGCCGTACCCGATCAAAGCGTTTTGGGTGATCGCGGGCAACCCGGTGCACAACTGCCCGAACCGCGGTTTGTGGATCGACGAGATATTCCCGCAGATGGAGCTCATCGTCGACGTGGACATCTGGATGACCGACACAGGCCAGTATGCCGACTACGTGCTGCCCGACTGCATGCCGTTCGAGCGCTATGAGCTGGTGGCGTCGGCGGCGTACAACCACATCGTCTTGCAGGAGCCGGCGATCGAGCCGCAGGGCGAGGCGCGCGACCCCACGTTCCTCTACAGCGAGCTTGCGAAGCGCGTGGGCTTGGGCGAGTACTTTGACAAGACGGCGGAGGAATGGATCGAGGTGCGCATCCAGTCGAAGTGGCCGATGATCGCGGGGATCCAGCCGCCGCTCACCTACGAGCGCCTGAAGAAGGAGAAGCTTGTGCGCGCGGCAACGCCCCCGGTGAACTGGGACCCGTTCATGGGGCTGCAGTTCAACACGCCCTCCAAGCGCCTTGAATTCTACTGCGAGCGACTGCTTCCCGTCGGGGCGCAGATGGCCGCGTATCGCGAGCCGCTTGAGGCTCCCACGCCGATGAGCTTGGGGAACGGAACCGCGAAGGGGAGGTATCACTTCTTCAGCGGCCGCCAGCGCTTCTTCATGCAGTCGATGTTCACCGACGACCCGGTCATGGCCGATCTGTCGGGCGGGTATCCGACGGGCCGCATGAACCCGGCGGACGCGCAGGCGGAAGGCATCAAAGACGGTGACAAGGTGGAAATCTACAACGAGCGCGGGCACGTGACTATCGAGATGAAGCTTGACCAGCAGATTCCCCCGGGAACGGTGCAGTGTTGGTTCGGTTGGCGCCACGACGCGTTCGAGGACGGCATGTACTCCGAGCTCATCCCAGCGCTCGGCAGCGACTATACCCTCAACGACGTGTCCAAACATTGGGACAGTTGCGTGCGAGCGATCGGCGGTTTCCAGCCTGGGTTCGGCACCGGCGGCATCGGCGGCATGGCGGGTGCCTGGGATACGATTTGGGATTGCGCATGCGACGTGCGCAAGGTCGAGGAATAGGGGAGCGACATGGATGAGAAGACGATTCTGGTGAACCTGCAGCGATGCACGGGATGCTGGACCTGCTCCCTTGCTTGCAAGGTGGGAAACGGCCTCCCGGATGAGAAATTCTGGCTGACGGTGCGCACGGAAGGTAGCGGCGAGGGCATCGATCGGCCCGCGGGGGTGTGGCCTGACCTGCACATGAGCTGGATTCCCATCTGGTCGAAGAGCTGCGTGCGCTGCGGCGGGCGGCTGGCGGAGGGCGAGCTTCCCTACTGCGTGAACGCATGCCCGAACGGGGCGCTTTCCGTTGGCGAAGCCGCGGCAGGGGAATGCGAGGCGCTGCGGCAGCGGGGCTTCCGCATCTTCAAGCTTCCCGCCTGGGAAAACGCCGCCGATAACGTGGTGTACGCTTCGAAGGGGTAGACGGCATATTGCTTCGAGGGCGGCGTTTCTTCGGATTAGCTGCCCTCGTCTTGTCAATCAGGAAATCTGCCAGCGCGAACAAAAAACCGTGATACGCCCGCTTTCGCAAGTTCGAGGGCGGGCGTTCCCATCGGTGCTGCTATACTTCCGAACCATGAACACATTATCGAACACACACCACGCGCCTGCCCGCAAGCAGCGCATCGCCGTCGTCACCATGGGCGTGAAGCTCGGCGACGAAACGCGCGGCTA
>OGQR01002665.1_pt1 | contig 10442 bp, 10 predicted proteins | sample 1553271 | NCBI WGS metagenome assembly OGQR01 (sample SAMEA2579970, study PRJEB22360) | human gut metagenome | biome: human gut; feature: human-associated habitat; material: faeces | place: Denmark | collected 2008/2010 | reverse complement strand
CCCCCGGCTTTATTGACATCCATCGCCACGCCGACGCGGCGCTGCTCCGCCCGGGTTTCGGCGCGGCGGAGCTGTGTCAGGGCCTTACCACCATCGTCAACGGCAACTGCGGCCTCAGCGCCGCCCCCTTCGGCCCCGCCCATGGCGACGCCATCCGGGACTACCTGCGCCCCATCACCGGCGCTCTCCCGCCGGAGCTGGTGACGGAAACCCTCTCCGGCTATTTCGCCTCTGTGCCGGATATCCCCGTCCATGTGGGTATGCTGGCCGGTGCCGGCGTCCTTCGGGCGGACGCGGCCGGCTACGAGCTGGAGCACCTGGAGGACCGCCACTACCGCGCTCTGCACCGCGCCCTGGAGCAGGCTCTGGCCGACGGCGCGCTGGGCGTTTCTCTGGGCCTGGGTTACGCCCCGGAGTGCTTCTATACCACGGCGGAGCTGATCCGTGCGCTCTCACCCATCGCGGGGCAGGATATCCCCCTCACCGTCCATATGCGGCAGGAGGGCGCGGGCGTCTGCGATTCCATCGAGGAGATGCTGCTGGTAGCCCGGGAACTGCGGGTCCCTCTGCATATCAGCCACCTGAAAGCCATGGGCCGGGACAACTGGGGCAAAAAAATACCCCGGGCCCTGGAGCTGCTGCACCGGGCGAAGGAGGAGGGCCTGGACGTGGGCTGCGACGTGTACCCCTACACCGCCGGCTCCACCCAGCTGCTGCATATCCTTCCGCCGGAGTTTCTGGAGGGCGGCATGGACGCCGTTGTCCGCCGCCTGGCCGACCCCCACGAACGCGAGACGCTGGCTCACCGTATTGAAGACGGCAGCGGGTTTGACGACATTGCCAAGCTGGCCGGCTGGGACGGCATCTTCCTCAGCAGTCTTCACTGCCCGGAGGACGCGCCGCTGCTGGGCAAGAGCATCGCCCAGGAGGCCGCCATGGAGCACAAATCCCCGCTGGACGCCTGCTGCGACCTGCTGATCCGCGAGCACTGCCAGGTGACTATGATCGACTTTATGGCCGCGGAGGACGACATCGCCGCTATCCTCCGCAGTCCCCTCAGCTGCCTGATCTCCGATGCCACCTACCCCACCGAGGGGATGCCCCATCCACGGGTCTACGGCAGCTGTACCCGCCTGCTGCAGCGCTTCGTCCGGGAACAGGGTGTGCTGACGCTGGAGCAGGGCGTTCACAAGCTGACCCAGGCCCCGGCACAGGCCCTTCGCCTTGCGGGTAAGGGCGTTATCGCCGTGGGTGCGGACGCGGACTTGTGTGTGTTCGACCCCGCCGCCCTCACTGAGCGCGGTACCTATCAGGACCCCTGCCAAACGGCCCTGGGTATGGACGCCGTGCTGGTGGCCGGCCGGCTGGCCGTGAAGAACGGAGAAATGACCGGCGTGAAGGCTGGGACCCTCATCCGCAAATAAAAAGATCTCCCCCGGTCGGGGGAGATCTTTTTATTTCTTTTCGCCGCCGGACACGTTGGCCACGAACACGCACACCAGAATGATGACTACGCCAAGAGCCTGCCACAGGCTGAAATCCTCCTTCAGGAAGAGCACGCCCGCCAGCACCGATACCACCGTGGTCACGTTGGAGAACAGGGAACTCTCTGAGACAGTCAGGTGACTGTTGGCGAAGTTCAGCAGTCCGTAGGCCACGCCGGAGGACAGTATGCCCAGATACAGCACCGCCAGCCAGAAGCTGCCGCTTTGCGCCGGCGCGGTGATCAGCTCGCTGCTTATCCCACCGGCCTGTATCAGCGCCACCGGAATAAACACCGCCATGCCCACCACAAACATCACATAGGTCATCTCAAAGGGGGTGAAGCGCTTGGCGGCATCGTGGCTCAGCCCATAGTACACCGTGTCGCTGAGCATGGTCAGCAGCAGGAACAGCAGGCCCAGCGCCGAGATCATCACCGCCCCGCCCACGGAGATCAGCGCTACGCCGCCGATCGCACCCAGGGCGCACAGCACCTGCCGCCGGGTGACGCGCTCATGCAGAACCAGCACGTCCATCAGGATGCAGCACACCGGCACCGCCGCGATGATGGTCCCCGCCACAGCGGCGGAGGTGTACAGAATGCCGTAGTTTTCGAAGATGAAGTATGCCACCGGCTGCACGATACCCAGCAGAAGCAGCTTTCCCACTGGCTTTCCCTTCAGAGAGAAGGCGAACAGCGGCTTTCCGCGTACCTTGCCCACCAGAGCGTTCAGCGCGATGACCAGCGACATGGCCGCCACCGCCACCGTGAACCGGAAGGCCAGCAGCACTGTGGGCGCCGCCGTGGTCAGCGCCATTTTTGAGAACATAAAGCTCATGCCGAAGATGGTGGCCGCGGTCAGCGCCGCCAGCAGCGACAGGATATGCAGTTTTTTCTGGTTCATAGGCAATACCTCTTTCTCTTTAACGCCGGTATCATACCATACGCCGCATGAAATAGCAAGGAAAAGCGATCACCTCCCGCACTGCGTCTGAGGCAAAAAGGGCGCCGCCCGAAGGGGGCGGCGTCCTTTCGCCGGCACGTTGGGAGGGCGCGCCGGCATTCACCAATTTGAAGGGGAATAGGGAGAAAAATTAAGGATAGAAAACAAAGGGTGTTGGGTTACTTGTCCGTTGCCTTGGACACGATACCCGTAACCACCAGGACCGCCACCAGGCCGGCCAGAATGAGGTTCAGCACCATGCTCAGCGCCTCCTTTCGTTTGGGCTTCTTAACGTATCTTTAGCATAGCACAGGACAAGCAATTTGTAAAACGCATGATTATCATCAAAACCATGAAAAATACTTTGCAGCACATGGCGAGATATGCTATACTGGACCTGAACAGGAGGTGTCCCCATGTCCGTCACTAAATACCAGATATACCTCAAGACCGTGGAGCTGGGCAGCTTTACCGCTGCCGCCCGCGCCCTGAATTTCACCCAGTCCGGCGTCAGCCACGCCATCGGCTCGCTGGAGGAGGAGCTGGGCGTCACGCTGCTGGTTCGCAGCCACGGCGGTGTCACCCCCACGGCGGATGGCCGCGCCCTGGCACCGTATTTTCAGGAGATGTGCGCCCTGTCCCACCGTCTGGAGCAGCACGCCGAGGACCTGCGGGGGCTGGATACCGGTCTTATCCGCGTGGCAACCTTCACCAGTGTGTCGGAAAAGTGGCTGCCCGGTATGCTCAAGACATTTCAGGAAAAGTACCCCCGCATTGAGTTCGAGCTCCTGCCCTCCAACTTCAACAACGAGATATCCGACTGGGTCCTCCACGGTCAGGCGGACTGCGGCTTTATCTCCCTGCCTACCCCGGCGGAGAAGTATCTGGATTACTGGCTGCTCCAGCGGGACCAGTGGAAGGTCATCCTGCCCTGCGATCACCCGCTGGCGGGCCGCCAGCCCTTCCCGCCGGAGGCCCTGGAGCAGTACCCTCTTATCCTGCTGGATGAGGGCGACGACTATGAGATCCAGGCCATTTTCGATCACTACAAGGTCCGGCCTCGGATCCAATACACCGTCCAGCAGGACCAGACGATCCTGGCCATGGTCTCCGGCGGCCTGGGCATCAGCATCATGGAGGAGCTGATGCTCTACAAGTGCGCCTATCCGTTGGCCGCCAGTACCCTGCCCAAGGTGTTCCACCGGGACATCGGCATCTGTGTCAAGGACAAGAACGCCCTCTCCCACTCCACGCAGGCGTTCATCGACCACACCCGCCATTGGGTGCTGCAAAATTTCCCCGAGGGCTGGAACGCCCCCAAGCCCCATGAGCGATAAACGAAAAAGCGAAACCAAACGCTGTTCTCCGCCGTCAGTATTGGCAGAGAGCGGCGTTTGACCGCCCGAAAGGAGTGTTTACATCATGAAAAAGACATTTGCATTGCTGCTGGCGCTGGTGATGGCGCTGGCTTTGGTGGCCTGCGGCCAGAAGGAGGACAACATCGGCGGCGAGACGAAGGACGACCAGACGCAGACCGACGGTCAGTCCGTTGACCTGCGGGCGGCGTACGAGGCCGGTATCAAGCAGGTGCAGGAGGAGCTGGGCGACAACGCGCCTGTGCTGCTGGAGGAGACGGCTGTGGAGATCCTGAACAGCTACTACCCCGGTCTTGAGAACGCCAAGCTGAAGCAGGGCGTGTTCTTCATCTCGCCCACCGCCACCTCCTGCGAGGTGTCTATGGTGGAGGCGGAGAGCGCCGCCGACGCCGAGATCGTTCGCCAGAGCTTCCAGGCCCGCGTGGACGCCATGGCCAACGACACCACCTATCCCGAGGAGGCCGGTATGTGGAAGAACAACGCCACCGTTACCGTCAACGGCAACTATGTGGTGCTGGAGGTGCTGCCCGACGGCTGCACCGTGCCCGACGCATTTCTGGCAAAATTCTGATTTCCTATGGCGTTTCCCCTTTCTGTGTGCTATGATGGTCTGACCGATACACACAGAAAGGGGAGTGCCCGATGGAGGACGCTCAGATCATAGATCATTTTTTCCGCCGCGACCCGGAGGCCATCCGCGCCGCGCAGGAGAAATACGAAAAGCGCTGCCTTGCCGCCGCCCGGCACATCCTGCCGGACGACCGCGACGCGGAGGAGTGCGTCAGCGACGTGTGGCTCCGTCTGTGGAACGCTATTCCGCCGGAGCGCCCCCGTTCGCTGGCGGCGTACATTACCACCGTCACCCGCCGCCTGGCCCTGGACAAGTGCGACTATAACCGCGCCGCCCAGCGCCGCAGCGACCTGACTGTGGCCTTCGAGGAGCTGGAGGGCTGCCTGCCCGCCGAGGACGGCGCAGTCCGCGCCCTGGAGCAGCAGGAGTTCCGCCGTGTGCTCAACGGCTTCCTGCGCAAGCTGACCCGGCAGAGCCGGACGTATTTCGTCCGCCGTTACTGGTATGGCGAGAGCATCCGCGAGATCGCCGACAGCTGCGGCGCGGGCGAGGAGAAGGTAAAATCCTCTCTCTTCCGCACCCGTCAGCGTCTGCGTACCGTGCTGGAAAAGGAGGGGATGCTGTGAACGACAACAGAATGAAGCGCTGGATGGACGCCATCGATGACGACCTGCTGGAGGAGGCCCAGCGTCCCCTGCCCCGCGGCGGCGCGGCGCGCCGTTGGGGTGCGCTGGCCGCGTGCTTCTGCGCCGCGGCCTTGGCCCTGGCCCTGTGGCAGCCCTGGTCCGCCGGTATCGGTGACAATACCGCCGGCGCGGACGCCGACTTCGGCGCCATGGACAAGAGCTTTTCCGTCGCCATGCCGCCTGTGTCGGATGCCGAGCTGCTCTCTGCCTCTCTGGCCCTGCCGGAGGGCGCGTCTCTGCCCTCCGGCTACCGGTGGCGTCAGGACGGCGAGGGCGCCGTCACCGGTGTGTCCTGTACCGTGCTGCTGGACGGCTATGACTACGACTACGGCGCGGCATATGCCAGCCAGCCCCTGCCTGCCCCGGACGGTACCCTCCCGACAGACACCTGGCAGGTGAACGGTTTGACGCTGTTGGTCTATGACGACGGTGCCGTGGGCTGGTACGACACGTTCGCCGGTATCCAGTGGTACTGTGTCGCCTGGGATGGCGGAGAGCCGCTGGTCACCGCCTTTACCCTGATGGACGCCCAGTATTACACCGTTCCCACCGCCCCGGAAGGCGCGGACGTGCTGGGCTATGAGCTCTTTGACCTGAACGGTGAGACCGTCACCGAAGTCTCCTTTACCCTGAACAGCGTTACCTGGCACTACCGCATGGCCCCCACTTTGGACGTCTCGGAAACGATACCGGACATCTCCGCCTTCACCGGCGGCAGCCTGACGGCAGAGGGCAGGCTCCGCTGGTGCCCCACCGTCCTTCGCTGGGACGCGGGCGGCGCCGGCTGCATCATCTGGCGGGACATCGCTCCCGGTCTGGCGTACAGTCTGACCGCGGACACCGGCGCGTCGGAGAAGACGCTGGCGGATATGGCCGCCCTGGTGTTCAAGCCCGCCCAGGAGGAGTCATAAAGCGAAGCAAAAAAAGGAAGCACCCCGCGGGGTGCTTCCTTTTTTGCTCAGTATTCCGGTGCGTCCGGCGTCTTGCGGTACAGCAAGGGCTTACCATCGGCGTCCACCAGCAGCGTCAGCCCGCCGGAATTGCCCACGGCGTGATAGAGATACTGCACACCGGTTTGGGTGTCCACCAGCACCTCGCTGCTGCTGATAAAGCCGCTGTCCTCCATGACCTTGATAAAGCGCTGCTCTTTCTTTGCCATAGCTTTACTCCGCGGCGGGCGCGTCGTTCTCCACCAGCATTTTGGCGCTGGCGGCCAGACCAGCCAGCCCCTGGATCTCGCTGGGGATAATGAGCTTCGTGGCCTTGCCGTCAGCCACCTTCTCCAGCGCCTCCAGTGCCTTCAGCTTGATGACCTGGTCGTTGGGGGCGTTCTCGTTCAGCATACGCATGGAGTCGGCCATGGCCTGCTGCACCTTCAGGATGGACTCCGCCTCGGCCTCGGCGGCCATGATCTTGGCCTGCTTCGCCGCGTCGGCCCGCAGCAGGGTGGACTGCTTCTCGCCCTCGGCGATCAGCACCTTGCTGGCCTTCTCGCCCTCGGCCTGCAGGATGGACTCCCGGCGCTCGCGCTCGGCCTTCATCTGCTTTTCCATGGCGTTCTGGATCTCCCGGGGCGGCAGAATGTTCTTTAGCTCCACGCGGTTGACCTTGATGCCCCAGGGATCGGTGGCTTCGTCCAGAATGGAGCGCATTTTGGCATTAATGGTGTCGCGGCTGGTCAGGGACTGGTCCAGCTCCAGCTCGCCGATGATGTTGCGTAGGGTGGTGGCCGTCAGGTTCTCGATGGCGCTCATGGGGTACTCCACGCCGTAGGTGTACAGCTTGGGGTCCGTGATCTGGAAATAGATGACGGTGTCGATCTGCATGGTCACGTTGTCCTTGGTGATGACCGGCTGGGGATCGAAGTCCGCCACCTGCTCCTTCAGGCTGACCTTTTTCACCACGCGCTCGATGAACGGCAGCTTGAAGTGCATACCCACGCCCCAAACGCTGTGGAACGCGCCCAGGCGCTCGATGACATAGGCCTTGGATTGCTGGACGATCTGGATGCAGCTGACGATGACGGCCAGAAGGAGAATGACCAGAATGATGATGGCGATGGTTCCCGGTGTCGGCATAGTAGTTCCTCCTTATTCTCCTGTTTGTTTCATAGTCGTAGTATGCTTATGGATGAGGTGAATGATGCGGGCGACCACGCCCAGCAGTATGGCGGCCAATCCGCCCAGAACATACGGCATATCAAGGCTCCTTCTGTACGATGAGCTTCACGCCCTCCATCCGCAGGATACGCACGGCGGCGTCCGGCTCTATGACCTCCCCGTCGGCGCTGCGCGCCGTCCAGGTCTTACCGTCTATATAGACGGCGCCGGAGGGCAGCGCGTTGTCGATGCGCTCTGTCACGCGGCCCACATTGTTCAGTACCCGGTCGGCATTGGTGGGCTTGATATCCTTTTTCATCAGCTTGACCACCAGCGGCCGGGTGAAGGCCAGCGCCGCGATGGACACCGCGAAGAACAGCCCCACCTGCAGCCGGCGATCAATCCGGCCACGCCGCCAAGCACGAACCAGATGGATGTCAACCCGGCGGTGGCGGCCTCCGCCACGCCGAAAATAATGATGGCGGCGATCCATATCGTTGTCGCCATGTCTGCGTCGCCTCCTCTCAAAATGAGTCCGATAATCCCGGCCAGCGCGCCGATGCCTACCAGCACAGCTCCAGCCAGCCATTTGTTTTTGGGGGACAGGTTGGTCAGGAAGGCGCCCACGGCGCTGCCCAGCGTGGCGCGGGGCAGGGGGGCGGCCTCCTGCTCCGGCGCGGGGTGTGTCTCCGCCGCCGCGGCGGGTACCGGCGCCTCCTCGGCGAACAGGTCGGCGATGGATACCTGATAGCGGTTGCAGATATAAAGGATCTTCTCCATCTCCGGGTAGCCCCGTCCGCTTTCCCATTTGCTCACCGCCTGGCGGGAGACCTGCAACTGCTCGGCGAATTGCTCCTGTGTCAGTCCATTGCCGCGCCGTACCGCTGCCAGCCGATCACCAAATGCCATATGTGCCCTCCTTTGCTTTCGGTGCCGTCAGTATACGGGACACCGACGGAAAAGTCTATCACGTTTAGGTTGCATTTCCGTAAAATTGTCTGCCGATGTGCCGCGCATGGTGCAACCTCAGGTTTACATTCCCCATTATAGCGTAAGCGGCCCCGAAAAGCCACCGGAAATTTAGGTTGCGCGCCCTGATATTTTTCGGTATACTCTTTGGTAGTCAAGAAACCGAGGTGTATCCCATGATAACTTACGAGATCCCCTGCCTGCTGGGGTTGGAAAAGCTGGTGGCCGACGAGATCAAGCGCCTTGGCCTGGCCGACGTGCGGGCCGAGAATGGCCGTGTGCTCTGTCAGGGCAGCTGGGCGGACTGCGCCCGGCTGAATATCAATCTGCGCTGCGGCGCCCGGGTCATCGCCCTGCTGGGGCAGTTCCCGGCGCGGAGCTTCGAGGAGCTGTTCCAGGGCGTCCGCGCCATCCCCTGGGAGGAGTTTCTGCCCCGGGAGGCGGCCTTCCCGGTAAAGGGCTACTCCATCTCCTCCCAGCTGCACTCCGTGCCCGCCTGTCAGAGCATCATCAAAAAGGCCGTGGTGGAGCGCCTGAAGGCCCACTACGGCATGGATCAGTTTCCAGAGACGGGGACAAAATACCAGATACGCTTTTCTGTGTTCAAGGATCAGGTGTCCATCGGCCTGGATGCCAGCGGCGAAGGGCTGTACAAGCGGGGCTACCGCGCCGTGGGCAACGACGCGCCCCTGCGGGAGACCCTGGCCGCCGCGCTGGTGCTGCTGTGCACCGCAGCCATGGCCTATGCCATCACGCAGCAAGGCTGGGCCGAGTTTCTTGGCCAGCAGTTTGGCATTTCCATATCCCCCTCTGCGCAGGAGGCATTGCATGCAGCGCAGCCTGTATCCTATCAGGTTGGGCCCATGACCTTCACCTTTCAGCAGTTGCTTGCCGATGGACACATGGGGCTCAGCGCGGCACAGGTTCATTTGACCGACGGCAGCAAGGCCCTCTACGCGGACAGCGCCGATGACGCGGTTCCCGAAGAAGTCCTCGCAAGTTATGATCTTTCCTGGGGAGGCAGCTGGTTTGAAGCCGCGCAGGAGTTGCAGCTCCCCCTGTACAGCGTCCGGGCGCTGCTGGAGTTGCCCGCCGCATACAGTGCTGAATCCATGGAAGGCGCCCTATGGCAGGAGGATGGAAGCATCACGTATTTCAGCATGCCCTTGCTTGCATCTGTTCCTTCGCAGTCTGAAATACCTGCCACCCTGTATATGCGGGTGACACAGTATGATCCCTTTTCCCAAAGCGTGCTGGCAACCTGGCAGGCACAAGAGGACATTTCCCTGCCCATGACACCAATGCTGGCAGAGAAAACCTACCTGCCCACCCAGGAAACATACTTTGAGGGGCTGAAACTGGAAAATGTCCAGGGCGCCTCGTATGCCACAGGCATCTATTTCACAGCGCAGTTCACAGCGCAGGAGCACATGACGGATATGGACGCGCAGGAGGTTCTGAATCATATCAGCATACTGGACGAAGCCGGCTGTCCCTTACCCCAGGGCATGAATCTCTCCGTATGCATCAACACTCAAGCGCTGCCTAAGGTAACCATGGAAATATCCACGTCGCTAGAGGCATTTCCGGACCAGCTGACCGTATCCATGGATGAAGTGGAAGCTGCTGTCCGCTAAGCTGTCTTTCTCAACATCCCTTTCTTCCCTAACGCCAAATATAGAAAGCAAAAGGAGAAGCTACTATGAAACGATTCATTGCCTACCTGTTGTTATGCTGCTCCATGCTGGTATCCGCCGTGCCGGCCAGGGCGGAAGCTCCGCTCCGGTATGCCGCCACCGAGCAAGAGTTGCTGACAAACTGGTTAACGGATACGCATCCTGAAATAACCTGTGAATTGGCGTTCGGCCCTTCCAGCACAGCGGAAGCCCTTGCCTTGCTCCAGGACGTCAACGCCCCGGACATCATGATGGTACAAAGCAACCGGGTTGACATTTATGCCCTACTGCAAAGCGGCCTGCTGGAGGACTTGAGCAGCAATGAGAAAATCCAGCTGGGTATGGCACAAATATACCAACCCTTCCGGGAGCTGGTAAGCGGCAAAAACGGTGAAATCTACGGCGTGCCCTACGCTGTTTTCAGCCAGGCCATGCATGCCATCCCATCCTCCTGGGAGGCGGCCGGTTTACGCCTGGAAGAAGCGCCCGGAAGCTTTGAAGCGTTGCTGGACTTCGCACAGCAATGGATCTCCCTGGTAAAGGAGGACAAGGTGGGCGACGTGCGTTTGCACACCCTGGAAAGCTGCGGATATCTCTTGGATGACGGACGCTACACCCTATGGCTCACGGACATGCTGA
>OGQR01002660.1_pt1 | contig 10453 bp, 7 predicted proteins | sample 1553271 | NCBI WGS metagenome assembly OGQR01 (sample SAMEA2579970, study PRJEB22360) | human gut metagenome | biome: human gut; feature: human-associated habitat; material: faeces | place: Denmark | collected 2008/2010 | reverse complement strand
GAGGAGCCGCTACCGTCGGGCAGTGGGCGTCGACGATCAGGTTGCTTTGATAGGCGAAGAGCGCGAGGATGAGCTTGCACGCATGAGTTTCATCTACAACGAGGCCGACGCGATGCTCATCGATGGCGACGGCGTCCACTTCCTGAAAATGCATGCCGACGAAAAGGCGCTCGAAGCGAACGATGCCGAGGTCATCGACGAGCGCCATGAGGATGAATAAAGCGGAAGGCCGCCAACACGATTGACGGCCTTCTCTCTTGTTATGTCGGTTCGGACTAGCTGAGCGGCTCGAGCTCGCAGTACAGTGGTCCCCCGTCGCCCACGAGCACATCCCACCACCACTGGGGCGACTTGACTCCGGATGCGCAGAGCATGTTCAAAAGCTTGGCGCGGGCATCCGGGGGCAGCTGCTCGAAGTCCTCGCGCATGACATCGGCGAGCACGGCCTTGCTCGCGCTCATCATGTCGTTGCAGATCCCCTTCTTCTCGTCCAGACTGTAGCTCTCGGGCGAGCAGATACAGAGGTCTGCCCAGAAGTAGGCCATGCCCTCGGCCTGAGTGAGTTCGGTCATCTTCGCTTCGTTAATCATCTTTCTAATCTCTTCTCCGTACCTAGCATCGCGAATGGTGACGCTGGGGTGGTACGAATTCCGGTACGAATAATCCCGAAAGGAGTGCTTTCTTTCGAAGCAAAGTGGCGTGCTGACTTCTCGGACACACAGCTTCTGACCCGCGGTTTCGTTGTGTTTCTGGGTGGAGTGCGGAAAAGTGTTTTCTTGAGAGTTTTATCCCCACTCTTTCATGCTCGTTTGCCGTAGCGTCATTCCAGCCTATTCCAGTTGGGTCGTCGACTATAGCCGCCTTACCCCCAAATCCCGCCGCGTGACTTCGCGTGGGTGTTCGGGACGAAACGTGGGACAACGCAAATAACTTTTCGGCTGCCGAAGGCCCGCAGTTTCGTTTTTGTCCCCCGGGAAAATACGAACAGGTTTTGGGGTTCGGAATTACTCGAAACGAATGACAAAGCGGCTGATTGTCTTTATTGAAACCTATTTGGCGAAGCGAATCGTAGCCGGTGGCTTTATCGGTTCGCGTTCCTGCAAGTCAAGAGGAACGCGCAAGAGAGATATATTAAAGAGTCGTTACTGGCGGCTTTATCTTCGACCGCTGGAACAGCGTTCGCTTGCAATCTACCAAAGGTATGACCTTGGTAGATTGTCTCTTGCTATCAGTCCTGTCGTCACCAGGGGCGCGCGTTGAATCGATGCAGCGGGCGCATAAAAGCAAATGAAGGCTAAAGACGCCCATTCAAGATCAGCCGCACGCAGGCGGGTATCGAAAGGAGGCATTGCCCTCCTAGAATGCCCTCCCTTCCTGTATGAACTCGGGGATGTTGGCATGAATGATGCCATCCCTTTGCTGAATGGGATCGCTTCGCGTCAACAGATACTTGGGATAGTTGTCTTTAATCTGAGTGAACGGCCGGTATTCGCGCTCCTCCGTTGCCCGGTCGGCCATGATGGTCATGGCAACCTGAACGTATGCGTAGCCCATCTCGGGGTTCCTGAGGATGAAGTCACATTCTAGCTTTCCAATGCGTCCGACGCTGACCTTGCAACCCTGTGCGCGAGCGTAGCGATAGACGATGTTCTCAAGGACGGGCCCGTAGTTGATGCGGTTGTCGGTGTTGAGGGCGAAGTAGAAGCCCAGGTCCGCCAGGTAGTACTTTTGCTCGCCCAGCAGCGATTTCCGCGACTTCAGGTCGAAGCGGGCGCACTTACTGACGATCTTCGCATCTTCGAGAATCTGGAGGTATCGCGCGAGCGTCTCGCGCTTGACCTTCACGCCCTGCTTGTTCTCGAGGTCCGATTGGATGTTCGCAAGCGACGTGGTGGCGCCGAAGTTGTTGATGATGTAGTCGCGCACTTGGTTGAACACGGAGACGTTCTTGATCTTCACGCGCCTGCGGATGTCTTTCTCGAAGATCTCCTGGATTACCGCTGCAACGTAGGCGCGTTTATCGGCAAGCCGGGGGTAATCCATCGCTTTCGGGAAGCCGCCCTCGAGGATGTAGGCATCGAATTCTGCGACCGGATTCGGATCAATAGGCAATCCCAAGAAGCGCTTCATCTGGCAATACTCGCCGAAGTCCAGCGTCTGCATCTCGAATTCGATATAGCGCCCAGTAAGCTTGGTGGCCAGTTCCCCTGAAAGCAGGTAGGAGTTTGAGCCAGTGATGAAGATGGAGAATCCGCCTTCGGTACGAAATTCGTTAAGCACGTCTTCGAAGCCCTCGACGTTTTGCACCTCGTCGATAAAGAGGTACTTCGTACCCGAGATAGCGAGCAGGGGCTCGACGAGGGCCTCGAGTTGTCCCGGGGTCTTGACTGACCGGTACCCGTATCGGTCGAGGTCGAAAAAGACGATGTGCTCGTCATCGACGCCTTCGGCCCTCAGCTCTTCGGCGATGCATTGCATGAGGCAGGACTTGCCGCATCGGCGGACGCCGGTGATGACCTTGATCATTCCGTCGTCATGGTAGAAGCCGCGAATCTTCTTCAGATAATTTTCTCTTGGAAACAAACGCATACTGGCTCCAATCTTCATTGGAGCCAGTATATCAAATTACAGGTTTATTGGGGTATTTTTTATCACCTAAACGACTTATACACCCATAACTAAGGAATTTTCTATTCCCGCTCAATGTTTTAAAGTCATCAGGGCGCACAGCGTGTTGACTTATATGCACGTCATACGCCCTAATGGCTACACGTGTGTTTCCGTTGGTGCTCATATGGTACTCACGGCATTTAGCCATTCTTGCAATACCTGCAAGTTTGCAAGTTCCGCGCACTAATCGTCCAACATTGCCAAAAATGCATTCTCAGAAATGATTTGGATGGGCAAGCCTTTCAGCTGATTCTTCTTTGCTCTATCAATCTTTCCCGAGGTTGTTTTTAAGGCGTCTTGGAAACCTTCGTTGCCGATGACAAGGTAATCAGTGTCCTTCCTGACACCGTCTTGGGGTATCCCTCCAATGTTCGCCAGCACTTGCATTGCATCTCGCCGCACCATAGACGTCATTGTTCCGGTGAAAACACACCGCATCCCATATAGAGAGATCGATTCGTTGATCTCGTCATAAGAGGCAACGATGTCCTTTGCCCTCAGCGCTTTTCCAGAGCCAGAACCAGAGAGGGACTTAGCATAGGCCTCTTCTGATCCATATGCGGCCAGGACTATTTCACGCATTTGTGCGTAGCAATCAACTGTCGCAGCCGTATCGGATAAGGCTCGATGCTCTTTTTCGTTCAGTATGTTCATACATTCGCAGAGATCAGGAAGACGCCGATGTTGCATATCGGGAAATGCTCGACGAGCCACCCTCAAAGTGTCGATATAGTCATTCCTCAAAGGTTTCCCGAGCACGCGTTCAAAGGCATCGTAAAGGAAGTTCATGTCGAATGAGGCGTTATGGGCAAGTAGAATCCCGTCGCCAATAAACACTTCAAAGCTTTCGATAACCTCAGAAAGCGGGGGCGCAGACTGAAGCATCTCATCAGTAATGCCAGTTAGCTCCGTGATGAATGGATCGAGCTGATAGCCGATGTCTATTAGAGAATTGAACGACTCGGTCTTTTCACCATCGACAACTTTGATTGCGCCAATCTCAATAATATCGCACAAATCGAAATAGAGGCCAGTGGTCTCAGTGTCAACCGCTATATACGTTTGAGGAGGTTTATAAAGGTTGTCTCCACCACCCTCAACCGCCGCCTTACCGTCGATTAGAACAATTCCATAGTTCTCTTCATGATTGAAAAGCATGTGGATGACTTCCTGGCTCGTGCGAATGCGGCAGTCGGCGAACGCCTCTGGATGCACTTCGAGGGCTTGGGCTATTAGCTTGATATGGGAATCCCTCGGATGTCTGTTGCCGAGTTCGTAACTTCTAAAAGCAGATTCGCTCAGCCCGGCCTTCTCAGCCAGCTCCTTCTGGGTTAAATGGTGCCGGTCCCTCAGCTTCCTTATGCGCATTCCGACCTGTTTACGGTCTATTTCCTCTGGTCGCATTGTCGTTGGGAGCTGGTGGAAAAGACAAGCGTAGAAGAGCTTGAAGAGCGCGATGTGCCTGACTCCGTCCTGCGCGTAATCGACTTCATGGCATCGCAGCCGTGTCAATGGCAAGGTACGGCATCAAGACTCATGGAAGAATCGGCGTCGAGGGCGTGAGCGTTGCGGTATTTGGCAAATACCTTGCTCAACACAAGGGATTCTTGAAGAACGCGGAATCCAATACAAACGGCATCGCGTGCGTGAAGGCAGCATTCTGGAGCTGAGCAGAATATGATGTTGCAGCGGTGGCAGCTGTGGCAATAATCCATGCGTTACCAACCTTGCTGCCATATCTGCAACTGCTGCCATATGCTATTTTCGGGGAGCTGTTTAGCATACTCATTTCTCTAGCGTGTTGCGCGAATAAACATCATCGCTCACATGCGGTCTTTAAGAACTGAACTGTCAGTTATTCGACTCGAGTAATGTGAAAGCCGTCTGGCACAACACGCCAGTCGCTCGCTTCGGCGAAGTACTCTGAAGGGTGTTGAATAATCTCAGGCTGATATCCAGCGGCACTCGTCTTTCCGAGGTCAATGAGATACAGGTAGTATTGTCTTCCGAGCTTTTTGGCAACGCGCAGTTCATTGGACGAAAGATAGAATCCATCACGTCCAATGGCTTTGACTTCGATGAATTTATCAAAATGGGTTGATCCGTCTGACTCGAAAGACGCGATGTCATATCCAGCCGAAACAGAAATGAGTGATACTTGGCGAATGAATTCTGAGAGAGGAGGCCCCAAACGTCTTTTCTCGTATTCCATGGCAAACGCTTCGGCTGCGGCACCAGCTTCTCTATTGCGTTCAAGCTTTCTTGTCAGCTCTTCAGGAGTTAGGCCGTTTTCCAAGGTGGAGACTTTATCTTGTAACACACTCGATGCAATTTGCATGAACAGAATTGAGCCGTTCTTTACCTCTAGGATTCCAGCATCGATTAAAAAATTTCTCATTTGCGAGTACCGCAAAGGGATTTCATGCTGCGGCAAGTATCCGCATCCAGTTTCCAGGTCGTACTGAATCTTTGCCGCTGGTATAAGGCATTCGTCAAGCATTCGACGCAGCAACGCAAGACCGATCGCTGAACCAATCAGCAAGTTTTCGTTCACTAGTTTTGTTAACGATACGGTTCCCCTGATCTGATTATCGATTAAGCTGCAAAAACCGAGCTCTTGTAAAAGCGATACGGACGCTTTTATTCGTGGGATATCAACAGAGCTGTTGCTGTTGACGATGCTAAATAGGTCAGCATAGGTGCATGGCGCGCACTCAATAGAGCGTGCGATTTTCGCAAGATGGATTGCTGATCCAAACGTTTTATATGCTGTTAGTTCTTCTAACATAGGCTCTTATCAACGCCTTGATATCCTCTGCGCCATAATCATCGAGAGCATTGTCAAACAGCGGAATCGTCGAGCTCTCAACAACTCTCATCATTCTTTCTTCTTTTAGATTCAGCCGCTCGTCAACAACTTCGTCTATGGTATCTCGACATGCCAGTTTGTAATAGGTGGTAACGATTCCCTCTCCAAGTCCATAGCGGTGAATCCTGTCACGCGATTGCAAGTACTGCGCAGCATTGAAGCCGCGCTCAAGATAGAGGGCCGTATGGCATGCATGGTGAAGCGATATGGATTCAGCCACAGCAGCAGGGTTGGCGATGACTACCCTGAGGGCTGATTCTGGGTCGTTGAATTCCTTGATAATCGCCTCACGGGTGCGCAGCGTCTCCTCACCTTCTTCGCAGTACTCGCCAGTTGGGGTACCTCCAAAAAGCGTCTTCGCCTTGATGCCGGCTCTTTCTAAATAGCTTTCCATAGTTTCAAGGGTAGAGACGAAATGCGTCCACACGATAATTTTTTCGCCGCCTGCAAGGCTTCGCTCGACGATGTTTTTTGCCGCTTCAAATTTTGCTGGCACTTCCGTCTTGCCGAAAAGCCTAATCAATTCCACCAGATCATCTGGCAGGCTCAATTCGGCATCTGAATTCGCATGTGCTTTTAGCAGGACAACTGGGTTGCTCGCTGCCTGCATCAGGCGAATAATCTTTGCAAATGCGCTGCTTCGGGTGCGCTCGTCATCGAGGTTGCTCCCGATAAGTCCTTCGACGTACAGGCATTCGAGTTCATCGTAGATTTTTCTATGCAGTGGGCTCATCTCTACTAGCTGCAAGGGCTTACTATCCACGGGGGGCAAGTGCAGGTCAGATTTCCTGATACGCAGGTAGTATGGTTCAATGTTTGCGAGCAGGCGAGGTATTCTCTCGTCGTCTTCGCTTCTGCTCATATCAGCCAACTGATTTACTTGAAAATGTGATACGTTCCGCCTGGGCCAAATGAACTCGAAGAGGTTATACAGGTCCTCGTATCCGTTTGGTGCAGGGGTACCCGTTAGGACAACCCGAGAGTTTGCATGGCTCGCAAGGAACAAAGCGGCAGTCGCCCAGGTCCCACCTGAGGTATTCTTTATCTTGTGGGCCTCATCAAGAACTAGCATGGATACGGTTTTATCGAGGAAAGCCGCAATGTGATGTTTCAAGGAATCCAGCGATCCGTAGCTGACCAGCGTTAGGTCCGCAGGCTTTCCAGCCAGCAGATAGTTTCTTTTTTCGCTCAGCCCCATCGTTCCGTCGAGCCTGGCAACGCTTGGCTTCTTGCCGAAACAGGCTTCGAACTCATCCTCCCACGGCTGAAAACTGCTGAGTGGGCCAACGACAACAAGCGCGCTGACGTGCTTCGGGTTGTTTTCAGGCAGATTCTTCAGAAACGCGTAAGAGCCGTAGACGATAGTCGTCTTGCCGGCTCCAGGGACAGAGAAGTTTGCTGCATTCTGCGAAAAAGCCAGATGATATGCCGAAAGCAGCTGCAACGGATATAGTTGTCTTCCCGGTATGTTTTCCCTGAGAGATTGCGTGAATGCTTCGAAATCTCTCGCGTCGCAATCGTTGTTTCGTATCCGCCGTGCCTTCTCGCTGAACTCAGCAAAAGCTTTTTGCTCATCGTAGAATTTCTTGAGGACCGAGCCGGCCGCTTCGTCATTAGATTCTTCGTAACCGCGTTTCGACAAGGCGTCGTGCAAGGCGCGCAACAAGTCGGTCACGTCGCAATCGGCTACGGCAACTCGAAGGGTTTTCGGGTCAAAACTCGGATCAATGCGCCGTAGCGACATAGCCATCCTGCGGTCACGTCGTAACGATTCAACGTCACCGCCGATTTGTATGTACTCATTCCCTTCGGGCAGGCTGAGGGTTATCTTCTTCGGCTTCGTCATCGGCTACTGTCCCAGTTCTCGTTTCAGCCTGTAGGTCATCCGGTTGATTTCGCTCACAAGAGCCACTACGCCTTCATCGTTTAGGAAGCCGTCTTGCTCTGTGTCGATTTCCTTGAGCAAATCCCTGACCTTTTTAAGAATTTCTTTTGGCTTAGCGTCTTCCATTCTGTCGTCAAGCCGCCTTACGCTGTATTTAAGATTATTCTTAAAGCTATCGGAGATTTCGGATTTCCATTTGCTGTCTCGGGCGCGCAGAACGTCGACCACATCTATGTCGGCATGAGCATGCGCTATTTCCTCGTCGACAGATTCTTCCGCAATAGCGTCCATGGTTTCGAAATGAGTGTCGCGGAAAGACTCCCAGATCAACCTGTCCTGGAATATAGAACCCTCTTTGCCAGGCTTGCAGATACGCCTAAACTCTTTACCTTCCTGTTCGTATCGAATGTAATCGAAAGCGATTACCTTGAGGTCGTCGATGTCCGCATCGGTGTATTCCCAGTTGGCTTTGGCAAGAACGGACCTGTCCTGCCAATCCTTCAGACCCTTACTAAGGGAAAGAAATTGGTCTTCGACTCGATCGAGCATCGGATACATGTCTTCGTAACCGAGGGTTTCAAGATACTCGTCCATGAGGACCAGCGTTCGCTGCCATTTTTTGATGTCCGCAGTGCTCTCGTTCATCATCTTTGCTATCTCATCAATGTCAAAACCCACATCAGTGAGGTCTCGGACTTTGAGGTATTTCTCGATCGGGTTGTAGTCGAGCTTGTCGTCCTCACCCATCTGGTACGTTGTCTCAAGCTGCTGGATATCGCGTGGGCCAGCATCTTGCGACAGAATGATTGCGTTGAAATACCGACATTTATCGACATCGACTGGCGACCACTTGTGCTTGTCGCGTTCTCTGTATGCACGGTTCAAAAGGGACGCTCGTCTGTTTCCGTCGATAATAACGCCGTCCGCCGTAACGATGCCGTGCCTCATCTGACCATTTTCGACGAGATCCTCCATGGTCTTCCTATTGCGTTCGACCTTGGATTCCCAAAGAAGCTTCTCTATAAGCTCGCGGTCCTCATCATTCTCAGGATTTAGCTCGTGATTGAGCCGCTCATATGCTTTGACGCGTGATGATATGCGGCCGTTGTATTTGTTGTATACAAGGAAATCAAGTGGAATCCTATAAACGCGTACCCGCGTGGTTTCTCCCTGGTAGCGCAGCGCCACGCCAGTTGAAATGGGCTCGCTCTCCTTCTTAATCTTCTTTAGTTGCTCGCGCCTCTGAGCCTCATTCATCTCGCGTGCCTCCTACTTCCGCAAACCAATACGTTTCGATAATTCTGTCCCAATTTAATGAGGTATTCTAACAACGAGAGCATTGCCCATGCAGAATGCACGATGGCCATCGGACATACCGTTGTTAGTCCATCCTTTCGGAAAGCCTTGTAGCTGATCGAGTCCATCAGGAACGAGGTGGCGGTATCGGCCGTCAATCTCGACGATGTGCTTGAAACGCGAAGCACCTGCGCCGCCCTCGCCGGTGAAAATCGTGCGAAAGGGGTTCTCGAGCAGGTCGGGGAAGGCCATAGAGCCCTACGAGTAGCGGTACGTGAACTTCGGTGCCGTCCGGCGTCTTCTTCGTGCGGTCCTCGCTCTTGGAGCCTTTCAGGTAGCGCCACTTCTCAAGCTTGCCCTCTGGGACGAAGAAGCTCTCGGGGACTTCAGACTGGGGGACCATCACGTCCCCGAGCGTTCGGCGCTCTCCCCGAAAATCTTCGACCAGATCGCATGTAGCGACGCAAAAATAATCTATGCATTCCGCCGTCCCGAACGGGGATTTGCCCTTGCCTCCGACGTTGAAAGTATTCGTAACGATGTACGGATCCTCGGGCAGCTCCACATAGGAGAACCCTTCGGACTCTTGGATTGGTAGGGCGGATGAGAGGACGCCTTTCGAGATCCGCTCCTCAATGTTCCACTTCTCGGCCGTGAACTCCGCGTAGATGCACACGCGCTTTCTCCGCTGGGGGAAGCCGTACTCGGCGCCGTTCACAACGCGCCATTCCACGGAGCAGCCCAGGTCGGCGAGGCACGTGAGCATAATCGCAAAGTCGCGCCCGCGCTGGGACGCCGGATTTTTGAGAAGCCTGTCTACGTTTTCAAGAAGCACGTATTTCGGCTCCTTGAGGTGCAGGAAGCGGTAGATATCCCACCAGAGGACGCCCTTCTTGCCCTCGATGTCGCCCGCCTGGGCGAGGGGTTTCGCCACGGAATAGTCTTGACACGGGAAACCGCCCACGACCATGTCTACGTCGGGGATGTCAATCTCGGCTTCCTCGACCATATGGCTCGTCTCGAACGTCTCGTCCACGACCTCCATGTAGTCGATCATTCCGATGACGAGGCACTCCTTGGAGGAAAGACTGCCGTCCTTGTTCCGCCTCAATTGAGTGGTTTTGAGTTCGATATCGGCTTCCTTGAAGTCGGGCACAGAATCGCTGTTGTTGTCGATGGAAAAGTAGTAGTACTCGACGGCGCCACCGAACGAGCCTTTGTTTCGCCTGATGTCCGCAACTTGCTCAGCGTCGGATTTCTCACGAAGGGTGGAGCCCCGCAGATCAAGGGCGTAGTGGTAGATGAATTGCTTGTCACCCTTATCGTAGGGCAGGGCTTCGCCTTTTTCAGTCATAAAAGGGTTTCCGTTCTTCGCAGCCGACAGCCTCAAAACACGATTAAATCGACGGCTGATCGTTACGAATTATATCCCACCGATTCGCATCGGATTTGAGCGGGCGGCGTGGCGTGGCGCGTTTTTAAGTGGATAGCAAGTTGCCTACTCCGTGCGCACGGCACGGAGCGACTTGCGCTGAGGAGCCGCGCCCTCACGCCTTCACCGCAAGATGCCCGCAAGGCAGATTTCCGGTATAGCAAGTAGCCTATTGTGTATATCAACCATTCCAATAGGCCTTGCCATACCGTCACGTCGCGGGCGTAAAAGTAGCGATAGCAAGCTGTCTATTGTGTGTACAAACCCACTTCAATAGGCTCTTGCTACCGCTACGTTTCAT
>OGQR01002650.1_pt1 | contig 10483 bp, 6 predicted proteins | sample 1553271 | NCBI WGS metagenome assembly OGQR01 (sample SAMEA2579970, study PRJEB22360) | human gut metagenome | biome: human gut; feature: human-associated habitat; material: faeces | place: Denmark | collected 2008/2010 | reverse complement strand
CCCCTGCCGTTTCGGCTGCGGCGGCACCGGAAGCATTTGCGGCATTTTCAGCGGCCAGCTCTGCGGCAGCGGCCTTTGCAGCCTCCTCCGCTGCCTTGCGGGCCTCGCGCTCGGCGATCCGCTCCTTGGCGCGGGCTGCGGCCTCCTCCTGACGCTGCTTAGTGCGGCGCTTGATGCGGCAGACCGAGCAGATGCCCTCGGAGCTATTCGGCGCGATGGGCTTGCCGCAGTCGGCGCAGAGGGTCTTGCTGCATTTGTAGACGCTCACCGGGCCGAGGGTGGTGAGCTGGCGGAGCTTCATGCCGTCGATGCCGCTGTTGGAGCAGGCCGCGACGCAGACGCCGCACTCGCTGCACTTCCAGGGCGTGATGACCACGCGGGTCTGGCCGTCGGGCAGGTCCTCGAGCTTGAGTGCGCCGGAGCGGCAGGCTTTCTCGCACTTGCCGCAGCCGAAGCACTTCTGGGTGAAGTTCGGCAGATACCAGCCGTAGCGCAGCGGCGTCTCGGAAGCAGCCTTGAGCTGCTTCGTCCGCTGGTGGAGCATGAGGCGGAAGTCGGCGGCGCTGTCCTCCTCGCTGCGCAGGCCGGGCAGCATCTGCAGCAGCTTCTTGGTGCCGGCGCGGGAGCCCTCGGTCATGTGGGAGAACATCTCCCGGCGGCTCAGCTCCTGTACATGGTAGGGCGCTTCGTCCTGCTCATAGGCCAGCGTGACCCGGCTCTCAAAGAGCTGGGGGCCGAGGAACTCTACCAGACGGGTCAGCTCCTTTCGGAGCTGGGCGGCGCAGACGTCGTTCTCGCACTCACCGCAGGGAGTCAGGTCGAGGACCAGCTTCTTGTTCAGAGCCAGATAGGCCAGCGCTTCCCACGAGAAGGAGGCGATGCAGGTGCGGACGGTGGTGTTCTTGCGGGTGCTCTTCTCGCAGCCCAGCCAGAGGGTGTCGTTGTCGGTATCAGCCAGCGAGGTGTCCCGCTGTACCTGCTCGGGCGAAGGGACGATGCAGCCCGAGCGGCAGGCGGACACGCAGAGGCCGCAGTCGGTGCAGGGGTCCCAGTCTTTAACGAGGTTGGGGCGGGTGAAGATGGCATCGCCGTAGGGGCAGATGTCCTTGCAGGCCGTGCAGGGGGTGCGGTGGGGGTGGAGATTCCAGCACTGACGGCGGATGACCTCGGGGTGGGAGGTCTTCATCAGGGCGTCCATTGCATAACGGGTAAACAGACCCATAGCGGTATCACTCCTTTTCGGGGGCATCGGTCACGGTAGTGACCTGTGCGTTGTCCAGCAGGAAGCGCTGCACCTTCTTTGCGGCCAGCGCGGCGGCGATGGTATCCTCGGGCAGGGCTTTCCGGATCTCCGCCTCGGGGGTGTCCTGCAGCTGGGACAGGCGGCGGTACTCGGCGTTGACTTCCTCGGGGTGGACGACGATGTTCTCTGCCTCGGCGATGGCCTTGGCGGCCAGCACGAAGCGGATGCGGCTCTCGGCCTGTGCGCGGTAGTCCTTCTCGAGGGCTTCCGGGGTGGTGCGGCTGTTCTTGCAGTGCTGCTCGAGGGTGATGCCGCTGCGGGAGAGGCGCTCTTTCAGCAGCTTCATCTCATTCTGGGCGGTGCGGTCGAGAATTTCGGCGGGCAGGTCCACGGTCATGTTGGCACCGGCCATGTCCAGCAGCTGCTTTCCGGCGGCGCGGTCAGCCCCTTCCTCGTGGATCTTCTGCTTTTTGGCGCGAAGGTCAGCCTTCAGCGCATCGAGGGAGTCGAAGCCCAGACTCCTGGCGAAAGCCTCATCCGGTGCGGGCGTGACTTTCTCGGCCAGAGAGCGGAGCTCGATCTCGAACTGTGCGGTCTTGCCGGACAGCTCCGGCAGGCGGAAGTCCTGCGGGTAAGTAAAGTCGAAGCGGAACACCTCGCCGGCACGGTGGCCGTAGATGGCCTGTTCGGCGGCGGGCATCAGCTTGCCGTCGCCCAGCACGACCATGACCTTCTCCATCCGGCTGTCGGGGATCTCCTTGCCGTCCATATAGCCGGCAAAGTCCAGCAGGGCGCGGAAGCCGCGCCTGGCAGGTTCGGTGGTGGGGTGGTAGACGGCGTGCATCCGGGCCTGGTGGACAAGCTCGATGTCCACGGTCTTGTCGGTGACGGGGCGGACGTGACGGGTGACAGCCAGGCCCTTGTACTGGCCCAGCTTCACTTCAGGCGTGTTCTTCTTATCCATAGTGGCGTACTCCTTATGACGTAAGCAGGCCGGCGGGCGGCGCTGCAGGTTTTATAGCAATCAATCAAATTATACACGTTTTCGGCAGAAAGGGCAAGCTCACAGCCCGTGAGCGGTGAGCCAGGCTTCGGCCACCTGGGAGAACATTTCAGGGTACTGGGCGTCTTCCTCAGCGAAAGCGCTCAGATAATACTCCACTTCCTCCCGGGTGGGGGCAGCGGTGCGCTTCCAGATGGTAAAGGTGGTGCCATTGCCCATATCAAAACTCTGCTCAAAGGCGAAGTACTGGTCTCTCACCGCCAGAAAATGGTCGTTGAACTTGATGGACATCTCGCCGCTGCCGACGTAAGTCTGGGGGAAGGGCTCGCAGGTGATAACGTATTTGGCCTCGAAGAACTGCATGGGGAAATTGTGGGTGCCGGGGACCGAGAAGCCGAAGGCCAGCTTGTCGTTGATGGGGGCGTCCGGCAGACGGCAGTTCTTGAAGTGGTCGGGGTTGTAGAGCATATCGTGGGGGATCATGTAGCACAGCTCCCCCTCATCGCAGTGGGTGTCGATCCAGTCGGCGATGGCTTGTATCTGGCCGATGTCCTTCCTATCGTAGATGAGCTTGTCCAGCGAGATGAAATACTGGGTGGCCGGAATTTGAATCGGGAAATGCTCGATGACGAAACCCGGCATGGCCAGCGTAGTCAGCGGCGAACACCGCACTGACATGGACAGAATCAGCACGAAGGCCCAGCAGCCCAGCTTGAGGTTCCGGCGGCGCGTGATGCTCTCGGCCAGCGCGGCGGCACCCAGCAGAAAGAGAATGAAGTATCCCGGCAGGAAGAGCAGAAACTGATGGGAGCCGGTGTTCTGCACTCGGGTGAAGAGCAGGATGCTCACCACCAGCTCACACCCGGCGAGACAGGGCAGGGAGGGCGCTCTGTGCTTCGCCGCAAAGGCGAGACCCAGCACCATGAGGAGAATGTTGAACAGGCCCATCCGGCCGATGTGATAGAACGCCTCGAGGGCCAGACCGCCGCCGTTATAATAGGAGTAGCGGCCTGCGTAGTTGTAGGCGAGGATGTGGGACACCATCGGCCAGAGCAGGATGACCATCGCCACGACGGACGCAAGGCCGAAGAGGACGAGGTTTTTGATTCGAACAAGGGCGGCGCTTTTTTCGCCGCCCTTCGCCAACCGCACACAGCCCGCGATGAGCAGCAGCGCGTAGGCGAAGTAGTAGCCCACCACAAAGTAGAGGAACCACCGGCGGGCGAGGATGATGGCGGCAGTGGCGAGAAAGATAAGGCCGAACCGGGCCGGTTCGAGGGTGTCAAAACGGAAGTCCAGCGTCAGCAGCAGGATGGCGAAGGCGAAGATGAGGCCGAACCAGTCCGGCTGGGCCAGCACCGCGCTCATCCGCAGGAAGGGATAAGCCGCCGTGAGGGTCATCCCGAAGAGGAAATAGTACGTCCGGTTCTTCACATTCAGAATCTGCCCGACCTTGACGACGAGGCCCGCCAGCAGCACCAGCAGGGTCGGCAGGATGCAGAACACCTGACTGAAGGAATAGGCGTCGCCGGTGTGGCTCGTGAGGCAGAATGGAAACTCGGTGAAGAGGGTGATGAAATTGGTGTAGTCGTCGGCCATGGAGCCGAAGATGTATGCGAGGCCCGCGCCTGCACTCTGGGCAAAGGCGGCTTCGGCGTCGTACTGCTTGAGCAGGTAGTTGGCGTAATCCCAGACGTATACAAAGCTCCGGCTCGATAATGTCCAGTAAAAATAGACGACAGCCACAGCCCAGATGCCGAAGACGACGGCTTTGTGGAAGAAGCCCAGCTCTGCACCTGCCACACGGAGAGCGCAGAGGGCCAGAACAAAGAGCCCCACGCTGGCCCAGAGACTGAGCAGCGGGAAAAAGAAGGCGCTGGCCGGTGCAAGCAGCCCCAGAAGAGCCAGCAGCACCGCACAGCCGCCCAGACCGACCCCTGCCCATTGCAGAGGCGAGAGCCGGCGAACAGCAGCAGATGGCATAGAAGGATGATTCCTTTCATTTAACTTCCGGAAAATGCAAAACACAACTTTCCATCTAACAGTATAACGGCTCCGTCAAGGCTTGTTCCGCCGCAGACCGCGCCAGAACGCAGAATATCCCGCTGCGTTTTCAGCAGACGGGATATTCTGAAACGAATATTACTTTTTGGAGTTGTATGCAGCGGCATCCGCCTTGGCGTTCTGGGTGCGGGCTGCCTTGCGGCGTGCGGCAGCGGCCCGGCGGGCGCTGGCCTGTGCAGCCTCGGGGCGGGGCGCTTCGGGGGTGAGTCGGAACATCCGGCTGCCCATGGAGGGCAGGTCCACGGTGAGGGTGTAGTCCCGGCCATAGACGCCGCCGTCCGAGGTGTGGAGGGGTTTGGGCTTCGACTTGTCCGCGCCGCCCCAGCAGGGGGCCTCAGTGTTCAGAAGTTCTTCGGCCCCGGCGGGGAAGCTCAGGTAGAGCGGGAACTTTTTGTGGGCAGTGTTCTGGGTGTTCATGACGCAGAGGATGGTCTGTCCCGCACCCTTGCGCAGCCATGCGTACACGCCCTCGTCCCGGCTCTCGCTGGCCACCCACTCGAAGCAGCGGGGGTCATACTCGCCCGCGTAGAGGGCGGGCTGGGTGGCGTAAAGGCGGCTCAGAGCGCCAAAATATTTCTGGAATGCGTCGTGGAAGGGGTACTTGAGCAGGTCCCAGTCCAGCTCCCGCTTTTCGTCCCACTCCCGGAAATGCCCCAGCTCGTTGCCCATAAAGTTCAGCTTTTTGCCCGGGTGCGCATACATATAAAAATAGAGGGTGCGCAGCTGGGCGCATTTTTCTTCGTAGGTACCCCAGAGCTTGTCGATGATGGTCTTTTTGCCGTGGACGACCTCGTCGTGGCTCAGCGCCAGCAGGTAGAGCTCGTTGTAGAAATAGTGCATACTGAAAATGATCTTCCCGTATGCGTCGGGCCGCTGGCCGAAGGGGGTGGCGAAGTAGTCCAGCGTATCGTGCATCCAGCCCATGTCCCACTTGTAGTCGAAGCCGATGCCGTCGTAGCGGGTGGGGGCCGTGACTTTGAGGAAGTTGGTGGAATCTTCGGCCATGTAAACGCCGGTGGGCCAGCGATCGTTCAGGCCGTGGTTGAGGTTCCGCAGGAAGGTGACGGCGCCCTCGTTGACGCCCCGGGCAGGGTCGCCCTGCCAGTAGAGGGCGCGGGAGATGGCGTCCATCCGGATGCCGTCGCAGTGGTAGACCTCCATCCAGAGGGCGGCGGCGCTGTTCAGGAAGCTGCACACCTCCCGGCGGTAGTAGTTGAAGTTGCAGGTACCCCACTCGCTGTGGCCCACGTCGCTGTCGTATTCGTAGAGGTGGGTGCCGTCAAAGTTGGCCAGTGCGTCGGCATTGGCCGCAAAGTGGACGGGGACAAAGTCCATGATAACGCCGATGCCCATCCGGTGGCAGGCGTTGACAAAGGAGGCAAACTGGGCCGGGGTGCCGTACCGGCTGGTGACGGCGAAGTAGCCGGTGGTCTGGTAGCCCCAGCTGCCGTCGAAGGGGTGTTCTGCCAGCGGCAGAAGCTCTACATGGGTGAAGTGGTGTTCCAGCAGCCAGGGAATGAGCTCCCGGGCCAGCTCTTCGTAATCGTACCAGCCGTCCGAGCCGTCGGGCTGGGTGGAGTTGGGCTTATGCTTCCAGCTGCCGGCATGGAGTTCGTAGATGTTCATGGGCAGATTACGGCATTTATCCCGCCGCTCCATCCATGCGCTGTCGTCGAAGGAAAAGTCCAGTTTGGTCAGGCGGCTGGCGTTGGCGGGGCGGACTTCGGACGCGAAAGCGTAGGGGTCGGCCCGCATGACCACGCTGCCGTCGGCCCCGTGGATGCGGTATTTGTAGAGCTCCCCCTCGCACAGCCCGGAGACAAAGCCGCTCCACACGCCGGTGTCGGCTTTCTGGAGCGGGATGCCTGCGCCCCAGCCGTCAAAGCCGCCGCAGACCTCCACAGCCGTGGCACCGGGAGCCCAGACTGCGAAGCGCCAGCCCTCTTCGCCGTGGTCACCCTGCCAGGGGTGCGCGCCGAGGATGCGGTAGGCGTCGAAGCAGTCGCCGTTGAAGAAGGATTTGGGGATGGAGGGAAGATTCATACGAAAGACTCCTTTTATCGCAATTTTTACAGAACACGGACGATGGAATATGTAAAATGAGAAATATACAACACTTTTACCACACTTTTGTCGGAAAATGTGCTATACTGAATAGGACACAGATGCACTTTTGTCGGAAAAGTGCTCTGCTGTAACTTTTTGAAAACAGGAGCGGTACAGACAATGGCTTGGTATGACGATGCGGTATTCTATCACATCTATCCTCTGGGATTGTGCGGCTGCGCGCATGAAAACGACGGACAGCCTGTCCCCGGGGCTTTCAAAAAGCTGGATGCGTGGGCAGAACACGCGGCAAAGCTTGGCTGTACGGCGATCTATATCGGCCCGCTGTTCGAGAGCGGTTCCCACGGCTATGACACCATCGACTACCGTCTGGTAGACCAGCGTCTCGGCACCAACGAGGAGTTCAGGGAATTTGTCGCCGCCTGCCATGAGCGGGGCCAGAAGGTCATCGTGGACGGCGTGTTCAACCATGTGGGCCGCGATTTCTTCGCGTTCCAGGAGCTGAAGGAGCACCGCGAGAACGCCCGCTACCGCGACTGGTTCTGCGACGTGAATTTCTGGGGCAACAACGAGTACAACGACGGCTTCTCTTACGGCAACTGGGGCGGCTTCAACCTGCTGGTCAAGCTGAACCAGCGCAACCCCGAGGTGCAGAACTACCACTTCGACACCATCCGCTTCTGGGTGGATAAGTTCGATATTGACGGCATCCGTCTGGACGCTGCCGACGTGCTGGACTTCGATTTCATGAAGGGCCTGCGCCGCGTTGCCAACGAGGTGAAGCCCGAGTTCTGGCTGATGGGCGAGGTCATCCATGGCGACTACAGCCGCTGGGCCAACCCGGAGATGCTCCACTCCGTCACCAACTACGAACTGCATAAGGGTCTGTGGAGCGGCCACAACGACCACAACTATTTCGAGATCGCCCATACCATGCGGCGTCTGCAGGGCCTCTGCCACGATACCAGGCTCTATAACTTCTCGGATAACCACGATGTGGAGCGGCTGCCCAATAAACTGCGCAACCGCGAGCACATCCGGCATATTGCTCTTCTAGTATATACGCTTTGGGGCATTCCGTCCATCTATTATGGCTCGGAATTTGGCATCGAGGGCAAAAAAGAGTGGGGCAGCGACTGGCCGCTCCGCCCCTGCCTCGAGCTGGCCGACTACACCGACGCCGAGAAGACGAACCCTGTCACCAGCATCTATGCCGCACTGGGCAGGCTGAAAGCGGAGTGTCCCGAGCTGAGCTGGGGCGAGTTCAAGGAGCTGACGCTGACCACCCAGAGCTACGCCTACGCCCGGGTGCTGGGCGGCAAGGCTGTCGTGGCGGTGTATAATAATGGTGACAGCCCGGTTTCGATGGAGTTCCAGCTGCCGGTGGAGGCTTCGGGTGTCGAAGACCTGCTGGCCGACTGTGTGGGCAGTCAGCCCATCCTGACGCAGGTGGAGTGGGGTAAGCTGAAAGTCCAGCTGCCCTCCAACTACGCCACCCTGCTGCGGCTGGTAGGATAAAAAGGGGGAGTGCGGAAGATGAATGCTGCGCAGCGCAGAAAAGTGATCTTAGAGCGGCTGACGGAGGCCAATGCACCGCTGAGTGCCAGTGTACTGGCCGGGGAACTGGGGGTCTCGCGGCAGATCGTGGTGGGTGATGTGGCCCTGCTGCGGGCGTCGGGAACTCAAATCGACGCAACGCCCCGGGGTTATCAGCTCCACCCGGCGGCGCGGGGCTACACGGGCATTCTCGCCTGTGTCCACAGCACTGCAGACCAGATGCGGGAGGAACTGTATACCGTGGTGGACCAGGGCGGCATCGTGGTGGATGTGGCCGTGGAGAACCCGCTTTACGGTGAGCTGCGCGGCAACCTCAACCTCGCCAGCCGATACGACGTGGACCATTTTATCCAGCAGGCGGCGGACACGCCCGAGTGCCTGCTGAGCCGGATGACCGGCGGTGTGCATCTGCACACCTTGAGCTGCCCCACGCCGGAGGCGTTCCGCCGCATCGAAGCGGCACTGGACGCCAAGGGCCTGCTCTATAAAAAAGAAGAATAAGGGTACTGCTTTCATTGTAAAAAATCCACGGGGTCTTGTCCATCGACGAAAGACGAAAACCGTTGGATAATCAACTAAAACACGGAAGAGGTGGATTTTATGGACATCCGTATCGCCCGTACCGACCGCGCCATCGAACAGGCTTTCATGGAACTGCGGGAGAAGAATCCTCTGGAAAAAATCAAGATAAAAGACTTGTGTGCGATGGCCTGCATCAACAAATCGACGTTCTATGCCCACTATGAGGACATCTACGCGCTGGCCAATGCACTGGAAAACAAGCTCATCGAGTCTATCCTGGCCAGCGTACCCCGCACCAACGACAGCGTGGCACTGCATCAGGCAGAGACGCTGACGCGGGAGCTGTTCCATGCCTTTATGCAGAACCAGCGGGCCGTGAACATCCTCTTTTCGGGCAGTCGGCAGGGCATCTTCGCCAACAGCATCGAGAAGGGGCTGCGCCAGCGCTTTGAGGAAGCCGACCCGACCTTCGCGGCTGATTTGAACCGGGGCATCCTGCTCTCGTTCTGCGTGCAGGGCTGCTTCTACGCCTTTGCCAACAACAGCAGCCGGATGGACGAGAGCAAGCTGGTGGAGCTGCTGGGAGCCATCGCCAAGGCGGCGCAGAGCATCGAGTTTTAAGAAGCAAAAAATGGCTCCGGCAGATGCCGGAGCCATTTTTTACGATGCGAAGTTATTTAGAATAAAGTTCAACGATATTCAGCAGGATCTCGGTGGCCTTGTCCATCCGCTCGACGGTGGTGCATTCGCAGACGCCGTGGAAGTTGAAGCCGCCGGTGCCGAGGTTGGGGCAGGGCAGACCCTTCCAGCTCAGGACAGCGCCGTCGGTGCCGCCGCGGACGGGGATCTCTTCCGGGGTCAGGCCGGCCTTCTCGATGGCCTTGCGGGCCGTCTCCACAAGGTGGAAGTGGGGCTTGATCTTTTCCAGCATATTGCGGTAGCTGTCCTTGATCTCGACTTCCACCGTGCCGGGGCCGTACTTGCCGTTGAGGTAGCAGGCGATGTGGAGAAGGTTGTCCTTCTTGAACTGCAGCTTGCTGGCGTCGTGGTCGCGGAGGATGTAGCCCAGCTTTGCCTCGGTGACGTCGCCGTACATCTGGCACAGATGGTAGAAGCCCTGATAGCCCTCGGTAGTCTCGGGGCGGGCCATGACGGGCAGGGCCATGTGGAACTCCATTGCCACGTTGGAGGCGTTGATCATAGCGTCCTTGGCGCTGCCGGGGTGGACGGAGAAGCCGTGGATGGTGACAGTGGCAGATGCGGCGTTGAAGTTCTCGTACTCGATGCCGCCCACGTCGCCGCCATCGACGGTGTAGGCGAAGTCTGCGCCGAAGCCCGGGATGTCGAAGAGAGAAGCGCCCTCGCCGATCTCCTCATCGGGGGTAAAGGCGATGCAGAGCTTGCCGTGGGGCAGCTTCTTTTGGATAAGGGTCTCGGCAGCGGTCAGGATCTCAGCGACGCCGGATTTATCGTCAGCGCCCAGCAGGGTGGTGCCGTCGGTGGTGATGAGAGTCTCGCCCTTCAGCTCCTTCAGGAAGGGGAAGGTGGAGGTCTTCATGACCATGCCGGTGCCGGGCAGGGTGACATCGCCGCCGTCGTAGTTCTCGTGGAGGATGGGCTTGACGTTCTCGCCGGAAGCGTCGGGGGCGGTGTCCATGTGGGCGATGAGGCCCAGCGCGGGCTTCTTCTCGCAGCCCTTGGTGGCGGGGATGCTGCCGTAGACGTAGCAGTGCTCGTCCACAAAGGCGTCCTCAATACCGATGGATTTCATCTCTTCCACCAGCAGGTGGGCGAGGTCGAATTCCCGTGCGGCAGAAGGATGTGTGCCGGACTCGGGGTCCGAGGTGGTGTATACTTTGGCATATTTCAGCAGTCGCTCGTAAGCACGCATAAGTAAGGCTCCTTTGCTTTTTTCTTTATGATACCCTTTTTGAGGAGGATTTACAAGGGTGGAGTGCTCTTCCGTTGAGTTAAGTTCTCTTTTGCGCACCAAAAGAGAACCAGAAAAGTGCCCGCTACTTTCGAGG
>OGQR01002649.1_pt1 | contig 10485 bp, 15 predicted proteins | sample 1553271 | NCBI WGS metagenome assembly OGQR01 (sample SAMEA2579970, study PRJEB22360) | human gut metagenome | biome: human gut; feature: human-associated habitat; material: faeces | place: Denmark | collected 2008/2010 | reverse complement strand
CTGCCGCACCTCGCTCGCCGTATCGGCACTTAGAATTATGCGGTATTGCCTTATGATTAAGGGGGCTACCCATGAAATACGGATTTTTGCACACAGCAGCCGTCAGCCCTGCGCTGCATGTTGCTGACTGTGCCTACAATACGCAGCAGATCATTGCCGCCATGCGCGCACAGGCTGTTGCCGGAACCAAACTGCTCTGCCTGCCGGAGTTTACCCTGACCGGCTATACCTGCAGCGATCTGTTTTTGCAGGAAACACTGTGCCGCGGCGCCGAGGATGGGCTGATTCAGATTCTCGATGCCAGCAAAGAGCTGGACGTGGTGGCGTTGGTTGGTCTGCCGGTGCGCCATAACGGCAAGCTGTACAACTGTGCAGCGGTTGTTTGCAAGGGGCAACTGTTGGGCCTTGTACCCAAAACCTACCTGCCCAATTACGGCGAGTTTTACGAGCGCCGCCATTTTGTGCCGGGCCCAAAAGATGCGTTTGAAATCACCTTTGCCGGGCAGCGCACTCTGTTTGGCACCAACCTGCTGTTTGCCTGCCGCGAGATGCCGGAGTTTGTGCTTGGGGTGGAAATCTGTGAGGACCTTTGGGCCCCTGTGCCCCCCAGCTGTAGCCATGCGCTGGCCGGGGCAACGGTGGTTGCAAACCTTTCTGCCAGCGATGAAACGGTAGGCAAAGCTGCCTACCGCCGGGAGCTGGTGGCTGGGCAGAGCGCCCGCCTGCTGTGCGGTTATGTGTATGCTGACGCCGGGCACGGTGAAAGCACCACCGATATGACCTTTGCCGCCCACAATCTGATTGCGGAAAACGGTACACTGCTGTGCGAGGCCGAGCCTTTCGCCAACGGTACCGCCGCAACCGAGCTGGACCTTGGCCGCATGGTGCAGGAGCGTATCCGCAACACAACTTTTGTGCCGGATGCCGCCGGATACACGACCATCAGCTTTGATTTGGAAGTGGCAGAAGCACCGCTGACGCGGTTTGTTTCCCCCACGCCATTTGTGCCGCAGAATGATGCTGCTCGCGCCGAGCGCTGCGAGCTGATTTTGCGCATCCAGGCTGAGGGCCTTGCCAAGCGTATGGAGCACACCCACGCCAAGTGCGCTGTTGTGGGTATTTCCGGCGGGTTGGATTCCTGCCTGGCTTTGCTGGTTGCCGTGCGCGCCTGCAAGGTGTTGGGCCGTGACCCCAAGGACATTATTGCCATTACCATGCCCTGCTTTGGAACTACCAAGCGCACCCGCTCCAACGCGGAGATTCTGTGCGAAGCACTGGGCGTCAGCTTTACCGAAATCAACATTACCAACACGGTGGAAAGCCACTTTGCCGATATCGGCCAAGACCCGCACACCTATGATGTGACCTTTGAAAACTGCCAGGCCCGTGTGCGCACGCTGGAATTGATGGATTACGCCAACAAGAACGGCGGCTTTGTGATCGGCACCGGAGATTTGAGCGAGCTGGCCCTCGGCTGGGCCACCTACAACGGCGACCACATGAGCATGTACGGTGTGAACGCCGGGGTGCCCAAAACGCTGGTGCGCCACATTGTGCAGTATGTGGCCGATACCTGCGGCCAGCCGGTGCTGCGTGATGTGCTGGTGGATATTCTGGATACCCCAGTCAGCCCGGAGCTGCTGCCCTCCGCCGCGGATGGCACCATTGCCCAGCAGACCGAAAAGCTGGTTGGGCCGTATGAGCTGCATGATTTTTACCTGTATTATGTGCTGCGCTTTGGGTTTGGACCCGCCAAGATTTATCACCTGGCGTTGGCCGCATTTGCCGGGCGGTATGAGCCGGAAGTGCTGCTGGCCTGGCTGCGCAACTTCTACCGCCGGTTCTTTGCCCAGCAGTTCAAGCGCAGCTGCCTGCCGGATGGACCGAAGGTCGGTTCCGTCACCCTCAGCCCCCGCGCCGACTGGCGTATGCCGAGCGATGCCTGCAACGCTTTGTGGCTGAAAGAATTGGATGAGATCGAGGCAAAATAAACTTGCTGTTCTATCTCTGATTTCCATTATTTTCAATTCTTATCGCTTCACGGAGTTATAAAATAGCAAAAGCTCCCTGCCTGGTTACCGTACAGCCGGTAAAACAGGCAGGGAGCATTTTGTTTGTTATTTTATGCCGCTTGGAATGACCACCGAGCGGCGGTCATCCGGGGCATCAGGTGCCGTAATGGGAAAGGAACTGTTTGGTGCGTTCCTCGTGCGGGTGTTCGATCACCTGGTGGGCAGGGCCTTCCTCGACCACCACGCCGCCATCCATAAACAGGATGCGGTCTGCCACATCGCGCGCAAAAGACATTTCGTGCGTGACAATGATCATGGTAGTTTTCTGGTCGGCCAGATCGCGCAGAACACGCAGAACTTCGCCGGTCAGCTCCGGGTCAAGGGCGCTGGTTGGTTCATCAAAGCAAAGGATATCCGGTTCCAGCGCCAGGGCGCGGGCAATAGCCACACGCTGTTGCTGGCCGCCGGAAAGCTGGTGCGGGTAATGGTTTTCCCGCTCCGAAAGGCCCATCTGTGCCAGAAGGGCGCGGGCTTTTTCTTCCAGTTCCGCATGAATCGCTTTGCGGTTGGCTTTATACTCCGGTTTTTCTTTTGCCAGCAGCTCCCCGGCCAGGGTAATGTTCTGCAAAGCCGTATACTGCGGGAAAAGGTTGAAGTTCTGGAACACAAGGCCGAAATGCAGGCGCTTTTTGCGCACTTCACTTTCACGGTGGGTGGCCGGGTCAGCGGCATCCCACAGGGTTTTGCCGTCCACACGGATCACACCGGTATCCGGCGTTTCCAAAAAGTTCAGGCAGCGCAGCAACGTTGTTTTGCCGGAGCCGGAAGAACCGATGATGGCCAGTGCTTCGCCTTTTTCCAGGTTGAGAGAGATGTTTTGCAGCACATGGGTACTGCCAAAGTTTTTGCTGATGCCGGTAACTTCCAAAAGTGCCATATGTACGTCCTCCTTACCGGAAATAGCTGAGCTTTTTTTCCAGCCAGTTGAACAGCAGGGTCATTGCCCCGACAAACACCAGGAAGAAAAGCGCGGTGGAGAACAGCGGCCAGATCAAGCCCTTGGCGCTGTATTCCTTTGCCATCATGATGATTTCCTTGTTGGCGATCACATTGGCAAGGGAGGTATCTTTGATCAAGGTCATGACCTCATTGCCCATGGGGGCCAGGATGCGCTTGATGACCTGCAGCAGCGTAACGCGGAAAAAAATCTGGCTCTTGGTCATGCCAAGCACCTGCCCGGCTTCCGTCTGGCCAACGGGAACAGACTCAATACCGCCGCGGTAAATTTCGGAAAAATAGCAGGCGTAATTGATGACAAACGCCACCACCGCCGCCAGCAGGCGGCCATTGGTGCTGGAACCCCAGGGACTGGCAAAGCCCATCAGACCGGGGCCAAGGTAGATAACGATGATTTGCAGCATCAACGGCGTGCCACGGATGATCCACACAAAGGTTTTGACCACGCCCCGCAGCGGTGTGAACCGGCTCATGGAGCCAAGTGACACCAAAAGGCCAAGCGGCAGGGCAAACAACAGCGTCAGCCCAAAAAGCTGACAGTTCATTAGGAAGGCGCTGGTCAGGCGGCTCCAAATCACACCCGCTTCCCCCATGATCAGTCTGCCAGGGTCAGGCCGTATTTGTCGGCCAGGGTCTGCATGGTACCGTCCGCTTTCAGTTCATCGAAAGCGGTATCCACAGCAGCGGCGACATCGCTGCCCTTGCGGAAAGCAGCACCGTATTCTTCCACATTCAGCTCGTCCTTGATGACAAGGTTTGCATAGTCGGTGCCTTCGCCGATCATAGCGCTAGCCAGGGTCAGGTCCAGAACAGCGGCGTCAGCGGTGCCGGCAGCAACTTCCATCAGGCAGTCGGTCTGCACGCTCTTGGCAACAAAGTCTGCCTGCTGCAGGCCCTCGTCCTCTTCAATGGTAGTTTCGCCAGCAGATCCGGACTCAGCCACAACGGTCTTACCGGCAAGGTCTGCAGTGGAGGTGTAATCGGCGTCAGCCTTCATCACAACCACCTGTGCATTCTTGACGTAAGGCTTGGTGCAGGCCATATTGGCCTCGCGGTCATCGGTCAGGGTCAGGCCGTTCCAGATGCAGTCAATGCTCTTGGCAGCCAGCTCGGTCTCTTTGGTATCCCAGTTGATCTCGACAAAATCCGGCTCCAAGCCCAGCTTTTCACACACAGCTGTTGCCAGTTCGGTATCAAAACCGGTAAAGGTACCGCTTTCATCGGTGTAGTTCATCGGCTCATACACGGTGTAGCCGATGGTCATTTTACCCTTGTTCTGCAGGTAGGCCAAGTCGCTGTCTGCAGCGGCGCTATCAGCGGTGGATGCTGCCGTGCTTTCGGCAGAGCTTTCCGTGATGCTTGCAGCTGCACTGCTGCTGGAGCCGCAGGCCGCAAGGCTGAGGGCAAACATGCCCGCCACAGCAAAAGAAATCAACTTTTTCATAACATTTCCTCCCTTATCTATACCAGTGCTGAGCAAGTTCTCCGCACCATTCCTGCAGTGCTGCACATTTGCACTGCACGTCAACCTTGTGCTTTAGTGCGCCGAAGAGGTTGACTATTAGTTTATAATACCCTCTTTTGCTATTTTTTGCAATACTTATTCATGATTCCTGCATAAAAAGCAAAACCGGCAGGGTTTGACTGCGGTTATGCAGCGCTTTCCTGCCGGTCATGGTTTATCTTACCTCCACAACGGTGATATCCTGCGCGCTCAGGCCCTTGCACTTGCCTAAAACGGCATCCCGGATGCGGGTCACTTCATCCGCGGTCAGGGCGTCGTTTTCTGTCATAACGGTGATATCCGCGCGTCCCTCCCCAATGCTGACAACACAGTCCGCAAAGCCTTTGGATTTAATCAGGCTTTCAATGCTGGATTCCACCGTGATGCTGCTGATCTGGTTTTGCAGCTTTTGGGTAATGCTGTCTTTTTCGCTTTCGCTCAAATCCGCACTTTTCAGTGTCTTTTTGATAGCGTCCAGTGCCTCGTCCCGCGCTTTGGAGCGGTTCAGGCGTGCCTGTTCAAAAAATTCCGTACCGGAATCCTTGCTGACGCTGACAAGCTGGGCTTCGCCGTAATTTTTGCCTGCCTGCCCGCCCGATTCCATTTCTTCCGCTGCATCCGCCTGGGCGGCGGTCTGAGGTTCACTTTCCAGCGGGTCAAACACTGCCTGAGCGGCCATGGGTTTCACCGCCTGTTCTGCCGCCTGCTCCGGCTGGGCGGCTGCCGGTACGGCTTTCTCCCTCCGCTTCCCCCGAAGGTCCTTTGCCAGGTACGGCTTCCTCGTCAGCTTCCGCCGAAGTCTGCACAACGGCTTCCGGCGTTCCCGCCTGCGGGGTGCGCCCGGCGAACGACCAGTTCAAAAACACTGCACCGCCCAACGCCAGGGTAAGCGCCGCCAATGTGGCATACCGTTTGGTTGCTCTGCCTTCCATATCGTTAGCCCTCCCTATGATTGCATTTTGTTTACGGTAATATGGCTGGCCCCCACGCCGGTCAGGGCGCTGACCAGTTCTGTGATGCGGCGCTGGGTCCCGGCATTCCCCCCGCCCTGGCAAAGCACGGCCACGCCGCGCACCTGCGGTGCCTGAACCGACTGCACCACCGGCTGTGCACCGGCCAGGGTGCGCTGGCTGGCGGCGCTGCTGCGGGTGTCCTCGCTGGTTTTCTCTGTCCGGGTATCCGCTGCATAGGTGGTTTCCTCCCCGCAGTCCAGCGTTACCATAACAACGGTTTCGCCTGCGCCGTCCATGGCACGGATCAGGGCGGCAAGGCGGGTTTCCAGCTGCTGTTCATACTCCGCTGCCGTCTGGCTCTGCTGGCTGCTCTGCGCGGCATTTTGTGTGCTTTGCCCGGCTGGCAGCCATTCCGACATACAGAGCAGCAGCATGCCCGCCAGGCCGGATACCAGCAAGAGGTTGATGCGCTTTTTATCATCCTTCCACGCCGCCTGCAGCCAAGCGATGCCTTGTTTTGCGGTCATTGGGTGTTCTCCAGCGTATAGGGCAGATCCCCTGCAAAATTTTGCAGCAGGGCTTCTGCCTGCTCCCGGTCCGCCGGGTAAACCAGCCGCACACGCACGCCGCCCGCCTGCGGCTGCACAACGGATTCGATACCGCTTTGCCGCAGCAGTTTTTGCAGCGCGGCGGCGGATTCCTGCATGGCAAGCTCCGCGCCGTAAGCGGTATAGTCCTCACCGGGGGCGCTCTGGCTGGCAAAGTTTTGGAGCTGCGCGTCAAAGTTTTGCCAGTTCAGGCCGGATACCGCATGGAGGACCGATGTTATAATATACAGCGTAAGCACCGCATTTATGACTGGCTTGAACCCATTTTGCGGCCAGAATGTCCGCACCAGCCCAGCCAGGGCGGACAAGATGCAGCAAACCAGTGCCGCGTGGCACAGCGTATCCATAAGTCAGCCCCCATTCCCGCCAAGCAGCAGCAACAGCGTGGATAGAATTACCAGAAAGAAATATAGTACCAAGATAGCCCCGCACAGCCGCGTCCCCTGGCCAAATAGGGTGCAGATCTGCTTGCTGCGCTTTTGCCCCAGTCCCGCCGCCAGAATGCCCATGCCGGAAAACACCAGCCAGTACAGCCCGCACTGCGCCAGCACCGGGGCAAACGCTGCCCCCAGGGCTGCCACCGCCGCCAACGCCAAGGAGCCTTTGAGCAGTCCGATTGCGGCGGAAGCACTGCCCAGAGCCGCCGCAGCGGCATCCCCCACGACGGGCACAGCAGCACTCAGCACGCTTTTGCCGATTTTTAAGGCTGCGCGGTCAGTCCCGGCAGCCAACACATTTTGCAGCCCCAGCACAAAGGTAAACAGCATACCGCACAGTTTGAGCGCAAAGGTAAAACAGCGGGCAAACAGGTTTGCGGCATCGGCAATGCCACTATCCCCCCAAAGGGCCGCAGAAACGGAAAAGCAGAAATAGATTTGCAGCAGCGGCAGCAGTAAGTTTTGCAGCACTGCCGCCAGAAAGGCCGCCATGGCATAAAACATCGTGCTGTACACGGCAGCTCCGGCGGTTTGGCCCGCCAGCAGTGCTACCCCGGCAAACACCGGCACAAAACCGGATACATACAACTGGCTGGTGTTGGCTGCCTGGGCAACCTGCTGCACGAGAGATGTCATTTGATTCAGCGCAATGGTGCCAAAGCCGAGCACAGCCACAAGGTCCACACAGTCCCGCCAGGCACCACCGTCCGCCAGCAGCCCCACACAGCTGGAAAGCAGCAAAAACAGCACCGCGCGCCGGGCCAGTTGCAGCGGCTGCCCCCAGGCGTTTTTCAGCCAACCAGCCAGCGTTTGCAGCAGCTCCTGCAAGGTAATGTGAACGAGCTTGTCCGGCGTCAGTTCGTTTTGCTGCAAAATCTGCTGCACCCCAGCGGGCAGTTCTGCCGCGGCGACTGGCAGCGGGAAGGCTATCACGATAAAAAGGACAAAAACGAGGCCAGCAAGCTTTGCAGCAGAGGCAATGCCTGCAGCATAGCCAAAATGCGGCCCACGAATTCCATACAGAACGCGGCGGCAGCAAGGCCGGCTTCGCGGCAAAGGTCCGCCGCCAGCTGGGCCACAAAAGCAATGGCCAGCACCTGCAGCAGAATGCTGAACGAATCGCCGCCAGCCTGCCCGGCCAGCTGCTGCAGCCGGGCCAGCAGTGGGCGCAATTGCTGCACCGCGAACCACAGCAGCCCCGCCGCGCCGCACAAAGAAAGCAGGAACGCAAAGCCGGGCTGGTCCTTTTTTAAGCAGAGCACCAGCACGCAGACGACAATGGCAAGGGCGGCCGCTTTTAAGATAAGCATCGTTATCCATGACCAATCACAAATCAAACAGCGCTTTGATCAGCACAAACAAATCGCTGATTTGGCGCACCAGCATGCTAAGTACCACGATCAAGCCCGCAAGGGTGGTCATCATAGCCTGATCCTCCCGCCCAGAGCGGGTGAGCAGCTGGTTGAGCACCGCAACAATAATGCCGGTGGCCGCAATTTTGAATACAAGATCAATGTTCATGATGGTTCCCCTATAAAAAGCCGGCCGCGCTTTCGCCTTTTCAGTTATCCCCTGCTTCACCCCGCGGGCCAGAGCAGAATGGCCGCCAGCAGCCCGCCGCAAAGTCCCAGTTTAGGGGCAAGCACAGCGGCCTGCTGGGCGGCGGCATACTGGCCTTGGGCGGTGCGGTGGCACAGGGCAGCCAGCGTGCGCATGGTCTGCGGGGCCTGCTGCCTGCTGCACAGGGCAATGGTGTGCAGCCCGGCATGCAGCTCCGCTCCGCAGGTTTTAGCAAGCGGCGGGGGTAGGCGTAATTCCGCAAAGGATGCAGCATTCGGCGGGCAGTAGGCGGCAAACGCCGGGTGTTCCGCCGCGGCGGCCAGCAGCTCCGCACTGGGCAGGGCGCAAAAGGCAAGCTGGTCCGCCAGATAAGTAAGCAAACGCTCAAAGCCGCACACCGCCCGCCACTGTGCCCACAGCCGCTGGCAGTACGCCTGGCCGGCAGCAAAGCCTGTACACACCAGCAGCACAGCCCCCAGCAAACGGCAGTACAGCATCATGCCAGGGTGCGGACCTTCACTACATGGCCGGGGTTCACGCGGCCATCCAGCAGTACCAGGGTTTCAAAGGCCCCCATCGCCAGCAGGCGGGCAGTGGGCGGTTTGCGGTTCAGCGCTTCCAGGGTATCGCAATGGACACTTGCCACAAACGCCACGCCGCAGGCCAGGCCCGCTTCCACGGCCTGGAGGTCCGCCTGAGTGCCCAGCTCATCACACACGATGACCTGAGGGTTCATGCAGCGCAGCGCCATCTGGATGGCCTGCGCTTTGGTGCAGCGGGTGTAGACATCGCAGTGTACGGTGTGCCCCGCCGTCATCAGCTCGCCGCGCTCGTCCGCCACGCAGAAAATGCGGTGGGCGGTATCCAGATAGCGGATGATGCTGCGCAGGAAAGTTGTTTTGCCGCTACCCGGCGTACCTACGACCAGAATCCCGCCATTCAAGGCATCCAACGTGCGGCAAAGCTGGGGCGGCAGGACACAGGGCACCTGGCGCGCAACGCGGAGATTGAGAGATGTAATATCGGCAAAGCCCGCCGGGCCACACACACCCGCCACCCCCACGCGGCTGCCGCCGGGCAGGGTGAAATAGCCCTGTTTCAGCTCGTCCTCATAGGCATAGGCGGAGTCCCGGCAGAGGGCGGAAAAGCAGCCGCGCAGCATGCGCGGGCCGATGGCAAGGGCGGTTTGTGCTGCAGGCAGCAGCTGTTGGGCAGGCTGCCAGGCCCCGTCCACCGTAAACTGCACCGCCTGCCCGGCGCGCAGGCGGATTTCCTGCACGCGGGCGGCGCGTTCCGGCGGCATGGCTTTGAGCTCGGTGCGCAGCGGTTCTGGCAAGAACTGGATCACGGAATAATACTCGTCCATTTGGGGTGTCACCTCCACACCCCCACTGTATTCCGGGCAGCGGAGCAGTAGAACCAGCCGCGGTAAATTGTATGCGGCGGGCACATGCACCTTGCCGGGCAGTGGATTTTTTTGTTGTTTCCTGGTATACTTGAAGCAATAGATAGGTTGATGTAGATAGTGAAACGGGGGTGTTTGTATGGGCAAATTCAGAACCGTTGTATCCGTCGTCCTTATGGTTCTTGCCGCGCTGGCTGGGTTCGCTGTGGATGCGGGCCTTTCCGGCAGCGGGTTTGGCGGCGCCATTTTGTTTTCCATGATCGCGGGGTTTGCCTGCGTGATCTATGTACTGGACAACCGCGAGCGATAACGCAAAGCAAAGGAGCTGCATGGGTATGACCCGCCAGGAATTGATTTATGATATTGAGCGTTACTGCCCGTTCAATGAGCAGGAAGAAAAGGACAAAGCCCTGATTTTGAATTGGATCAAAACAAATGATAACGCGTTCAGCCGCGAAAACGCCGTGGCACACATGACGGCGTCCGCCTGGGTGGTAAACAAGGATCGCAGCAAGGTGTTGATGGTATACCACAACATTTACCACTCCTGGTCCTGGCTGGGCGGGCACGCGGACGGTGAAACCGACCTGTTGGCCGTTGCCATCCGCGAGGTAAAAGAGGAAGCAGGAATCCGGCACGTACAGCCGGTTTCCAAAGAGATTTTCTCGCTGGAGTCACTTACCGTGGATGGGCATGTGAAGCGTGGATGCTATGTTTCCAGCCATCTGCATCTGAATGTAACTTATCTGCTGGAAGCCGACTCTGAGGAAGCGGTTGCTATTAAGGCGGACGAAAACAGCGGTGTGGCCTGGTTTACGCCGGAAGAAGCACTGGTAAAATCCACCGAGCCGTGGTTCGTGGAGCATGTGTACGCAAAGCTGCTGGAAAAGATGAAAACGATTTAGGGCAATACCGCACAATTCTAAGTGCCGATACGGCGAGCGAGGGGCGGCAGGTGCCAAGCCAAAAGCGCAGATAACCTTGGCACC
>OGQR01002648.1_pt1 | contig 10493 bp, 6 predicted proteins | sample 1553271 | NCBI WGS metagenome assembly OGQR01 (sample SAMEA2579970, study PRJEB22360) | human gut metagenome | biome: human gut; feature: human-associated habitat; material: faeces | place: Denmark | collected 2008/2010 | reverse complement strand
TGTGGCCATCGCCCGCGCGCTGGCCATGAACCCCGATATCATGCTGTTTGACGAGCCCACCTCCGCCCTCGACCCCGAAATGGTCGGCGAGGTGTTGGAACTGATGAAGGAGCTGGCCCACACCGGCATTACCATGCTGGTGGTCACGCACGAGATGGGCTTCGCCCGCGAAGTGTCCAACCGCGTCATCTTCATCGACGACGGCAAGATTCAGGAGGATGAGCCCCCGCAGGAGCTGTTCTCCAACCCCAAGCACCCCAGACTGAAAGCATTTTTGTCCAAGATGCTGTAAGATCAAGAGTACAAAAAAACCGCTGCTATTGTGCAGCGGTTTTTTTGTTGCAGAATATTAAAGCGTCGAATTCGGATCCTTCGAAGACTGTTCACTGGTATACAGCATCATCAAATGGTTTGCCGACGCTTCCAGCTGTTGTTTGGCCTGACGGAGGTTCGCTTCCTCGGTCTCGTTCATCTTTTCGGGCTTATCCTTCCGCAGACAGCGGCGGAGGTTTGCCACGTCGGCTTTGATGCGGTTCTTTTCGTCCTTGTCCAGTTCCTTTTTGCACTTGGAGAGCGCTTCGTCCACCTTGTAGGCCAGCACCTCGGCCTGATTGTGCAGGTCTAAGCGCTCCTTGCGGCGGCTGTCCTCGGCCTCGTAGGCGGCCGCGTCGGCCATGGCGCGCTGGATCTCATTCTCCGAGAGGTTCGTGCTGCCGGTGATGGTGATGTTCTGCTCCCGGCCGGTGCCGAGGTCTTTGGCCGAGACTTTCACAACGCCGTTGACGTCAATATCAAAGGTAACTTCGATTTGGGGCTTGGACGAGAAGCTGGCCCGGATGCCGTTCAACTTGAATTTGCCGAGGCTCTTATTGTCGCGGGCGAAATGCCGCTCACCCTGCAGGACGTTGATCTCCACACTGGTCTGCATGGGGCGGGCCGTGGTGAATATCTGGCTCTTGCGGGTGGGTATCATGCTGTTGCGGGTGATGAGGGGGGTCGCCACGCCGCCCAGTGTCTCGATCGAGAGGGTCAGCGGGGTGACGTCCATCAGCACAAGGCCCTGCGCCGCTGCACCAGAAGCGCCAGCCAGCTTGCCACCGCCCTGTAACAGACCGCCCTGCACAGCGGCACCCATCGCCACGCATTCGTCGGGGTTGAGGCTGTGGCTCGGTTCACAGCCCAGCAGTTCCTTCACCTGACGCTCGACGGCAGGCATCCGGGTGCTGCCGCCGACGAGAAGGACTTTGCCCAGCTGCGAAGCCGAGATGCCGGCATCCCGCAGTGCGTTCTGCACCGGGGCCACCGTCCGTGCCAGCAGGTCGCCGGTCATCATCTCGAACTGGGGGCGGGAGATGGTCAGATCGAGGTGGTGGGGGCCATCCTTGCCCACAGCGATGAAGGGCAGATTGAGCTGGGCCGAGAGGGCGCTGGACAGCTCTTTCTTGGCCTTTTCGGCCTCTTCTTTCAGGCGTCCCATGGCGGCGGGGTCGCGGGAGAGGTCGATGCGGTCCGATTTCTTGAACTCTGCCACGGCGTATTCCACGATGCGCTGGTCGAAGTCGTCGCCGCCGAGGCGGGTATCGCCGCCGGTGGCCAGCACCGTAAAGGTGCCGTCTTCGATCTCGATGATGGAGACGTCGAAGGTGCCGCCGCCGAGGTCGTAGACCAGGATCTTCTGGGGCGCTTCGTTGTCAAGGCCGTAGGCCACAGCGGCGGCGGTAGGCTCATTGATGATGCGCAGGACGTTCAGGCCTGCGATGCGGCCCGCATCCTGGGTGGCCTTGCGCTGGCTGTCGTCAAAGTAAGCGGGGACGGTGATGACGGCCTCCGTCACCGGCTCACCCAAGTAGCTCTCGGCGTCGCGGCGTATCTTGGTCAGTATCATGGCGCTGATCTCCTGCGGAGTCAGGTCTTTGCCGTCGATGTGGACGCGGTAGTCGCTGCCCATATGCCGCTTGATGCTGGACACCGTCCGGCCGGAGTTGGTGGCAAGCTGGCGCTTTGCCGCGCCGCCCACCAGACGCTCGCCGTCTTTGGTGAACGCCACCACGCTGGGGGTGGTGCGCTCTCCCTCTGCGTTGGTGATGACGACGGGCTTGCCGCCCTCCACCACTGCCACGCAGCTGTTCGTGGTGCCAAGGTCAATACCGATCACTTTGCTCATTCTGGTCGTCCTCTCTGTTTTTGCGACGCGCATATTTTTCCTTCAATATCATATCGGTTCCGTATGACGATTTCTTAGAGCATTTGTAAAGATTTTGTGTTTCCGCTCATTCTCTCTCGAGCAGCTGGCGGATGGCGGCCTCCGTCTCGTCCAGCCAGCTCTGGGCCGTCTCGTCCCCTTCTTCTTTGCGGACGAGGAAGCCCTGCTTCGCCTCAGCCAGCTGAGCCAGCGCCTTTTTGCGGGAGATATACTGGGTCTCATACTGGGCCACCCGCAGGCAGACCTGCGGCATATAGGCGATGTCGGGGGTGGCGGCGCAGAGTTTCTGAGCCTTGCGGTAGGCCCGCAGAGCCGCACCGGCCCCCTTTCCCTGCACCATGGCATCGTCGCCCAGCGCCACCCATGCGGCCACATCGCCGGCGTCGGCAGCTTTTTTCCAGAACTTGCGGGCCTGTGCAGGGCTCTTGCGGCAGCCCCGGCCCTCGTAGAGCATCTCGCCCATCATGGCAAGGCCCTCGGCGCAGCCCTCTTCGGCAGAGAGCTGATAATAATGCATCGCGTCGTCCCAGCGTTCCTCGGCCATGGCATGGTTGCCGGCCCGCAGCTCCGCTTCGCCCGGCTCATCGGTGTCGTGGCTGGCGTGGAGCAGACCGTTCAAAAGCGAGCAGTCCAGCGTGGCAGAGCTGGTCCACGGGTCGATGACCACGCCGTCGATGCTGTCCGAGTCCAGCGCCATCTGCATGGCGGAAGCCAGAAGCCGTTCCGCCATGGGGCGGCTGGCCGTGCCTTTATCGGCCTCCGCCATCTTCACTGAGGTGAACACCGGCAGGTAGCACCGACCCTTCTGGGTACGCAGGGTCCAGGGCTGCAGGTCTTTCGCTTTCTCCGCCGGGACAGGATGCTCCGCCCACGGGGCGGCCCCGTCCGGCTGGTCGGACGCAGCTTCCAGCGGCACCAGGACCCTGGTGTCCAGCTCGAGGGCATAGTTGATGGCGTTCATCAGCGCCCAGAAGCTCTCCTCGTTCTGGCCCTTATAGAGCGCTGCCACAGCCCGCTCTATCGCCGGACAGCCCGTACCCAGCGGCCCGTATTCCGGCAGCTTTTTGCGGTCTGCCGCGCCCACCGGGCGCAGCCGCAGCCGTGCCGCACCATCTTTTGCCATTGCATCCACCATTCTTTCCGTTGAGATTACTTTCCAGTATAGCAGGATTTTCCGGTTTTCTCAATCTCCGGAGCCGAAATCTGCATCCAGAGCCGGTTTTCTTCGGCAAAAACATAGCATTCCTGTTGGGAGTGCGTTATAATAAGGAGCGTCTCGACTAAATGTATGAAAGAAAGGGAGTATCGAGCCTTGAACAAAATGCTTCGCTATCTCAGCGACTACAAGCGCGAGAGCGTGCTTGCACCGCTTTTCAAGATGCTGGAAGCTACGTTTGACCTGTTCGTGCCGCTTGTGATGGCCGACATCGTCAACGTGGGTATCGCGGCCCACGATTTCCACTACATCCTCGTGCGGTGCGGCATCCTGCTGCTTCTGGCCATCGTCGGCCTCACGTGCAGCCTGACGGCCCAATACTTCTCGGCCAAAGCCGCCGTGGGTTATTCCACCGGCCTGCGTCATGCGCTGTTTGAGCACATCCAGACGCTGAGCTTTTCCGAGATGGACACCATGGGCACCAGCACCCTCATCACCCGGATGACCAGCGACGTCAATCAGGTGCAGAGCGGATTGAACCTCTTCCTCCGCCTGTTCCTGCGCAGCCCCTTCGTGGTGCTCGGCGCCATGATCATGGCCTTTACGGTCAACTTCCGCGCCGCCCTCATCTTCGTGGTGGCTATCCCGCTGCTGAGCGTCGTCGTCTTCGGCGTCATGGTCATCACCCGGCCGCTCTATAAGTCGGTGCAGACCCGCCTCGACCGGGTTCTGGGCCTCACCCGCGAGAACCTGACCGGCGTGCGCGTCGTCCGCGCCTTCGACAAGGAGAAGAGCGAGGTGGACCGCTTCGAGGACGCCAATGAGCTGCTGACCAAAATGCAGCTCCACGTGGGCCACATCTCCGCCCTGATGAACCCGCTGACCTACGTTATCATCAACCTTGCCATCGTGGCGCTGCTGTATGTAGGCAGCATCGAAATAAACATCGGCGGCATGGCCTCCGGTGACGTCATCGCGCTGGTCAACTACATGAACCAGATCCTGGTCGAGCTGGTCAAGCTGGCCAACCTCATCGTTCAGGTGAGCAAGGCTCTGGCCTGTGCAGGCCGTGTGCAGGCGGTTCTGGACACAAAGCCCGGCATGGAATTCCCGGCCCAGCTCACCGGCAATGTTCCGGCGGAAAAGGCCGGCGACGCCGTCCGTTTCGACCATGTGAGCCTGACCTACAAGGGCGCAGGCGCACCCAGCCTCTCCGACATCAATTTCACCGCCAAGCGCGGCCAGACCATCGGCGTCATCGGCGGCACCGGCAGCGGAAAATCCAGCCTCATCAGCCTCATCCCCCGCTTCTACGACGCCACTGAGGGCAGTGTGGAGATCATGGGCCGACCGGTCCGGCAGTACCCCCGCGCCGACCTGCGCGGCAAGGTGGCTGTGGTCATGCAGAAGGCCCAGCTCTTCGGCGGCACCATCCGCTCCAACCTGCTCTGGGGCAGCCAGAATGCCTCCGACGCCGACCTCTGGGCTGCGCTGGAAACGGCACAGGCTGCGGAGTTCGTGAAAGCCAAGCCCCTCGGCCTCGACGAGCCGGTGGAGCAGGGCGGACGCAACCTCTCCGGCGGTCAGAAACAGCGTCTGACCATCGCCCGCGCCCTCGTAGGCAAACCGGACATCCTCATCCTCGACGACAGTGCCAGCGCACTGGACTACGCCACCGACGCGGCCCTGCGCAAGGCTCTGGCTGCTCTGCCGGGCGATCTGACCGTCTTCATCGTCAGCCAGCGCGCCGCCAGCCTGCAGCACGCCGACCAGATCATCGTGCTGGACGATGGCCGCATGGTGGGCCTTGGCCGTCACGCCGAGCTGCTGGAAAGCTGCCCGGTCTACAAGGAAATTTACGAGAGCCAGTTCAAGAAAGGGGATGCGCAGAAATGAGTGCAAAAGCAAAAAGCAAGCTGACCCCTGAACAGCAGAAGGCCACCATGACCCGGGTGCTGCAGAAAATCAAGCCCTACGGCTTCTTCGTGGTGTGCAGCCTCATCGTAGCCGCTGTAAGCGTGGCGGCCCAGCTGTATATCCCCATCCTCTGCGGCAGTGCCATCGACATGATGCTGGGCAAAGGTGCCGTGGACCACGCGGGCGTGCTGCGCATCATCTACGAGATCATCGTGGTGGCTGTTGTCGCCGCCTTTGCGCAGTGGCTGCTGAGCGTCTGCAACAACCGCATCACCTTCGCAGTCAGCCGTGACCTGCGCAACGCCGCCATGCGGAAGATCCAGACCCTTCCCCTCTCTTACCTCGATAGCCATCCATCCGGCGACATCGTGAGCCGGATGGTGGCCGACGTGGATACCTTCGCGGACGGCCTGCTGATGGGCTTCACCCAGCTGTTCTCGGGTGTGCTGACCATCCTCGGCACCCTGCTCTTCATGTTGCAGCAGAATGTCCCTATCACGCTGGTGGTGGTCTGCATCACCCCCCTGAGCCTCGTTGTCGCCAGCTTCCTCGCAAAGCGCAGCTACAAGTATTTCCAGAGCCAGAGCACCGTGCGCGGCGAGCAGACTGCCCTTGTCAACGAGATGATAGAGGGTCAGAAGGTCGTGCAGGCCTTCGGCCACGAGGCCCAGAGCCTCGAGGCTTTTGACGAGGTGAATGGCCGACTGCAGAACGTGAGCCTGAAGGCCATCTTCTTCTCCAGCATGACCAACCCCGCCACCCGCTTCGTCAACAACATCGTCTACGCAGGCGTCGGCCTCGTGGGCGCAATCTATGCCGTAGCCGGAGGCATCACCATCGGCCAGCTGAGCATCTTCCTGAACTACGCCAACCAGTACACCAAGCCCTTCAATGAAATTTCCGGCGTCGTGACCGAGCTGCAGAACGCTCTGGCCTGCGCAGCCCGCGTGTTCGAGCTTCTGGACGCTGAAGACCAGACCCCCGAAGCGGAGAACGCCGCAAAGCTCGTGCCGGACGGCCACGTCCAGATCGAGGACGTCTCTTTCCGCTATCTGCCCGACCGCCCGCTCATCGAGGGCCTGTCTCTGGACGTCAAGCCCGGCCAGCGCATCGCCATCGTCGGCCCCACCGGCTGCGGCAAGACCACCCTCATCAACCTGCTCATGCGGTTCTATGATGTCAACGGCGGCTCCATCAAAGTCTCCGGCGCCGACATCCGGGACGTGACCCGCGCCTCCCTGCGCGGCAGCTACGGCATGGTGTTACAAGATACCTGGCTTCGGGCCGGCACCGTGCGGGAGAACATCGCCTACGGCAAGCCGGACGCCCCCCTCGACGAGGTGGTGGCTGCGGCCAAGGCAGCCCATGCCGACAGCTTCATCCGCCGCCTGCCCAAGGGCTACGACACCGTCATCGCCGAGGACGGCGGCAACATCAGCCAGGGCCAGAAGCAGCTGCTCTGCATCGCCCGCGTGATGCTCTGTCTGCCCCCGATGCTGATTTTGGACGAGGCCACCTCCTCCATCGACACCCGCACCGAGGTGCGTATCCAGGCAGCCTTTGCCCGGATGATGCAGGGCCGCACCAGCTTCATCGTGGCACACCGCCTTTCCACCATCCGGGAGGCCGACGTCATCCTCGTGATGAAGGACGGCCACATCGTGGAGCAGGGCGACCACGATACCCTGCTGGCGCAGGGCGGCTTCTACGCCAAGCTCTACAACAGCCAGTTCGAGGGTGTGGAGACTTAACGCTTCAACTTATAGCAATTCAACTTTTTAATGCAGCAGCGGTGAATTGCATATCGCAAAGATGCCGTTTGAATGCTGCACTAATTTCTTGACTTGCGATAAAATTTGCGATAAACGATTTTTGGAAGGAATATAATCGTGTCGAAAGATGAATATTTGATTACAGATCCACCCCTTAAAGCGCTGACTGTTTTTGCGATGCCGATGATCCTTGGCAGCTTTTTTCAACAAGTATACAATATGGCCGATTCCATAATAGTTGGTCAATTTGTTGGCTCCTCGGCACTTGCGGCTGTTGGTGCTTGTGCTGCACTGACCAATGTTTTTATTTGTGTGGCGCTTGGTGCTGGTGTGGGCGCAGGTGTGCTTGTAAGCCGCTGTTTTGGTGCAAAAAATTATGGTAGAATGAAAACCATTGTGTCAACGTCCCTGATCAGCTTTTTGATCTTAAGCGTTGTCCTTGGTGTCTTTGGCTTTTGCTTTTCCCATTTCATGATGAGCGGATTACAGACCCCTGCCGATATATTGGAAGAAGCAGTATTGTATCTGCGTGTCTACTTTGTGGGTTTCCCGTTTCTATTCATGTACAACATTCTTTCCACCATGTTCACTTCCATCGGTGAATCCAAAATTCCGTTGGGACTGCTGATATTCTCATCTATCCTGAATATTTTTATGGATCTCTGGATGGTGGCTGGTCTTGGTCTGGGGGTGTTTGGTGCAGCCCTTGCGACCTTGATCGCACAAGGAATTTCTGCCGTGTTTTCGTTTTTGATCTTTCTGTCTCGGATGCGGCAATACAAGAGCTCCTTTAGCAGGTTCGACCGGCAGGAGCTGTATTCCATGCTTCGCATTGCGGTACCATCGGTTTTGCAGCAGTCCACAGTGTCTATCGGTATGATGATCGTGCAGGCAGTGGTAAATCCCTTCGGCACACAGGCACTTGCCGGGTATGCGGCAACGATGCGGGTAGAAAATGTTTTTTCGCTGATCTTCGTATCCATCGGCAATGCAGTCTCGCCGTTTGTATCCCAGAATCTTGGCGCAAAGAAAATTGAGCGTATCAAAAAAGGTTATCATGCTGCACTGGTGTTGGATCTATGCTTTGCAGTTCTTGCTTTCGTGGTCATTGAAACACTGCACACACAGATTTCCTCGTTGTTCTTGGGAAAAGACGGAACCGCGTTGGCCTATCAGGTGTCCGGTGATTATATGAGATGGCTTGGTTACTTTTTCATCTTCATGGGCATCAAGATGGCAACTGATGGCGTTCTTCGCGGACTTGGAATCATGCGGCCATTTCTTATTGCAAATATGGTAAACCTTGCAATCCGCTTGTCTGTTGCTTTGATTTGTGCACCGCGTTTTGGCATTGCTTTTGTTTGGCTTGCAGTCCCTGCAGGTTGGCTTGCAAACTTCCTTATTTCCTATGCGGCGCTCAGAAGATCGTGGCCAGAGGATAAAGCAGCGGTATCTCAATGATTTCATGCAGTGGAGAGGTGCTTTGTTCTGACGGGTTTCACTTACAGAGCTTGTGGCACGCAAGCTCCAGCTTTCGGGTGGAGTAGATGCCGCCCTTTCCTGTATCCTGTTCTCGTTATATCTGTTTTTTCACAACCTCAGTTCACAACAAAAAATGAGATAGGCAACCCCTTTCGGGGAAGTCTATCTCATTTTTTTCGTTGGGGCTATTTTGCAACAGCCCCATTTTTGTTTGCTCTGTTTTATTTTTTGCGGGTCGGCAACATTTTCTTTTTTACCTATTTTCGGCTTTCAGCACCGTTGCCTCAGCAGGCGGCGGTGTGAGGGTGGAGTGGGCCAGAATAAAGGCAGCGGCGCGGCTGGATGCGATGCGCTGGGCGGCGCGGCGGCGGTCGTTGGAGGCGAAGGTGTGCTCCCCGTCCCGCTTTGCGTCCCAGTGGGCAAGCTCGTCATCCACCTCGGCTTCCGTCGGCCAGAGCTCTTCTTTCTGCGCCACCAGCAGCAGACCCATCCGGCTGCGCAGTTTGCGCTCGGCCTCGGCGTGGAGCCAGGCTCGGAATTCTTCCACCGTCTGGCCCTGCACCTTTAAGTACTGGTCAAAATTGACGCCGTTGGCCTGCATCCGCAGGTTGAACTGGCGCTGCTCGGCAAAGTAGTTGCCGGCCACCAGCTGCTTGGGCAGCGGGCCGGTGACGTGTGTACCCAGCTGGGCGATGAGGGCCTGTTCGGCCACGGCGCGGGCCTGCTGGCAGCGCTGGGCGTAGATGTCCTGCGTCACCTTGGCACGGAGGGCGCGCTTGCCCTCGGCGTCGGCGGCGCGGTCTTCGTCACCGTGGCGGCGGTTTATTTCAAGCTCGATGGTCAGCTCCCGGATAGGCCGGGGCTGGATAGGCTGGGTAAAGCCGGTGTACTCTCCCAGTTCCAGCGGCGGCAGACAGAAGAACTGCGCTCCCGCCCGGAAGCCCTCGGCCCGATTCACGGCCAGAAGCTCAAAATCCGGGTCGGTGACGGGCTGCAAATCGTTTTCTTTCATCAGCTGAGCGAACAGGGGCGAGAAACCCTCCAGAATCGCCCGATTGACCGCCGCCGTCAGCAGGTCATCCTCGTCCTGCGGAGCGTCCGGGGCCGCCTTTTCGGCCTGCACCGCCGCTTCCAGCTCTTCTGCTGCGGCGGAAAAGACCACCCGGCAGTCACCGGGTTCTGCCATGCCAAAATGTTCGAGTTTCATTTTCTTCTCCCCCTCTCAGCGGACGATGCCGGCCATCAGCACCAGCAGCACGATGCCCAGCACCACATACAGCACCTCTGCACCCAGGACGGACTTGTCGCCCTCGACGTACATCTCGGCGGGGTCGTCGGGGTTATAATAAAGGGTGACGACAGCTCCCTGTGCAAGCTCTCTGCCCTTGGCAGACTTGGGGTAATGGAGGCGGTGGGTGCCGCCAGCAGTGGTGAACTCCAACAGGTAGGCTTCGCCGTCCCGGCTCTGCACGGTGCCTGCCACAGCGGCCTCGACCTTTTCGCCCTTGGTCATGAGCTTGCGGCGTCTCGACCAGCTCCGCCATGCCATGTAGAACATGATGCCTGCACCGATGAGAAAGATAATGATGTTGAACATTCGCAGTTTCCCTCTTCCGTAAATAGTCCCGCCGGGCCGCTGCCCCGCAGGGGTAATATTTATTGTATCATACTCCACCGGATTTTTCGCCCCATTCGGCCTATACGGAATGCAACAATTTTCGCAAAAAAATTTGTCGTACTATTTTGCAAAAAATGCTTGACTTTCTTTGCACCTGTGGTATAATAATCATCGTTCCGAGCCGAACGGCAGCGAACAAAACAGAATATGCGGATATGGCGGAATTGGCAGACGCGTTAGATTCAGGTTCTAATCGGGGCAACTCGGTGGAGGTTCAAGTCCTCTTATCCGCACCAAACAATGAAAATCCGAACCTTTTCTCGATAGGAGAAGGGTTCGGATTTT
>OGQR01002646.1_pt1 | contig 10496 bp, 10 predicted proteins | sample 1553271 | NCBI WGS metagenome assembly OGQR01 (sample SAMEA2579970, study PRJEB22360) | human gut metagenome | biome: human gut; feature: human-associated habitat; material: faeces | place: Denmark | collected 2008/2010 | reverse complement strand
AACGGCGTGGTGTCCGCCAACGTGCTCAGCCCCGAAGAAATCCTCGCCGGCATGGATGCGATGAGCGAAAAGTACACCGCCCAGGGCGGCAAGCTCTACTCCACCGCCCAGGAGTAAACCTCTCTGGCTCCCCTCTCTGAGGGGAGCCAATTATTATGCCCGGTGGTGTCTTAATTCGGGACGACGCTCGACTCGCTCGAAGGCGGTGCCGAAGTGTGCGCCATCTGGACCGAGGCCGTCGGAAGTCTCCAGGACCACGCCTTCGTTGAGCGCACGGCGCACGATGCCCACACGGGGCTTCAACGGCCACACATCATGCGGCACTTTGCGATAGAAATCCGTACCGACGAGCAACACGTCGCCCACATCGAACACTTCCTGACGCGGAAATGTGAGCTGTGTGGTGTGTCCGTTAGGCATTACGCCAAAATATGCGGTGCGTTCCGGTGATGCGCACCAAGACGCCGTCACGGCGCAGTACATCGTTATCAGCCATGCCTCCTCCCGAACATTTCATGAATCAATCGCAATCAGCAAACCTTCCCCGTCTCACCACAGGAGCGGCAAAACATCAAGGAAAACCGCTCCGAAAAACATCATGGGCCCCACTTAGAATGAACACTATGGCACAAATTGCAACATCTACACTTCCCGCTGTTCTCGCGATCTCCGGCTCCGACTCGTCCGGCGGTGCCGGCATGCAGGCCGATCTGAAGACCATGCTGGCCTGCGGCGTGTTCGGCATGAGCGCCATCACCGCGCTCACCGCACAGAACACCACCGGCGTGCGTTCCATTCAGGACACCAAACCGGACATTCTCGCCGACCAGATCAACATGGTGTTTGAGGATATTCCGCCGGTCGCGGTGAAAATCGGCATGGTGTCTGCCACTGACATCATCGACATCATCGCTGAACGACTCACCTTCCATCACGCCACGAACATCGTGCTCGACCCGGTTATGGTGGCCACTTCCGGTGCCAATCTCATCAGTGACGATGCCATTGCGGCCTTGACCGGCAAGCTGTTCCCGATGGCCACGGTCGTGACTCCGAACATTCCCGAGGCCGAAGTGCTGACCGATACGCTGATTCGCGATCAGGAGGATATGGAGGCCGCCGCCCACCGCCTCGTGGAGCGTTATGGCTGTGCCGCGCTGGTCAAGGGTGGTCATGGCACCGAGGATGCCAACGATGTGCTTGCCGAGACGGATGGAACCGTGACCTGGTTTGATGGCGCGCGTATCAATAATCCGAACACGCACGGCACCGGATGCACGCTGAGCTCCGCCATCGCCTCGTATCTGGCGCTTGGCGACACATTGCCCAAGGCCATCAAGCATGCGAAGAAGTATCTGACCGGTGCACTGAAGGCCCAGCTGAATCTTGGCCACGGCTCCGGCCCGATGGATCATTTCTGGAAGTATCGCTGAGTCCTACTGGCTCTCCTCTCTGAGGGGAGCCAAGTAATAAAAGGAGAATTATGATTATTGACCGTAATGCCGTTACTCAGGAAGTGCCGATCGACCCGGAAACCGGCAAACCGTATCTCAATACCGTGGCCGCCATTCAGGTGTCGGCCAATGGCGTGGGCTCCGAGGTTTCGCCATACGTGGCTCAGGCCGTCGAGGTGATTCGCGAATCCGGCCTGCCGCAGGAAACCAACGCCCTGTTCACCAACGTGGAAGGCGATCTGGACGACGTGCTCAAGGTGGCCGGTGAGGCCGCCAAGAAGCTCGCCGAGCAGGGCTACCGCACTTCTCTGGTGCTGCACATGGATATCCGCCCCGGCTTCACCGGCCAGCTGACCGAAAAGCCCAAGCTGGTGGATGAGATCCTCGCCGACAAGCAGGCGAAGTAGCAAAGCATCGCTTCCACCAGCAAGGGCATGCTTTGTTATTACACGTTTCATGGGGCGGTAGCTCACCCATGGGGTGGTAAAACCCTCATGGGGCGGTAGTCGAAAACGGCTCTATTCTGCGGAAAGGCATAATCCGCTAACCGCCCCATGGGCCAAATACCGCCCCATGAGTGTTTTACCGCCCCATGAGTGTTTTACCGCCCCATGGGAATCACGGTTCTGCCTTCTTTCGACGGGGTAAGAGCGTAAGTGGGGCATATATAGGAGCGTCACAACCTCTGTTATCGTTCACGATGTGACCGCAACGCGGCGTGCCACAAAATCGAACCTATAGTTAAGCCCCATGTAGTGAGCTATCTCACAACGATTGGCTCGCTACGTAGAATTCAAGACTTGGATCGCAAACGTCGTTCATCCCACACAATGGGAGGGCGAACGGAACACACAGTCCAATCAAGAGTTCGCTCGCCGCAACACCATTGAGCAGTTGCACGCGGGCAGGTTTGCAAGAAGAGGGCTCAAATATGACTGCTGCTGAACAGCAGATTTCCGGCAATCCCGCGGCTATGGAAAACGCACAAGCACATACCACCGTGACGGATCAAGCCAAGGTTCAGGATATTATCTCGCGCATGGATCGCGCACATGAAACCCCGATGTTCCATCGCATCGTGACGCTGGTCGCCGCTGGCATGCTGATGGACAGCATCGACGTATATATTGGCAGCGCCGTCGCCTCCAGCACGTTGGCTACCCGCTGGTCCACCGTTGCGCAAAATTCCACCTTTATGTCCGCGGGCTTCCTGGGTCTGCTGGTCGGTTCGCTGCTGGCCGGCTTCGTCGGTGACCTGAAGGGCCGCCGCGTGGCTTACCAAATCAACCTGCTGCTGTTTGGCGGCTTCACCTTCCTCGGCGCATTCGCCCCGAACATGGCTGTGCTGTCCCTGTGCCGTCTGGGTGCCGGCCTGGGCCTCGGCGCTGAAATCGTCACCGGCTTCGCCATGGTCAACGAGTTCGCACCGATGAACCGCCGTGGCCACTGGTGCGCGATTGTCTCGCTCGTGGCCAACTGCGGTGTGCCAATCGCTATGCTGCTGTGTGCATGGATCATCCCCCGCTGGTCCTGGCGTCCGCTGTTCGGGGCCGTCATCTGGTGGCTGCCCCGCGACATCCCCGAATCCCCGCGTTGGCTCGCCGTACGCGGCCGTTACGATGAGGCCGACGCCATCGTCAAGCAGCTTGAGGCCAACGGTTCCGAACCGATCGACGCAGCCGCCAAGGCCGACACCAGCGACACCCGCAACGCCGGAGGCCGTTCGCTCGGCATCTGCCTGCTTGTGGTTGCTGTGGCCGCCACGAACGTGTGCTCCTACGCCTTCACTTCTTGGGTTCCGACGATTCTGGTCAAGCGTGGTATTAACCTGTCCAGCTCGCTGCTCACCTCCACGGTGATGATGCTCGGTGCCCCGGTCGGCTGCCTGATTGGCTCTCTGCTTATCGACCGTATCGGCCGCAAGCGCACGATTGTGCCGGCCTTCCTGTTCACTGGCGTGTTCGGTTTGATGTATGCCTTCCAGACCTCTACCGTGAGCGCAATTATCGTTGGCTTCCTGCTCATGATGTGCCTGTACGTGCTTATGGCTTCCGTGGTGGCTGTGTACGCTCCGGAACTGTTCGCCACCAAGGTTCGCTTCCGTTGCGTCGGCTTCGCGAACGCCGTGGCCAAGCTGCTCAATGTGTTGATGCCGATGGTGGTGGGCTGGATGCTTACCTCGCTTGGTGCCACGTCCATCTTTGTGGCCATCAGCGCGATTGCTATTGCATCGATGCTGATTGTCGGCTTCTTTGGCGCGGAGACTGCGCAGAAGTCGGTTGGGTGATCGGTTTCCTCACAGTGGAATAACTGCTGATAATGTCCATTCGGCGTCTTGCGTGGTGATATGCAGGGCGCCGTTTTGTTGTTCTAGTAATTGTTGGTAACGGTTGAGGCCGGTGCCGGTGGATAGGTCTGCGTCTCCAGCGGACAATCAGCGTCTGTGATGTCACATGCAATGCCAGGAGCGGCATCAACGGTCGAATCATGCGGAGTCACTGCACTGTGCGCCGCTTCTCCCCTGCCTTCAATCACATCAATGACTTGATGCGTGCGATCCAATGCGCCCATAGACATATCCGTAACCAGCACGTCAGGCCGCTTGGTGGGGCTCAGGCATCGGCTGATGGCCACAGCACCCAAATCGCAGGTCTATATCACGGCAAAATCGCTGGACATACGTTCGATTAGCGCGCCGAACACTTTCAGCGCATATGGGTCATTGTCCACAATGCCGATGCGTATGTTGCGGTTGCGCGCTTCTTCCATTACATTCACCCCTTCAGTGTGCCCGACGCCGAACTACTCCGTCCTGACACGTCATGGTCACTATGACAACTATCATTCCACATTTCCTGCGTGATTTACGATGGAATCATCATCAATCCTTGACAAGGCGGTAAAGGAGGACGGCAATGAACCGTGCACAAGCACTCAGCAAGCTCAACAGGAGCGATATGCGCAATGCCGCCGCCGAGCGCGGGATGCAACGACTGTTCACATGGAACCGCGCGCATTGGATTGGCATGGTTGTACTGATAGCGGTGTTGCTGCTACTGCAGTGGAGCTCATCAATGTATCTCATGCCCGACGAGGTTCTTGACAGGGCTGCCAAAAACCTGTTCGTATGGTTCCCCGGTATGGTTCTGCACTGGCCATTGGTGTTGGGAATCACCAACTTGATACTCGGTTCGACACGATCCGGCAGTCTGTCTTTCCCGTTGGCGAGCGCAATCATCGGACCACTGGCATTCGGCTGGACCAATCTTCGCTTACGGCCGGGGTTCCCATACCGTTCCTGGGCTCAAGGGAAAGCCGCAATATAATGAAAACAGCGATTTCATGCAATGATGCACGAGCCGATCCAAGCAAAGGGGCCAACCATGAGCGAGCAACTGATGGAACAGTACCGGTTGCGCGGACAACGCAAATGCCGTAACGCTTGTATCGCCGCCATCGTGACAGTAGTGCTTGTCCTTGCCGTCGCCGGCGGCGTATGGTGGACGGCCGGCGATGGCAGCGCATTGGTTCGCAATATGTTCAAGCCGAAGGCCACGCCTGCCACGCAGCCGGTAGTCAACAGCACCGCAACCTTCGCCTACCGCACCGCACCGGAATTCCTGGCGATGGAAGCCGGCGACCGAGGCACCGGCAATGTGAACTACTCTCCTGCTTCGATGTGGATGGCGTTGGCCATCGCCGCGCAGGGCGCCAATGGCACGACCCGCTCGCAACTGAACGAACTGCTGGGCTCCGGTTCGCTGACCGATAGCGACTACCAATCGCTGCTAAGTTCGATCAACGGGCAATATTCGGGGGCGAAATCCGAGATGAGCGCCGCGAACTCGCTGTGGATTGATGACGACTACTCTCTTGCCAGCGATTACCAATCCACCGTCAAGAAGATGTTCGAGGCCGAAGTCACCACGTTACCGTTCGACGATCAGGCCGCCGCAAAGATGTCCGATTGGATCGCCAATCATACGAATGGTTCGCTCAAGCCGAAGATCACGCTGCGTGACCGTGAAGTCCTGTCCATCATCAACACCGTCTATGCGGATGGCCGTTGGAAGGATCCGTTCGAAGAGCAGTCCACCGGCAACGGCACCTTCCACGGCGAAGCCGGAGATGCTCAGGTGCCGATGATGCACCGGACCTTCAGCCAAATGGCTTACGGACATGATGAGTACAACACTTGGCAGCGGGTGGAGATTCCGTTCGACAACGGCGGCAATCTGGCCATCGTGCTGCCGGCCGAAGGGCATTTCGACGAGTTGGCCGGCGATGCCGAGAAGCTCAGTTGGGCGTTCGGTACATGCTCGACGGCTTCCCTTGGCGAGGGCGCAATGGGTTGCGCCGCGGACAGTATGCCCGGATGGGGCGTCTCCGTCAACTCGGTCATGGTGAACGTCACGCTACCGCGATTCACCATCGACAGCATGTTCGACTCGGAAGCCACCATCAAGGCATTCGAAAAACTGGGGGTGACCGATGCGTTCAGTGCAGGCGACGCCGACTTCACCAAGATGATCGACACCGGTTCGCACGGCGAGAACCTGTATATCGGCTCGATTCTGCAAGGCACGCGCATCGAGGTGAACGAAGCCGGCGCCAAGGCCATGTCCTTCACCAAGGTCGGCGCAGACTCCGGTAGCGCGCCGGTGGACAACGTCGAGTTCACGGTGGATCGCCCATTTCTGTATTCGTACGTCACCCCGGACGGCATACCATTATTCATCGGTGCGGTGCGCAACCTCGGCGGAGTCGGTGGAGAAAACTGATACTTTCCTGGCAGTCCGTCAATTAGGGTGTATCGTTTGACGCATGGTTACGATGAAGGAAATCGCGAACAAGGCGGGGGTTTCCGTCTCTACGGTATCGCTGGTGCTCAACGGACGCGACGAGGGGCGCGTAAAGTCCAAAATTGCGGACAATGTGCGCGCCATCGCCACCAAGCTCGGCTACCAGTCGAATCCGCTGGCCAGTTCGCTGCGTACAGGCAGGACGCACATCCTCGGTTTCATCAGTGAGGAGGTGGCCACCACCCCGTACGCCGGCGGTATGATTCTGGGCGCGCAGACCGCTGCAAGCCAGTTCGGCTATATGCTCATCACCGTGAGCACCGACGGCGAGAACAGCGAGAGCGAGGAAATCGCCGCACTCAAGCGATACGGCACCGACGGCTTTCTGTACGCCAAGATGTCGAACCGCATCACCCATGTGCCTTCCTCGCTGGCCAAGACGCCACTGGTGTTGGTGGATGCCACCGACTCGCTTGGCAAAATCCCGAGCGTGGAACCGGACGAGTTCCAAATCGGCTACGACGCCACCACCAGATTGGTTAAGGCCGGATGCGCACGTATCGCCTATGTGGGTTGCTTGGAGCCGCTGATTGCGCAGGACGATCGTTTGGAAGGCTATCAGGCGGCGCTCAGGGACGCCGGCCTCGACTATGACGATCATCTGGTCGTCAATGTGCTCAACAACGGGCCGGCACTGACCGCAGTCAGCGATTTGTTCGATGCCGAGCATCCGGACGGATTCTTCTGCTTCAACGATGCCCGCGCCTGGTATGTGTACGAATGCGCCGCACGCCGAGGACTCACGGTCGGCAAGGACATCTCCGTGGTCGGCGTGGACAACCATCGCGTGTTCGCCGAAACGCTGGAACCGATGCTCACCACTGTGGAACTGCCGCATTTCGAGATGGGCTACTGGGCCGTGGCCAAGCTGGTGTCGATTATCGAAGGACGCTCGATGGACGACGTCTCATGGCCAGCGACCACCGCTCCCCTGCCGCCGATCGACGCGCCGATTCCGGCGAAGATCCACTGCACGCTGATCGAAAAGGCCTCGGTGAAGTAACCGAGTCCCACACGATTTCTCAAGGCCTCCGTTCAGCACGGAGGCCTTTTGCGTGTCGAACGGATACGACACGCCGATTTACGTCAATCGATTGACGTAAATCGATTGACGTCGCATAATAATTACTACGCAACAACTTCTACAAAGGCACGGCCGCCCGAGCAGAAGCGTTACATAACCAATAACCAACCAAGTAGTAATCAAAGGATGATTATGGCAAGTGCAACCAAATCTGCATGGAAGAATCCTTCCTATCTGCAGAGCTCTTTCGGCATCTTCATGTTCTTCTGCTCCTGGGGCATCTGGTGGTCCTTCTTCCAGCGCTGGCTCATCTCAGGCGTTGGATTGACCAATGCTGAAGTCGGCACCATCTACTCCATCAACTCGCTGGCCACCCTGGTCATCATGTTTGTGTACGGCGTGATTCAGGATCAGCTCGGCATCAAGCGCAAGCTCGTCATCGTAGTCTCGGTAATCGCCGCCTGCGTTGGCCCATTCGTCCAATTCGTTTACGCCCCGATGATCCTCGCCGGTGGCACCACCCGCTGGATCGGCGCACTCATCGGCTCCATCGTTCTGTCTGCCGGCTTCATGTCCGGCTGCTCCCTGTTCGAGGCCGTCACCGAACGCTACTCCCGTAAATTCGGTTTCGAATATGGCCAGTCCCGTGCTTGGGGCTCCTTCGGTTACGCCATCGTGGCGCTGTGCGCCGGCTTCCTGTTCAACATCAACCCGCTGATCAACTTCTGGGTCGGCTCCGCATTCGGCCTTGGCATGCTCCTCGTGTACGCCTTCTGGGTCCCGGCCGAGCAGAAGGAAGAGCTCAAGAAGGAAACCGACCCGAACGCAGCCCCCACCAACCCGTCCCTCAAGGAAATGGTCGCCGTTCTCAAGATGCCGACCCTGTGGGTGCTCATCGTCTTCATGCTGCTGACCAACACCTTCTACACCGTGTTCGATCAGCAGATGTTCCCGACCTACTACGCCAACCTCTTCCCCACTGAAGAAATCGGCAACGCCACCTACGGCACCCTGAACGGTTTCCAGGTCTTCCTTGAGTCCGCAATGATGGGCGTGGTCCCGATCATCATGAAGAAGATCGGCGTGCGCAACGCTCTGCTGCTCGGCGCTACCGTGATGTTCCTGCGCATCGGCTTGTGCGGCGTGTTCCACGACCCGATCACCGTCTCCATCGTCAAGCTGTTCCACTCCATCGAAGTGCCGCTGTTCTGCCTGCCGGCATTCCGCTACTTCACTCTGCACTTCGACACCAAGCTCTCTGCCACGCTGTACATGGTGGGCTTCCAGATCGCTTCCCAAGTGGGTCAGGTCATCTTCTCGACCCCTCTGGGTGCCTTCCACGACAAGATGGCTCAGATTCTGCCGAACAACGACATGGGATCCCGCGTGACCTTCTGGGTCATCTCTGCCATCGTGCTGTGCGCACTGATTTACGGCTTCTTCGTCATCAAGCATGATGATCAGGAAGTCGGCGGCGACCCGTTCTACACCGACAAGCAGCTGCGTCAGATGGAAGCGGCCCAGGCCTGAAAGGACAGCCATGACTGACTTCACTCCCGAAACCCCTGTTCTCACCCCCATCCGCGACCATGCCGCTGAACTGGCAAAAGCCGAAGCCGGCGTGGCTGAGATGGCCGCCAAGCGCAACAACCGCTGGTACCCGAAGTTCCACATCGCCTCCAACGGCGGCTGGATCAACGACCCGAACGGCCTGTGCTACTACCAGGGCCGTTGGCACGTGTTCTACCAGCTGCACCCCTACGGCACCCAGTGGGGTCCGATGCACTGGGGCCACGTCTCCTCCACCGATATGGTCAACTGGAAGCGCGAACCGATCATGTTCGCCCCGTCCCTGGAACAGGAAAAGGACGGCGTGTTCTCCGGTTCCGCGGTAATCGGCGACGATGGCAAGCTCAAGTTCTACTACACCGGCCACCGTTGGGCCAACGGCAAGGACAACACCGGCGGCGACTGGCAGGTGCAGATGCTCGCCGAACCAGACAACGATGAGCTGACCAGCGCCACTAAGCGCGGTATGGTCATTGATTGCCCGACCGACAAGGTGAACCACCACTACCGCGACCCGAAGGTCTGGAAGACCGGCGACAAGTGGTACATGACCTTCGGTGTCTCCTCTGCGGACAAGCGCGGCCAGATGTGGCTGTTCTCCTCCGACGACATGGTGCGCTGGACCTACGAGCGCGTACTATTCGAACACCCGGATCCGAACGTATTCATGCTCGAATGCCCCGACTTCTTCCCCATTCGCGACGCACAAGGCAACGAGAAGTGGGTCATCGGCTTCTCCGCCATGGGTGCCAAGGCCAGCGGCTTCATGAACCGCAACGTCAACAACGCCGGCTACATGATCGGCACTTGGACTCCGGGCGAGCAGTTCAAGCCGGAAACCGAGTTCCGCCTGTGGGATTGCGGCCACAACTACTATGCTCCGCAGTCCTTCAACGACGGCAAGCGCCAGATCGTCTACGGCTGGATGAGCCCGTTCGTCGCGCCGATCTGCATGGAAGACGACGGCTGGTGCGGCAACCTCACCCTGCCGCGTGAGATCACGCTGGGCGCCGACGGCGACCTGCACACCGCGCCGGTGGCCGAAATGGAAGGCCTGCGCGAGGATACCGTCGATTTCGGTGCGATCGATCTGGACGTCAGCGGCGAGAAGACCATTGTGGACGATGCCGAAGCCGTGGAAATCGAAATGACCATCGACCTGGCCAACTCCACCGCCGAGCGTGCCGGCCTGCGTGTCCACGCCACCGAGGATGGCGCCTACACGTCCGTTGCGTATGACGATCAGATCGGCCGCGTGGTGATCGACCGTCAGGCCAATGCCCGAGGCGACCGCGGCTACCGTACGGCGCCGCTGTCCGCCGAGGAACTGGCATCCGGCAAGCTCAAGCTGCGCGTGTACGTGGATCGTGGCTGCGTGGAAGTATACGTGAACGACGGACGCCAGGCTATGAGCTCCTACAGCTACGCATCCGAAGGCCCGCGTGCCATCAAGCTGGTTGCCGAATCCGGCACGCTGAAGGTCGAATCCATGAAGCTGCACCATCTGAAGTCCATCGGATTGGAGTGATTCGAGGCTCATTACGAGCCCCACAGCAGTAAACGCACACCACTGGGCGGTCCATTTGG
>OGQR01002644.1_pt1 | contig 10504 bp, 9 predicted proteins | sample 1553271 | NCBI WGS metagenome assembly OGQR01 (sample SAMEA2579970, study PRJEB22360) | human gut metagenome | biome: human gut; feature: human-associated habitat; material: faeces | place: Denmark | collected 2008/2010 | reverse complement strand
CGACGGAGAGTTCGTCCACACCCATGCGCAAAAACGCTTCGGTCAGGTCTTCATCCGCGGCAAGTTCGCCGCAGATCCCGACGCTGCACCTCGCCTGATGCGCGCATTCGACAGTATGACGGATCGCGCGCAGAATGGCCGGGTGATGCGGGTCGCAGAATGGGGCCAGATTCGGGTTCTGCCGGTCCATAGCCAGCAGATACTGCGTCAGATCGTTCGTGCCGATGGAGAAAAAATCGACCTCGCCTGCAAGTTCGCCGCTCATAAACACGGCCGCAGGCGTCTCGATCATTACGCCGATGCGGTACGGGCCGAAGCGCTCCCCGCGTGCAATGAGTACGTCCTCCGCGTCCGCCAGCGCCTGCTTCAGCTCTGCCATGGAGACCAGCTTCTTCTCAAAGACCAGCTCCCGCACGACAGCCAGCGAGTCCGCCACATTGGCGATACCGAAGCCCTGCGGTCCGGTGAAGTTGTAGTGCGCGCCGCCCTCCTGCACGCTCTTACCGCGACTGATGCAGTCGTCGATCAGGCAGGACTCGAAGGGCAGCGGGCAACGCACCGCGTGCGCCACATCCACCGCGTTGTCCGCCTGCACCATCATCTCGATGAGCGCAGACTCCTGCGTGGTGTATGCCTTATAGAATTCCTCAAAGGAAGTCATTTTCAGGACGTCGCCGGTGCGGGGACCGATCTGCTCGCCCTTATCCACGCCGTTGGAGAAGACCAGCTCCAGGGGGCGCAGCATGTTGAAGAAGGCAGCATCATGCCAGCCGTCTGTCTTTGCACACGCCTGCGGCTCCACGCAACCGATGATGCAGTAATTCCGTGCGTCCTCCAGCGTGTAGCCGCGGGACATCATGGACGGAATGATAACCTCGTCGTTGTAGAAAGCGGGAACGCCCAGACCTTCGCGGGTGACGGATGCCGCCTTGATCAGCAGGGCGTGCGGCGTCAGATTCCATACGCGGATAGACAGCGACGGCTGGGGCAGCCGCACGTGCAGCTGAGCCTCCAGGCACATATAGGACAGCTCGTTGGTGACATCCATGCCCTGCTCGTCCTGTCCGCCGACAATCAGGTTCTGGAACAGACCGTAGCCTGCAAAACCCTCGGCGGAGGCGGCATCGCGCACCTTATTCAGGTCATTCAGCTTGACCCAGATGCAATCCAGCAGTTCCTGCGCCTTTTCCAGCGTCAGGGAGCCGTCATCCATCCCCTGCCGGAACAGGGGGTACATATACTGATCAAAGCGTCCGGGCGAAATGGAGTGCCCGCTGGACTCCAGCTGCAACAGCTGCTGGACAAACCAGAACGCCTGGCACGCCTCGTGGAAATCACGCGCCGGATGGGCAGGGACGTGGTCGCAGGCATCCGCAATCTTGAGCAGTTCTGCCTTGCGCACCGAGTCGGTACACTCTGCCGCCTCGCGCAGGGCGAGGTCGGAATAGCGGCGGGCATACGTCTCCACCGCCTCACAACTTTCAATGACAGCTTCAAGGAAGTTGCGGCGGGAGATGTAATCGCCCTGCCCGCGGTCCAACCCGGCAAGTCCCTCCCGGCACTGCCCGATGATGGAATCCAGTCCCTCCTCAATAACGCGCCTGTAATTGACGTTGACGTGACCCACACCGTTATAGAAGTAGTTGCCGACCGTGAAAACGCCGTGGTTCAGGAACACATCCAGCACCGCCGGATCCATATTGGCGGCGGCAAGGTCACTGGTGGTTCTGCCCTTCCAGTAGGGGTACACCGCCTGCAGGCGGCGCACGGTGTCGGGCGCGATATAGAAGGGATCTGCCTCGCGCGTGGCGACCGTATCGTACTCCTTCTCCAGCCACTCATAGGAATACTCCGGATAGGTCTGACAGCCGCGCGGCGCCACAGAGTTGGAGCCGACGATCAGCTCTCCCCGCCGGATAACGATGGGGATGTTCTCCAAAATGTGCCGGAAAGCGGCAGAGCGGCGCTTGATGACAGGCAGACTCTCGGTCTGCTGATAGCTCTCGGTGATAAGCTCCGCACGGTCCGCCTCTATGACCGGCATATTCTCATACAGGTCAGCGATCAGCTGCGGGATGCGGGGGCTTTTCTGAATACAGAAGCGTAGTTCAGACATGATCGTTACCTCATCTTTCCAAAATTAAGTGTGCGCAGTCGTCAAAGCGGGCGCGGGGATCGCGCCCGCCCGATACTTACGACAGCTGCTCCCACAGCTCCTTGTGCGGTGCAGGGATAACGGCGGAGTTGCAGAACAGTCCCTGCTCCTTCGCATAGGCGGCACCCGCCTCGACCGAAGCAGTCACATCGCCGACATCGCCCGTAATGATGACCAGTCCCTTACCGCCCATGCCGCGGGACAGCCGCAGTTCATAGATGGCAACCTTGGCGGTCTTGACGGCGATATCCGCCGCACGGATCAGCGATGCGGCAGAGAAGGTCTCAATGATACCGACACTGCCGGTCTTGGCGCCCTCCTGCGTTCCGAACATACCGGTGACGACCTGCGGATCAATGCGTCCGATCACGCAGGAATCAATCAGCCGGCTGTCAAAGCGTCCCTTGACGTGATCCACCGCGGCTTCCACATCGGCAATGCCGCCGGTGAGAATGATCTCATACTTGCCGGGGCAGGACGGATGAGCGGAAACCAGCTTGACGCCGGCGCTCTTGAGGGCGGCATCCGTTGCCTCGATACCCTTTGCAATGCTCTTCAGTTCAACGATTCCAATAGCCTGATACATAATACCTGACCTCTACTCTCTATGTACGATGGGTGTGCTTCACGCATCCTGCGCTTCGATGATGATCCGGGTGGGATCCACAAAGGTGACACGTCCGCCGATGGAGGCGTACTGAGGAACCGACAGTCCGTTGCCTGCGTTGGCGATCATCTGCCCCTCGGTGACCGTGTCGCCGACCTCCACGCAGGGGACCGACGGCGCACCGATGTGCTGGGACATACGGATCTCGACCTTATCCGCCCTGAGCTTCTCCGGGATGTAGGTCGGGTGCTTATCAAAGCGGGAAACACCCAGCATTTCCTTCCATTTGCCGGAGGTGAGCATCCGGTTCTCGCGGTCGGGGTTGGGGGTGAACGTCTCATCCGGACCGGCGATATACTTGATGCGGTTCTTGGCGAGAATCTTCTTGTACTCCTTGATGACCATCATCGGCGAGATACCCTGGCAGCAGGCGAAGGTTCCGCAGATATCGCAGGAGCAGCACAGGCTGGCATTACGGATCAGCTCCGGCGTCTCCTGTGCGGCGCTCAGCGTGGCGCGCACCATCTTGTGCGGCTCAAGGGGATAGCCCAGAAGGTGACGGGGGCACATCTCGGTGCAGCGGGTGCACTGGCAGCATACCGATGCGGCAAGCCGCAGGTTCTCCTCGACCGTGCGCTGCTTGTTGACAACGGCGGGAATGCTGTCCGGCACGATAAGCAGTGCCTTGGTGGTCTTGACCACGACATCCGACGCGGGGTTTTTGATGGTACCCATGGAAGGACCGCCGTCGAACATCACGTAATGCTCCGGCACCGTGACCTTAACCGCCTTCAGCACGTCGCTGATGCGCATACCGACCGGAACGCGCACGACGTACGCCTGCGGAATATCGCCGCCGACGGTCAGCCACTTCTCAATAACGGGCTTATCATCGCGGATAGCGGCGCGGGTGTTGAACACGGTCTCCGCGTTGTACACGATGACGCCCTGCGAGATGGGCAGGTTACCCGGCTTGATGAGCCTGCCGGTGGTCTGATAGATGAGGTTAATCTCATCGCCCATGGGGTAGACGTTCGGCACTGTCTTGACCCGAACGCCCTCGGCGAGCGACTGACCGTCAGTCAGTCCCAGCGTCTTGGCGCGGTACGCCTTGATAGCGAGGATGGCGTTCGGAATATGCCCGAACTCCATGATTGCCTGCGCTCCCGCGACAATATCGGCGAGCTTTTCCTTGACGAGGGTGTAGTCGGTGTACATCAGCGGCTCACACTCAATGGCATTGATGACCAGCAGCGAGGCGCCGTCCGTCAGCTTTCCGTAGGAGGGGAAGCCTGCACCGCCCGCACCGACAATGCCGTTTTTCTGCATGATTGACTTCAGTTGTAATCCAGACATACGTTTGTAATTCTCCGCACTCCGGCGCAGTCAGCCGTGCCGGAGCCTTGTTCCTTTCGATAGTATAGGAGTATGGGGACTTCTTGAAAGTACGGCAACGCGGCGGGACGCCGCACGTCCCGATGCCCGGGATGTGCCGATCATAATGAATCCGGGCAGATCCGGCACAGAGCATCCGGATCCGTCAGCTGGCAGCCATCAGCTGTCAGCTGTCAGCTGTTTCCCTTGTCTATGATTCCGACGACCAGCGCATCCACCGGCGCGTCTGTCTCTCCCGCCGCCACGCGGGCGCTGCTGCCGGTCACGACCAGCACCTCCTCGCCGATGCCGGCGCTGATGCTGCGATCCACCGCGACGATGTAACGGTCGGTCAGCCTGTCCTGCTCAATGAGCCGGATCTCCAGGAATTTGTAACCCCGGAGGCTGTCAAATTTGTTTGTGGAGACAATGTTCCCCACGACTTTTCCTTTCAGCACGGATATGTCCTCGTTCTTTCTGCCGGACGGTCAGCGGCTTTCGCGGACAATGGTCACGGTACTGCCGTTGCCCAGTCCGACTGCGTTGGCATCGTCGGTATCCACGTGCATCTCCAGCCGGAACTTATCCGAAACGCGGATTTGCACATCAAACCAACGGGTGCGGCGGGTTCCGCTTGCGGCATCCACATCCACCGTGTCGCCGTCCTTCACGCCGAAACGGGCAGCGTCGGCGGGACTCATATGAATGTGGCGGTTGGCGATGATGCACCCCTCCTTCAGTGTCAGCACACCCTTGGGACCGACAATGGTGATGGGGGCGGAACCAGCCGTGTTGCCGGATTCGCGCACGGGGGGCTTCACCTTCAGCACGAAGGAGTCGGTCTTGGATATCTCGACCTGACTGCCGCTGCGCAGGGGACCCAGAATGCGCACATTCTCAATGGGGCGCATGGAGGGGCCGATCAGTGTGCAGGTCTCCTTGCAGGCAAACTGCCCGGGCTGGGACAGATCCTTCAGGGGTGTCAGCTCGTAGCCCTTGCCAAACAGGGTCTCCATATCCTCGCGGGTCAGGTGGATATGGCGGTTGGAAACTCCCAGCGGTACGGCATCGGTCTGCTCGCCGGCAGGCGCGTCCATGCCGGAGATGACCTTCCGGACGATCGCTTCGATTGACTGTGCATTCAGTTCCATAACTCAGAATCCTCTCTACTAATTTAGCCGTAACAGATGTGTAAACCGGAACTGTCCTGCCGGGGGGCAGGATACCTCGGGTTCACCCATCTGACGCGGCGGATCCCCCCCTTTGGCGGGGTGGCTTCCGCACGAAGGGGGAAGCCACCACCGGGGGACGCGGATCAGATACAGCTGCCGGATCAGTTGATCTTGGGCAGGAGCTTCTCCACATCGGTGTGCGGTCTGGGGATAACATGGGTCGCAATGACCTCGCCCAGACGGGAAGCGGCAGCACCGCCCGCCTCAACAGCAGCCTTCACAGCGCCGACATCGCCGCGCACCATGACGCTCACCAAACCGGAGCCGATCTTCTCGGAGCCGATCAGGATAACGTTGGCAGCCTTCCCCATAGCATCGGCAGCCTCGATGGCAGCCACGAGACCGCGGGTCTCAACCATACCAAGAGCTTCGTTCATAACAAATTTCTCCTTCTAAGAAATAATTTTGACTTTGTGGGGGTACCGCGTCAGAGCTTTCTGCCGTCGGCGGTGGTGTAGTTCCGGAGTTTATCGCGTCCGGTCGCGGTCAGGTGGGCGAACCACTCCACATCCGGGGAAAGCCCCGAATTGATCTTGGATGTGATGAACAGCCCACGCTTCTCTGCCTCGGCAACGCCGGCATCGTGTGCCGCCTGCACCGCAGCAGGAGTCCCCTCAAACTTGACAACCATGACCAGCGGGACCTCGCACTTGTCCGCATTCGCGGGCTTGTTCCGGTCAATGGCGACCACCTCAACGTCGGCGGCCTTCGCAACGGCATCCGCCACCACAATGGAGGTGGCGAAGCCGAATACCTCGATCATTCCGAGTGCAGCCATATCGGTCACACTCCGTTATCACTTGGCAATGTAGCAGATCTTGATACCCTTCTGCGCCACATTGGTCTCCATAGCCTCGTTCATCTGATCCAGCGGGAAGGAATGCGTGATAAGATCCTCAATCGGGATATTCATCTCCTTGCACTGCTTCAGGAACGCCATGGTCTTCGGATAATCCTCGGCGCTGTAATCCCAGGAGCCGACGATATTGATTTCCTTATTGCACATAGCCAGGTGCGGGTTGACCTGATACTCGCCGTTGTTGACGAAGAAGCCCATCTCGCACATACCGCCGCCCCGGCGGATGTAGCTGTAGATGTCAGCGGCAGCGGCAGGTGCGCCGGTGCACTGGTAGGCGAAATCAACACCCACGCCGTTGGCAACAGCCTTGACCTTGGCGACGCGCTTCTCCAGCGTATCCTCATCGGGACGCTTGAAGCAGATCGTCATCTTGGCACCCAGCTTTTCGGCAGTCTTCAGGCGATCCTCATTGCCGTCCACGGCAATGATGTAGTTGATGCCGGCGGCGCGCAGAACGCACAGCATGACCAGACCGACAGGTCCGCAGCCCTGCAGCAGAACCTTGGATCCGAAGTTGATCAGCCCGGTGGACTGTCCGCGCTCCAGCGCGTGTACGCACACGGTGGCAAGCTCCAGCAGCATCCGCTGGTTGAGGTTCAGGTCATTGACCTGGAAGTAGGTGGCGCCGGCGCCGCGGATCAGCATATAGTCCGCGAACCAACCGTTGACGCGGTTGCCCTCAGCGGTGCCCCGCTTGTCGCCGATCAGACCGAACACGCCCTGATTGTCGCACAGGTTGGTACGACCCGGCACCATCCGGCAGACGTAGCAATCGCCGCAGGAGATGACGGAAGTGACCAGCTTGTCCCCGACCTTCAGCGGCTTTCCGGCGGTGTCGCACTTGATATTCTTACCGAGGTACACCACCTCGCCGGTTCCCTCGTGGCCCAGCACGACGGGAATAAGTCCGAACGGATCCTGACGCCACTCGTGCACGTCGGTGCCGCAGACGCCTGCGCCCTCCACACGGACAAGGATATCGTCATCGGTCAGCTCGGGAATGGGGATCTCCTTGACCTCAAACTTCTTGGGTGCCACCAGCATAGCGCAATGCGCAACCTTGGGCAGGTCAGCGGTGTTTGCGGCAGAGCCTGCACCGTTGCCCATGCTCTGTACGACCTGGCGGACAATTTCTTCAATCTGAGAAGCCGTTACATCCATGATTTTCAGTTCCTTTCTGTGAATTGCAATCCGGTGCCGTCGTTCGCCCCGCTGTCGGTGTTTCCGTCAAATGATGCGGAAGTGATCCGCCATCACGCAGCGGCGCAGACGCGTATAGCTGCGGGCGGAGGTAATGCCCTCTCCGGTAGGTCCGGCGATGGTGAAGGTTGTATGCCCCTCGCCGCCGAAGCCGATACCCGCATAGGAGGGCGCATTCTTGACGAAGATGGTCGTCTCGATCGCGGTAGCGAAGCGGGACAGATTGTCGATATTCTTGGAATGCATATGGGCAGTGTGGCGGTTGCCGTGTTCAGCCTTGACGGCGAAGTCAATCGCCTGGTCGATGTCCTTGACGCGGACGATACCGAGGATCGGCATCATCAGCTCGGTCTGAACGAAGGTATGCTCAAACGGGACCTCGGCAATGGCGCACCGGATCTCGGGACCGACGTGCAGCCCGATCTTCTCCAGGATCACCGAGCAGTCACGGCCGACGCAGTCGCGGTTGACCATATGCGTGACCTTGCCGTCCTTGCCGGTCTTCTCGACCACGACGACCTTCGCCAGCGCATCCGCCTGCTCACGGGTGAGCAGGATGCAACCGTTCCGGAGCATTCCCTGAATCAGGCGGTCGGCGACGTTCTCAAACACGAACACCTCCTTCTCGGCGATGCAGGGAAGGTTGTTGTCGAACGTGCAGCCGTCGATGATGTCCTTGGCTGCCTTCTCGATATCAGCGGTATCGTCCACGATGACGGGCGGGTTGCCCGCACCGGCGCCGATCGCCTTCTTTCCGGAGGACAGCACCGCCTTGACCACGCCGGGGCCGCCGGTGCAGACCAGCAGACGGATGGCAGGGTGCTTGTACATAACATCGGCAGTATCAAGCGTGGGCTTCTTCACGGAAGCGACCAGCACTTCCGGACCGCCCGCGGCGTGTACGGCACGGTTGACCAGATCGACCGCGTAGTTGGAGGTAGCGATCGCGCCGGGATGGGGATTGAACACCACACCGTTACCGGCGGCGATCATGCCCATGCTGTTGCAGATAACAGTCTCGGAGGGGTTGGTAGAGGGAGTAATGGCTCCCACCACGCCGAAGGGCGCACGCTCGGTCAGCGTCAGACCGTGATCGCCGGTCTTCGCCTCGGCGACGATATCCTCGGTGCCGGGGGTCTTGTCCGCGACCAGGATGTGCTTGGCGATCTTATGCTCCACCTTGCCCATTTTGGTTTCCGCCACACCCAGCGCCGCCATGGTGGCAGCCTCGGCGCGGCAGTACGCACGAATGGAGGAGATCAGCTTTTCCCGATCCGCCACGCTGGTGGCGCGGATGGTCTTGTAGCCCGCCTCGGCGGCGGCGATGGCTTCCTCCATGGTGTCGAACACGCCGACAAACTTACGTCCGTCATACTGGGTCGCATCCCAGGTGTGTCCGGCGGCAGGCGCCTCGCTCCGGATCTCCCGGACGACCTTGGCGACCAGCTCGGCGACCTGTGCTTCAGTCAGATTGATTGCCATAGCGGTTCTTCCTTTCTCAGAGTTTATTTTGCGGAATACTGTCCCGCATTACTTGCCCAGAGCGGCGAGAACCTTGCGGGTGATCTCGGCGATCATGTCATTGTCGCCGGAAACGGGAGCCTCCTTGCCGCAACTGCAGCCGGAGTGCGCAGCCTCGTTGTTCTTGGGCAGGCAACGGCAGTTGGGCGTGCCGCGGTTCGGGCACTTCGCACAGCCGGGATGCTTACCGGGCAGCCCCATCTTCTTACGCAGCTCCATGAGCTTCTCCAGCTGCTCGCAGGGGATCTCCTCAATGTGAGCCTCGGCGCCGACGCCAAGCTGACGGGCATACAGGTTGATCTTCGCGTTGAACTCAACCTCTTCCATGGTGAAGCAGGCGCGCATCAGCGTGTTGCCGACGGTCAGGGCGCCGTGGTTCTTCAGCAGGAATGCATCATGCTTCTGGATATAGGGCATGAGCGAGTCGGGAATCTCCATGGTGGAGGGGGTACCGTAATCGCAGGTGGGAACGGAGCCGATGGTCAGGATCGCCTCAGGCAGGATGAACTGATCCATGGCAATGCCCGCGACCGTGAAGGCGGTAGCCACGGGAGGATGTGCATGCACGACAGCGCCGGCATCCGGACGCTCCTGATACACGCGCATGTGCATCTTGATCTCGGAGGAGGGGTTGAGCTTACCGTCGATCTTGTTGCCCTGCCCGTCGATCCGGATGATCATGTCGGGGGTCATGTAGCCCTTGGAGACACCGGTGGGGGTGCAGTAGAACTCGTTGGGTCCGACCTTGACCGAGATGTTGCCATCGTTGGCGGCGACGAAGCCGTGATCATAGATACGCTTACCTACGTCGCAGATTTCCTTCTTGATTTCAAACGGAGACTGTGCCATACTGTTTGTTTCCTTTCGTTTTATAAGATTCTGTATGTTATTCGGTCTTCTCCCGGCAGGAAAGCCGCCGGGAAGCCATATTGGGAACTGTGCGGGCGGAGCTTACCTGTCTCCGACCAGCTTCATGGTGTCGGCTGCGATCATGTACTCCTCGTCGGTCGGGATGACCAGCACCTTGACGGGCGAATCATCGGTCGAGATGACAGCGTTGACACCGCGCTCCATGTTCCGGTTCTTCTCCTTGTCCAGCCTGATGCCGAGAAACTCCAGGTCGGAGGCAATCTTCTCGCGGGCGCGGGCATCGTTCTCACCCAGTCCCGCCGTAAAGACCAGCACATCCACGCCGTTCATCTCCGCCACATAAGCGCCGATGAGCTTCTTGGCTCCCTGGCACATGACGTCCATCGCCAGCGCGGCGCGGGCATTGCCTGCCTCAGCGGCTGCCCAGACCTCCCGCGCGTCATTGGACACGCCGGAAACGCCCAGCAGACCGGATTTCTTGTTCAGGGCGGTGTCCATCTCGTCCGGCGTCATGCCGGTCTTCTTCATCATGTAGGTCACGATGGAGGGGTCGATGGAGCCGCACCGGGTACCCATGGGCAGACCCTCCTGCGGCGTAAAGCCCATGGAGGTATCCACCGCCTCGCCGTACCTGACTGCGGAAATGGAGGAACCGCTGCCGATGTGGCAGGTCACAATCTTCAGCT
>OGQR01002633.1_pt1 | contig 10538 bp, 5 predicted proteins | sample 1553271 | NCBI WGS metagenome assembly OGQR01 (sample SAMEA2579970, study PRJEB22360) | human gut metagenome | biome: human gut; feature: human-associated habitat; material: faeces | place: Denmark | collected 2008/2010 | reverse complement strand
CAAGGGCGCCGGCGGTGGTCTCTACCCGCTGCGTCTCACCGGCCAGGCCATTTTCATAGCCATAGCGGCAGATGCACCGCGCGCCGTTGCCGCACATCTCACCCGTGGAGCCGTCGGAGTTGAAGAACAGCATTTTGTAGTCGCCGCCACAGGTGGGGGGCTTCACCACCATGAAGCCGTCTGCGCCGATGGACATATGCCTCTCACACAGGACGCGGACGATCTCCGGCCACCTGTTCTCGGGGATGGCGTTCCGACGGTCGTCCACCACGATAAAATCATTGCCTGCCCCGTTCATCTTCCAGAATTCCATGATAGCCCTCCCTCGCGGTATTTTCTGCCATTGTACAGGGAACTGCCGCCATTGTCAAATACGCTGTCCCTATCGCCCGCGCCAAAAAGAAAAGCCACCCTTTAGGGTGGCTTTTCCGTGACTGCCCACAGGTTTTGTTGTCCGTACTTCCACATACCGCAAGGAAGGGGGAGTGTGAGGGGGGAACCTTTGACGGGTTCCCCCACTCGCGTTCAATCACCCGCCCGCAGGCGACCACTTTTGCGTAGCAAAAGTGCTGCTCCAAAAAAGAAAGACACCCCGCATGGGTGTCTTTCTTTTTTGTGATTGCCCATAGGTTTTGTTGTCAGCTTTCAGTCGTTTTAAATTTAATGCTGAAACTTTCTCCGGTGCCGCCGAGCACAACATCTTCAATGTCCACCCAAGATTTTAATCCTTGCGCTCTTTCATATATTTTTGTAATGGGCCGACACTTGTAGCGAGCCGAAACTGTTATCGCATTATCTGCAAAAGATATGTCAAAAGATTTCCAAATCTGAATTGCGTTCTGTTCTGATGCTTGTGAACCATAGAGCTTATATGGTTCAATTGTGTCGACGATAGCCAAGATAAAAAGCAATGGGTTATCCTGAAAACTGATTTTTTTGAAGCGCTCTCCCACTAACGCACCCAGCCCGCACTCCAAGTATTCTGCCTCTGCTGAGGCATCTGCTTTCCAAACGTTGTGAGAGATGATACAGTCTGCAATATGGGCCAATATAGGAATTTGCTCGATGCAAAAATTCCTTCCGCCCCAATCGAATGCTTCGATATGGGTATACCTCTCGTCATGCTCTAAAAATCTATGCCTGTAAGCGGATGCGTATATTTTCAGGAATCTGTCAAATAGGAGATACCCTCCAATGACTCCATGGTTGTAGGTTGGTGGCTGAAGTCTGCGTATTCCATAGGAAAAATATTTCATGAGAAGGCTTTGGGAATAACGAAAACCGGTGATCTTTGCTCCACAGGCGAACTGTAGTCCATCCTTCAGCGATGGGTTATTACCCAACAGATAATCGATTATTGTCGTCTTATACTGTCTTCCATAAAACCCATTATGGCCGCGTACTCTTTTGCGAAGTATTGGGCTGACCTGCTGGTATGGCGAATACAGAATGCTCAATCTTTGTTCAATCTTTCGCAGTCTGTAGTATCCATCTTTCTCACATACTTTCGTTTCGCGGAGCTGTCCAAAATCTGGTTTCCAGTTTTCTTCTACGATATAGCCATAGTCATGATACAGACATGTCAAAAACCAAAGATATGAAAACGGAAAGATGGTTTCTCGCATGAAAATATCCACACCATGATCTTTTTGTGTCAGACAATCCTCAAGAAATATTCCCAGAAAGAATGCAGATACCGTGTGAATAGCTCGGTATTCAGATAGATGAAGCGGTGCATCGCCGCATATCTCAAATTCATCAAAATTCTTAGACGTACGGAATCTGCTATGTACAATCATGTTGTCGTACTCATCCAATTCGTAGGCATCGCCTTTTCCACCTTGTATGAAGTATTCACGAATGAATTGTGCTGACTGTTCTGGTGCGACAATCGGATCGGTGTAAATATTCGTACCATAATAATTCCACACTGGCTCGTTTTTCACAAATGTATTACGAATAAAATCAAAAAGATTCATCTTTTCATCTCCACGAAAGGACGACGCTGAATACACGCGTACTCTTTTACTTTACGCCTTTAATTCTCTTTTGAATATCCTCCACAGATGGCAATTGGCGTTCCAGCTCTTCCGGCAGGCTGCTGGTGATCTGGTAGGCGCTGACGCCGATGGGCTTGCTCATGTCCTTGAGGGAGTATTCCGCCACAAGATCGTTCTTGCTCTTGCAAAGCAACAAGCCAATAGAAGGATTGTCCTGTTCTTTCTTCAGAATGCCATCCACCGCTGAGAGGTAAAAGTTCAGTTGTCCGGCGTACTCCGGTTTGAACTCACCGGTTTTCAGTTCAATCACCACATAGCAGCGGAGATTGAGGTTGTAAAACAGCAGGTCGATATAGAAATCATCACCGCCTACATTCAGGTGATATTGATTGCCGAGAAAGGCAAAGCCTGTCCCCAACTCCAGTAGAAGCTTCGTCACGTCTTTGACCAACGCCTGTTCAATGTCGCGCTCCACCATGTCCGCCTTGAATGGGATGAAGTCAAAGATGTACGGGTCTTTCATCGTCTGCGCTGCAAGCTCGCTCTGCGGGGAGGGCAATCGCTTTTCAAAGTTGGATACTTTTTCCACCAGCACCTGCCGCTGATACAGGCCGCTTTCGATTTGATGAACCAGCACGTTGCGAGACCACCCGTTCTCGGCACTTCTCTCTGCATACCATAGGCGTTCCTCGAGACCGGAAAGCTTGTCCAGCAGCACAACATTGTGTCCCCACGGAATTTGTGCAACAGGCTGTTGCACAAATTCATCGTCAGGATACGCCTCCGCGAATTTTGCCATATACTTCAAGTTTCTCGCTGAGTAGCCTGTGACGTCCGGAAAGGACAGCTTGATGTCGGCAGCAAGATTCTCCACGAATTTGCTGCCCCACGTCTTGTGAGCGTTGATGACCTCGCCGATGGAGTGATAAAGAATCAACAGCTCCCGATTGACGCTGATTGCCGCACGATACTGCGCTGTGCGGATCTCCTGTTTGATTGACTCGACGATATGCAGATATTCGTTGGAATTCATCAGCATGACATTTCTCCTCCTGCCACATACGATCTCAGTCAAGTACTCTTTTTCAGTATATCAGATATTTTTGCTCCCGTCGAGAGAAGAAATACGTCATTCAACTGGTTACAAGCCGTAACCGTTTCATTACCTTGTTTCGCATTTCGAGTGCTTTGCCGTGCAGACTTTTGTACAGCAAAAGGGAAAACCTTGATAAATCAAGACTTTGCAGATAAGAAGAACTCCTCTTTTCAACAAGAATATTTGAAAAACGGAGTTCATTCAACCTTTACAGAGATTGGTTTCTGCTGTATACTACAGATATAGTGTGCCTGAGCAAACCTGTCCCGGAGAGATCAAGATGAGAGAGGATGTGCGTCACATGAATGGCAATATTACTAATATATGCACAAACGACTATGGTAATCAGACCTATGGCTTTATTTTGGGAGAAGACGGTCGAGATTATTTCTTTCATAGGAATAATCTTATCAACTGTTCTATAGTTCGGCTTCAGGAAGGAGACCCTGTTGAGTTCACGCCAGAACTCGACCAGCGCGAGCCGGACAAGTTGTGTGCCACAAATGTTCGCAAACGAACCACATCCTCTCCTACGGTGGTTCAATATGCCAATCCAGGAATACACCGCGATGTGTCGCTAGAAAAATTCAATCATGATGAGCAGACAATTATTCGGATTTTGGCTAAGGCCCTATATATTACCAATGGCGGTAGGGAGCTAACTGTAGGTAGCTGCCATTATCGTTATGTACTAGCCAAACCGACGGAAGACTATGTAGTGAACTTCAACCTCCAGCGTGAAATTCCCGTAATCTTTTCTGACTATGAGTCTCTGGAACCCCGTTGTCTGGATGTGGCCGCCCATGTGGCAAAGGACATCCCTTCTGCCTTGCGGTTGGATCGAAGTTGTCAAATCGTGGTTAGTCGGGACAGCAATGTTGAGGAAAAGCTCGGAGAACTGCTTCGGGACAGCAACCTCAGTTCAGTAGTCATTCCCTTTTCGTACAGGGAGTTTGTATCCGGTGATATGTCTACCGCCCACATTCTCGGCCGGTTTCGCAAGTATTTGTTTGATGCCGACTTATTCACCACTTCGCAGCCTATTGTTAATGATGTCTTTTTCTTCGGACGCCGGGACTACGCTTTAGACGTAGCTACAAAATGCAAGAGTTCGTCCAACCTGTGTGGTATTTTTGGCCTGCGGCGAAGTGGAAAAACCTCCATGCTGTACGCTATTCAACGACAACTAGAGAACGCAGGCTGTTCGGTAGTATTTATCCCTTGTCAAGAAGAAATGGAGACACTGGGCTGGAAGAGTGCCTTGTATCGGGTAACAGAGGATATCAGGCGCGTCCTTGGACTCGATCCCGCCATTTTGGCCTCTGATGCAGAATACGAGGCAGATGGGGCCAATGTCTTCGGAGAAGATATGGATACCATGCTCCAAGGCTGTTCAACCCCTGTTGTGCTAATGTTTGACGAAATTGAAGCCATCACCTTTGGCGTGGGGGAAACGACGAGTCCTTGGTACGATGGCAACAGTTTTATCCACTTTTGGAATATTTTGCGGGGGTACTGCACCCGGCCTGGGTCAAATCTTTCCATTGTCGTGGCGGGTACCAATCCCATGATTAACGAAATGCCTGTCATTGGTAAGGATAGAATCGCAAACCCCATGTTCCAGCAACTTTCAGCGTCTAACCAAGGTAGTTATCTTAAGCCATTTGATATTCCCAGCACTAAAACTATGATTGACACCTTGGGTGGATACATGGGGATCAAATTTAACGACTCTATCCCTAGCAAGCTGGTGGAAGATTGCGGTGGCCACCCCTACCTGATCCGGCTGCTTTGCGGTCAGATTTATAAATATGTCCGCGAAAAAAAGCTCTCAAGGCCTTTTGAAGTGTCCAAGGCGGTATATGAAGCAGCTAGGTGCGAATTTGAGAAGAGCAACGATGCGGAGAGCTTTTATTTAATGATTCTAGAGATTCTCCAGACTTCGTATCCCCGGGAGTACGATACCTTAAAGATTCTGGCTATAGATGGTGATGGACAGCTTTCCCGTGTTTTAGACAATGCCCAGATTGTTCATCTCATCGGTTATGGACTCATTGAGAAAAACGGAGAACGTTTCGCCATCCGCTATGATACAATAAAACGGTTCCTGCAGGGCAAGTATATATTCGAGCGGACGGGCCTGAGCTTTAAAGAGCAAGCTTTGGAGATCAACGCTCGGATGAACGACTGTGAACTGCGCCTACGTGCACTGGTGCGACGTACTTTGAACGCACACAAAAAGGTAATCAACCCCAAGCAGGTCTTTTTAGACGCCATGGCCGCCCACCCATCCGTGACCGAGAAACAGAAGAGGATTGCCACAGGTTTGGAATATAAGGATCTGTTTGACCCCACGGTGAATCACGGCTGTTACTTCTTGGTGCTGGTTCTTGTAATCGAGCAAAATTACGATACTATATTTTCGGCTTTATTCGGCCAGGATAAGGACACGGTAATTGAAACGCTGAAGGCTCGCTTCAACCGATACCGTCAGATACCGGCTCACCCCATAGATGAGGACGCAAAAAAATGGAGTGACCATGAGTTCAATCAATTCAGAACTGATATGACCTGGCTGGAGAACATCCTATCCGATAACGAGTAACCGCACTCCAATTTTGCCTTACTCGCATTATAGCAAAAGTGTTCAAAGACAATATACCTCAGAGCAGCCCCCGCTTTTCGAGCTTTTTTATCGAAGAGCGGGGGCTATTTACATAAAGGGTGTGCTTATTTTCAGCGTAAGTAATCAAAGGCTTGTCCTATTTCACGCAACCCCTTCAGCATCCCTTTTGACGTCATCTGCCCCCCCCGAAGCGCCGAAACTTTTCATGTTGCTCCGGCGTCGCGTCGCAATCAGTTTCCAGCGTGTGATGCGCAAAAAGGACTCGGTTTTTCGACTAAAATGTTTGAAAAGCCAAATTTATTCAAGGCGTATTCAACTACTTTGCACATCACTTTTAACAAATGACCTCAGCGTGCCAAATCCGCACTCTACTTCTGCAACTTTTCAATTTTCTCGATCCCGCTTTTCAGCCGGACAAGCACCTCATCCTTAGAAAGTATCCTGACCGACTCGACCAACGCACGAATTTGGTATTCGTCCCACTTCGTAATGACTGTACCGGCCTGCTCCAAAGTATCTGCGGCCAACTCCATGTGGCTGGTCAATTCTGCGTCTTCTGCCTGCCGCTGCTCCAGTTCGGCACGTTTGGTCTTCAGCTCCGCTTGCTGGGCAAGGATCGTCTTGAACCGTTCACTATAGTCTTCACTATTGCCGGAGGCCGCAGCTACGAAGGCGGTATCGAACTCCCGTGCCAGAGCTTCTAATTCTCTGTCGATCTCCGCGACGGTAAGTTCTTCACTTCGGCTGGGACGTATCACCACCTGTAGATTTTCCGTGACCTGCCGCACCAGTGCGGGTTTCTCAGACATTGCGCCGTTGATAACCCGCAGGATGGCCTGCTGGAGCTGCTGCTCATCCACGGCGGGCGAATCATGGCAGTATTTCTTGCCGTAGTCGAAGCGGCTGATGCAGCGCCAGACGATGTGCTTCTTTCCCCTGTTGACCCAGGTGCAGCGGCGGTACAGTGTGCCGCATTCACCGCAGATGACCCGATCTGACAGGGCATATTTCGGCGTGTAGCAGCTTCTGCCGCTGGGAGTGCTTTTCTGTGTATTGCCCTTCAGTGCGTTGCGCCGCGCCAACTCTGTCTGCACTGCGTCGTATGTCTTGCGGTCTATGATCGCTTCATGATTATTTTGTACCAGATACATAGGGCGCTGTCCTGTGTTTCGGATGGCCTTGTGGCTGATGCAGTCCTGCCGGAATGTCTTTTGCATCAGGACATCACCTACATATTTCTCATTGGAGAGGATGCCGCGCACCGCGGGGTGTGTCCATGTTGCACCGCCGCGGGCGTTTGGAATGTGGCGTTCCTCCAGGTCTTTGCGGATCATATTAAGGCTGTCGCCGCGGAGGTACTTCTGGTAGATCTCCCGGACGATCTCTGCCTGTTCTGGAATGATTCGCGGCTTACCATCCGGTCCTTTCTCATAGGCGTACAGATTGTGGTAATGGATGGTGGCTTCACCACGTTGCATGGCGTAGCGCTTGCCTGCTTGGATAGCCACATCGTTCTTGTTATACTTGATACCCTTGGACATGGTATCGGCGTAAGTATACTCGCTGAGAGAAGACGCCTTGGAGGTGATCGTGGGCAGGGTGCTGATGATCTGATAGTCCACCACATCGCCCGCGGATGCGGTGGCAGTGTGAGCGTAACTGTCCTTGATGTCGGTCAGGCTGCCGTTGTGCTTGCCGGTGGAGTTTTTGTTTTCACGGACGGTCTTTTCGAGGTTGGGGTTGCCAGTCTGGTTCTTGGGGTACACGCTCACATCGTAATTCCACGCCGCGCCGTCGATGGTGGTCATGGGCAGGGACACGAAGAAGGGATTGCAGGTGGAGGTCACGTTTTCAGGGACGCGAGTCTCCACAACGAGATACAACCCCTGCTCCATGTCGGATGCAGAGGTGTGGCCGGTAACATCCGTTTCGGACATAGCCACACCGCCGTTCTTCACCGCCGTTTCCAGCGCATTTTTCACGGTGGTGGCATTGGCAGTCAGCGCGGTGGACAGCTTGTTGCTCAGAGCATCGCTGGTGTAGTAGTTGACGCCGCCCTCAGTCTTGTGAGCGTCCGCGCCGGTCAGGCCGATGGCCGACAGCACGGTGGTGCTGCGGTCGGAACTGTCGAAGCCATACAGCACACCCACCTGACGCTGGCCGTCCACCAGTTCATTGTTCATGGTGATGTCGGCAATACGGAGGTAGGTGAACTCCACGCCTTGAATGGCATACTTGCTCAACTTGTCGGTAACCGCACCGTCATGCAAGCCAGTAGAAACATAGGACTCAGCGTCCCACGCACCGTCTTTGCCAGCCGTGGTGATGTCGTATTTATAGATGCTCAGGGATGCCTTCTTGCCGGGATCGATGATAGGCGCAGAATCTGTTGCGGCAAATGCCGTCGTCATCAGCCCAAGGGCCATAAGCGCCGCCAACAGCAGTGCCAATACGCGATGGATCTTTTTCATTTGGTTTTCTCCTTCATAAAATCAGATTTTTTGCAAAAATAAACACCCGCCATGAGAGCGAGTGCTGCAAACAGGAAATAGGTTGTAAATCCCGTTCCGCCCGTGAACGGCAGGACGAATCCCGCATTGTTGCAGGCAGTGATGGTAATGTCTCGGTTATTGCTGTCCAGCGTTCCCGTGAACAGCAGCTCGGTCAGGAAGGTGTACCCTGCGGGAGCTTTGGTTTCGGTAATACGATACTGCGCGCCAACCTTGAGGTCGCTCCACTTGGCGATGCCTGTGTTGTCGGTGGTCACTCTGCCGACCTCCGTCCACGTCTGACCGTCTGTGGAAGTTTCCAGCAGCAGCTCCGCACCAGCGAGAGGACTGCCGATAACGTCCACCTTGCGGACGGTGATGCTGCCCTTGGCGGGTGCGTTCTCGCGGGTAACCTTGATATTGAGATTTGCTGTGGTCAGGCTGAAATCGTATTTGGTCTCGTCCAGCACATAGCCGTCCACGGTGCTGATCTCCTGATAGGCGTATTTGCCAAGTCGCAGGCCGGAGAATGTCACCTTGCCGGTGGCATCGGTCGTGCCATCCGCGACCTTGTTGCCATCGGCGTCGAAAAGATAATACACCACACCGGCCAGCGGCTGCTTGGTTTCTGCGTCCACCTTCAAGACCTCAATACTGCCTTTGACCGGTATATTCTCGCGAGTGACCTTCAGCACCTGCCCGTTTTGGTTCAGCACAGCGGAGTACGCCGTGTCATCCAAAACATATCCGTTCGGTGCTTTGAATTCCTTGTAGGTATAGCTGCCCAACCGCAGGTTGGAGAAGGTCAGCTTACCATTGACGTCTGTGTTGCCCTCCGCGACCTGTTTACCGGAAGTATCATACAGTCGGAAGCCCGCGCCTTGCAGCGGTGTCTTGTGATCAGCGTCCACCTTGACGATCTCGATGCTGGCCTTGGCCGGTGTGTTGGTTCTCTTTTGCGTAATGTTCAGTGCCGTGGCCGTAATGGTGATCTGATACTTGGTGTTGTCCACCACATAACCAGAGGGCGCGCTGATCTCCTGATAGCTATACCTGCCCTGCGGCAAATCAGCAAGCACTGCCTTGCCGTCCGCGCCGGTGGTCACATCCGCCACCTTTTTCCCTGCGCTGTCGTATAGCCGGTAGGTCACGCCCGCCAGCGCCTTGCCGGTCTCCGCATCGACTTTGTTGATGGTCAGGCTGCCCTTCTCCTCCACAATGTTGACCTTAAAATGTATGTACGCCCACACGGGATCGGGCAGTGAGGTCAGCGCCGCACACGCCTGGTAGCCGCTGCCGTTGCTGGGCTCCAGCAGCACAGCCTCCGTCCCCGCCACATCCAGCGAGTAGCCGTAGTCGCTGCTGATATAGCCGTTCAGCTGCGCCGCTGCGTCCTTTGTGGCTGTCACGGTCAGCGTGTTCCAGCTCTGATTGACCGTCACGCCGCTGATATTGGTGCTGAAGTAGTACTGCGGCAGCACGCCGTTTGTGTCGGTGGCCGTGCCGATGTATTTGCTGCCGTCCCACGTCAGCGTAATAGCGTTGGCGTCCGAAAGCTGGTTACGGTACTTCACCGCGAAGCTGGGGATCTTGCCGTGGTTCATAATGCGGTCAATAATGATGTTGTACGCCACCGCCACGTCGTCGCCCGCATAATGGAACAGGTTGGCGCAGGTGGTATCATACAGCGCGTAGGGATACACCGGGCTGCGGTAGCCGCACACGAACTCCCACACCACCGCCTGCGTCGCCAGCTGCGCGCAGTCCGGGTGCATATTGAAGCCGTAATTGCCGCCATAGCCGTAGGCCATAGCCAGCGTCACGGCATACCGCTGATTCCACGTCAGATCACTCCACGATGTGGAGGAATACTGCAAATCGCCGCTGGCCGAACGCACCTCCGGCTCCATGCAGTAGGCCGGGACAGTCTCCCCGGTGTCGTTCCGGGTGAAATACTTGAGCTTGTTGCTGGTGTACGGCCCCCACTGGGACACCGGCGATTTGTCCTCATGGTAGCGATACTCGTTGCCGCTGCTGACGATACCCGTGACCGTGGCGGCGTGGGCGGTCACAACGGACAGCCCCATGATTGCTACTAAAAGGCATACCAGCGTCAACAGATTAGGAATTGTTTTCTTCATAGCGTTCCTTCCTCCCAACGCAAAAGGCCGGCAGCATACGCTGTCGGCCTTTCGGTCGGGTATTCAGTTGGTTTATCCGTACAGCACCACCACGATGTACTCGTCCGATGCCGCGTCGTAGCGGACGGTGCAGTTGAACCGCGCATACGCGCTGACCGTCTCCGCGCCGTCCATGGCGGCGAGACA
>OGQR01002629.1_pt1 | contig 10541 bp, 8 predicted proteins | sample 1553271 | NCBI WGS metagenome assembly OGQR01 (sample SAMEA2579970, study PRJEB22360) | human gut metagenome | biome: human gut; feature: human-associated habitat; material: faeces | place: Denmark | collected 2008/2010 | reverse complement strand
ACGGCCCATTAAGAGGTGGCCCAGTCCATCTCTGTAATTTTCTTCTTCAACGTTTTGGCAGCCATTCTCTTCCCGATCCTGGGCAACCTCATCGGCTTCAGCACCACTTCTGGAGAGGCTTTCGGCATCTTCGCCGGCACCGCAGTCAACGACACCTCCTCTGTCACCGCAGCTGCGGCCACCTGGGACAGCATGTGGGGATTGGGAACCGCCACCCTGGACAAAGCGGTCACCGTGAAGCTCACCCGCACCCTGGCCATCATCCCCATCACCTTGGTTCTGGCCTTTCTCTATACCCGGAAGGGGCAGAAAAGCCAGGGGAAAGGGGTCAGTCTCAAGTCCATCTTCCCCTTTTTCATTCTCTATTTTATCGCGGCCAGCCTTCTGACCACCGTCGCGGTCCACTTTGGGGTGGATGCCAGCGTCTTTTCCCCCATTAAGACACTGAGTAAATTCTTCATCGTACTGGCCATGGCCGCCATCGGACTGAACACCGATATTGTCAAGCTCATTAAAACCGGCGGTGCGCCCCTGGCCTTAGGCGCTTGCTGCTGGGTTGGCATCACCGGCACCAGCCTTCTCATTCAGCACGTTATGGGCCTTTGGTAACAGAATTCTTGATACGTGCCTTTGCTGTACTTTGGGCTGTGGACAGTCCCTATGAAAACATAAAAAATGATCCTGCCGCCCAGGAGACGGCAGGATCATTTTTTACTTTAAGGCAAAATAGGCCAAAACCACGCCGCCCAAAACGATGCGATACCAGCCAAATACTTTGAAGTCGTGCTTTTTAATGTACCCCATGAGGAATTTGATGACCACCAGAGAGACCAGGAAAGCCACCAAGCTGCCTACCACCAGAGTCACCAACTCCGGGGTAGTGAACACCAAACCAAACTTCAGCAGTTTTAGCAAGCTTAAGCCAAACATCACCGGTACAGCCAGAAAGAAGGTAAATTCCGCCGCCGCCACCCGGGAAACCCCAATAAGAAGTGCGCCAATGATGGTCGATCCCGAACGGGAAGTGCCCGGAATGATGGACAAAACCTGAAACAGGCCAATCAAAAAGGCGGTCCGATAGGTGATCTCCGCCAAGGTCTGCACCTTGGGGGTTCGGGTTTTGTTCCAGTTCTCAATCAGAATAAATCCAACACCATAGAGAATCAGTGCCGCTGCAATCACCGTGGGGGTGTGGAGATGGGCCTCAATATAGTCGTCAAACAGGATGGTCACCACCGCCCCAGGGATACAGGCCACCACCACCTTGCACCACATCTGAATGGTGTCCCAGCGCACCGCGGGCTGGGTGGGTGTTTTGCGCTGGAAGGGCCACATTTTTTCCCAGAACAGGATCACCACCGCCAGGATCGCCCCCAGCTGGATGACCACAAAGAACATATCCTTGAATGCCTCACTGACATTCATCTGTAAAAACTCATCCACCAAAAGCATGTGGCCGGTGCTGCTGATGGGGAGCCACTCGGTAATCCCCTCCACAATGCCCAGGAAAATGACCTTCAGCACTTCAATGCCATGTTCGATCACGTATAATCCTCCTTGCTGCTCAGTTGTTCTATACGGCTTCTACGCAAAGGCAGGCCTTAGTATACCAATTTTTTCCTCCCCTGTCCAGGCCATGCTCAAAAAAGGGCGCTGTCTTTCATAAATCCCTGGGTTTCCGGCATACTATCTATGGGTGATAACAATGAAACGAAACAAAGTTCTGACTTACCTGCTCTTCCTCCTGCTTCCCCTGGCCGTGGGCGGCCTGGCGGCCCTTGTCACATATCACGGGATGCCGGTCTATGAACAGCTGGAAAAACCGGTTTTCACGCCACCATCCTTCCTCTTTCCCATTGTTTGGAACCTTCTCTACGTTCTCATGGGGATTGGAGCCGCCCGGGTGTGGCTCAGCCAGGACCCCATGCGGGGGCAGCGCCTGCGTCCCTTCGTGCTCCAGCTCATCCTGAATTTTTTCTGGACCGTCTGGTTTTTTGGCGCGGGACAGTATCTGCTGGCCTTCTTTTGGCTCCTCATTCTTCTGTGCGTCATCGGCTGGATGATCGCCGCGTTTTCCAAGGCGGACCCGCTGGCCGGGCGGCTGCAAATCCCCTATCTGCTCTGGACCGGATTCGCCGCAGTGCTGAACTTTTCTATTTTCCTTCTCAACCTATAACCGCGTGCCTCACGCCTCCTGGCCGGCCGCCAGCTGCTGGTCCAGGGCCTGGGCAAAGGCCGGAAATGCCTTGCGCAGACGCAGAATATGGCCCTGCTGGTCCTGGAAACAGTGCTCTGAATTTCCCTCAAACACCACAGGCCCCCCCTCCTTTGTCATCACATAGTGAAGCCGCAGACGGACCCCGGTAAACTGCGTCAAAGTCACCTGAATGGAGATCACATCCGGGAAAGTGGTGGTCTGCTTATACTTGGCGTCCAAATAGGTTGCCGGGGACACCGAGCCCATGGCCTCCAGCCGCTCCAGTCCCCATCCCAGCTGGGCCAGGTAATCCACCCGGGCCTCCTCCATCCAGCGGATATAGTTGCTGTGATGGACAATTCCCATCCGGTCGGTCTCATAATACTGCACGGTGTGCCGATATGCGTTCATTCCTGTTTCTTCTCCTTTGTCTGCCACGTCCCGGGAATCACTATGCCAGTGTTCCCGTCCAAAAGGTTTTTCCTCGTCTTTGCTGCCCAGCCTCTCAAAGAAGCGTAGGGGCAATGGCCTCCGCCTCACGAACAATGCGATCTATGAGCTGCTGTACCGTCGGGATGTCGTGAATCCGTCCTACGACTTCACCGCAAGGGAAAACACCCCCCTGGGTGTCCCCGCTGTCATAGCACTTCTTCTGCCGTTTTCCGCTAACATACGGGAAAATATCCTCTAACTTGGGGTTCCCCTTCTCCAGTTCCGCCACTTGCAGCGTAGTCTCATTCTTCAAATTTCTATGGGGGAAATCAATGGACCGCTGCACCACCATTGTCGCGCGCTCATTGCTGTCCACCAAAAGTTTCTTAAAGTTGGGATGGATGGCGCACTCCTGCGTAGCCATGAACCTTGTCCCGATGACCACACCCTCTGCGCCCAGCGCCCGCATGGCCAAGTAGCTGCGCCCATCACATACACCGCCGCCGCCAATCACAGGAATATGAACCGCACTGGCCACAGAAGGGACCAGCACCATAGAGGTCACATCATCATTCCCCGGTGCACCGCCGCACTCAAAGCCCACCACAGAAACTACATCCACCCCCGCAGCCTCTGCTTTTTGCGCAAATCGGACGGCCGTTGATTTATGAATGATCTTCGCGCCCGCTCCATGGAGTTCCTCCACAAAGGGTTTTGGGTCCCGGCCGGACAATTCCACCACAGGGACCTGGCTTTGGCAGCAGGCCGCAATAAAATCCCATGTTTTCTCCCCTTCCACCACTTCAGGAAACATAGAGATATTAACGCAGAAAGGCTTGTCTGTGAGAGACTTCGCCCGTGCAATCGCCTCGGTCAGCTCCTCCTTCGTCTGATACAAAGACGCGCTGATCGTACCCAGGCCCCCTGCATTGGATACCGCCGCAGCCAACTCAGGCGTTGCCAGCCACTGAAAGGCCCCCTGCATAATAGGATACTGGATTCCTAAGAGCGAACAAAGTGACGAGTTCATAAATCCTACTCCTCCTTATACAACAGATAAAAATAACCAAAACGAAAAAAGAAACCGAGATCCTCTCTGAAGAAGTCTCGGTTCTTTTCCATCTGGTGCGGATGACGGGACTTGAACCCGTACGTCATGGACACACGCCCCTCAAACGTGCCTGTCTACCAGTTCCAGCACATCCGCATTTTTAGGTTGCTTAGATAGTATACTCATTCTGGAGAGATTTGTCAATCCCTTTTTCCTCTTTTCCCTCCTATTCTCAGAAAAACCCGGCGGTGGCACCGCCGGGTTTCCCTGTTTTGGATCAGCCCTTCAGGGAAGGGGGATAGGTCCCGTTTTCGTGGAGGGCTTTCAGCGCCTGTTCCACCACTGGGCGGTCCTCCTGATAGGTGACGCCGAACCAGACCGCGTCGGTATGGAGCACCGCCACATCCAGCCGGCCCGCGGTAATTAAGCGGTCCACCAGCACCGGCAGCAAGCATTCCGCCTTCTGCTCCTCCGGCGCCAGTTCCCGGAGGAAGGTGTGGAAATAGGCCTCCATCTCCTCAAAAATCCAGGGGGTAAAGCCCCAGAAATTCATGGACACCACACTCTCCGGGTCCAGGGGGACCTCCTGAGCCGGGTTCTCCGTGTCCGTAATGCGGCCGTCGGGATACTTTTTAATTTTCAGGGTCTCCTTCACCTTTCGCAGGCTGCCGCTGTCCAGCTGGCAGACCCCCCGGGAGACCGTCCCGTTGTCGCTGACGGTGTTTTTCAAGCGGTACCCCACCATGGCCCCCTCCCCGGTGGGCTTCAGGGTCAGGAGTTTTTGCAAAATGGTCTCATAGGCCGAGACGCCGTAGTAGTCGTCGGCGTTGATAATGGCAAAGGGCTCCTGCACCACATCCCGGGCGCACAGGGCCGCGTGGACCGTGCCGAAGGGCTTCTTCCGCTCCGGGGGAATGGTATAGAAGGCCGGAATGCTGGAGAAGTCCTGCACCGCATAGGCCACCTCCACCGGCTCTCCCTGGGGGGTGTGCATGGTCTCGATCCGGTCCCCGCAGAGGGCGCGGATGGTGGGCTCCATCCCCGGTTTTATGATAAACACAATCTTATGGAATCCGGCCCGCACCGCGTCATAGACCGAATACTCCATAATGGCCTCGCCGTGGGGGCCAATGCCGTCGGTTTGCTTCTCTCCGCCGTAGCGGGAGCCCATGCCGGCTGCCATGATTACCAAAGTCGCTTTCATGTTGATCTCTCCATTTCGCCGCCTCAGGCGGTTTTTCTTTTATTATACTATGCTCTTCGGCATTTTTCCATTCTGAGGGAAAAATTTCCGGGGAAATCCCCTCTTTCCGGCGGAAATTTCTGGCCAACGCCAGGAAATATGGTACAATAAGGGCAGAGACTTCGGGATATACCCGACCATAAGGAGGTTTTCCCATGGAACAACTGACGGTACGTTGGCACGGCCACGCCTGCTTTTCCCTGACCTGCCGGGACTTCACCGTGGTGTTGGACCCCTATGAGGACCACTACGTCCCGGGCTTTCCCCCGCTGCGCCTGACCGGGGACCTAGTGCTGTGCTCCCACCAGCACAACGACCACAACGCAGCGGAGATTGTCACCCTCCGCACCGGCCGCCCCAACCCCTTCCGCATCACCAAGCTTCCCACCTTCCACGACTCGGAAGGGGGCCGGCTGCGGGGGGAGAACACCATCCATCTGCTGGAGGTGGGCAAGCTGCGGGTGGCCCATTTCGGGGACTTGGGCTGTCCCCTCTCTCCCGCGCAAAAGGCAGAGCTCCAGGGCCTGGACGCGGCCATGGTGCCCGTGGGGGGCTTTTACACCATTGGTCCCCAGGAGGCCAAGGCCCTGCTGGACGATCTTCGGCCCAAGGTCTTTCTGCCCATGCACTACCGGATGGGCGCCGTGGGCCTGCCGGCGGTGGGCCAGGTGGAGGATTTTCTGTCCCTGGTGGAGAATTATGTATACTACCCCACCGACACCCTCTCCCTTGACGAAGGGACCAAGCCCCAGATCGCGGTTCTTCACTGCTCCGTGTAAGGGAACGCAGACAGCCGGACGGTGTTTTCACCGTCCGGCTGTTCTTTTCTGGTGTTACCGGGGTGCCGGGGACTCAGTTCTTCCCCACCACCTCACCGGGATTCTCGGCGGAGTTGGCGTCTGACCACTCCTTTTCAAAGGCCTCCCAGTCCCGCACGGGCAGGACTTTGGTCCACACCTCATACTCGTTGCCCTGGGCGTCCTTCTTCACCTGATACTCATGGGAGTTGGTGGCCTCCTGCATGTCGGCGTAATACCACTGCTCGGTGTCCAGGTTGTCCGGCCAGACCAGCATATCCTCCAGGAAGTGGTCCGGGTCGGGGTGCCGGTCCAGGGTCCGGTTGACCAGGGTCACCGCCTCGGCCCGGGTGATGTACTTGTCCGGCCCGAAGGTCCCGTCCGGGTACCCCTCGATAAAGCCGTCTTCCGCGGCCTGGTTGATGTAATCCTGGGCCCAGTGACCGTCGATGTCCGGGAAGAGGTCCTCCCCCTGGTAGTCCATGTCTAAGAACCGGGCGGCAATCACCGCGAACTCGGCCCGGGTAATATACCCGTTGGGGTCAAAGGTCCCGTCGGGATAGCCGCTGATGATCCCGCCGTTGGACAGGGTGGCGATGGCGTTGTTGAACCAGTCCGCCAACGCCACATCCGGGTAGCCGCTGTCCTGGCTCCAGAAGTGGTTCCGGCTCTCATCGGTGAGCATGCGGAAGTAGATGGTGGCCACCTCCGCCCGGGTGATGTTGCCCTGGGGCTTCACCGGCTTTTTGGTCTGGTCCTCGGTGGGCAGCCCGGTGTAGTAGTCCACGGGGTAGCCGATGATGTAGCCATAGTGGTCCTCGGTGTTCAGGCTGGGCTTGTCGTCATCGGGGTCCGGATCGGGGCGGTGGCTTCCGGAGCTTCGATGATTGGTAAAGACGATCTCGTCTGCTGGTTTCCCATTCTTCTTAATGCTCCAATTACTAACGGTAAGTCCCCTCTCTTCATTATCAGTCACCGTTACAGAAAACGTGTAAACACTGGTGTCATACTTGACACGGTTTAGGTCTCCCTCATCTTCTGTAATTTCGTACTGATAGGTTCCCGCTTCCGTGAAAATGATGGGGGCAAAAGAGGCCGATGCTGTGCTGTCAGAGGATTTGGTGATTGTAATTTGATCTGGGTTGGGGACAGGCGTTCCTTCCTTATTCTCCCCTGTTGCCTTAATCTGGAAAGATACCTCATCACCGGTATTCCAGCCGCTTCCGGTGAACTGCTTGGTGATCTCAGGCACAAGGCTCACCACGGAAGGGTTTTTCAGTGTATTGGTGATGATTACCGTCGATTCTTCCCCTTCTTGAATCGTGACAGAACCCGAGTTTTCCCTTGTCGTTTCATCCCCTGTTTGGGTTTCGTAGGTAACCTCAAAATTCTCCGACGCACCCTCTTCCACCGTGATCTCTACACCTGCCGGAACTTGCAGCGTGATGGTCTCCCCATCATGGATCGAAAGCGTAGCCTTTCCTTCCTCCGAGAAGGGCACTTTTTCACTTGTTTCCCCATCCTTCATCCGGTACACCGTCCCGCCGTTCAAATTCTTTGGTTCTGCGGTCAGGGTAATATCAAAGGAAAGTTGGGAGGCGATGTCCTCGTCGAGACCAGCCACGTTCTTGGTGATGGAGAGCTTCCCCGCCGCCTGGCGCTGGTTCCCCACCACCACCATGGTGGTGCCGGAGAAGAGATTGTTCAGGCTTTGATCCCCCAAGGGCTGTTTGGGAGACTGAATGATATCATCATGGTCCATGCACTGCCGAATGGACAACCGGCCCCAGCCCTTGTCATAAGAGAGCACATTGGGATACTCTTCACTGATGGGTGCATATTCCAGGACAGCATCATTTGTGGAATAGGACAGATGGGTTGCCTCACTCCAATTAGTATTCTCATTCCATGTCCATGTCCCTGTTTCTTCTCCCTCTTTTGAGTACGTCCCCGTCTCCAGTGCCGCCTTGATGTCGTGGAGGGTGGCGTCAATGTCATCGTCCTCGGCAAACTGCACCATGCTCTTGACCAGTTTGCCCACGCCCAGGTTGACAGAGACCATATCTTCTTCTTTCCCTGCATCGGCGTAAACGCCGGTGTCATCCACGATTACGGGAACTGCCGTGGGGTTCTTCTCAAATCCGCCCGGGGCCTCTGTCTCAATTAAGTAATACTCTCCTTTGGGAATCTTGGAAAAGGTCATCGCACCCTTGATTGTGCTTCCATTCCCCAAGTCAATCGTCTCTGTTTTTTCTGTATTTTCCACCGTGATCGGTGTTTTCTCTTCTGATATTTGATAATTACCCTGTTCATCAACTGTGATATCCTCTTGTTTATACAGAGAAAACTTTGCCCCATCCAGGGGTACCCCCTCCTCGTCCGTCTTCTGCACCAGCAGGCGGTTTTGGATGTTGGGCACATACAGTTTCATGGCGAACTGGCGCTCAAAGTTTTCGGGGTTCAGCATTGTAATATCGTCTGCTTTCAGACTTTCCAGGTCTTCTTTACTACTTATTTTCTCCTCTGTATAAAAGAATGCACCAGTATATTCCGCCTTTTCTTTCTCTCCATCTTTCGCCACTAAGTAATATTTTTCAATATCTCCAGGCAGGTTGTCAATGGCGCAGGTGAATGTGGTGCCTAATTCAAACGGATACCAGTTATCCTGGGCCGCTTTGAGAACCCCCTCCTTTCCCGGCTCCTGAACCATCCACCCTTTCTCCGGGCTGCCGGACACGGCGGACAGGTCATCCAGGGTGAGATTGTCCCACTCTTTGTTTTTGTCCTCCCCCGTTCGTTTCATGATTACCGCGAACATGGTGCCAACAGGCTTTCCATCCTGAAAGACCGTGACTGTTTTGTCTTCGTTCCCCGCAATGGGGACTGTTCTGGTGGCATTGTCGTCTTCTTTTCCATTTGTCTCGGCAGTCACCAATACCTTGGACATAGCGTAGGCCCCCACGTCCCAGGTGCTGTCAGACAGGAGGAGGGGATACTGACCGTCATTCTGCGACAAATGGAAATGAACCTCTCCAACGCCCCGGTAGCCCTCCGGTACTTCTGTCTCCACAAGCACCCAGTAGTCGCTTTCCTCCTTCAGGTCACTGGGCAAGATCGGCATATTATTCTGTCCCCGCAAGATAAATTCACCGCTTGCATCCGTTGTTCCTGTGGCGTAGGGCTGCTTCTCATACCCATCCTTAATCTGCCAATCAGTACCATTTTTTGCCGGATAAAGTTCGAACTTCGCGCCTGCCACACCCTCCAGGACGTCTTCCTCCGCATAATCCTGATTCACCTTTTTGATCTCACTCTCCAGGATGGTCATCAGGTTGAACTTGAGGCTCATGTTGGAATCAGAATTTCCTCGCTCCAGATAAAAGAAGTGCAGGGTGTGGAAGGTGTTATCCGCAAAGGTGTTGCTTTCTCCATATTCCCATGTCTGATCTGCCTCTTCAAAAGTCTCTTTTAATGTAGTCTTCTTATACCCACCATTCGCATTCTTTTCCCCCTCGTTAATAATAATTTCCCCTGTGCAAAAGTCAATTTTAACCGACGCCGTGTTATGAATGCCGCCCAAGTCGGCCACCAGCACACCGTCAATGAAAATCCACACGTCATCGTCCCCGGAGAACGTATAGGTTACATCTTCTCCGCTTAACGGTGACTTACCGTCTTTCGGCTGTACAAATCGGGTCACCATTCTGAGGCCGAAGTAATGGTTAATAACTTCATTTTTTGAATTAATGTTCTTTTGTTTTAACTCGTCCCCTTCTATCTCAAACGCATCCTCTACGCTATTAAAAGGGAAAAATTGAAAACCCTTGCTACCTCCACCTGGATCTATGCCCCCTTTTTGGTAAAGTACAAAGTTTTCCGTCTCTTCATTAAAACTGGCAAAATTCTCCTGGCAATTGTAATAATAATACCCCTTTTCATCCCGCTGCAGGAGGCCTCCCACATTCATGAATGCTTCTTTGTATTCGCTATTTTCTCCATTAAATAAATAACCCAGAGATTCTTCGCGACCTGTCTTTTTTTGATTCAACTTGGGGTATCCATCGCTCCCCAACTGTTTATTTACAATGCCAGTATTAGGGGCTGAACTTTTTGTCCATTGATTGATCTCGTGATTAACTTCGGCATTATCCACCCGAAACTTTAGCGCATGGTTCTGGTTAATTCCCTTGCTTTCTACTTCCTTTCCACTTCCTTTATTGACATCTACGGCGTCCCGCTCGGTCAACCAATAATCAAACAGATCCACCGTCACCCCTTCCGGGTAAGGATCTTCCACATTCACTTCATGGGCTGAAAAATCCGCAAGTAACTCCTCTCCTGCCGCGTGCGCCCCTGTCGTCATCAGGGAAAGCGCCATACAGACGGTAAGTAATATGGCGCCCCAGCGTCTTTTCCTTGTACTCATCGTGTAAACTCCCTTCTCTTGTTTTTCATCCCGCCGTATGGTTACAACAAAATTCTTATTCCGTTGTAAATAAGCCAAACGAAAAAATGCGGCGCACAACGGAATTCTTATTCCGTTGTCATTCGACAGCCAAGGAAAAGAAATGAGAGCATAACCCAGAGGAAGACTTTCTCCATTCTTCGCAAAAATAGGTGCAAAAAAGTCCTGAAGAAAGATCGACTGTTTTCTTCAGGTGGTTTTCTTGTGCGTTTTATCAAATATCTGGCTTGCATTTCCCCTTTGATCTGTGATATATTGTAAGTAACTCAATCAGTATATCATCTTGCGGCTTATTTGTTACAACGGAATAAGAATTTCGTTGTTACAGAATCAGCCCCAGCCGTTCCACCTGCCGT
>OGQR01002627.1_pt1 | contig 10544 bp, 9 predicted proteins | sample 1553271 | NCBI WGS metagenome assembly OGQR01 (sample SAMEA2579970, study PRJEB22360) | human gut metagenome | biome: human gut; feature: human-associated habitat; material: faeces | place: Denmark | collected 2008/2010 | reverse complement strand
GTCTTCAAATGGTCTCAGAATCTTGATTGTAAATTCCCGGTATGTTGTAATTCCCAATTCGTTGTCCGTTACTCCAAAACGGAAGAAGGTGTTTTTTGTATCGGCTTTTACATAATAAACCAGTGTATCGGATGTGCTGTAAATATCCCATATGGTTGAATAATCCCTTTCCGTCCGGATGCGCCATTCAAATGACAGATCATTACGGGTTCTGCCTTCGGGTAAGGTGATTTCAGGAGCAATCTTTACCAGGATGGAGTCATTGACATTTTCCGGTGCCTGTAATGCTTTCTGGGTATCCATTTTCAAGACAAGCTCGTTCAGCTCTGAATAATTCTGTTCGATATTGTCATCGACACAAGAGGCGAAAAGAAGGTTTCCTAATATGCCCAGTATGGTTTTGATTATTATGTGGTATCTTTTCATGGGTTCTATTCGTTAACGTTTATAAATTCGATTTCCTTTGCCGGAGTGCTGTCATCCATAATAGGGGGATTGCCAGCTGCCTTGTATTTCTGATAGGCATCGTAGATTTCTTCCTGTTCTTGCCGATACGGAGGAATGTCGTCATGAAGTTTTTGGAAGTGGTCTATCATGAACTTATATTTTCCGTTGCTGAATTTTCCCCAGGCATCAGTGTTCCATCCAATAGGGAGAAGCGTGTAGATACAGTCGATGATACATTGTTGAGCCTCTTTATTGCCCGGTTCAAAAACGCCTGTGTTTTTGGATTGATCAAATTGGATATAGGTTTTATTGGCTTTCCCGAAATTACCGGGGGCTTTGATTGAGAATTTGATAAAGGTGCTGTACGTATTCTTGGGGATAATATATGATTCGGCAACAGTTACCGGCATGCTATATAGAGAGTCTGCCGGAGCTGTCGTGCAATAGAACGTACGGTCCGTATTTGTGGAAAGTCCCATTACAACGACTTCAATGGAATCGGTGATTTCGGTTGTTTTATTTAAATAGTCGCTGTCAGTAAAGCTGCATCTTATTGTCGGAACATTTTCCACTTTATAGTCATTGTTGAAATTCAGTCGTGCTCCGGATACGTATTCTTCTACCTCTTCTTTTTGGCAGGCGGAGAATATAAAGAGCAGTGAAAATATAAGCGATATATTTCGTTTCATGGCTGTATGGTTAATTGTTGTTTCCAAATATATGTTCATTGTCAGGGATTGCAGGAGTGTAGTATTGCGGGAGCATGCCGCCGGCAGGACATCCTGTAAATACTTTATAATTCAGTCGTTTGTAGAAATAGAATAATTGTCCTTCGCCGTAGTATTCCTTGTTGTATTCCTTCATGATTTCATTAATGCGCTTGGTTTGGGTATTGTCACATCCCGGACGTGAATCCAATTGGTCGAATGCATCGTCACCGACCAAATCAACGTCTGCCGGAATTCCCCTGTTTGCCCGGACTGTATTCAGCCAGTCTGCCGCTTCCGTCGGGTCGGTGGCACACTCTGCAAGAATGTAGTACATTTCCGGAAGACGGATCAGCGGCATGGAATTCTTGCCCCCACTCCATAACGGATCGTCGTAGCCTTGCTGGTCAAATTTCCTGGATACTTTGACTGTATTGACCAATTCGAAAGAATTGTTGTTTAGACGGAAATCGGTGGCACCTCCATTTTCAAATTCATAAAGTTTGTCAAGGGTTTCCGGTTTTTCAGACATGTTGGATGATGAGATGTTCTTGAAATCTTCGTCTACAATTTTATCCAACTCGTCAATGTAGAGGTTGAAGATATGTTCCTGGAACAATATGCGGTTGGAATTACTTCCGGCAAGACTGAAATAGCCTGAGTTGATAACGTCAGATGCATAGTTGTAGGCCCGGGATTTGCTGTCGGCATCTCCTTTGTACAGGTATGCACGGGCCAATATGGCATAGACAGCATAGATATTCATACGGGTTTGGCGATAGACCATGAACGGGTCTCTTATCTCATTGCCATAGTCACTGCTGAATTCTTTCGGGTCATGTTCTTCCAACAGTTTTTCAGCTTCATGCAAATCTGCTATTACCAAATCAATGAATTGAGATGCAGGCAATAACGGGGTGGCTTCTGCATCCAGACGGGTACGGTATGCCAGACATTTTGTTTCCGGACTTTGTGAATATATCGGTCCGAATAAGCGCAACAGTTCAAAATGCAGGAATCCGCGTAACCCCAGAGCTTCGCCCTTCATTACCTCATAGTAATCTGGAGTCTTGATTACATCCCGGTTGGCATCAATGTAGTAAAGAAAATTATTGATATTGGCAATGACTTTGTATATCATGCTATAATAGTTCTCTACGATCGTTTTGTATGAGCCGCTGTAATTATATAGTTCATTATCTATTATCATTTTGTTTTCGTAGCGTTGGGCCAGGAATTCCATGAAGTTGTATGTGAACTGCTTGCCATACAATGAGGGATCGCCTAATTTCAAGTAAAAACCGGTGAGTACGTCCTTGAACCCATACTCATGTGCATATAAATCTTCCTCATTGATAGAGGTCTTGGGTGGTACATCCAGCCAGTTTGAGCAGGACGTGAAAAAGAATAATAAGCTGATGACCGGAGTCAATATCAATATTTTTTTCATGATTCTATTCATTAAAATGCAACATTCAAAGAAAATGAGAACTGACGGGCAAACGGATAATCCAGACCGCGTTCACGTTTTACGGAAGAAATATAGGCAACATCCTCCATGTTGAGGCTCATGCTCAATGCACTCATCTTCATCTTTTTCAAGAAAGGATGGGAGGCGGGGAAACGGTAGCTCAGAGCAATAGAACTGAACTGAAACGTGTTGTCATCCATGACAAAGCGTGAGGTCGCTTTTGTTTCAGAGCCTTTTACGGCATTGGTAAGGGCTTTGTATTTTACGACATCTCCCGGTTTTTGCCAGCGTAAATCCAATACGCGTCTGTCCGCATTATAACGCAAGTCTGCATTCTCGACTTTAGATACCAGAGTATTGTTATAGACTTGTCCGCCAAATCGATAGTTGAATCCGACACTGACACCGAAGCCTTTATAGTTGAATGTGGAGTAGATGTTTCCCTGCAATTTGGGCTCGGTGTTGCCGTAAGGAATGACATCTACGGCATCCCATACGCCGGTCAGTTCTCCTGTGATACGTTTCTGGAATACTTCCTGGCCGGTTGCCGGGTCGATGCCTAATGATTTGACAACCCAGATGTTGTTTAATGACTGGCCTTCTTCGTAGCGGGGCAGTGGGGTTGCATCCAATTTCCCGGCATTGACACTGTTCATGTATTCCAAAGCATTTGAAATCTTTGTCATTTTGTCACGGTTGTGCGAGCCGTTAAAGTTGATTATCCAATAGGCTTCACGGGAAGCGTCTTTGTAGGGGATGAATGATGCTGCAAACTCAACGCCTTTGTTCTCAATTGTTCCCAGATTTTCCGGTATTGATGAGAAACCGAGAGATGGTGCCAATGTTATATCGGTCAGGGAGTTTTTGGTGCGTTTCTGATAGTATTCGACTTTTGCAGTGATTCTGTTGTTTAAGAATCCAGCTTCCAGGGCAACGTTCAACTGTCCGGTCTGTTGCCATTTAAGGTTGGAATTACCCAGGGCAACAAGTTCTGCGCCTGTCCCGTCGGATGAAATATAAGGTTTCAGCATGGAGTATGTGTATACTTGTTGGGCCTGGTAAGGGGCAAAACCTTGTGTTCCGGTGATACCGTAAGAGGCACGTGCAATCAGGTCGCTTATCCAGGATACTTTTTTTACCGAATTTTCTTTCTTGATATCCCAACGTACACCTGCCGACCAGAACGGAGCAAAACGGTTATGTTTGCCGAATTGGGAGGAACCGTCTGCACGGATATTGAAGTCAACGGAATATTTGTAACGGAATGAGTAGCCGAAAGCTCCGACAAAACCTATTGAACGGCTAGTGTTTTCGCTTCCGGTCATCTTTTCATTGTATTTTTTACCGAAAAGGATGTTGTCCATTTGGTCGTTGGGGAAACCGGTTACGGTTGCACCGTACCAATCGTTCGATGTCTGGTCTATGGAATAACGGGCATTAAAACTTACAAAATGATCTGCTGCTATTACGTCATTGTATGATGCAGATATGTTTATATTGTAATTGAAAGATTCGTCTTGCTGACGGATGAATTCTCCGCGGCGCATGGGATCTGCCTCAGAAATAAATTTGGTGTGTTGTGCAGGACGGAATATTTCTGTCTTTCCGTTGCTTTTGGCGATGGCAACATCAGCCTGCAGGCGTACGGATGAAATAGGATTGTATTCCAAATAGAACTGGTCGCGTACAGTAAACGAGGAATTCCTGTCTTTAGAGTTGAAAGTGGTGTTGTACATGGGGTTCGGTATGGGGTCTGTATTCCAGTATTCTTTGGGATCTTGCCATACTTGCAGGTTCTTCTTGATTTCTCCGTTTTCTCCATAAGGACGCAAATAGGGATTCAAACGGGTGTATTCGCTGAATGAGCCCCATGGAGAATTGTCTCCGGTTGCATTATCCAGGGTGATGTTGTTGCGTATTAACAATTTGTTGAAGCGATAGCTCAGGTCTAAAGCTGCCGTTTGTGTCTTGCGGGTTGATTCCTTCATAACGCCTGGAGTGAAGTTGCCGCCGACATACAATTTGTAGCGCAGTGCCCTGTCTCCTCCTTCAAGGGTTACGGCATGGCGGTGCTGTACGGCATTTCTTAAAGGAATATCCAGCCAGTCTGTATTTACCCCTCGTCTGACTTCCCTGAGATATTGCTGATAAATCTGTACGTATGAGTAATCGCTGTCTTCAGGATAATAACCTGCCATCTTTTCAACTCTCAGTTTTTCTTCTGCATTTAATAAATCATATCCTGATAAATCGGGTAGTTCCAAACGGATATTACCGGCATAGGTGATTCGTAAGTCTCCGGGCAGGGGAGCTTTGGTTTCAATGACTATGACGCCATTGGCAGCCTTGGAACCGTAAATGGCTGTTGCTGCTGCGTCTTTTAAAAGCGTAATGCTTTCTACGCGTTCCGGGTCCAAATCGACCATTGTTTGCAAATCGATTTCAAAACCATCCAAAATCAATAGCGGTTGATTGGGATAAGTGGAATAATCTCCTTGTAGCATGACCATGTCGGTGCTTACACTGCCGCTTCCGACTCCTGTCGGCAGAGTCGCCTGACCGCGCATACGTAAGTCAGGAAGGCGGTTGGGGTCAGAACCTTGTGAGATATTTTCTATGATACGGAAGCTGGGATCTATGATTGACAGAGCTTTGGCCATGTTGGTGGTGCTGAATTTCTTTAAATCCTCTCCTTTGACAGAAACTGCAGAACCGGTAAATCCTTCTTTTTTGCGGTTAAACATACCGGTTACAACCACAGCATCCATTTCAACGGTTTCCTCTTCCATTTTAATGGTAATCTCTTTTTGACCGGCATAGGTAAATTCCTGTGATTTCATACCGATAAAGGAGAATTGCAGTATAATGCCTTGGGTGTTTGGTATTTCAAATTTAAATGTTCCGTCCGCGCCTGTTGAAGTCCCCAGTGTAGTCCCTTTTACGATAACAGTGACACCCGGAAGGGGATTGCCCTTGGAATCAACAACTTTACCCTGTACAACTTTGGCTTGTTCCGCTGTCTTTTGTTGCGCAGGGGCTTTTTTCAGCAGAATGGTTTTCTCTGTAATCTCGTAAGAGAGACCGGTGCCTGCCAGTAAGGTGTTGAGGACTTCTTCTATGGAAGCATCATGAAAGTTCAAGTCTTTCACTCCTGTTTGGGGCAAATCCCAGTCGCTGTATACGAAACTGAACTCTGACTGACGACCGATTTCATTGATGATGTCTTTGAAACTGCCGTTTTTCACCTCTAGGTTTAATTTGACCTGTTGCGAATAAACGTTGGCATTAGCTTGTAATGTCAACAAAAACAAGAAAATAAAAAATGTCTTCATTACCAGATAATGAATGATTTTCCTACACCCCGGATAAGGGTATAAAGATTTTTTTTTCATAATTTTGTATTTAAGATTCAACTTACGTTCATCCGCTGTTGCGAGCAGCTATGAACATTTATCTATGGGGATGGTACTGCGAATACCGTCCCTGTTTTATTTTACAATAATGGTGTCCCCTTTTATGTCAAAATGTACTCTTCCGGTTTTTTGCATTAATTCCAAAACTCCGTCAATTTTCTCATACTTCCGGATATTGAGGGTGAATGGAATCTGCTTGCTTTGGCTGTTGGTATAGAATACTTCAAATGAATACCAGCGTTTCAAGTCGCGTAATATTTCTTCCAAAGGGCAGTTGTCATATAACATTTTACCGTTTTTCCAACCTGTATATAATTCCGTATTTACCTGTTTGATGGCGATGTCTTTTGAATTTTTATCATAAACAGCCTGGTGGGATGGAGTCAGACGGACTTTACCATGCGTACCTTGCACTTCTACGCTACCGGATACCAGCGTTGTGAAAATGGAAGTCTCTTCTTGGTATGACCGAACCCCGAAAGATGTTCCTAACACTTTGACGTCTATCCCATCTGTGCGTATGATAAACGGTTTTGATGCATTACTTGTCACCTCCAAATAGGCTTCGCCGCTCAATTCCACGATACGTTTGTCCCCGGAAAACCGGGCCGGGAATTTTCATTTCGTTTCGGCGTTCAGCCATACTTTCGTGCCGTCCGACAGGATGAGGTGATATTCTCCACCTTGTGGTACCCATATTACATTATTTTGACAGACAGTCTGTTTTTGATGGTTACTGTCTATGGCATATATGTGCAAATGACCGATGGAATCCTGCTGTATCAGATTACCTTCCGAAGTAGTGATATATCTGTGCGTCTGCTCGGTTAAGGATATTTTCTCTCCGTTAGCCAATGTCAGAATGGCTTTTGAAGAGCCGGCTTCCCCAAATGTTGGTGTTAGAGTTGTCGGTTCCGTCCGTGAGTATTCCATAATTAAGATACTTCCAATCATTGCTATTACTACAGCGGCTGCTCCTGTCAGCCACCATACCTTTCTCTTAAAACGTTGGAGGTATATTTGTTTATAGAGGCGATTGTGTACTGAGTCCTGCATCTGTTTGACCAAGTCTTCTTCTGTCATTTCAATGCATGCATATAATTTGAGCATCTTTCGGTAGTAGGCCTGATGAGTCGCATCAGCATTCAGCCAATCAATCAGTTCTCTTTGTTGCGAAGAAGTCAGTTCTCCCCTGCGAAACAGAAGTATATATTCGTCTATGAGCTCTTGTAACAACATAAATCCGATAGTTTCTTTGTAAATAGAAACAGATGATTTTAGAAAATGGGTGACAGTTTGTAAAAATTATTTTAATTTTTTGTGATAATATCATTTTCTCACATCTCTTTTATTTATCTTCAATATAATCTCATGACAAATGCCGATCAAAAATGTGCTTTTGCCTTCTTTGAGGGAAAGCGAAATATTGTCCATAACATATCCGTAGACGGTTAATGGATAGTACCGATGGTGGGGATAATTATTTCAAAAGCAGGTACAGGAAAAGACTGAAATTATCCGTGTAGCGTTCTCTAAGTTGCCGGATGGCCCTACGGAGCAATGTTTTGACGGTATTGATGGAGATGCCGAGGTAGTCGGCAACTTCCTGATACTTTTCTTTTTTGTAGAATATGGCTTTTACAATTTCACGGGTTTGGGGAGGCATGTTTTCGATGTCCTGTCTGATTTGTGTGAATATTTGTTCATTGAATTCGGAGTATTCCTCATCTTCAATTGTAATATTATGCAGTTCTGCACTGCTGCGGAGGACGTCTTTCTTTTCCCAGAAATTGATGCAGGCGTTTTTGATAGCCCGCAATAGCCAAGGTCTGGCTTCATCGATAGGAACTCTCAGATAGGCTTCGGACTTCCAGAAATTATAAAACACCTCCTGCACAATGTCTTCTGTATCGCTCTTTGAATTTACAAAAGTTAAAGCATACAGTAACATCGGTTGTGAGTATTTGTTATATAACAGATCAAATAACTTTATATCCATACCATTGTGGTGCAAAAATTTTTGCAATATTCACAATTATTTTTTATTTCTCCAAGGTCACACTCGTACACCGGATTTGTCCTCCCAAAGGAGGATTCATTTTCGAAATCTTGATTTTAGCATACTGCAATTGAGGGAAAGCCGCATATAAGGCATCGAGCATTCGTTTCCCTACATGTTCCAGCAAATGAGACCGTTTCATCATTTCACGGGCAATAATCTCATAAGCTGTCTGATAACTTAAAGCATCAGCGATATCATCTGTGGAAGCCGGACAATGGCAATTATAATGTAAACAAGCATAAACCATAAATTTATTTCCTACAATTTGTTCCGCTTCAAAACAACCATGATAGGCAAAGAACTCCATGCCTTCAATTTCAATTATTCCAGTCATTTCAATTCCATTTAATCCAGTCAATTTCCTATCCGTATTACACAATAAAATACTTCACATAACCTAACTCCAGCCTATAAAAATCACGTTCGGCTCAACAAGCCTTCCGCTTCTTTTACCTCCCACATAAAAAAATAATACAAACAAAAATAAATCTATTTTCTATTTTGTTCAAAAGTAGAAAAAAGAAAATTCACTTCCTATTGAATTCCTGACCAAAATCAAAATCCACCGAAACCTTTCCAGAAATTCGCGTACATAATATCTCTCAACTATTCAGTGTAAATTAAAAAGAAATTATTCCATTATACAATGCAGCCCTATTCTTTACAGAAATATTCCGATTAAAATAATCCGAAAGACACGGAAAACATCATCAGAATATAAAAATGAAAGGGCCGGTGAACCGACCCTTAAACATTTACTAACTACTAACCTAAACCATACAAACTTATGAAAAACAATCTTTTTTAAAGACGGTGCAAAGGTAAGGACATTTCAAACAAATACAACAACCAAACAACAAATTAATGTTAATTATTTTGTTAATATATAGTTAAAATGCATGTATATAAAATCAGAATCGATACAAAGGTTTCCGGCCTGCATAAATATGTGATATTCTGCCATTTTCAAAACAGACAAAAAAATTATTTTCTGTTTTTTCTAAAATATTTTGCCATTTTTTTATTAGTTTATCTAGGTCTTCTTTTATTTCTGTTTCATTTTTTCCTTCTGCCGATGTCCTTATTATTATTCCATATCCTTTTGGAACAATGGGTTTAACTATATTTAATAATCTATTTTTTTCTTTTATGTCTTCTATTTTTTTTGAGACTGTTATAAACTCCGAATTAGGCATAAGCACAATATATCTACCCGATATATTCATATGTGTGGAAACTCTTGCACCTTTTTTGCTAGTAGAATCTTTTTTTACTTGAACCAATATTGGCATTTCTGTTCTTATATAGTCTTTTATGTTGTATTTGTTTAATGGTTCATTCTTATTTCCTGTTTCGTTACTTGCTTTAGGCATAACATCTCTTATATGTATAAATGTATTTTTTTCTTTTCCTATATCTACAAATGCTGCTTGCATTCCCAATAATACATTTTGTACCTTACCTATATATATGTTTCCCTCTAGTCTTTCTGCTCCGTCATTTTCTTGATATTTTTCTACTAATCTTCCATTTTCTACTACAACTATAGTTTTATTCCTTTGTTTGTCTACATTAACTAAAATTTCCTGCATTTTTTACAATATTCCCTTCTTATGCTTATTTTTTATTAATTGAATTTATTCATTGCTTTATCTATTCCGTTTTTTAAATATTCTATAATTGCATCTTTTGCTTTTTCTATTCCTATTTCTAATTGTTTATATTCTTGTTCATCTTGTATTGGTGTTATTACATAGTCTATTATTTCATCATTGTCTATTGGTCTTCCTATTCCAACTCGTATTCTTGCAAACTGTTCACTTTGTAGTTCATGTACAACTGATTTTGCGCCATTGTGAGTTCCTGGACCTCCCATTTTTCTTATTTTTATTTTTCCCTTTTCTGTATCCATATCATCAAATACTACTAATATATTTTCTAATGGTATTTTATAAAAGTCTATATATTTTTTTATTGATTGTCCACTCAAATTCATATATGTTTGTGGTTTTAACAAGATTACTTTTTCATTTTCTATTATGCCTGTACCGTATATTCCTTCAAAATTACTCCTTGACAATTCTATTTCATATTGTTTTGCTAATTTATTTATTACATCAAATCCCATATTGTGCCTTGTTTTTGAGTATTCTGGTTCAGGATTTCCAAGTCCAACTATTAAATACATTTTTCCTCCTAATTTTTCTACTCTTTTCAATACTTTAACCACTTTATTATACTACATCTACATACTTGTGTCAATTTATCAAAACTGCACGTCTTTAGAAACTGCAACCATTATAAAATATTACAATCAAAAAATAAATTCTTTTATTTACTTGAAATGCTTTTTTTTAAAGTTTAGTCACAAACCTATAATTTTCAGTTTTTTTTTAAATAAAATAATCATATTATATTAAAATTATGCTCTATAGTTTAAAATA
>OGQR01002625.1_pt1 | contig 10545 bp, 10 predicted proteins | sample 1553271 | NCBI WGS metagenome assembly OGQR01 (sample SAMEA2579970, study PRJEB22360) | human gut metagenome | biome: human gut; feature: human-associated habitat; material: faeces | place: Denmark | collected 2008/2010 | reverse complement strand
GGAGCTTCGCTGCCGGCAAGTACAAGGCAGAAACACGCCGCAAAAAGCAAAACGGCAACGAAAACCATTACAATTTTTTTATTCATAACAAAAAACCTCAAAATTAGTTTGAGGCTTTTCGTACATTTTATTTATAAATTTTCAAATCAAAGCAAACCTTTTTTAAAATTTTCCGCCCAATCTATCATTTCACGCGCGTGCAAGCCGCCGTAAGCTCCTATCTCGGCTCCGCCGATAAGTCTTGAAATTTCGCCGACCTTGGCGTCCGTATCCAGTCTCGTAACCTCGGTAACGGTTCTACCGTTCAATTCGCGCTTTTCTATCAAATATCCCGCGTCCGACATTGCCGCAATCTGCGGCAGGTGCGTGATAACAATACATTGCTCCTTTTTGGAAGCCTGCGCCAGCTTTTTCGCCACCATTTGCGCCACATTTCCGGATATGCCCGTATCTATTTCGTCAAAGACCATCGTGGGAATTTTTTCGATAGCTGCCGTTATGTTTTTCAAAGCCAGCATAAAACGCGACATTTCTCCGCCGGATGCCACCTTGGACATGGGCTTCAAAGGCTCTCCCGCATTGGCGGACAGCATAAACTCCATTCGGTCGAATCCGTTTGCGTTGGGCGAAAATTCCTCCTCCGACGGCGCTTTTTCAAATTGCGCGGCAAAGGTGGTTTTCATGCCAAGCTCCCTCAGCTGTCCGACCACTTCTTCCGCAAACCTTTCCGCCGCCTCTCTCCTGTGCTTTGAAAGCCCGTCCGACAAAGAATAAATCTCTGTTTTAAGCGCGCTTTTGCGTGCGTTCAGCTTTTCGGTTATACGTGCGGAGTCCGAAAGGGTGTCGTACTGCTCCTTTGCGTTCTTCAAAAAGGTAAAAATATCGGCAAACGTTGCTCCGTATTTTTTTTTAAGGCTCTTTATCCTGTCCAGCCTCTCCTCGATTGAATCAAGCGTCTCGTCAAACTCGTCGTCCGACGACATATCCTCTATTGTTGAAACTATGTCCTCCGCCTCGTATCTCAACGCGTCGAGTCTGTCAGAAACCGCGGCAAAGTCCTCTCCCAGCGACGAAATACCCGCAAAGCACTGCACCGCCTCCGCAATGCGTTCCAAAACTCCGTTCTCTCCGTCCAGCGCGACAAGCGCGCCGCCCACGGCAGAAGAAATTTTTTCAAAATTAAGCAACTTTTTTTTCTTTTCAAGAAGGCGCGTTTCCTCTTCCTCGTCAAGCCCTGCGGATTCTATTTCGTTTATCTGAAATGAAAGTATATCCAGAATCCTTTCCCTCTGCTCGTCGCTTCCGCCGAATTTTTCCAGCTCTTTTTCCACTGCCTTGTATTCGGCGCAGGCAGACGTCAGCTTTTCCCTTATGTTTTCCGCAGGAGCGTAGCCGTCGATAATTTTCAGATGGTTTTCGGGTTTAAGCAGACCTAAATGCTCGCTTTGACCGAAAATATCAACAAGCAGCGCCGTCAGACCTTTGAGCATACCGGCAGCGCAAAGCCTGCCGTTGATTCGGCTTTCGCTTTTTCCGTTTCTGTTCAACGAACGGCTCAATATCAAGGCGGTGTCTCTTTCAAAGCCCATTTCGTCCAAAACCTCCAACGCTCTCGAATCGGGTTCAAGCTCGAAAGCGGCTTCGACAAAGGCGGTCTCCTCGCCGTATTTTATTAAGTTTTTATCCGCTCTTTCTCCGAGAACAAAGGACAGCGCGTCTACTATTATCGATTTTCCCGCGCCAGTTTCGCCGCTTAACACGCACAAGCCGTTTTCAAACTCTATATTCTGCGAAGATATCAGAGCAATGTTTTTTATAAAAAGATTTCTTAACATTTCAACCCAAAATAGCTTCAAGTTTAGCCGCTTTCTGAGTGTTCCCGCGCCCGCGTCGGTCATACCTACCATAAGAATGGTGTCGTATCCCGAAACGCAGCCAATCATTTCCGGATACTTGAATTGCTCGATAACCATACCTACATTGGTGGAACAGCCCGACAGAGTTTTGACTATCACCAGATTTCTCGCGGTGGTAAAGGACACGACCGCCTCTCTGAAAAGAGTTATCAGCTTGCTTGAAATTATGTAATCCACCGATTTGACGGTCACATATCTCGAAACGCCTTGGTCGGACGTAGCTTTAATCAGACCCAGCTCCTTTATATCGCGGCTTATTGTCGCCTGCGTGACGTTGAATCCGCATTTGGACAGCTCGCTGACCAGCTCGTCCTGCGTTTCGATTTCTTTTGAGCTGATAATTTCCAGAATTTTAGATTGACGCTTGCTGCGCGACATATTTTAATCCTCCTTGAAGGTTTTTCCCCAGCTGTTAAGTTTGCAGAACAGCTTCGAGAAAAACGAAGTATCGTAAAATTGAATGAATTGAGAGACCTTCGGCGATTTCGTGACGGTTATTTCATCCATATCCGTTATGTCCCAGTAGGTGGAAACTCCGTCTATGACGCATTCGAGGTTGTCCACACAACAGATTTTGATTATACTGTCTCCGTTTACCACTATCGGTCTGTTTCGCAGCGAATGCGGACACAGCGGCGTTATCAGAGTGATGTTCAGATTGGGATGTATTATCGGACCGCCCGCCGCGAGAGAATAAGCCGTGGAGCCTGTCGGAGTCGAAACAATAACACCGTCGCCCTTTAAGGTATCCACAAACTCGTCGTCTATGTAAAGGTCGAGAGCCACAACCTTGTTGCGGAATTTGTTGCAGATGACTATATCGTTCAAGGCGCTGATTGTTTTGTCCTTGAATTGGATTTTAATCATTTCGCGGGAATCCAGCTTATATTGCTTTTTCGCAATCAGCCTGAGTCCGTTTTCTATATCCTTGACTTCAAGCTGCGACATGAATCCGAGCTTTCCGAGATTTACCGTCAAAATGGGGATGCCGTAGGTCGCCGCTATTTCAGCCGTCATAAGAGTTGTTCCGTCCCCGCCGAACACGGTAATCAGGTCAACCCTGCTTACGATTTCCAACAGCTCTTTGGTATTTTCCAACAAAACGCAGTCCAAACCGCATTTTTCCGCCGCCTTGATAAAGGTGTCGTAAATGGTATTGTCGAATATTTTAACTATATTTTTTATAGCCGCAATCAACATTTTTACCTCGCCTGAATTATTATACAACACGTTTCAATAATATGCAATAGTTGAACAAAAAAATAAAGCCATAAATTTTTACGGCTTTATCCGAGTGACTTGAATAATATTATGCGATTGTATATAACGCTGTGTTTTGTCCGCAAGTCAAAACAAATTGCTTTTTACAATTCCCGCTATATTGCCCGCAGTCAGTCCGTTTTCCTCGAGCTGCTGTTCGACGGTGGCGTGTCTTACAAATTTGTCGTCCACGCCCAGCCCGATGCAGACAGGTTTTCTGAGCCGCGCCGCAACTGCTTCGCCAAAGCCGCCTTTTTTTACGCCCTCTTCAAGCGTAATTACCAAGCGCTTGCTATCGAGAGCTTTTAGGCAATCCTCGTCAAAGGGCTTCAACGTGGAACAATTGTATACCTCCGTCGCAATACTCTGCGACGCAAGTATTTCCGCAGCGTCCAACGCCGCGTCAAGGCATCTTCCGCCGACGGCAAGCAGGGCTATATCCGAACTGATTTCGTTCATGCGGCGCCAGACTCCGAATCTGAATTCCGCGCCGAAGCTTCTGCAAATTTTTGCAGGGTACCTGATTGCCAACGGCTCGCCGTACAGATAAGCAAAAGCAAGCATCTGCTTCAATTCAACGTCGTCGGCGGGAGCAAGCAAAGTCATACCGGGCACGGGCAAAAGCGCGGCGATGTCGAACAAACCCTGATGCGTCTGCCCGTCCTCTCCTACAAAGCCTGCGTGGTCGATGAGCATTGTCACATTGAGCTTCTGCACTGCCACGTCATGCATTATTTGGTCGTAGGCTCTCTGCAAAAATGTTGAATATACCGCAAAAAAAGGTTTGAAACCTCCCGCGGCAAGTCCGGCGCAGAAGGTCACCGCATGGCTTTCCGCTATGCCTACGTCAAAAAATCTTTCGGGATATTTTTCGGCAAAGCCTTTAAGTCCTACGCCTTGCGTCATAGCTGCGGAGACAGCAACCACTCTTTCGTCTTCGCCGAGATTGAGCAATTCCCGACCTACTATTTCTGACATATTAATTTGCGAATTGTCGGTTTTGCAGGCGAGCGAGTGATAAAGCGCGGGATTTTCTTCCGCCTCGGGCAGTCCGAAGCCCTTTTTTGTAATTACGTGCAGGACGGTAGGCTTTTTGACGTTTTCCTTGATGGATTTTAAATACGACACCAATTCCTTTACGTCGTGTCCCTTGACGGGTCCCACATATTTTATGTCGAAGTTTTCAAAATATATATTCCGCAAGCAGGAAAGCTTGACTGCGCGTTTAATGCTTTTTAAAAATTTTACTATTGGTTTTCCTATGAGCGGAATTTTTCCAACTGTTTTTTCAAGACCGCTTTTGAATTTGAGATAGCCCTTTCTGACTCTTACTCGGGAAAGATTTTTCGTAGCGCTGCCGACATTTTTGCCTATCGACATATCGTTGTCGTTAAACACGATAAGCATATTTGTGCCGTCTATGCTGTTAAGCCCCTCGTACGACAGCCCGCCCGTCAGCGCGCCGTCTCCTACCACGCATACGACGGAAAAATCGTCGTGCTTTATGTCGCGCGCTTTTGCAAGCCCGAGTCCCGCAGAAATCGCCGTGCTTGCGTGACCGGTGCCGAAGGCGTCGTATTGGCTTTCGGTTATATCGGGAAAACCGCTAAGTCCGTCTTTTTTTCTCAGTGTGGAAAAATCTTTGAAGCGTCCCGTCAAAAGCTTGTGAACATAGCTTTGATGTCCGACGTCCCAGATAATTTTGTCCCGAATATCAAAAACGTAGTGAAGCGCCACAGTAAGCTCCACTACCCCCAGATTGCTTGCCAAATGCCCGCCGTTTTGTTCAACGGTTTGTATAAGCTCCTTCCGCAGCTCGTCGCACAGGGCGGGCAATTGCTTTATATCAAGTTTTTTGAGATCAGACGGATCTCCTATACTTTCCAGAAACATCAATTTTTGCTGAACACCGATAAAACCTTTGCCACGCCCAAAACAATCTGACTTGCTTTGTTCAACCCTAATTTTTTGCCCATAGCTTTGCCTGTTATCATAAGCGCCGCTATAACGGTGCTGCACACAACGCTTGCAATAAGGTTGATTTTGCTGTCGGAAATCGCCATTACGGTAATAATTGCCGCGCCGCACGCGCCGCTGATTATGCCGCATATATCGCCGATTATGTCAGAGCAGACAGAGTTGACCACGTCCCTGTTTTTGGCGATTCTTACCGCCATTTTCGCGCCCTTTACCTTTCGGGCTGCCATAGCAAGAAAGGGCTGAATGTCGCAGGATGTTGCGGCAACGCCTATAATATCGGCAATAATACTGATAAGTACGATTACCAATATAAGAATATATGCTATGAATATCGTTTTGAGTGTCAGATTGGCAACGACCAATTCGGACAAAATGTTGAATCCGGATGACAGAATCAACGTAATTATCAACGATTTGACGGGCCACGGCACTTTTTTGCCCTTTTTCTTTTTGGGCTTTTCGGATTTTGCTTTTTCCTTGCTTTTTTCGGCGGTTTCGCTCGGAAGCGCGTCGTCGGACGCGTTTTTGCTTTCCGTTTCCGATAAAGGAGGTTCGTCCGCCTGATTGTCTTTGACTTTTTTTAAATTATCTTTTTTAGTTTCCATTTTTATTATTAAAAAATTCTAAGCCTTTCGGTTTAGAATAACGTCTCACGATATAAGAATTGGTGGTAATAGCTCAGATAAACCTTACGGCATAGGTTCAGTAGGGTTTCCCTGTCGCGTACTCTTCGTCGCCGAAAAAGCAGTTTCCTTTTAAACACGGCAGCGCGTCGTCTCCGAACACGCAACTGAATCGCCACTAAGTCCGTACTATAATCCCTGAGCTACCGAAAACAGTCTAGAAGTTTTCCTTAACAGACACCGATGCGTTTAGCTTCTTTTGCAAAGTCAATTTCATAAAGCAATCTCCGCCCTCAGTCGGCCAACGTCGGACTTCGTGTTCTTTAATCCCGAAACTTCACTCAAAGCAGGCTACTCTGTACACAGCTTTTTGTCACCGCATAGCAGGTTTAATCTCTACGAGTAAACCGGCTTAAAAGAAGGTCTACCCTATAGAGTCTCCCCGAACAATGGGATAGGTCGTATGCCGTTACGACTTACCCAAAGCTCTTAACTCCCAGCACAAGCCCCCGTTTGGGCAACGGAAGCAAGCACAAGAAACTTCATCGATGTGCCCTTTGGCGATATTTTATCCCCGCCCTCAACGCAACGACGCCTGACTAGAATACTGCACCACCAATAGATTATATCACTGTTATTATATTAGCATATTTGCGCCAAAAATGCAACATTTTTATTGTCTGTCAAGATTCTTTTTGACTAAATCAACAAAATAGCCCGACTTGTCTTTAAACAGACTCATACTTTCTTCCGCTTTCAGCGAATATTCCCGCAACAGAGCTTTCGCTCTCTCGCCGTAAACGGAAACAAAAGTAAGCTTATCCGGCTCCGTCCCTTCGTCCAGCAAATCGTCCTTTATCTGAAAGGCAAAGCCGAACGCCTTGGCAAAATCGCCGAGCGCGCGCGTCTGAGAGTCGTCCGCTCCGCAATAGTCCGCCGCCGACAGCATTGCGGCTTCAAACAGTCTGACTGTTTTCCGTTCCGTCAAAAACAGCAACGTGCTTTCGTCGTTTTGCTTTTTCTCGTCTATGTCGCAGGACTGACCTCCTATCATACCGTTAAAACCCGTACGGGAAAACAGTCTGCCCATGGCTTTGAAATATTTTTCTCCGCAAAGTCCGCCGCAAAGCACTTCTGCGGCAAGATTGAGCAGCCCGTCGCCTGCAAGCACGGCAGTCCCCTCGCCGAAAACCTTGTGGCAGCTCGGCTTGCCCCTTCTGAAATCGTCGTCGTCCATACACGGCAAATCATCGTGAATCAAGGAATAATTGTGTATAAGCTCAACAGCGCAGGCTATCCTTTCCACGTTTTCGTCATAGACGTCGAACAGCGCGGCGGTTTTGAAAACAAGATTGGGGCGTATTCTCTTGCCTGCGTTTCTCAACGTATAGAGCGCTGCCTCCAACGCTCTGCTGTTTTCCGTATGGGATAAAAATTTCTCAAAAAACTCCATTTAATCCTCGCCGAAAATGTCGTCCAAAGCAGCCAATCGGCTTTTAAGCACGCTGACCTTGCCTTTGCATTCGCCGAGCGCTTTGGCGCACTGTTCCAGAATTTCAACGCCGGACTCAAAAAGCTTTATTCCTTCCTCAAGAGAAGTGTTTTCGTCTTCAAGCTTATCCGATATGTCTTTTAGCTTGTTCAAAGAATTTTCCAACATATTTTTACTCTGTTTCGACGGAGGCTTTTATTTTTCCGTCACGTAGTATTATTTCTAAATCGTCGCCTTTTTTTACCTGACAAGGAGAAAATAATTTTTCTCCGTCTTTTCTTACAACGGCGTATCCTCTTTCAAGAATGCCCAACGGTGAAGCCAGCTTCAAATTGCGCGAAAGCGTCGTAAAAGCAGACTCTGCGGCAAGCTCCTTTTTTTCCGTTCCGCCCAGCAATCTCAAACCGACATTGCAATAAAAATTTTTAAGCTTCAATTCTTTTGCCGAAAGTCCGACAATCAGTCTCCCCGCCGTCTCGCGAGAAAAAAGAAACACGCCCGACAGCTTGTTTGTCACGGCGGCGCCCATTTTGCGCGACAACTCAAAAAGCGCAAGCTTAACGTTGTCGGCAGTCACCATTTCTGCCGCTACGGAAGGAGTAGACGCGCGTATATCCGCGGCGAAGTCGCACAGCGTAAAATCCGTCTCGTGTCCTACTGCGGAAATTACGGGAACGGAGCAGCGCGCCACGGCGCGCACCACCTGTTCGCTGTTGAAAGGATTAAGCTCCTCGAAGGAGCCTCCGCCTCTCGCAACAATAACCGCGTCAACGTCCGAAGCGGAGAAATAATCCAACCCGGCGCATAAATCCTCTACCGCGTCGTTTCCCTGAACTCGGGCGGGGAAAAAGACAAGCTCGATATAATCGCACCGTCTTTGAGCCACTTTCTTTATGTCCTCTATTACCGCCCCGAAAACCGAAGTGACAACTCCCACCTTAAAGCAGAATCGAGGCAGGCTCTTTTTGTTCTCGGGCAAAAACAATCCTTCGGCGCGCAGTTTTTCTTTCAGTTGCAAAAAGCTTTCAAAAAGCTTGCCCTGCCTGTCCTCCGTCCTGATTTCAGAAACGGTAAAGGAAAATCTTCCGCTTTTCAGATAATTCGGACGTCCCCTGACAATTGCGGAAACGCCGTCTCTCAAATCTTCTTTAAGAGACGAGGCATAAGCAAAGCAATCGACAAGACAATTTTCGTCTTTTAAGGAAAAATATACCGAAGCCCCCGAGTATCTGCAATTGCATATTTCTCCGCGAACCTGCAAATCGTTGAGAACAGGCTCGCTTTCAAGCATTGCTTTAACGAAATTGTTGAATTGGGTTACGCTTATTATCATTCGGTTTTATGCTGCCTGTCGTAAGCCGCAAGCAGATTTTTTATAAGCATGGTCACGGTCATGGGACCGCAGCCGCCGGGCACGGGAGAGATAGCTCCGGCAACCTTTTCGACTGCCTGAAAATCCACGTCGCCGCACAGTTTTCCGTCAACGAAATTTGTACCTATGTCAAGCACAACCGCTCCGTCGGGCACCATGTCGGCAGTCACAAGCCCCGCTCTGCCCGTACAGGATATGATTATATCCGATTTGAGGCACTCCTCTTTTAAGCTTCTCGTTTTGCTGTGGCAAACGGTAACAGTGGCGTTTTCGTTCAAAAGCATAAGCGCAAGCGGTTTGCCCACCACGCTGCTTCTTCCAAGCACACAGACGTTTTTCCCGCTCAGCGAAATGCCGTAGCCCTTCAACAGCTCTATGGCTCCCGACGGCGTGCAGGGGCAAAATCCCTCGGTATTGTTGTAAAGACTGACGATATTTCCGTCGCCCTGACAATCGAGGTCCTTGTCCGGCGACAAAAGATTGACGACGCGCTGCTTGTCGATATGTTTAGGCAGCGGCATCTGAATCAGAACGCCGTTTACGGATGCGTCGTCGTTGAGTTCGGAAATTGTCTTTTCCAATGCTTCCTGCGTTACGTCATAATCAAGCTGTATGATTTTTACGTTTATTCCTATCGAAACGCATTTCTTTTCGTTTGCCTTTACGTATTGAAGACTCGACGGGTCTCCGCCGGCAATAACCATTGCAAGACAAATGGAATCATTCCTGTTTATTTCTTCGATACGAGCCTTGTATTCGCCCATAAGGCGCTGCGACAACGCTTTTCCGTCCAAAATCTTAGCCATAAATCAATTCTCTCCTTGTTTCTTTTTTCAATCCTTTGCGTATGCTCCGAGCACACCGTTCACAAAATTGGCGGAAAACTCCGTGGAAAACTTTTTGGCAAGCTCCACCGCCTCGTTGATGACTACGCTTTTGGGCGTATCGAGATTGTCCAGCTCGAAAATAGCCATCATAAGCACCGCCTTGTCCACCTTGAAAACACGGTCTATTTTAAAGCCCTTTGAAAGCTCTCCCACCCTGTTTTCCAAGTCGGAATACTCTCCTACGACTCCCTTGTACAGCTTTTTGATAAAATCCAAATCCTCGTCCGTCAAATTGTTTTTATCAAACTGTTCAAGCTCCATTTCATTGAAAGCTTTCGTAAACATATACTCAAACACAAGACTGAAAGCAACTTCTCTGGCGTATTTCCTCATAAAAATCTCCCAAATTCAAATACCCCCTTTGCAGAGGGTATGTTTTTCAGCCGGCAAGTTCAACGTCTACAATATGGACGTTTATATCCTTCACCTTAAATTCCGTAGTGTTGAAGGCGTTTTTTATAGATTCCTGAATTTTGCAGGCGACGTCCGTCACGTTGACGTTGTATCTGACCTTTACGTACACGTCGACGTAAATGAAATCGCCCGATGCGTCGATGCTTATCATACGCTTGACACGAGCCGCTTCCTTTTTGGCGTCGCTCAAACGATTGTTGACCACTCCTTCAATCCCGTCCATAGCGCACAGCACGATATTAGGCAGAATATCGCTGCTGTAAGCGGTCTTTCCTTTTGCGTTTATGCGCTTGATAACCTTCATGCTTGTACCCCACAGTTAATATAGTGTAGCACAAAACGGAAAAAATTACAATAAATTAAGCGCAAATTTTTATATAGGCAGTATTCTTATGTAATCGGCTTCGTATCCCGTTTCCGTAGCTACGGTTTTGTAAATGACGGCGGTGTTTTCTCTCGTCAGTCCGTCGGCGGCTACTATTACGTTGACGCTGTTGGAGGAAGTGCCCACGCTCACAACCACGTCTTCAAAGCCCTTGGCTTTAAGCAGCGCCTCAATATTGCTTTCGTGTTCGCTGCGATCGGCTAACTCCTCAATTTT
>OGQR01002624.1_pt1 | contig 10546 bp, 9 predicted proteins | sample 1553271 | NCBI WGS metagenome assembly OGQR01 (sample SAMEA2579970, study PRJEB22360) | human gut metagenome | biome: human gut; feature: human-associated habitat; material: faeces | place: Denmark | collected 2008/2010 | reverse complement strand
CTATCCCTATGCATTATGGAACTTTTGATCTGTCGGATGAGCCTCTGCACGATCCTCCTAAAGTGTTTGCGGCAGAAGCAAAGAAAAGAAAGATCCCGGTAGAAATACCTTATTTGGGAGAAATAGTAAAACTAAGCAAGAAGAAGTAATTATAAATGTATAAAGAGATGAAGAAATTAGAAGTAAAAGACTTAAAAGACAACTTTTTCGAAGCTATCGGAAAAGAATGGATGCTGATTACAGCCGGAACAAAGGAGAAGTTCAACACTATGACAGCAAGTTGGGGTGGCATCGGCTGGTTGTGGAATAAACCGGTTGCTTTCGTTTTTATCCGTCCCGAACGGTATACATACGAGTTTGTAGAGAAGAACGATTACCTGACACTTTCTTTCTTAGGAGAAGAAAATAAGAAAATTCACGCTGTTTGTGGCTCCAAGTCGGGACGTAATATAGATAAAGTAAAAGAAGAATTAAAAGATAAATATGAGGAGATTATCGCCAGCCCGCACATCGATCCGCTTTTCGTTCTGATACTGGTAGGTTTTGCCAATGCCTCTTTCTGCCGCCTGTTCGGGGGAGATATTACTTCGATGGGGATTGTCTTTTCTGCGACTATCACCGGTTTTTTCCTGAAACAACAGATGCAGATACGGAAATTCAATCATTACATAATCTTCGTGGTATCGGCCTTTATTGCATCGCTTTGTGCCTCTACAGCGTTGATATTCGACACGACCTCGGACATTGCACTGGCAACGAGCGTCCTGTTCCTGATACCGGGCGTACCGCTGATCAATGGGGTCATCGATATTGTCGAAGGGTATATACTGACCGGTATTCAAGGAATATGCGCTCACGCTGTGCCGCAAGCTTGCCGAACGCTACGGCACCAACCCCTATGTCACCGCATGGCATATGGGCAACGAATACGGCTGGAACAACCGCTACGATTACTGCGACAACGCGCTCCACGCCTTCCGCGCCTGGTGCGAGCGCAAATACGGCACCATCGAAGCGCTCAACGCCGCCTGGGGCACCACGTTCTGGGGGCAGGAGATGAACGGCTTCGACGAGGTGCTCATCCCGCGTTTCATGGGTGCCGACTCCATGGTGAACCCTGGTCAGAAACTGGATTTCGAACGGTTCGGCAACGATATGCTGCTCGACTTCTACCGGGCCGAACGCGACGCCATCGCCGAGATCTGCCCCGATAAGCCGTTCACCACCAATTTCATGGTCTCCACCGACCAGTGCTGCATGGACTATGCCGATTGGGCGAACGAGGTCGATTTCGTGTCCAACGACCACTACTTCCATGAAGGCGAATCGCATATCGACGAGCTGTTCTGCTCTGACGCGCTGATGGACTCCCTGGCGTTGGGCAGGCCATGGTATGTGATGGAGCATTCCACGTCGGCAGTGCAGTGGAAGGACCTCAACATCCGCAAGCGTAAAGGCGAGACCGTACGCGATTCCGTGGCCCATGTGGCCATGGGCGCCGACGCCATCAACTTCTTCCAGTGGCGGGCCTCCGCGTTCGGCGCCGAATCCTTCCACTCCGCAATGGTGCCGCACGCCGGCGAGCATACGAAACTGTACCGCAGCGTATGCGAGCTGGGCGCCGCGCTTAAAACGCTGGGCGATGCGGGCGTGCAGGGCAGCGAACTGGTGCGTTCCGATACGGCGATTCTGTTCAGCGCCGAATCCGAATGGGCTACGCGCAGCGAAACACTGCCGAGCAAGAAGCTCAACCATTGGCATGATGTGCGCGACTGGTATCGTGCCTATCTCGACGCCGGGACGCGCGCCGATATCGTCCCGCTGAAATACGACTGGAGCGGCTATGCGACGGTGGTATTGCCGACGGTGCTGATGCTCAGCGCCGCTGATACCGCGCGCCTGGAACGTTTCGTCCGTGACGGCGGCACGGTGGTGGTCGGCTATGCAAGCGGCCTGATCGATGAGAACTTCCATACGTGGCTCGGCGGATACCCGGGTGCCGGCGACGGCATGCTGCGTACCATGCTGGGTATTCGCGGCGAGGAATTCAACATTCTGGGCGCACAGGCCGAGGGGGAGCCTAGCGAGATCCGCCTATCCAATGGCATGGTCACCCGCCTGTGGCAGAACGATATCGCTGTGGATGGCGCCGATACGGAAGTGCTGGCAAGCTACGCCGGCACACAGGCCGACGAGTGGGACTTGGACGGTACCGCGGCGATTACGCGCAACCCCTATGGCAAGGGCATGGCCTATTTCGTCGGGTGCGACTTGAACGTGGCCGATCTCGCCGTCTTCGTCGGCGACCATCTGACTGCCGGCCATGCCTGCGAGGCAGGCGATGGCGCCGACTACGACCCGACTATTACCCTGCATACCGAGCGTGCGAGCGCCGAAGCGATCTTCGACTTCTACCTGCCGCGCGGCAAGAACGAGACGGTGGTCAGCGGCATTTCCGGCGAACCCGTGTATCGCTTCCAGTGCGATGAAGGCGAGGCCCCGGGCGTCTACACCATTCGACGCAACGGCGTACTCGTCGTGAAACGATACAATCGGCAGTAGCGGTATGTAGCCGTTCGGCGTTGTAGACACAAGCCCGCGGCAGTCAACGAACCCTATGATCGGAGGCGGTGTTGAACGAGATCGAACCCGGCAGGAAACGCGTCACCTTGCGTGATGTGGCGCAGGAAGCCGGCGTTTCGCTGAAAACCGCCTCCAATGTCATCAACAATGCCGGCCGCATGTCCGATGAGACCAGGGCGCGCGTGCAGGAGGTCATCGGCAGGCTCGGATACCGGGTCAACGTGTCGGCGCGCAATCTGAACCGCAACAGCACCGGCGTCATCACGCTTGCCGTGCCGATGCTGACGCCGCCGTACCTGGCGGAACTCGCCAATCGCGTTATCGAACAGGCGAGGTCGGACGACTACCTGGTGTACGTCGTCACCTATGGTGGGCAAAACGCGCAAGGGGCGCGAGAACTGCTTCGCAATTTCAACACCACCGTGTCCGACGGACTGATCCTGTCCATGTCGGAGGATGAGAGCCTGACCGCGCAGGATCTGGACGTGGACTATCCGATGGTCGCGGTCGGTGCACGTGACGTGTGGGGCGTATGCGACCATGTGACCTGCGATGACGTGCAGGCTTCGCGTATGGCCACCTCCTACCTGTTCGAGCGTGGAGCGCGGCATCTGGCCGTGATCGGCAGTCGTGGAATCTACGATGAGCAGGCCGCATTGCATGCCACCGACGGCAATGCCGGGCTCCGTTTGCGTGGAGTGATCGAAGCATGCCGTGAACGGGGAACAAGCCTCGACCCCGAACTGGTGGTCAGCGGCGGCGACTGGGCCATCGGCTGCGGCTATAAGGCCATCCAGCGGCTTATCGACGCCGGCAAGGAGTTCGACGGCGTGGTGGCGTTCAACGACCAGCTGGCCATCGGCGTGCTGTCGGCGCTTGCGGCGAATGGCATCAGCGTGCCGGGCCAGGTGCAGGTGATCGGATTCGACAACATCGAGGAGGCGGCCTATCTGCAGCCGCCATTGACCACCATGGATTCACGGTTCGATGCCATCGTGCCCGCGGTAAGCGCTCGCATGCTGATGCGCATCGCCGGGCGGAACGTCGAGCCTGAGCTTATGCGCATCCCCTCACGGGTGATCGCCAGATCCACCACGCGGTAGCAGGCCCCGCCCGCGCATCCTCCCGGCTGTGGCATAGACTGCACATCAGTACCAGACAGCATGCAGTGCCAACATAACCGTCGATCCCGTACCGAAACGAAGGAGCAAAAATATGACAAATCGTCATCCCAATCCCAACGAAGTTCCCGATATTACACTCAGCGACGGCAACGCCATTCCGCAGATCGGCCTGGGCGTACTGCGTATCGACGATGAAGGCGTGACGCCAGTTGTCGAAAGCGCCCTGGCGGCAGGCTACCGACACATCGACGGTGCTGCCGGATACAACAACGAGGCCGGCGTAGGCCGTGCGCTCGCCGCTGCCGGCTATACCACCGGCGAGCAGCGCCAGAGCCTGTGGGTCACCACCAAGTTGCGTGATTCCGAGCAAGGCTATGATTCCGCGCGCAAGGCGTTCGACCGCCAGCTTGGACTCCTGCAGCTGGAATACGTCGATATGTACATGCTGCATTGGCCGACCCCGTTCGACTGGCGTAGCGGCGAGACCTGGAAGGCGTTCGACGAGTTCCGCGCCGAAGGCCGTGTGAAAACGCTTGGCGTATGCAACTTCCTGCCCGAGCACTTGGAACGCCTGCACCGGGAGACCGGCGAATACCCGGCCGTGAACCAGATCGAGCTGCACCCCACCTGGCAGCAGCGCGAAGTGGTCGCCTACTGCAAGGAACACGGCATCGCCATCGAAGCGTATTCCCCCATGGCGCGCGGCGCCGACCTCAACGCTGGCAATGGTGCCATCGAACGCATCGCCGCCGCGCACGGCGTCTCCCCGGCCCAGGTGATTCTGCGCTGGCACATCGAGAACGGCACCATCATCATCCCGAAGTCCGTGCACGCCGAGCGTCAGCAGGAAAACCTCGATCTGTTCGGATTCGAGCTCACCGCCGACGAACATGCCGCCATCGACGCATTGGACGGCCCGACCCGCGCCGGTCATGATCCGATGACCTTCACCTACGCCTGATCGCCAGTCCGATCCCACCCCAGATCCGCAGCCAAGCCAGCAAGGATGCCATGAGCCGACGTTCACGTTTCCCACGCCGCATAGTCAACACCTCCGCCAGTTGGTTCCGGACGCTGACGATGCTGCTCGCAGCCGTCATCCTCGGAACATGCATTGCGCTGCTGCTGACCAAGCTCAGTCCGCAGGTGGCCGAGCTCACCGGCGAGCATACGGCCACCGGGCAGGCTGCGGATGTGCTGGGTACGTTGAACGTCGACGATTCCGCCAATCCGGGAGGTTACGACCGCGATCTGTTCGGATTCCGTAAAACCGATGCCAACAACGACGGCTGCGATGTACGCGAAGACATCCTCGCCCGCGATCTGACCGACGTGCGCTACAAATACCGGGGGTCATGCACGGTGGCCAGCGGCATACTGCACGATCCCTACACCGGAGCGACCATTCATTTCACCCGCGGCGTGAAAACCAGTTCGGCCGTGCAGATCGACCACGTGGTGGCATTGGAGAACGCTTGGCGTTCCGGAGCCAACACATGGGATACGAGCAAGCGATACGCGTTCGCAAACGATCCGTACAATCTGCTCGCCGTGGACGGTCCGGCCAACCAGTCGAAAGGATCCGCCTCGGCCGCCTACTGGCTGCCCACCAACAGCGCCTACCGCTGCGAATACGTGGCGCGGCAGATCGGCGTGAAAGCCAAATATTCGCTCAGCGTCACCTCCAACGAGAAAACGGCCATGCTTGCCGTACTGCACGCATGCCCCGCACAGGAGATACCGCAGTAGGCAGCATGGCCTTGACGAAAGATTCGCCGCAAAGCCGATGCGTTTTATACGGCCGTTCATTTTCAAAGGCCATGTCTGTAACATACCCGCGTTATACCGTAAGCGGTTTGGAGACGAGGCGGTATGGAATACAGGCAGGTTGCTGACGGACTCACTGATTCGGACGATATGGTAGACGGCGTGAACGGCAAGGATTCCGCAACAAGCGCGGAGTCTGACAGGCAGCGGCATGGGCATGCGCTCGCCGGCATTCTCGGCCCGGCGTTCGTGGCCGCGGTCGCCTATGTGGACCCGGGCAATGTGGCGGCGAACATCACATCCGGCGCGCGATACGGCTACCTGCTGGTGTGGGTGCTGGTGCTGGCGAACATCATGAGCGTGTTCATCCAATACCAGTCCGCCAAGCTGGGCGTGGTCACCGGCAAATCCCTGCCCGAGCTGTTGGGCGAACGCATGAGCGACGCCGGACGGTTCATGTTCTTCATGCAGGCGGAAGTGATCGCCATCGCCACCGATCTGGCGGAGCTCATCGGCGGCGCCATAGCGTTGGATCTGCTGTTCGACCTGCCGCTGTTCGTCGGAGGGCTCATCATCGGCGCGGTGTCGACGGTGCTGCTGATGTTCGAAGGCGGCAGCACGCAGCGCATATTCGAGAAGATCGTCATCGCCCTGCTGTTGGTGATCACGTTCGGGTTCATCGCCGGCCTGTTCATCGCCCCGCCAAATCCGAAAGAAGTCGTCGCCGGCTTGATTCCACGCTTCAAAGGCACTGATACCGTGCTCATGGCCACGTCCATGCTGGGCGCCACGGTCATGCCGCACGCCATCTACCTGCATTCCACGCTCGTCAACGACCATTACGCCCCCGGCGAAGCGAAGCCGAGCATCAAAAAGCTACTTCACGGCAGCAAAATCGACGTTGCCTGGGCGCTGATACTGGCCGGTTCGGTCAACCTCGCGCTGCTCATCCTCGCCGCGAACTCGCTGTACGGCATGACCGGCACCGACACCATCGAAGGCGCGCAACGGGCCATCCAGCATGTGCTCGGGCCGGTGATCGGCACGATTTTCTCGATTGGTCTGCTTGCGTCGAGCCTGAGCTCCACGTCGGTCGGCACTTACGCCGGCAGCGAAATCATGCACGGCCTGCTACGCATCAAAGCGCCGATGTGGGCGTGCCGAGTGGTGACGCTGGTACCCGCGCTGGTGGTGCTATGGTTCGCCAACAATCCGACGGAAGCGTTGATCGTCGGCCAGGTCGTGCTGTCGGTCGGCATTCCATTTGCGATTATTCCGCTGATGCGCTACACGCACGACCGCACGCTGATGGGGGAGTATGTGGACGGTCCGGTCAAGCACATCGTCAATATCGCGGTCGCCGCGCTGATCGTCGCTCTGAACGTGGTGCTGATTGTGCTGACAATGCTCGGCAAAGCCTGATTTTCCGTGATTTTTACGTCGATCTCCGGCGGATTTGCGGTGCTTTTTTCGTAGTTTCTCAGCTGATTTTCTAGGGTTTTTCCCGCAGATTTCCTGCGGATTTTTCCACGAAACCTACGCTGCCTGCACTTTCCCGCTGTCATAATCGACCACGGTGTACATGCCCTTCCCCTCACGCTTGGACTGGTACAACGCATGGTCGGCGAATCCCAAGCAGAGGCTCAGATCGACGTTCTTGCCGGACAGCACGCGGCATGCGCCGATACTGCAATGCACGTCCTGCCCGTATTGCGCGGACGCCTGCGCCAACTGGCGGCGGAACAGGTCCAGCGTGCTTTCGATCACGCGCTCGTTCGCGGTGTTCTTTATCAGCGCCACATACTCATCGCCACCGAAACGGACGATGATGTCATCATGCCGGTACAGCCGCTTCAACGTCTGCGCCACTTCACGAATCCAGAAATCGCCCACTTTATGGCCGTACGTATCGTTGATCTGCTTGAAATCGTCGATGTCAACGAAAATCAGAACAGCCTGGTCGTCTTCCTGCATGTGCGCGAAATAATTCTCAATCTGTTCGCGGCCGGCGCTTTTGCTCCACAAATCGGTCAGACCGTCATGCTGCGCTTCGTAGCTGACCTTCTGATAAGCATCGTCCTGCGAGCGGATCTTCTTGTTCATTTCGATGGTGTCGACCACGAACGTGAACTGGATTGAAATCGTGATCGCGATGGCCTGCAACGCCAGTCCGTAATGGAGAATCTGAACGATGGTTGTCACAATCGGCAGCACGAAGAACGACAGCGACGTGACGAACAGCGGTCGGCTGAGGTTTTTGCGGTTTTCGATGATCAGCATCACAATCAGCGCGAGCTCTACCAGACCCAGTATCTGCGGGATAGCGAACAGTGGTCCGCGGCGGTAGTAGTTCTGGCTGTCGATGTAGTAGACCATATGGTTGAACTGCGTGGCAATCGTCAGTACGATGCCGAGCGCGGACGCTGCGTAGATGACGTCAAGCTTCTTCGAACGCGGCTTTTTCGGCTTGGATTGGGCGTTGGCCGAACGTTGGTTCTTACGATTACGCTTGGCTCCGCCGCTCGTTCTGGCCCTCCACTCGTGCGGGCTGACGTTTTCAAGCATGTCGTCGCCGCTGACGGTTTGCCAGATATAGTTGGCGAACAGTGCGATGAAGATGAAATTGATCAGGTATTCACCAAGATTGCCGATGCGCGTCATGTAGAAGTCAAGCTTGTCGCAGCCGCCGTTGTGATACCAGGCGGACACGTCGGCCAGCAGCATCAGCGCACATAGAAGCTGCATGGAAACTTTCGTATAGGTACGCCGCGTCCTACGTATCGCGCCCACGTAGACGCCACCTGCGCAAACGATGCAGATGAGAACGCCCCATAGCTCCATCGCTATGTTGAATAACGTGACTACGGTCATACTTCCTAACCCCCTGCGCGGCGTATTCCTTTCCTGTATCGTGCCGTTACTGCCAACGCATATGTATACCACCCCATGATGAACAAATACGAAGTTTTGCCAATTTTTCTCGGTTGAATTGGAATTGAACGTGTTCGAATAGTTTCATCTCGCGTTCGACCACCCGCAGTACTAGACTTTTTGAGTCTGTTTTTGCAGGAGTTGCGCAATACGCTGCGAGTATGCGCGGATGAGTGATGGAGGGCGGTCGGTTGCCGTCGAAACCGGAGAAGAGGTCGGAAGTGAAGCCGGAAAAGAAAATAAACGCGAAACAGGGCCGCACCCACGGCCTGTCCCAGCCGCTTACCGGCGAGGAATCGTACCAAAACGACCATCTGACGCATGCCGCGTTCGTATCGATCGCCATTCTCACCTTTATCACGTTCGTCGGCAACTTCACTCAGCTGCAGTTGAGCGCCGCACTGCCCACCATCGTGTCCGATTTCGGCATTTCCGTGACGACCGGCCAATGGCTGACGTCGATTTTTCAGCTCGTCACGGGCGTTATGGTGCCGCTCACCGCCTACCTGACCCGCCGATTCTCCACCCGCCAGATCGTGATCGCGTCGATGGCGGTGTTCACGCTCGGCTCGGTGTTCGCCTGGCTCGGCTCATCGTTCGTACTGGTTTTGATCGGCCGTCTGCTGGAAGCCGTCGGCACCGGCGTGATGTGGCCGGTCCTGCAAATCACGGTATTCTCCATTTATCCTCTGTCCCGCCGCGGTATGGCGATGGGCACCGTCGGCATGGCCATGAGCGTCGCGCCCGCGATTGGCCCCACCTTGGGTGGTGTGCAAACCGATTTGAACGGCTGGCGATCGATTTTCCTCACGCTGACGGTTATCGGCGTGATTTCACTGTTTTTGGCGATTTTCGGCTTGCGTAATTTCGGCACGCGCGACGCGTCCGCCAAAGCCGACTTCTTCTCCGTCGGCCTGTCGATTTTCGGTTTCGGCGGACTCATGTTCGGCTTCACGAACATCGAATCGTATCCGTTCACGCATCCGATGGTGTGGCTCGCCATGCTTATCGGTGTGGTCGGCATCGTCTGGTTCGTGCTGCGGCAGATCCACGGCGCTCGCCGGCAGTCGGCCGACCCGTCCAAGCAACCTCCGCTGCTCAACCTGAGCGTGCTGAAAAACAAGAGCTTCACCGTCGGCACCGTCACCGCCGCGCTGTCGTTCTTCGCGTTCAGTTCGATCATGGTGATCATGCCGCTCTACATTCAGGATTGCCGAGGCTATTCCGCCACGATCAGCGGCCTGGTGATGCTGCCCGGCGCGTTCGGCCAGTGCATCGCGCAGTTCTTCGGCGGCAAGGCGCTCGACCGTCTCGGCGCGCGTCCGGTGGCGCTGATCGGCTCGATCACCCTGCTGTTCGGCACCATCATGATGAGCCTGATTTCCATGACCTCATGGATTTGGTGGGTGTCGATTTGGCAGTTCGTGCGCCAAATCGGCATGGGATTCGTGCTCATGCCGATTACCACGTGGTCGCTGAACTGCCTGGAGCCCGAGGAGGTGAGCGCCGGCTCGGCCGTCACGAACACGGTCCGTCAGATCGCCGGTGCCATCGGCGCACCCGTGCTGGTGATTCTGATGGAAATGTTCACCGCCCTGCGTTGGGCCGCAATCGGTGGCGCGAAGAGCATGTACGCGGCCGCGAACGTGTTCGGCATCCAGTGGGCGTTGCGCGTGAGCGCCGCCATCTGCTTCATCATGGTGGTCATGGGGTCCTCCTCGCTCGATTCAGATGCTTGCGAGGATCATGGTAGGGAGCAAGAGGACGGGTCGTGTGCGGTGAGTTTACTCTGTTTTGAGAGAGTCAGGTGTTCGTATGGGTGCGGCAACGACGCGTTCTTATGCAGCCCTTGCGCTCGGACAGGCGGGTTTTGCGACGTCGCGGAAAAGCGTGGCGGAAGTGTTGTGAGTTTTGGGTTTCGGCGGGCTCGGCGCGGTTGCTTTTCAGCTTGACCCTGCTGGTGCGGTTGGAGCAAATCCTTGTTGCCCCATTACAGGAAACACATTTTGCTGGGGACTGCGGTCGATCCCCAGGCAGTAAAAAAGCGCGCGAACCCCGAGAAATCCGCGCGCTTTCCAGGGAGGGAGGGTAACGGGGTGCGCTAGTTGGTCACGCCGCAGACGTGTTTGGCGGCTACGCGG
>OGQR01002619.1_pt1 | contig 10558 bp, 7 predicted proteins | sample 1553271 | NCBI WGS metagenome assembly OGQR01 (sample SAMEA2579970, study PRJEB22360) | human gut metagenome | biome: human gut; feature: human-associated habitat; material: faeces | place: Denmark | collected 2008/2010 | reverse complement strand
CCGCCGCGGGACGGGCAGGCGCCGCGGACATAGTCGATCTGGCCGCCGGAGCCGGACATGTGCTTCGTGCCGACCGACTCGGCGCAGACCTGACCGAAGAGGTCAACCTCGACCGCTGCGTTGATAGAGATCATGTTGTCGTTCTGGCAGATGACGTCCGGATCGTTGACGTATTCGACCGGCAGGATCTCGACGGCCGGGTTATCGTCGATATAGTCATAAATGCGCTGCGAACCAAAGGCAAACGTCGTGACGGTCTTGCCGCGGTGGATCTGCTTTTTGCTGTTGTTGACCGCGCCGCACTCGATGAGCTCGACCATGGAGTCGGTGAACATCTCGGTGTGGATGCCGAGGTCGTGCTTGGCCTTGAGCGCCATGCCGGTCGCGTCCGGGATCGCGCCGATGCCGAGCTGCAGGCACGCGCCGTCCGGAATGCGCTCGGCGATGAGGCCGCCGATCGTCTTGCTCACCTCGTCGAGCTGGACCGGGGGCAGGACCGGCAGGTCGTGGTTATACTCCACGATGGCGTCGACCTGCGAAATGTGGATCAGCGAGCCGCACAGGCCGCGGGGCTGACGGTCGTTGACCTCGAGGAAGATCCGCTTGGTCTTGTCGAGCATGGCGTCGATATACGAGCCGTTGAGCGCCAGGCTGAAGTAGCCGTGGCGGTCCATCGGCGCGACCTCGACGCACACGGCGTCATAGTCGTACTCCGTGCGGATGCGGGTCGGGAAATCGCGGTAATATGCCGGGATGATATCGGCATAGCCGGCGTTGACCGCCTTGCGCGCCGCGCTGCTGGAAAACCAGCTGTAGCCAGTCATCTTGCCGGCCAGCGTGGGGTCGGTATAAAACTCGAACGGGTACGCATCGAGCAGGGCCTGCACCTTCACGCCCGTAATATCGCTGTTGCGGATGCGCTCCGCGATTGCGGTCATGATGGCCGGCGTCTGCGAGGTCGCCGTATCCATGCCGAGCAGCCAGCCGGACTGCACCTGCTGGGCAATCTTATCCGGCGTTGTCAGTTTTTCCTGATACATCTTCTGATAGTCTGTCATAATTTGCTCTCCTAAAACAAAAAATATGAACACATGGGTACAAATAATATACACGATTCGAAAACGTAATTCAAGAGGGCGCAGGGGCGTTTTACGATCATCGCAAAAAATCCGTCACATTTTCAGGAAAATGAGAGGTTTTCTCACGTGAGAAAGTATGATATGATATTGTGAGATTTGTTTGAATTCTTGAATGAATGGATCTTTATCCTCTATTTTTCATGCGGCTCTCATTTTTTCCGGTTACAATGAGCAATGTCGCATCATGCGGCGGGACGCTCCTGCCAATTCAAAAAACAAGGAATGATACGACAACATGACGATCACGATTGTCTGTGATATTCTGGGCGAAGAAAACAATGGCACCACGATCGCCTGCATGAACCTCATCCGCTTCCTGCGCGCGCAGGGGCACACGGTGCGCGTGGTCTGCGCCGATCAGGACAAGGCCGGCAACGAGTGCTTTTACGTCGTGCCGGAGCTGAACCTCTACCTGCTCAACCCGATCGTGGAGCGCAACGGCGTGACGCTGCCGCGCCCGGACCGCTCCCTGCTCGAGGATGCGATCCGCGACTGCGACGTCGTGCACACGACGTTCGTGCTGCAGCTGTCGCACACGGCGGTGAAGATCGCCAAGGCGTACAACAAGCCCATCACCTCCAGCTTCCACTGCCAGGCCGAGAACGTCACGGCGCACTTTCTGTGCAAGGATCTCGATGCGATCAACCGCGGCGTCTACCGCGCCTGCTACCAGATGGTGTATCAGTATTCGGACATCATCCATTACCCGACGCAGTTCATCCGCGACACGTTTGAGGCCGTCGTCGGCCCGACGAACGGCCGCGTGATCTCCAACGGCGTCAACAGCATGTTCACGCCCGGCCCGGCCAAGCGCCCGGCGGGACTGGAAGGCAAGTTCCTCATCGTCTCGACCGGCCGCCTGTCGAGCGAAAAGAATCAGGAGATCCTCATCAAGGCCATCGGCCGCTCGGCCCACCGCGAGCAGATCCACCTGATCCTCGCCGGTGAAGGGCCGCGTGAAGAGCATTACCGTCATCTGGCCGAAAAATACGGCGTCGACATGGAGATCGCGTTTTTCTCACGGCAGGACCTGCTGAATCTGCTGCGCTGCGCCGACCTCTACTGTCACCCCGCCGAGGTGGAGATCGAGTCCATCGCCTGTCTGGAGGCCATCGCCTGCGGGCTGGTGCCGGTCATCGCCAACTCCCCGAAGAGTGCGGCCAAGTCATTCGCGCTCGACGAGAAATCTCTATTTAAAAATAAGGACCCCGAGGATATGGCCGCCAAGATCGACTACTGGGTCGAGCACCCGGCCGAGCGCGCGGACTACAGCCGGAAATATCTCGAGAGCGGCACGCAGTTTGAACAGCAGAGCTGCATGCGCCAGATGGAGCAGATGCTCTTTGACGCCGTCGCCCTGCGCGGTGAGCCGGCATGAGCCGCAAGACCATCTATTATCACGACCCGCTGCACGACGACTTCGCGCCGACGAACGGGCACATCCGGCCGAAGCCGATCGGCGCCGACTTTCCTTATGAGCACCCCAGCCCGGTCTGGCAGGCGCTCGCGTTCGTCGTCTACCGGCTGATCATGACGCCGTTTCTGTTTTTGTACTGCAAGCTCGTTTTCGGCCTGCGGATCGAAAACCGCAAAGCGCTGCGCGAGCTGCCCGGCGGCTATTTTCTCTACGGTAACCACACGAACACGCTGGCGGATGCCTTCATCCCGACGTTGCTGGCGTTCCCGCGCCGCGCAAACATCGTCACCGCGGCGGACACAGTCTCCATTCCGGGTGTGCGCAACATCGTGCAGATGCTCGGGGCCGTCCCGCTGGCCGACACGATCGACGGCACGCGGCAGTTTCTGGCCGCGATCCACCGGCGGCTCGAGCGCCGCCAGGCCGTCATGATCTACCCGGAGGCGCACATCTGGCCATATTATAATGGTATCCGCCCGTTCCCGGACACAGCGTTTGCCTATCCGGTGCGCGAGCAGGTGCCCGCCGTCGGCGTGGTGGTCGTCTACCGGCAGCGGAAGCTGCTGCGGTTTCTGCCGCCGTGCATCACCGTCGTTGTCGGCGAGCCGGTCTACCCGGACGCATCCCTGCCGCCGCGCAGCGCCCGCCGGGCCCTGCATCAAAAAGTCTATACATTCATGTGCGATACTGTCGCCCGGCGGCACAGCTATGCGCACATCGAATATCTCCCCGCACAGGACACACAACCGGCCGCGCAATGACCGCGCCGCACGACCAGAAAGGTGGGATCCCGCTTGGCACATTTGACTGAAGCCGCCATCCAGGATGCGTTCCTGAAGCTGCTGTCCGAGCAGCCGTTTGACAAGATCACCGTAACGCAGCTCGTGGAAGAATGCCAGATCACACGCCGGACGTTTTATTATCATTACTCCGACCTGTATGAGCTGCTCGATACCATCCTGCGCCGCGAGACCGAGCGCGCGCTCGATGAATTTGAGACGACCGGCAGTTGGGAAGAGTGCATGATCACCGCCTCCCGCTTCGCGCGTGAGCACAAGCGCGCCGTGTACCACATCTACACCTCCTCGCACCGTCTGGAGCTGGAAAAGCATGTGGACCGCATTTCCGGGGAAATGATGCGCAGCTATGTGGAGGCACAGGCCCACGGCTTGCGCGTGAGCGAGGCGGACAAAAAGCTCGTGTGCGACCTCTACCGCTTCGGCATCACGGACATTTTCTACGAATGGCTCGAAAACGGGATGAAAGAGGATCTCGAGGCGCAGATCCGCCGCCTGAGTCTGCTGTTCACCGGCAACATCCGCGCCTCCCTGTCCCGGGTGCAGATCCCGGCCGAATCGTAACCATCCCCGGCGGGCACAGCAGCGTGTCCGCCGGGTCCATTTCACCAGCAAAGGAGATTTGTCATGCCGATTCTCGATCATCTGGAGCCGCGCGCTGTCTTTTCCTGTTTTGAGCAGCTGTGCGCCATCCCACACGGCTCCGGCAACACAAAAGCCATCAGCGATTACCTTGTTCGCTTCGCAGCCGAACATCAGCTGCGCTGCATTCAGGACGCGCACAACAATATCATCATCTTCGCACCCGGCACGCCGGGGTATGAATCCGCCGCCCCGGTCATCCTGCAGGGGCACATGGACATGGTCTGCGAGACTGCGCCGGACTGCACGAAGGACATGGCCCGCGAGGGGCTCGACCTCTTCGTGGACGGCGATACGATCGGCGCACGCGGCACAACGCTCGGCGGGGACGACGCCATCGCCGTGGCCATGGCGCTGGCGATCCTGGCTGCGGACGACATCCCCCACCCCCCGCTCGAGGTCGTCATCACCGTCGATGAGGAGACCGGCATGCTCGGCGCGGCCGCACTGGACGCCTCCGTGCTGAAGGGGCGCACGATGCTCAACCTCGACTCCGAGGACGAGGGCGTGCTCACCGTCGGCTGCGCCGGCGGCAACGTGTCCGTGTGCACGCTGCCGGTCACGCGCGCGCCGTTTTCCGGCACAGCGCTGACCGTGACGGTCGGCAGTCTGCTCGGCGGCCACTCGGGCGCAGAGATCGACAAGGGCCGCGGCAACGCAAACCTCCTCATGGGCCGCGTGCTGTACGCCGTCGGCGCGCGCACGCCGCTGCGGCTCGTCTCCGTCGCCGGCGGCCTGAAGGATAACGCCATCCCGCGCGAGAGCCGGGCCGTCATCGCCGTGGCCGATGCAGCCGCCGCGCAGGCGGCGATCTCGGACATGGACGCCGCGCTCCGGCACGAATACGCGGCCGCCGACCCGGATGTGTCCGTGCGCGTTGACGCAGCCCAGGCGCAGCAGCCGCCGATGGACGAGGCGTCCACGCAGCGCGCCGTGTGCATGCTCTGCTGCCTGCCGAACGGCATTCAGGCCATGAGCCGGGACATTCCGGGTCTCGTGCAGACGTCGCTGAATCTCGGCATCCTGACGACGGATGCGGACACCGTGCAGGCGTCGTTCTGCGTGCGCAGCAGCGTGTCCACGCAAAAGGAGATGCTCGTCGCACGCCTGCGCTGCCTGATGGCGCAGCTCGGCGGCACGGTGGCCGTCTCGGGCGACTACCCCGCGTGGGAATACCGCAAGGACTCGCCTCTGCGCGAGCGCATGGTCGCGGTCTTCCGCGAACAGTACGGCCGCGACCCGAAGGTGGAAGCCATCCATGCCGGCGTCGAGTGCGGACTGTTTGCCGGAAAGCTGCCAGGGCTCGACTGCGTGTCCTTCGGCCCGGATCTGACGGAGATCCACACCTGCCGCGAGCGGATGCACATTGCCTCCGTGCAGCGCGTCTGGCGCTACACGCTCGAGGTGCTGCGCCGCTGCAAATAAGCGAACATGCAAAAACCGCCCTGCACCGATCGGTGCAGGGCGGTTTTTCTGTTGGGATGTTACTTGCGCAGTTCGTGCTCGTCGCTGCGCTTGCGTGCGGCCACGGCCACGATGCCGGACAGCGCGACGAGCGCAATCATGTTCGGCAGCACCATGAGCTGGTTGAACATATCCGTCAGCTCCCAGACCAGATCATTGGACAGGCAGGAGCCGAGGAAGATGAAGATGATGGCGATGATGGAGTAGGCAAGGTTTGCCTTCTTGCCGAAGAGATAATTGACATTGATGCGGCCGAAGAGGTTCCAGCCGACGATCGTCGAGAATGCGAAAAACAGCAGGCAGATGGCCACGAACGCATTGCCGAGCGTATCACCGAACACGCTCGAGAACGCGAGCTGCGCCATGTTCGTCTTGGAGATGCCGTCGACCGCGCCGTGGGCCAGCGGGCCGTTGCCGGCGTAGAGCGTGGAGATGACGACGAGCGCCGTCATGGTCAGGACGACGAACGTGTCGATGAACACGCCGATCATTGCGACCGTGCCCTGCTCGTGCGGGCTCTTGACGTTGGCCAGCGCATGCGCGTGCGGCGTGGAGCCCATACCGGCCTCGTTCGAGAACAGGCCGCGCTTGGCGCCCTGGCTGATGGCCGTCTTGAGTGCGTAGCCGATGCCGCCGCCGATGATGGACTGCGGCACGAAGGCGTACTTGAAGATCATGCCGAAGGTCTCCGGCACGTAGCGGATGCGGGCAAAGAGCACGATCAGGCCGCCGACCAGATACAGGCAGGCCATGACCGGCACGATCTTCTCCGTGACGGAGGCGATGCGCTGCACACCGCCGATAAAGATAAACGCCGCGATGGCGGAAACGATCAGGCCCATGACCCAGCTCGGGATATGGAATGCGTTCTGGCATGCCTCACCAATGGAGTTGGACTGCACCATGGAGCCCATGAAGCCGAGCGCCAGAATGATCGCGACCGCGAAGAAACCGGCCAGGAACTTGCCGAAGCCGTTCGGGAATGCGCGCTTGATGTAGTACACCGGGCCGCCGAGGACCGTGCCGTCCGTCTCGACCACACGCGTCTCCTGCGCGAGCACCGCCTCGGCATAGATCGTCGCCATGCCGAAAAACGCGATGATCCACATCCAGAAGATCGCACCGGGGCCGCCGATGAGGATCGCGCCGCAGGCGCCGACGATGTTGCCGGTGCCGACCTGCGCCGCGACGGCCGTCGCCAGTGCCTGGAACGAGCTCATGCCGGATTTGTGCTTCTCGCCGTTGAGACTGAACTCTCCGAAGAAGCGCCGCCAGCCCTCGCCGAAGCAGCGCACCTGCACGAACCGCGTGCGGATGGTGAAATACAGACCCGCGCCGAGGAGCAGGATGATCAGCACATAGTCTGACAGGTACATGTTGATGGTCTGCACGATTTTGAGTAAGGTATCCATGTTGTTTCTCCCTCTGCATTGAATTTTTGCAAAGCAAAAAGCTGCCGGTCGTTTTGACCAGCAGCTCCAGAGAACAAACAGCGCTTGAACGCCCGCACACATCGGGCACTCGCTCTGTCCTTTTGCCTGAGAGATTCGGCTTTCGCCTTGCACCTTCGGCACCCGCTTGGCACGGGATTCTCCAGAGTTCCTCCGCCTCCAGTCTCAGCCGAGCCGATCCTTGAGGTTTCGACGGATATTTATTTGATTGCGTCGAGTATTATTACATACACACGCAGGGCTTGTCAAGCCCCAACTTCAAAAAAAGTTTACAAATTGCCGGTGCCGTACATCAGCGCCGTGAGCGCGACGACCGGAGCCGTCTCGCACCGCAGGATGCGCTCGCCCATGGAGCAGATGTGCATACCGAGCTTGCGGGCCATGTCGGCCTCGAACTCGGCAAAGCCGCCCTCCGGCCCCGTGATGATGGCCGCCGATGCGATCGGGGACGCCGTGTGCTCGATCGCGTCGCGGATCGTCTCGCGCTCGCCGGTCTCGTACATGAACAGCGGCAGATCGGTGTGCAGCGCGTCGTTGAGCACAGCGACGAAGTCCGCCTCATAGCGCACCTGCGGGATGATGCCGCGGCCGGACTGCTTGGCCGCCTCCTCGGCGATGCGCTGCCAGCGCTCGAGCTTCTTTTCCATATTGACGGCCTTGGCCACACAGCGCGTGCAGGAGAAAAACACGATCTCGGCGGCGCCCGCCTCCGTGCACTTCTGCACGAGAAAGTCGCTGCGCTCCCCCTTCGGCAGGCCGGCAAACACCGTCGAGCGCACAGTGGGCTCTGCCTTGCACGGCACGACCTCGATGACCTCGGCCTCGGCCTCGTGCTCCAGCGTCTGTACCAGGCGGCACTTATAGTCGCGCCCCGCGCCGTCGCAGATGACAATGTCGTCGCCCGCGCGCAGACGCAGCACGCGGATGTGGTCGGCGTCGCGGCCGCGGATGATCGCCCGGCCATTCGGGAAATTCGTACCTGCTATGAAAAATCGAGCCATAATGGTCGCCTCCGATGCCTGATCTCTGCCGTGATTATGGCACACTTTGCACGTTTTTGCAAGCCGGGCCATAGCATGGTGTGGGGGTATGGACGATGCAGGATTCCGTTTTTCTTGACAACCGCACATTTCAGCGCGTCTGGCAGCGTGTAGCGGGCAGCATAGACGCGCCCGTGACCACGCCGCCGGAGGCCGACACGCTGACCGATCTGCTCGCCGAGTGCATCCGCGCCAAGGCGGCCGGGGCTACGTTTTACACAGCGCTCTCGCAGCGCATCCGCACCGGGCGGCAGCAGCTGCTCGGCATCGCGGCGCAGGAGCGGGCACACCAAAAAGAACTGCAGGTGGAGTACTTCCTGCGAACGGGCGAGCGCTGCGTCCCGCCCGCCGCCTGCCCGCGTCTGGGCACGGCCGCGCAGGATCTGCGCTGCGTCTATACGCAGGAGCTTAAGCTGGCGGAGCGGCTCGACGCGGCGGCGAACACCGCGCCGTCCCCGCTGCACCAAACGCTGGCCGTCATGGCGCAGCAGGACCGCTGCCACGCCCAAGCCGTGCGAAACCTGCTCGCCTGCCTGCTGGGCTGAGACAAATCCGCACAAAAAATGCGTTTCTTTCAAAATGGTACTTGACTTTATGACAAATCTTGATTATAATATGCAAGCTGACAACTTAAAATGTAAGCAACCCGAACAGAACGTGGAGAAGTCGCGTAGCCTGGTCGAGCGCGCACGATTGGAAATCGTGTATACCCCACAAGGGTATCGAGGGTTCGAATCCCTCCTTCTCCGCCAAATAAGAACCGTAATTTTGATACAAAGCGTATCGGGGTTACGGTTCTTACTTTTTGGCAAAAACGGCGTGTTTGCGGCACTTTTGCACCCAGCGGCCCCAAAAGAAAACCCGGCCAGGTTGTTTTCATGGTCGGGTTTTTGCCTTTGCGTGGGCTTCGTGGTCCTCGTAATCGTTGAAAGAGCGTAAATCGTTGAATTACAAGGGCAATCGTTGTTTTAGTGGGGTATTCGTTGAATTACAGAGATAATCGTTGATTTACAGCATTCCCTATTGATAAAAGGTGTGGGAATTTATAATGTGGTCTCGCTCAAGTCGCTGCCTTTTTCAGAATCTCAAAGGCTGCCTTGATTTTTGCCGCCATCAATTTCCTGCGCTCAATCAGGAAGTCCTCGTAGGCCATATTTTCCCAACCGTGAGGCAGAGCGTTCTCCTCTTCCATAACACGGATCTGCTCGTCAGACAATCCGGCGCAGACAATCGGATAATACACAGACGGAGCATCATCCAGGATGTCCATGTTGTCCTTCCAGTCAATGAATGCGTAGTTTGCCATCTGGTTAATCTTCGCATCAGAGTATCCTTGGGACTTCAAGTAAGCCTTTGGGAAAAGATGATGCTTTTCCAGAGACTTGCGGTTACCGTCTGTTCCGGGCTCGAACAGCTTTGACACAAGCAGATTGCTCTTGGAGAAGAGGATTTTTGCGTTCATAATGTTCAGCGATGCCACATAGGCATTCCATGCATTATTACCTCGTCCCGAAACAGCCAAGCCCTCCGAACCAACCAGGGTGATGTCAAAGTAGTCATTCGTCAAACGCTCGTTTACTCTGGACAGGATGAACTCCTTGTACTCATCCAGAGTTTTGAGGCTTTTGATGGTATTCAGATGGTTTTCCACCGTAGACTCAAAGGAGCCCGTGTACAGCGAAATGAGCGAAGCATAGAAGAACCACAGCGAGGTAAGGTGCATATTCTCATTATACGATGCATTGAAGCGGTGCTTCGCAATCAAATACAAGGCATAGGTGTAGAATATTGCGTTGCCAGACAGAATCAAATCCCCGGACAAATATCCTGCGTTCATGATGGCTTTGATAAACTCATGCCAGCTGTGTACATCGAGGACATCCGGTAGTTTCTCCTTGAGAGTATTGAAACGCTGAACACGAAGATTATCATCCACGGCACCCTTTTTATCAAAGTCGGCACCTCTGAGCAGTTTATAGCCATACTTCAAACGGGCTCTGTCAAATGCATATGCCATAACAACGCGGATGACATCCTGCGCTGACACGGTGGTCAGCTGATTGTAAGAGGTCGTTTTACCTTTTGCCGGAGCGGTGGAATCCTTGCTGAATTGCTCAATCTCACGACGTCCATCATCCCAATACAAGGACAACAAGGTGAGGATGAAGTCGTTCTGTTTCAGAGAAACACCACCAGAGTTTACACGGACGAATATTTCAGAGACATCCTCTTCCTCTGCGGTGGACTTTATGTCGAACACAGGAAGCGTATGGCTTTTCAGATTGACCACACTGTTGATGCGATCCGCAATTAAGCCCTGTTCTTCATCTGTAAGCTCGGACCCTTTGGTGGATCTATAGTCACCCAGTTTCTTGATGAAATCACCGATGAACTTAAAGGTGTTCGTGGAAGTGAACAGGTCACTAATATTATAAATCCATTCTGGGTCGTTCTTCGTGGCTTGGTAACCAACCTTAAATTTATTTTAAGCTATCACGTTTTACCTTTTTAAGCCTTACTATCATTACCATAGGAATTTCTTTGTTGTTTTTGAAACATTCTTCATAAAATCCATCAATGACAAATCCAGCTCTAAAACAAAGGTTAA
>OGQR01002618.1_pt1 | contig 10564 bp, 10 predicted proteins | sample 1553271 | NCBI WGS metagenome assembly OGQR01 (sample SAMEA2579970, study PRJEB22360) | human gut metagenome | biome: human gut; feature: human-associated habitat; material: faeces | place: Denmark | collected 2008/2010 | reverse complement strand
TTCAATATAAATTTTTTTTCGGAGTGTTTTATATGAAAAAGGTTACGGCGGGAAAAGACGCTTTGGGAGAATTTGCTCCCCTGTTCGCCCGTTTAAACGACGACGTGCTTTTCGGAGAGGTGTGGTCGAGAGAGGAGGCGCTGTCGCCTAAAATTCGCAGTATTTTGACAGTCGCCGCATTGACGGTAGAGGGTGTTTTTGACTCCTCTGTCGAGTTTCATATGCGCAAAGCAAAGGAAAACGGCGTTTCGGGCGCCGAAATAGCCGAAATTCTTACGCATCTGGCTTTTTACGCAGGCTGGCCCAAGGCGTGGGCGGCTTTCAGACTGGCGAAAAATATCTGGACGGAAAAGGAGAGCGGCGCAGAGGCGCTTGCGGCAAGGAGTCTTTTTCCGATAGGCAAGCCAAATACGGCGTATGAAAAATATTTTAAGGGGCGCAGTTATACGGAAATCCTTTCGGGCGGCGACCTTCAAGTTGTCAACGTCACCTTCGAGCCGGCATGCCGAAACAATTGGCACATACACAAAGCGGAAAAAGGCGGAGGACAGCTGCTGCTGTGCGTGAGCGGGCGCGGCTGGTACCGCGAGTGGGGCGCGGCCCCTGTCGGCGGGAGACACGGTGGAAATAAGCGCGGGCGTCAAGCATTGGCACGGCGCTGCGAAAGACAGCTGGTTTTCGCATATAGCCGTCGAAAAGCCGGGACAGGGCTGCTCCACCGAATGGCTGGAGCCTGTTTCCGACGAGGAATATTTTAAACTCGGTTGACACGCATGACGGCGTTGTTTGTGCTGCGAAAAAATACGGAGTTGACAAACGGTTTTTTTGCGGTTAAAATAATCGAAAAGCCGTTTTTCAACGCGCTCCAAAGGAGGTTATCATGACAAAAAATTTTGACGACGTCAAAAAGCTCGGCTTCGGTCTTATGCGACTGCCGCAAAAAGAGGGCGTCATCGACGTTGAAAGAGTCAAGACTATGGTGGATATGTTTCTCGACGCGGGATTCAATTATTTCGACACCGCCTTCGCTTACGCAGGCAGCGAGGACGCGATAAGGCAGGCTCTGGTCAACCGCGTGCCGAGAGAAAAATTTTTTCTTGCCACCAAAAATGCCGCATGGCTCAACTGCAAGACCAAAGACGACGCGGTGGCTCAGTTTGAAACCTCTTTGAGACAGACGGGGGCGGGCTATTTCGATTTTTATCTTTTGCACAATTTGGGAGAGTCGCGCACGCACTTTTTCGACGATTTCGATATGTGGAGCTGGATTCAGGAGAAAAAGCGCGAGGGGCTTGTCAGACACGCCGGCTTTTCCTTCCATTCCACGCCGCAAGAGCTTGAAGAAATCCTAATCGCGCATCCCGAAGCCGAATTCGTGCAGCTGCAAATCAATTACGCCGATTGGGACAATCCCGCAGTGCGGTCGAGAGAGTGCTACGAGGTTGCAAGAAAACACGGGAAGCCCGTTATCGTTATGGAACCGGTAAAGGGCGGAATGCTGGCAAACCCGCCGAAAACCGTGCTCGACGTGCTCAAAGGCGCGGAGCCTGATTCCTCCGCGGCTTCGTGGGCGCTCAGATTCGCCGCGGGACTGGACGGAGTGCTGACGGTGCTTTCGGGCATGAGCAACGAGGAGCAGATGAGGGACAACATATCCTGCATGAAGGGCTTTTCCTCTCTCGACGAAAAAGAACGTCTTGCTTTGAGCCGCGCGCAGGAGGAAATTAAGAGGGTTCCTCTCATTCCGTGCACGACGTGCAATTATTGCGCCAAGGTTTGCCCGCAGAATATCGGCATATCGGGGACGTTTACGGCGGACAATTATTTTACGCTTTACGGAAACAGGGATATGGCGCTCTCGCAGGCGGATTGGCTGGTGGACAGGCACGGCAGACAGCGCGCCGACAAATGCGTCGGCTGCGGAAATTGCGAAAAGGTGTGCCCTCAGCATATAGAAATACGCAAAGAGCTGAAAAAATCGGTGAAGGAGCTTTATTGAAGCGTTTTTGTTTTAAAACGGGACTCGGACAGTCCCGTTTTTTGCCGCGTAGAAATTGCGGCTTTGTGTCCGACAAGCGGCGGGTCGGTTGTTGCGCCCTTTTCGGATTGAAACGACAATTTGACGTTTTTCGCTTGATTTTTGATTCGGGTTGTGTTAAAATATTTTGGCTGCCAAATTGGAGAGATGGTTGAGCGGTTTAAGGCACACGCTTGGAAAGCGTGCGTACGTGAAAGCGTACCGGGGGTTCGAATCCCCCTCTCTCCGCCAAATAACAAAGAAAAGGGCGCAAAGTTGCGCCCTTTTTTCATGTCTCGGAATTCGTCAATTACGTATCCGTAAACTAATTCGTTCTCGCAGGTTAAAGTGCGCAATCTGAGAACCTTGCCTGTTTTGGGAAGTGTTTTATTCGCTAAACAACATTGCACGCGGTGAATTTTTATTTTTTCGTAAATTTTGAAATGCCGATTTATGTTTTTAGATATTATTGGCTTGCAGTTCATTTCGAATTATAGTATCATAAACGATGCTGGTTGTGGAGGATTATCAATGGCAAACATAACCGATTTTCGCAAAGCTCTATATGTAAAGTATTTGGTTTGGAACCGTAAAATATTTTCAAACCCCGTTTTATCTGAAGATAATATTTCATTGCCCTATTATATTTATTTGCCGGACGATTGGGCTGATAGCAAAATGCGTATTCTTATAGTCGGAGAAGAGGGGTACGGGCAAAAAGGCTGTGACAGAGATAAAAGTATTGTTACAGAGAACATAATTGAAACTGTACAGACATTCAACAAGAAATGTATGTTTGAATGGAAAATGAACAATCGACCGTTTTGGAGAAGGTTCAACAAAATACGAGAAAATTTACAAGGTGCTAGTTTTTGCTGGACAGACCTCGACAAAGTTCACCGATTGATTGACCGTTCCCGAAACATAAAAAGCTGTAAACTAACTTCTGTACAACGCAGTGAGTTGCATAAATATCCTATATTGCAAGCTGAAATTAATATTATAAAGCCCACTCATATTATTTTCTTCGGTTGGTACGGAGTTTCTTTGCAACTGGAATTGCCGGAAATATATTTAAAATTATATGAATACGGCGACGAGCAGTGGAAACGGGACGGTTACTGTACAACTCTGACTGACGGCAATGGGATAAAATATCTGTTTACCTATCATCCTAACTGGTGTGTTAGAAACAAACATGAAAATAATGTGCTTAATAAAATATTAGCGGAATTAAATTAAAGTCAGTTCGCCGCAAGCGATAAAACTTTGTTTGTTGCCTGCGAAAAAATTCGGTTTGGCGTCACTTAATTCGTTATTCTTTTATCTCAAAAAAACCGTCCGTTGAAAAGGGCGGTTTTTTATTTGGAGGAAGGGGATACGAGTTTTTCGGTTTTTAAGGTTATGTAACGCGGAAACGCGCCGTCCGTTTTGCTTTCCAAGAGCGAGATTTTGTCCGCCGTGAAGGAAACGGATTGAAAGTCCGTTTGTTTTTTCAACTCGGCAAAGGACGGCTTGAAGCCGGGGCGGCGGATGAGCGTCACGTGCGGAGTAAAGCGCTTTTCGACATTGAAGCCCTTTTGCGCGAGCAGCCGCGTCAAGTCCGAATTGATTTTGAAGAGCGCGTCGTCCGCCTTGATTTTGCTGCAAATCAAGTCCGCGCCGCGCAGCCGTGTGGGCGGGCAGGTCGAAAGCGTCGAAGCCGTGTTGTTTGCCGCGACCTCCCGAAGTATTTGGCTCAAAATATCTGTTTTTATTTCATTCACGTTGCCCACGAAAGCCGCCGTTATGTGCAGATTTTCTTTCGGGGTGACCTTGCCTCCCGCAAGCTTTTCCCGCAGGGCGAGCGAAGTTTTGTAAAGCCAATCCGCAACTTCTTCCGGCAGCGGAAATGCGTAAAAAATCCTCATATTTCAATCTCCGTTTAAATCATTATAGAGCAAAAGTCCCCGTTTGACAATACAAAAATCGTTCATATAAAAATATATCGGGGCATATAGTTAAACAAACGGAGAATCATATTATGCGGAAAAACAAAAAAGCGTTAATTTTCATGGGTTTGATTGTCGCGCTTATGCTATGCGTTTGTCTTGCGGCGTGCGGCGGGGGCGACTACATAGAGAAAAACGCCAAAAAGCTGAGCACCTACACGATAGAGGCGGGTTTTGACGACAGCTCCAAAATTCTGTCGGCGGTCATGGTTTTCGATTTTTACAACACTACGGACAACAGCTTTACCGAGTTGAAGTTTCATTTGTACCCCAACGCATACAGAAAGGACGCGTCTCTGCCAGTAGTGGACGAGCTGACGCGCTCGAAGGCTTATAAAAACGGATTCAGCTACGGCGATATAAAAATCGACAGCGCAAAAAGCGGCGAAAAGGCGGTCGCTTACGTGGTCGAGGGCACAGACTGCGATATTCTCACGGTGCCGCTTGACGCGGAGGTTTTTCCGCAGCAAAACGCAAGGGTTGAAATTGTTTTCGAGGTCAGCCTTGCAAATATCTGGCACAGGCTTGGATACGGCAACAACACGATAAATATCGGCAACTGGTATCCTCAGCTTTGCGTATTCAAAGACGGCGCGTGGCTGACCGACCCTTATTATTCCAACGGCGACCCGTTTGTGAGCGAAATGGCCAATTACAGCGTGGCGCTGACCGCGCACAAGGATTTCATGATTGCGTCGAGCGGCGTTCCGTCCTCGACCGAGAATAAGGAAAACGACAACGTAAGGACTGTTTACACGGCTCAAAGCGTGCGCGACTTTGCCTTTGTCATGTCGCCCAAATTCAAAAAAGCGAGTGCGACGGTCGGTTCGACTACTGTCAATTACTTTTATTTTTCCGATGCGGAGTATGAGCAAAGCGTATCGACTGCCGCCAAGGCTTTGGAGTATTTCAACTCGACCTTCGGGAAATATCCCTATTCCAAGCTGGACGTTGCGGAAACGGATTTCTGCTACGGCGGCATGGAGTACCCTTGTCTTGTCATGATAACGTCGGGTATGGAAAAGCGCTCTTACGAGACGGCGATTATACACGAAATCGCCCATCAGTGGTGGTACGGTCTTGTAGGCAACGACCAAGTGCGGGAGGCGTATCTCGACGAAGGGCTTGCGGAGTATTCGACGCTTATGTTTTACCGCGCGCATCCCGACTATCAGGTGGACGCGGCGCAGATGCTTGCCGATACGACCAAGCAGTTCAATACGTTTATCAAAATCGTCGGCAACTACAACAACGACACGGACACGTCGATGAACCGCGCGCTCAACGAGTTTGAAAGTCAACAGCAGTATACTTACATGACGTACTTGAAAGGCATGATTATGTTCGGGCAGGTGAACGAGGTGATGGGAGACAAAAAGTTCGAGGCGGCGCTCAGAAAATATTTCGATACCTGCAAGCTCAAACTTGCGACAAAAGACGATATGCTTGCCTGCTTTGAAAAAAGCTACGGCGCCAATATTTCCAATCTGTTCAATACCTTTATCAATGGAGAGGACAAAACCATAAAATAAGCTTGACTGCCGCCCGCGTTGAAAAACGCGGGCGTTTTTATGTATTGATTTTTTGCCCGAATATTTAAAAATCTTATTATTTTATGTGAAAATATGCTTGATTATCCTTGCAGAATTGTGAAAAACATGCTATTATACAAATACAAGGTCAAAAATTCATGTATTTAGTCGAAGTCGTGCCGAATTTTTCGACGGGCGACCCCGTCAAGGCGAAACTCATTGCCGATTGTTTTAGAAACAGAAAAAATGTGGCATTATTAAACTGCACTGCCGACGCCGACCACAACAGATGCGTCGTTACCGCGGCGGGCGCTCCGCAGGAAATACGCTCGGCTTTAATCGACAGCGCGCGGGTGGCGGCGGAGGAGATAGACCTAAACGCGCACAGAGGAGTTCATCCGAGAATAGGCGCGCTGGACGTGCTGCCCGTCGTGCCGCTTGAAGAAACTCCCGAAAGCGTGGCTGACGAGCTGGTTCGGCAAGTGGGGCAAGACCTGTTCGACAAGCTGGGACTGCCCGTATATTTTTACGAAAAAAGCGCTTCCGCACCTTTTCGCCGCAATCTTGCGGACGTGAGGCGGGGCGGCTTCGAGGGGCTGGCAAAAAAAACGTCCGAGCCTCTTTGGCGGTTTGACATAGGAGAAAAGCCTCATCCCACCGCGGGAGCAGTTGCCGTCGGCGTGAGGAAAATTCTCGTGGCTTTCAATATGTTTCTCAAAGAGGGCACGCCCTTGAACGTCGCCGTGAGAGTTGCCGAGAGAGTGCGCTTTTCGGGCGGAGGGCTTAAATGCGTCAAGGCGCTGGGGCTGTTTCTCGAAAGGGAAAACCGCGCTCAGGTGTCGATGAATCTTACGGATTTTACCTGTACGCGCGTTCATACGGTCGCAGAGCTTGTGAAGGCCGAGCTTAAACCCTTCGGCGCGGAGGCGGAACGCGGCGAGCTGATCGGGCTTGCGCCTTACGCCGCGATTTACGACGCGGCGGAATATCTGCTTATGTGTCAAGGAGCGGGCGCGGAGCAATGCCGCACTCTGAGCGTCGAAGACGTGTTGGACGCTGCGGGCAGAGAGCTTTTTCTTGAACTGGAACGCGGTCAAATCCTCGATTTCGCGTTAAGCGACGCCTTCGGTCGGGAAATAAAAATCTGAAATGGACAACGAAAAAAACGAAAAAAAACGGTTTCGCTCGGTTGAGAAGGAAGTCGTAAAAGAGGTTATTCAAAACGACGACGGAACGGAGACTGTTATTTACGGAACGGAAATTGTCGAGGAGGAAGTTCCCGACACCGCCGACCCCGACGCTTTCGGGGCGGACAGAGTGTGGGAGGACGACGGGACGGCTTTTGCCAACATGGATATTACAAGACGCCCCAAGCGCCGAAAACGCAGTCATTCCGACGAAATAAAGCTTACAAAAAAGGAAAGGCGCGCGATAATCGGCGCAGCCTATCTCAAATATCTGCCGGCGCTGCTTTTGGTAATCGGCGCTTTCGCACTGGTTTTCTTTCTCGGCTGGCTTTGGCTGACGAGATAAAGAACAGTATTCGGCGCTTCGCTTAAACAAATGGAAGTGGAAAACAAACAAGAAAAGACCGACGAGACGACCGCCGCGTGCGCATCGGCGCCTGCGGCGGCAAAAAAGAAAAAATCCGTCAAGGAGGTTCTGCTGTTTTTTCTGGTCAGCGCGGGTACGGGGCTTATCGGCATCGGGACGTTTACGCTGCTGTCAAAGCTCAACCCCTTCGTGCAGGACGCGGGGATTGCTTTCGACCTCTGGCTGTTTTTTTCCGAGATGCTTTCGGTGGTTTTGACCTGTACTTTCAGTTTTTTGCTCAACAAGCGTTATACTTTCAGTTTCAGGAGCGTCAAGGGAGGGCTGCTGCTTTATCTGCTTTATTACGCGCTCACCACTCCGCTCGGAGGAATCATGATAGTCGCGCTGATAAAGAGAGGATGGCAGCCGATATTGGCAAAGCTGCTGAAAATGGTAATAAATTTTGTGCTTGACTATCTGTACTGCAAGCTGATTATTTTCAAAGGCAAAAAAATAAAAGAGGGTTAATGCGTCAGATACGCCGCAAGGCGGTTTGAAATATATAAAAGGAATAAAATTTTCAAAGGCAGGTGGCAAATGAAGAGAATTTTAATAGTCGATGACGAACAAAACATCAGAGAGGTTCTCAAAGAGTATCTCGAATTCAACGGTTTTGAAGTTATCACGGCGGACGACGGTTACGAAGCCGTCGATATGTGCAAGCGCGAGGACTACGATTTTATCGTCATGGATATCATGATGCCCAAAATGGACGGTCTTTCCGCAGTCAGGAAAATCCGCAAGACCAAGAATATTCCCGTTATGGTGCTTTCGGCGCGCGGAGAAGAGTACGACAAGCTGTTCGGCTTCGAAGCGGGAATAGACGACTACGTGACCAAGCCCTTCTCGCCCAAAGAGGTGGTCGCAAGAATCAAGGCTATACTCGGGAGGACGGCGCCGGAGCATCCGGTCAACAAACGCAACGTAAAAAAGTTCGGAGGCCTTATCGTTGACTTTGACGGCAGAAACGTCATAGTGGACGGTAAAAAGGCCGACCTTACGCCCAAAGAATACGAAGTGCTGTTCTTCCTCGTCAAAAACGAAGGTCTTGCAATCAGCCGCGAAAAGCTGCTGTCCAATGTCTGGGGCTTTGATTTTTACGGCGACGACCGCACGGTGGACACACATATAAAGATGTTGAGAAGCAATCTCGGACCTTACAGAGACTGCATAGTCACCCTGAGAGGGTTGGGCTACAAGTTCGAGTATGACGAGAACATCGAATACTGAGAAAAGACGTAAAAAATTAGTAGACAGCAACGGTTTAAGGTTCAATATCTGGTTTTACTTCATTTTGTTCTGTGTCTGCATAATCGCAGTCATGTGGTTTTTCGAGTTTGTTTTTCTCAAAGGCTATTACGGAACGATGAAGCGCAACGACGTGCGCAAAATCTGCCGCGAAATCGTTGCGGGTTATCAGAGACTCGGTTCGGCTTACGAGACCGACATAGACGAATATGCAAGGCTCAACGGTATGTACGTAAGCCTGTACAACGGAAGCGGTACGTTGCTGTTTACTTATCCCAATTATTCCGGCAGCGGAGTCAAGCAGAATCTGCTTACCGAAAGTCAACGCAAGGAGCTTTTGTCCCGTCTTAAAGGCGACGAGGACAACGAGGTGTGCGAAATCGCCGCGAATGCGGAAAACGAGGAGGACACCTTCGTGACGTACGGCGCGGTTTTCGATTTCGACGGCGCGGAGTATATGCTTTACGCGCAGGCTTCGCTTGGTTCGATAAACGCTACGACGGTCATACTTGCCTCGCAGCTTTTGCTTACCACAATCATCGCGTTGGCGCTGGCGTTTGTGCTGAGCGCGTTTTTGTCGAGGCAGCTCTCAAAGCCGATAGTCCTGATGAGTCAGAGCGCGCAGCATCTCGCCTCCGGCGACTATACCGTGCGTTTCGAGGGAAGCGGATACACCGAGCTTGACGAGCTGAGCGACACGCTCAATTTCGCAACGGAGGAAATGCAGCGCGTGGAAACGCTGCGTCAGGATTTGCTTGCAAACATTTCCCACGACCTGAAAACTCCGCTGACGATAATAAAATCTTATGCCGAGCTGATAAAGGACATAACGGGGGACAACAAAGCCAAGCGCGAGGAGCAGCTTGACGTTATTATCGACGAGGCCAAGCGTCTGACCGAGCTGGTGAACGAAATTCTCGTCGTGTCGCAGCAAAACAGCACCTCCAAGCTCAACAAGACGGACTTCGATTTTTCCGAGCTGGTGGAAAGCGTCGTCAAAAAGTTCGACTTTGACAACAGCGGCTACAAATTCCGCCGCGACGGAACCGGCGACAAAATCCCGATTCAGGTGCCCCGCGACGTCAAAAAGGGGCTGTGGGTAAACGCCGACAGACACAAAATAGAGCAGGTGCTTTTCAATTTTATCAGCAACGCCGTCAAATATTGCGGCAAGGATAAGGAGATTATCATTGTCGTCAAGGAGGCGGGCGGCAGCGCGCGCTTCGACGTGTTCGACCACGGCAACGGCATAAGCAAGCAGGAGCAAAAATATATCTGGGACAGATTTTCGAGAGCGTCCCAAAAATACAAGCGCGGCGACAGCACGGGACTCGGACTGTCGATAGTGCGGAGCATTCTCAAAAGCCACGACGCGGTGTTCGGCGTGAACAGCGCCGTCGGCAAGGGCAGCGATTTTTACTTTGAACTGCCGCTTGTCGAGCCGCCCCAAAACTGAATTGATTAATGAAAAAACGGGAGCCGTCGGCTCCCGTTTGATTGTTTCAGGCTTTATGCTTTTTCGGCTTTAAGACTGCCTTCCGCAAGGTTTTCTTTAAGACGCTCGGATAAAGTGACTTTGCCGCCGCGCCGTTTCAGGTCTTCCGTAAAAACAGATGTTATCAGCAGGAATATAATATAAATCAGCGGCATGCCGAGATTGGTCTCCAACAACGAATTGACAAGCAATACCGTCAGCTTGTCTGCCGCAGACTCTATTCCCGCGCTGCGTATGCCGCCGATCAGCAGAGAAAGCTCCCAACCGAATTGGACGAAAACTCCAATCAGAAACAGGCGGAGGAGAGGAAAACGTAGGCTTTTGTCTTTTCGGAAAATATTGAACAGGATTAACGCCGCATAGGACAGGAAAAGTATTGTAGCCATCCACCCGTGATATGCGCCCGTAGTTCTCTGAATTTTTATGACGTCTCCGTTTCCCAAGGCGTCTGTCAACAGCGGGCAGACAAACCACCACAGCAAAATGAACAGCGTCCACTCGCGGGCGTTTTCGTCCTTGGAAATCCATGTCCATATAAGCACGAAATTTGTTACTCCGTAGCTTAAAGACATCCACAGCAGCACCCAAAAAAGACTGCCGCCCTCGATTGAACGCGTCCCGAGCCACAGATGAAAAATTCCGTAATCGACGACGAAGTACAAAATACCGCCGAAAAGTCCGAACAGCA
>OGQR01002615.1_pt1 | contig 10581 bp, 10 predicted proteins | sample 1553271 | NCBI WGS metagenome assembly OGQR01 (sample SAMEA2579970, study PRJEB22360) | human gut metagenome | biome: human gut; feature: human-associated habitat; material: faeces | place: Denmark | collected 2008/2010 | reverse complement strand
GGTCAGCACCACGCCGTAGACCTTGTTGGTGTTGACATCCAGATTAAAGCCTGAGAGATTCATCTCGTAATTCGTGTGGCGGCCATTGGCGGGCCGCTCCACCGGGGCGCACCTTCATTTTGAGCTTCTGGAACAGGGCGTCCGCTATGATGCGGGGGCTCTGCTGGGCCTGCCATGAGGCGGCTCGTCCGGCTGGGGCCGCTGGTGTTCCGTGACCCGCTGCTGCTCTGCGGGGCGCTGTATCTGCTGCTCTGGTTCGACGCCAGCGGCTTCCTGCGCATCGGTCTGTGCGCCGCTATCCTCCACGAAATGGGGCATATCTTCGTCTATCTGCTCCTGTTTCGGCGATTTCCCGTCATCGAAGTGACCATGACCGGTTTCTGTATGCGGACCCGGGGTCAGACCCTCACCCGGGGACAGACCTTTCTGCTCGCTGCCGCCGGGCCGGGCATGAATGGCCTCCTGGCCGCCATCTGGGCAATGAGGATGGAGCAGTGTGCAACCATCCGGGGCAGTGCGTTCCTTGCGGCCAATCTGCTCACCGGGGCGTTCAACCTTCTGCCTATCCCACCGCTGGATGGAGCTCAAATGCTGAGATGTCTGTTGCAATCTTCGCCCAAATAGGGTAAAATATATAAATATGCAATCCGTGTTGTTAAATGGAGGAACTTGATGTTTGATCCGAAACTGAAAGAAGCGCTGTCCCGGGTGCAGAAGCCGGGCCGTTACACCGGCGGCGAACCGGGCAGCGTCTATAAAAATAAAGACGAGGTAGACGTCCGCTTCGCGTTCTGTTTCCCGGACACCTACGAAGTGGGCATGTCCTTTCTGGGCGAAAAAATCCTCTACGAGCTGCTGAACAGCCACGAAAACTGGTGGTGTGAGCGCGCCTTTATGCCGTGGCTGGATATGAAGGCTGAGATGGAGCGCCTGAGCCTGCCCCTCTACACGATGGAGAGCAAAGACCCCCTCACGGCTTTCGACGCTGTGGGCTTTACGCTTCAATATGAGCTGTCCTACACCAACATCCTCGCCATGCTGGATCTGGCGGGCATCCCGTTCTACTCGAAAGACCGTGACGAGAGCTGGCCCCTCATCGTGGCGGGCGGCCCCTGTGCCTGCAACTCCGAGCCCATCGCCGACTTCTTCGACGTCGTCCAGCTGGGCGAGGGCGAAAACCAGCTGCCCGGCATCTGCGCCGAAATCGAAAAGGCCAAGAAAGAGGGCGGCGTCTCCAAGAAAGAGCTGCTGCTCCGCATTGCCAGGATCCCCGGCGTCTATATCCCGGCTTTCTACGACATCGAATACTACGACGATGGCCGCGTTAAGTCCATCACTCCCAACGAGCCGGGCATCCCGGCAGTCATCACCAAGGCCATCATCAAGAACCTGAACGACTTTGCGCCCCCGACCAACTTCGTCGTCCCGATGGTGGGTGCCATCCAGGACCGCGCCAGCGTCGAGGTGCTGCGCGGCTGTGTGCGCGGCTGTCGGTTCTGTCAGGCAGGCTTCCTCTACCGCCCCATGCGCCAGCGCGACGCCAGCCTGCTGAACAAGGCCGCACAGGACCTCTGCGCCAACACCGGCTACGAGGAGCTGAGCCTTTCCAGCCTGTCCACCTCTGACCACAGCCAGCTCGAAGAGCTGCTGGACGATTTGAACGAGTGGGCGCCGAAAGAGCACGTCAGCCTGTCGCTGCCCTCTCTGCGAATGGACAACTTCTCCCAGAGCCTCATTGAAAAAACCACCAAGGTGCGCAAGAGCGGCCTGACCTTTGCCGCTGAGGCCGGGACCCAGCGCCTGCGCGACGTCATCAATAAGAACGTCACCTGGGACGAAATCGAAAAGACCTGCTCGCTGGCCTTTGCCAACGGCTACACCTCCGTCAAGCTCTACTTCATGATGGGCCTTCCCACCGAGACGATGGAGGACATCGAGGGCATCGCCGAGACCGCTCAGAAAGTGGTCGATTTGTTCTACTCCAATCCCAAGCACGCCAAGGGCCGCGGCGTGCAGGTGACCATCAGCTGCGCCTGCTTCGTGCCGAAGCCCCACACCCCTTTCCAGTTCGTCCCGATGGATACCGAAGAGATGCTGCAGGCCAAGCAGAAGCACCTGCTCGAAAGCGTCCACAGCCGCAAAATCAAGGTCAACTACCACGACAGCACCACCAGCTTCCTCGAGGGCGTCTTTGCCAAGGGCGACCGCCGCTTGGCTCCCGTCATCCTCGAGGCCTACAAGCGCGGCTGCTATTTTGACGGCTGGGAAGAGTGCTTCAAGTACGACACCTGGATGCAGGTCTTCGAGGACATGGGCATTGACCCCAAGTTCTACTGCCAGCGCGCTATCGGTCTGGACGAAGTGACCCCGTGGAGCCACATGGACTACGGCGTCACCCACGAATATCTGGTGCGGGAGTACAACAAGGCCCTCGCGGCTCAGACCACTCAGCCCTGCAACCGTGCCTGCCACGGCTGCGGCGCAAACCATCTGTTAGGAGGACCGTGCTTTGATTACAGTAAGGATCTCGTTTAAGAAGATGAACGAAGCCTCCTACATCTCCCTGCTGGATATGCAGCGGGTGATGCAGCGGGTGCTCAAGCGCAGCGGCCTGCCGGTGTGGCATACGCTGGGCTTTAATCCCCACATCTATATGACTTTTGCCTGCCCGCTCTCGCTGGGGCAGGAGAGCCAGTGCGAGTGCGTGGATGTCAAGACCGAGGCCGAAAACCCCGATTTTGCCCAGTGGCAGACGGCGCTGAACGCCATCATGCCTGCCGGAATCGAGGTCTACCGCGTGGAACCGGTGAAGATGAAGGCCGACGCCATCGCTTACGCCTGCTACTGCATCCGCTACCCGGCGGGCGCCGCAGAAAAGCTTGCGCAGTACAACTCCCTCGACAGCCTGCCGGTGGAGAAAAAGAGCAAGCGCGGCGTCAGGATGGTCGAGATGAAGGAGTATGTCCCCACTCTCGAGCTTGAGACGGAAGGGGAGAGCGTAAGCTTTGCGGTCTGCCTGCCTGCCTCGCAGGACCTGAACCTGAATCCCTCGCTGCTGACGGCGGCGCTGGAAGCAAAATTCGGCGTCCCGGCGGCAAACGCCTCTATCCTGCGCACCGAATTTCTGACGGCAGACAAGCAGAAGTTCGAGTAAGAACGGTCTATCAAAGCCAGAGCGAAAATTTTTGCATAAATTTGCCCGAAACACTTGCTTTTACGGGTGGTTTGTGCTATCCTATTAAGGCGTTAGTGTCCGCTGAGACCACAGCGGGGTTAATGACACATATCATTAAACGGGCGGTCCTCTGACGGCAGTTCGCCGTGTATGAACGTCTAAAAACAAATGGAGGAATTCAAAATGGACGCACTGAAGATTATTTCTGAAGGCAGCATCAAGGCTGAGAAGCCCCAGTTCAACGTCGGCGATACCGTCCGCGTTGATGTTCGTATCAAGGAAGGCGAGCGCGAGCGTATCCAGGCTTTCGAGGGTACCGTCATTGCTAAGAAGCACGGCGGCGTCGCAGAGACCTTTACCGTTCGTCGCGTTTCCTACGGCGTCGGCATCGAGCGTGTCTTCCCCATCAACAGCCCCTTCGTCGAGAAGGTCACTGTTGTCCGTAAGGGCAAGGTCCGCCGCGCAAAGCTGTTCTACCTGCGTGGTCGTACCGGCAAGGCTGCCAAGGTCAAGAGCGATATTTGATGATTCCCCGTTTCAAAGCGGGAGAAAAGGGGACAACTCGTTTGTCCCCTTTTTTCTGTTATACGGCGCTTTTGGAGCAGAGACAGAGAAAATAAAAACGGGCAGAAGCCCGGATAAAGAGGTGCATCGGATATGGAACAGTCACAGCCTGCTGTCCGTGGTCAGGGCCTGCTGGAATGGTACGAAGCGCTTATTTCGGCGGCGCTGGTGCTGGTGCTGGTGTTTTCCTTTTTCTTCCGTATCATTCAGGTGGACGGCGAGTCGATGGTGCCTACGCTGGAAAACGGCGATAAACTCGTCGTCTGGGGCGCAGGCTATGAGCCTCAGCGGGGCGATGTGGTCATCGTGGACAGCTACACCAGCTATGGCCGCCCCCTGGTCAAGCGTGTCATCGCCAAAGGCGGCGACACCATCTCCATCGACTATGCCACCGGAGCGGTAGAGGTCAATGGAAAGGTGCTGGAAGAGGATTACATCGCAGAGCCGACCTATCTGGGCTATGATGTGGAGTTCCCGTACACTGTGCCTGAGGGGACGGTGTTCGTGATGGGAGACAACCGCAACGCCTCGCTGGACAGCCGCTCGAGCTATGTCGGCTGCATCGACGAACAGGATATACTGGGCAAAGTGCTGCTCTGCTTTTTGCCCTTTTCGGATTTTGGAGTAGTAAAATGAACAATCAGGACACCCGGTTTGCAAACCAATATGCCATCCAGTGGTTCCCGGGCCATATGGCCAAGACTCTGCGGATGATGGAGCAGGAGATCCAGCATGTTGACGCCAGCCTTGTACTGCTGGACGCCCGCATCCCGCTGTCCAGCCTCAACCCGGAGATCGAGCGCATCACGGCCCGCAAGCCCAAGCTCTATGCGTTGAATAAAGCGGATCTCGCCGACCCCGCCGTGACGGAAGAGTGGATACGCTACTTCCACGAGGCGGATGCGGGCTGTGTCGCCATCAGTGCCAAGCAGAAAGGCGGCGCGAACGCCGTCAAGGCCGCGATCGAAAAGGAACTGTCCGGCCTGCTGGCACGCCGCCAGAACCGCGGCATGGCCGGTGCCAAGACGCAGGTCATGCTCTGCGGCATCCCCAATGTGGGCAAATCCACCTTCATCAATACCTTCGCAGGCTCTGCCCGCGCCAAGGCGGCTGACCGTCCCGGCGTGACCAAGGGCAAGCAGTGGGTCAGCACCGAAAAGTTCGACCTGCTGGATATGCCCGGTGTGCTCTGGAAGAAATTTGATTCCAAGACCATCGCCTCGAATCTGGCCTTCATCGGCTCCATCAAGGATGACATCCTTGATGTCGAGGAGCTGGCCATGAACCTTTTGGATGAGGTGCGCCGCAACTATCCCGACCTCGTGGCCCAGCGCTACAAGCTGGACGCCGAGACGCTGGCTCTGCCGCCCTACGAGCTGATGGAGGCCATCGGCCGCAAGCGAGGTCTGCTGGTGCGGGGCGGCGAGGTGAACACCGAGCGCTGTGCCGTAATGCTGGTGGATGAGTTCCGCGCCTGCAAGTGGGGCCGCATCTCCCTCGAACGCCCGCCGCAGCGGGACGACATGGCCGACTTTGCCGAGGAGGACGAGGAATGAAGCGCCGGACGGATGAGGAGATCTCCGCGCCGCTCTACGCCTACGATGCCGACATCCGGGCACAGTATGGCTGTTTTGCGGGCGTAGACGAGGCAGGCCGCGGCCCGCTGTGCGGCCCGGTCTGCGTGGCCGCCTGCATCCTTGACCCGGAGGATCCGGTCTACGGCATCAACGACTCCAAGAAGCTGAGCGAGAAAAAGCGGGAGGCTCTTTTCGACCAAATCGTTGAAAAGGCACTGGCTTACAAGATCGTCTTCGTCGGCCCCGACATCATCGACCGCGACAATATCCTGAATGCCACCATGGGCGGGATGCGTCAGGCCGTGGAGGGGCTGGACATCGTGCCGAACCTCGTCCTTGTGGATGGCAACCGCATCCCGGCCGGGCTGACCATGCCCGCACAGCCGGTGGTCAAGGGCGACGCCACCAGCGCCAGCATCGGCGCAGCGTCCATTCTGGCCAAAGTCAGCCGTGACCGCTATATGCTGGAGCTGGACAAGCAGTACCCCCAGTATCAGCTGGCAAAGCACAAGGGCTACGGCACCAAGCTCCACTACGAGCTCATTGCCCAGTACGGCATTCAGCCGTTCTACCGCCGCAGCTTCCTCAAAAAGCAGGGCTACTGGCCCGAGGGCAAGTGATGGACCGGGCCGGGACTGGCCGCAGGGGAGAAGCAGCCGCCGCGCGTTTCTACGAGAAACAGGGCGCGGCCCTCATCACCCACAATTATCACACCCGGATGGGGGAGATAGACCTCATCCTGCGGGAACCGGACGGAACACTGGTGTTTTGCGAGGTAAAGACCCGCGCCAAAGACTCTCTGGATACCCCCGCTGCGGCGGTCAACGCCGCCAAGCAGCGCCGTATCATCGCATCCGCCGCATGGTATCTCCAAAGCACCCATCAGAGCGACGAGCCGGTGCGTTTCGACGTGGCCGAAGTCGTCCCTCTTGACAGCGGGCGCTGGATGGTACATATTATAAAGGGTGCTTTTTGCGCGAAATAGCAGGAAGTGCCGGTGGGAAAAGGCAGAAAAAGGCTCTGGGCCGCTGCCGCACGACGAGGCCAAGTGATGGGCCTTCTGGCAAAAAGGAGCGATAACGATGAAATTTTTCAGCACGAGAGACCATTCCCGCATTGTGACCGCCTCTCAGGCGATCGCACAGGGCCTGTCGGATGAGGGCGGCCTGTTCGTCCCGGAAAGTTTTCCGCAGGTGGACGTGGAGGCATTGTGCCAGCTGGATTATCCGGAGCTGGCCGCTGCCGTCGTCAGCGAATATCTGACCGACTACTCGAAAGACTTCCTCGCTGAGGCTGCTCGCACGACTTATGGTGAAGCCTTCGGCGGCAAGGCCGGTTATCTGGCCCCGGTGGAGGGCGATACCTATGCCCTTGAGCTGTGGCACGGCCCGACCTGCGCCTTCAAGGATTATGCCCTTCAGCTGATGCCGAAGCTCCTCGTGGAAGCAAAGAAGAACCTCTCCCGCACCGAAAAGACCCTCATCCTCGTGGCGACCAGCGGCGACACCGGCAAGGCCGCACTGGACGGCTACCACGACATCCCGGGCGTCGAGATCGCCGTGTTCTACCCCACGGGCGGCACCAGCGAGATCCAGCGTCTGCAGATGGCCACGCAGGAGGGTGCAAATGTTGCCGTTTATGCCGTGCGCGGCAACTTCGACGACGCCCAGACCGGCGTGAAGAAGGTCTTCGGTGATAAAGCCATTGCGGCCAGACTGGCCGAGCGGAACATCCGCCTTTCCAGCGCCAATTCCATCAACTGGGGCCGCCTCGTGCCGCAGATCGTCTATTACTTCGCCGCTTATGCCCAGCTGCTCAAGGCGGGAAAGATCAGCTTTGGCGACAAGGTCGATTTCTGCGTCCCCACCGGCAACTTCGGCGATATTCTGGCCGGCTACTATGCAAAGCAGATGGGCCTGCCCGTCGGCAAGCTGGTCTGCGCCTCCAACCAGAACAACGTCCTGACCGACTTCCTCTCCACCGGCACTTACACTGCAAAGCGGGAGTTCTATAAGACTACTTCGCCCAGCATGGACATCCTCGTGTCCTCGAACCTTGAGCGCCTGCTCTACCACGTCACCGGCAGCGATGCCGAAGTGGCCGGCCTGATGAAGAGCCTGAACGAGACGGGCCGCTACACCGTCCGTCCCGAGACGCTGAAGGCCATTCAGGAGAGCTTCGACTGCGGCTGGAGCAGTGAGGAACAGGTGGCAGGGGAGATCCGCGCCCGCTACGAGAAGGACGGCTACCTCTGCGATACCCATACGGCGGTGGCTTTCCATGTTGCCGCTCAGAAGAAACGGGACGGCGTGCCGATGGTGGTGCTTTCCACCGCCTCGCCCTTCAAGTTCCCGCGCAGCGTGCTGGAAGCTCTGGGCCACACTGCCCCGGAGAACGACTTCGAGGCCATGCAGGCGCTGGAAGAGGCTACCGGCCGCACTCCGGGCGCGGAAAGGGCCTCCCGGCCGCCCCGCTCCCGCAAGTCTCGCCGTCCTGCGGCAGAAGGCCGAGCGGTTCAGCACCGTCATCGACCCGGCTCAGATCACGGAGGTGGCACTGGGCTGTCAGGCTTGACGAAAACCAGAACAGGAGTAAATAAACTATGGCACTTTTTGTGCTTGGCGATACCCACCTTTCCCTGGGCGGCTCCAAGCCGATGGACGTTTTCCCCGGCTGGAACGGCTATGTGGAACGGCTGGAGGCCAACTGGCGCAAGCTCGTAAAGCCCGAGGATACCATTGTCCTTGCAGGCGACATCAGCTGGGCCATGCGTCTCACCGATACCCGCAGGGATTTCGAATTTCTGCAGCAGCTGCCCGGCCAGAAGCTCATCATGAAGGGCAATCACGACTATTGGTGGACCACCGCCAACAAGATGAACGCCTACCTGAAAGCTGAGGGCTTCGATACGCTCCACATCCTGCACAACAACTCCTACTCTGTGGAGGGCTACGCCATCTGCGGCACCCGGGGCTGGCTGTTCGATGTGGGGGAGCCTCACGACGAAAAGGTGATGAATCGGGAGATAGGCCGCTTGAAGATGAGCCTCGACGCCGCAGAACCCGGGCTGGAAAAGCTGGTGTTCCTGCATTACCCGCCGGCGTACGATACCGCACAGTGCCGGGAATTGCTGGATACGATGCAGACATACGGCGTAAAGGAGTGCTACTACGGGCACATTCACGGCGATCACGCCGCAAAAAAAGCGCCGCTTGGTGAATATGGGGGCATAAAAATGCACCTTGTCTCGTGTGATTATATCCGTTTCACCCCAAAATTGGTGCGAAAAGACGCAGAGATCGGCTGAATTTTTAACAAATTATAAAATATCAAAAAATTCAAAGGTTTGTCTGGAATATTCGGCACAGGTGTGCTATAATGTCAAAAGGTATCGCGCATTACGGGTATATCCGCCCGCGTGTTCCAAATAAAATTGTAATTTATTTTTGAGAGGATAGAAGGAAATGAACTTAAAGGCAACCAACAAAACCGAAACCAACAAGTATGAGCTGGAGGTCGAAATCTCCGCTGAAGATTTCAACAAAGCACTCTCCGAGGTCGCAAAGACCGAGGGCAAGAAGATGTCTGTTCCGGGCTTCCGCAAGGGTCATGCTCCGAGATCTGTCATCGAGAAGATGTACGGCGAAAACGTGTTCTTTGAAGCTGCTGTGGACAAGCTCTATCGCCCGGCTATGCAGGACGCTATCGAAGCTTCCGGTCTGGAAGTCATCGCGGTTTCCAATGCGGACGTTACCTCCGTTTCCCGCGAGAACGGCATCGAGCTGAAGCTCACCGTTGTTGTGAAGCCGGTGATTACCATTGAAGGCTACAAGGGCATCGAGGCTACGAAGAAGAATGTCGAAGTTACGGATGAGGACGTCAGCGCAGAGCTCGTAAAGGTGCAGGACAGAAACTCCAGAATGGTCGACGTCGATAACAGAGGCGCGCTTACGGGCGATACCGCAGTCATCGATTTCGAGGGCTTCTGCGACGGCAAGGCTTTCGAGGGCGGCAAAGCGGAAGGCTTCGAGCTTTCCCTCGGCTCCGGTCAGTTTATCCCGGGCTTTGAAGATCAGGTCGTCGGCCATGAAGTCGGCGACGAGTTCGAAATCAGCGTGAAGTTCCCGGAGGACTATCAGGCAGAAGAGCTCAAGGGCAAGGACGCGACCTTCAAGATCAAGCTGCACCAGATCAAGCGCAAGGAGCTCCCGACCCTCGACGATGAGTTCGCAAAGGACGTAAGCGAGTTCGATACGCTCGACGAGTACAAGAACAGCCTCCGCGAGAAGCTGCAGAGCGACCGCGAGAAGCAGGAAGAGACGAACGTTGAGAACCAGATCTTTGATGCACTCATCGAGAAGGTACAGGGCGAGATTCCGGAAGAGATGTACGAGCAGGAAGTTGAGGAGAGCATCAACAACTTCGCATACCGCCTCCAGTCTCAGGGACTGAACCTCGAGACCTATCTCAAGTACACCGGCATGGACGTCAACGCCATCAAGGAGCAGTTCAGACCGCAGTCCGAGAAGCAGCTTAAGCTGAGACTCGCACTTGAGAAGATTGCTGAGCTTGAGAACCTCGAAGTTTCCGATGAGGCCGTTGAGGAAGAGTACGAGAAACTCGCAAAGCAGTACAATATGGAAGTCGCGCAGATCAAGAACCTCGTTGCAGAGACGCAGATCAGAGCAGACCTTAAAAACCAGAAGGCGATCGACTTTGTTAAGGAAAACGCTTCCGTAAAGGCAGAAAAGCCGGCAAAGAAGACCACCAGAAGAAAGAGCACCAAGAAGGCAGCGGAAGAAAAAACCGAGGAAACAGCTGAAGCTAAGACCGAGGAATAATTTACCGCCTTTACGGTTAGTATTATAGTAACAGCATATCATATATCGCTTCTTTCGCCCGCTGTCCCTGCATCGGACAGCGGGCGAAGCAAAAGAAGCGCGAAAGGAGTTTGTACGATGAGTTTGGTACCTTATGTTGTGGAGCAGACGAGCAGAGGAGAGCGTTCCTACGATATTTTCTCCCGTCTTCTCAACGATAGAATCATCATGCTGAACGACGAGGTGAACAACACCACGGCAAGCCTTGTCGTAGCACAGCTTCTGTATCTCGAGGGTCAGGACCCCGATAAGGACATCAGCCTGTATATCAACAGCCCCGGCGGCGTCATCACGGCCGGCATGGCGATTTATGATACCATGCAGTACATTAAGTGCGATGTTTCCACCATCTGCATGGGCATGGCAGCTTCCATGGGTGCGTTCC
>OGQR01002613.1_pt1 | contig 10582 bp, 7 predicted proteins | sample 1553271 | NCBI WGS metagenome assembly OGQR01 (sample SAMEA2579970, study PRJEB22360) | human gut metagenome | biome: human gut; feature: human-associated habitat; material: faeces | place: Denmark | collected 2008/2010 | reverse complement strand
CGGAATCAGGCAGTAGCCCAGATACTCCTGCAAGGTGGGAATGTCCTCCGGTTCCAACAGTTCCGAAAGGAAACGCAGCCAGTGTTCCGGCTCAGGGGCATCTGCCCGATAGGACACCAGAAGGCGGTTTCCGCAATACTCTTTTTCCTCTGTAAAGGTGCCATCCAGAAAACAAGTGCCGTTCGCCACATGGATGCGGTCACATTGCAGGGGCAAAGGGTCTGCGTATGCCGCCAGCTTCAACGCTTTGATTATCTGCTCCACCGTCTGTGCAACCTTGGCATGAAGCCAGGGCGAGATTTCCTCATAAATCGTGCGCTTCAATTTGCTCTCATCGGGCAATGGGCCATCCACAGTATAAAAGCGGTCGTTGATACAGCGCATTGGATGCCGGGACAGGAAATCCCGGCAATATTCCGGCTCGATGATTTTCCCTTTCTCATCAATCCAAACAGGGTTGTTCATGGTATCGCTCCTCTCTCAGGCGGGTCTGTAATTTGCAGATGTATCCGTTTGCCGTTAGTTCACTCACGACTTCGCCTCGTTCATAGGAATCGCCTTGCAGCAGAATGTCCAGCTGATACTCTGCCCAGGGCAGACGGTGGCAGGCTTCCACAAACCGCTCGTCCAACACATCTTCCGGCGCTTGCGGCGCATACCGCCTTTCCCAATCCAGGAGCAACCGCCGATACTGGTTCAAAACAGAAAAGCACAGCTGCTCGTTCTCACGAAGCTGCTGTGCTTTGGTTTTCTGCTTCCATTTTTGACGAATGGATTCCGGCAAGGGCTTGTCCGGCGCAAGGTGAAAGTCCGACGCCAGTTTTCGGGCCGCATCATACAGCCGAAGGTCAAACAGTTTGGCAGTCAGGTCGATCACATCCCCATGCTCTCCACAGGCAAAACAGTGGTAGTGGTCATCCGATACATACAGGCTCGGATGACGGTCATTGTGGAACGGGCACAACGCCATGCCATGGTGGTTGACATCGATTCCATACGTCTGCGCTGCTTCCTGTGTGTTGATACTGGCTTTCACCACTTCAAACAAATTCATACAGATTCCCTCCATTTCCTTTTTGATGGGGCAGTTTTTTCACCCCTCTGTATAGGTTATGGGGAAAATCGAAAAAAACAGGCTAATGGCATGACAAGCTGTTTTCAAAAAACATGACAAGAATTTAATTGTGTGCTATTATTAAAATAAAAAAACATGACAGGAGGGAGAAGATGGATCAGATCATCAACCATGCGGTTTTGTCGCTGGATTTCTGGCAGGACACCGTGACCTATGAGGGGTGTACCATGCCCACAGGAACCATTGGCTGCGAGGTGCTGAACATCCCGGACAGTACCATTGAAAAGCTGGATATACCCTGCAATGTGCTGAACCAGCTGCTTCAGGGGATGAACACCGGTTCCGTGGATATGGAGCTGCTGCCGCAGGTGCAGCAGGCCGCTGGCGAGATCATCTCCTTTTTGCAGGTTACACCACCCTTCTCCCGATTGAATCGAAGCTATTTTGAGCAAAAACTTGCAGCCATCTTTTCCGAAGAATATATGGAGGACGCCAAAGCCTATTTGCAGCTTACCCAGCAGGAGCAGCTGATTTGTGCTTTGACTGGTCAGCATAGCAAGGCAACCATGCTCGTCCGAATAGCGCAGGTGCTGGGGCATTTGAGCTATTCTCTGGGGCAATACAAGGAGGCTCTGACGAAATTTGCAGAGCGCTTGAATGAGCCAGACTATGACCGTACTCCGGACGGTTATGCTGCAATGTTCGGACAGTTCTTCAAAGGTGAGCCAACTCTGTCGCTGGATAACCCGGCCTGGATGACCCTGACCAATGCTTCGGTACAGTATGTAGCCGCTATTCGGCCCGGAAAGACGGAGCCACAGCTGGTCAAACGGATGCACTATGTCTCCTTTGTGGGGATGTTCCGTTCTGACTTATTTGAGGGGCTTTGTGTGGGCCATGCACCTAAGAAATGCCCCATCTGCGGCAGATGGTTTCTCACCATTGATGCACGACATACCAAATACTGCGGCGGTCTGGCCCCCGGCGACCAACGGGGACGGACGTGTCGGCAAATCGGCAATCTAAGAGGCCGGGAGCAGCGGGAGCTTGCAGACGATCACCCCATCAAGGCCATTTATACCCGCCGTATGAACACCATCCTGCAAAGCACCCGCCGGGGAAAGCTGGATGAAGGAGTTGCATCGGCGATGAAGAAGCTGGCAAAAGATAAGATGCTCCGTGCGCTCTCAGATCATCGCTATGCCAGCACTGTCTATGAGCAGGAAATGACCCAGGATGCACTTTTGAAGGCCGTACAAAAGAAATAAGCAACGAAATATCCGAAAGGTGGTGAGGGAAAATGGATACAGCGTGGACATGGGAGCTGTCCGGCCACTGTGCCAAATACAGCTTTCTGACGGAGCCCAAAGGTTTGACCATGCGGGAAGTGGAACGCATCTTTCAGCTTGACCCGGAACCTCCTGTTCTTGAAAATATGAACGACTACATCATTGAGGCTGTGCGGAGCCGTGAATTGCGCTGGTTCTCCTTTTTCCTGCACTGCTATGAAAATCGGCTTAATGGCCGTGTTCGCTGTTTCCTGCTGCGGGAGGGACTGGATCGCTATGACCCGGAACGCTTTTTGGACTACAAAATGGGCTGTGTGCTTGCCATGCTGGATTGTCTCCGGGAATACGATCCCGCACAAGGAGCAGATTTTCTGACCTATGCCCATCATTTTATCGGGAACGCCCTTTTGACCTGCCGGATGCAGGAGGAGGCTGGTTCCTTTGAAAATGTGGATGAGTACAAGGCTGTGCGTGGAATTGCATGGCTCTACAATCAATCCGGCCAGTCTGAGCAGGCGGCAATCCAGAAATATGCCCAGAAAAACGGTTGTACCGAGGAGACCGCAGCGAGGTTTTTGACATTGGCTAAGCAAAACCGAAGCCGTGTTCCATTTTATCAGACCATTCAGGACGAGGACAGCGAAGAAACCGGCGAGGATGTCAGTCGGGATGACCATTGGGACTATGCGGAGATTCTATGGAACGGTATCCGGGCTGAAGCTGTCCGAGAAGCGTTTGAAAAGCTGAATTACCGGGAACAGACCCTTTTGGAAAAGAGAAACGCCATCTGTATGACCTGTGGGCGGGTCAGTCCCATCAGCACCCGGTTGACCTTTGAAGAACTGGCAGTCCTCTTTGAGGGCAGCACGGCCAGTGGTGCAGAACGGGCCTACCGTAAAGCCGTGGATCATTTGGCCTGTCTGCTGACAGAAGCCGGAGTGCTTCATATGATCCGACTGAAACGCAAGTCCCAGACCAAACGCAAAAAGAAAATCGCCGCCGCTGCCTACCTATATCAGGTGGACAACGACGGCGAATGGGGTGAGATTTCGTTTGATTTTGAGGCTGGAACAGCGGAGATTATCCGCTTGGCAGAGTGGGATACGATGGTAAGCAAGAAATTTGCAAAAAAAGTAATTACTCTTATTTTGAAAAATGGGAATCTTCAGGTAAAGGAATCTATTCTCCCCGTTTCTTGTTAAAAGCATTTTTCTATTTTATTTGAGTAAGTTCGTCGTCATTCTACACCTAAAGCCTTGTACACTGCATCTTCTGCACTCTGATAGAAAATAAGGTTAAAGCATCCGATCAACTCTGAGGGGACAGTGCCAAGGTCTGAGGCTGATGTAATGGGCAGTAATACTTTCTTTGCCCCGCTGTCGAGGCAAACTTGTAGGGCGTTTGCAAGCTCATCCACCTTGATCATCGTACCGGCGATGCTGATTTCTCCCAGTACAGCCAAGCTGCTGACAGTGGGCTTGTTCAGGGCAATGGAAGCCAGTGCGATCAGCGTCGGAAGGGCAAGCTTACTGGTCATACCGATGCCCTGCAAGTCCTGATAGTTGATGATATAGTCCTTTGTCGTGGTGCTGATCGTCCCGCTAATGTGTCCGGCATTTGCTTTGAGGAAGTTGAAAGCAGTATTTGTAGCCTCTCTTGCCTCGCGTTCGGAACCAATACCCGTGCGCTCAAACTTGCCGTTACCGGGAAGCATCTGAGATTCCAGCCGGAACACGCCAATCATGCCGGATTTTCCCTGCGAAACTGTATAGACCTGACCGGGATTGCACATTCCTTCTGGGATCAGCTTACCGCCGCCTTGCTCAGGAACGGATACATAGTATTCCTCAAAACTGTCCTTGTCGATGTAGGAGAAATTCACATCATAGAACTCCATGCCTCCCAGCTTTTTCAGCTGTTCCTTGACGCGGCGGCGCATCTCAAGGGCAAGCTTCAAAATCTCTTCCAGTTGCTCTTTGGAAAACTCTCCATCCGGGTAAACAAGCTTCAAAAGTCCACCGACCATCTTCCGAACCGCTATGGTATCACGCTGGTTTAGGTTGGTGCCTAAACGGAAATATTTGTCCAGCGCATCTCCATACTGCTCTTTGCGCAGCTCCCGGATGAACTCCGCCAAATAATCAGTAATGAAGCCATAGTCATCAGTGAAATGCTCCGGGCGGAACTTCGGTATCTCCCAACCGGGCAGATAACAGTGAATCCGGTCAAGGAAAGCTGTATCGGTACCCATCTCAGGCGGGAAGGGATCAAAGAGGCTGGATGTTTTAAGAAGCACATCCACGCTCTGATTGATATTGCCCACGAAGACCATTGACGCGCTTGCGGCCTTTTCCTCTTTTCCGCGAGCGAAGGACCCGGATGCCATGTAGTCCTTCATGATCTGGATGCCGTCCTTATCTTTGAATCGGATACCGGCAACCTCGTCAAAGGCAACACAATCCCAAAGACCGACAAGACCAACGGTTTTGCGGCCCATGTTATAAAACAGATTGGCAACCGTTGTCTGACCGCCGGAAACGAGAATGCTGTTCGGGGAAATCTCTTTGTAAAGATGGGATTTTCCGGTGCTGCGCGGCCCCAACTCGCAGAGGTTGAAATTGTTCTCCACAAGCGGGATCATGCGGATCAGGAGCAACCATTTTTCGCGGTAAGTCAGGGTGTCCGGCTCCATGCCGATGGAGCGCAGCAGCACATCTATCCATTCATCCTGCGTGAATGCTTTGCGCCCCTGTTTCAGTTCTTCAATGTCCACATGAGGCATTTGGATCGGCGTGAGCTTTCGGATGCTGATTGGCGTTCCGTTCCGATCTTCCTCCATGTACTCATAGTCCAGTTGCACGATGCACCAGATGCCGCCGCAGAGCAGACGGTCAAATTTGGCGGGATATTCTTCGTCTATGGGGATATTCTTGAGTCCAAGGTTGGAGAACTCCGCCTCATAGAAATCCCGTTTGATATTCAGGCTCACCGTGATTTTATCAATCACGGTATACCTCCCCCGCTGCCGCAGGACAGAGAGAATCTTCTGCGCCTCATCTGGGCGGACGAAGTTATCCGCGAGAATGCGCTTTACGCTCTCTACGCCTTCCTCAATAATCTCCGGATCATCAGAGCTGCAATACTGTCCCAGAAGAAATTCAAGGACATAGACCGGAACATTTGCCCCTTCCTTGATTTTCTTGGTCAAATCCTTGCGTACAATCTTTCCATCAAAATACTGACGCAGTTTTGATTTGATGACAGCTCTTCTATCCTCATTTTCTGCCATATCAACCATTTGAATCGCCTCCTGTCACTTAGGGTCCCCTTAAAAGCCGAAGCCATAGTCATCGGCAAATGCCATGTCCATGATGACAGGATGCCGGAACACCTCAAGCCCTGTTGCATCATCGTATATCACGAAGAAATACTGCTTGTCCTTGTCGTACTTTTTGTCTTTGAACTGGAATTTCATGCGGAAGATGCGTTTGGCAGCATCCTGTTCCCGGCTGTCAGCGATGCAGCTATTCTCATTGGAAATCCGCTCGTTATCATCGGAGATAAAGAACAACCGATAAGAAGCAGCCTTGACCACATCGCTGACCGGCTCAGACTGAATGAAATCCAGTATGGTGATCTTATTGGTGATTTTTCGCACCATGCTTACCAGCGCAATTCCCGCGCTCCGCGTCTCCATGTGACCTCGTTCCATCTTGAGGCCAAGGACAGGCACAAGCATTTCCTGCGGGGATGAGCCGCCATGTACATAGTTCTGCCCGCCGCCAGCCACTTTGAATACATCGTCGCTGATAGGATAGGACACCCATTTGGTATCATCGTTGCGAAGAACTTTGCTCATTTCCATGCTGGCGATGCCATCTCTTGCAACGGGTTCCTGTGCGACCACAAAACGCCGGTTGATAAAGGAAGTCTTGCCCTTGATCCCCTCGATCTTATCGCTCTCCGCGATTTTATCCCGTTTGTAGATAAAGCCGTGATCGGCAGTGACGATAAACCGGTATGTATTCGCACTGGTAGAGATGCGGCGGATCAGGTCGGTGATTTCCGCAATCGCCTCCTGACAGGCGACAAAGACTTCATCCTCGGTATTCGGCTTGTCTCCACGAGCATCGATCTGATTGTGGTACACATACACGACCTGTTTGCCGGTGAAGATGCTGCGCAGCTCGGCGACCTTGAGCGACTTGATGTTGTCAAACTGGACACAAGTGCTGTCCTTGCTGTACTTATGCAAAACTGCTTCACGCTCGGCAAGATTGTCGCAAGGCATACCATCAATCAGCACCTTGAAATCGTCCGTCATCGTCAGCTCTGCGTGTGGAAGCAGCGCTGCCATGCCGAGACGGGTATAGGATGGCAAAACACTGAGTTGGACTTCCAGCTTCGCTGTACATTTTGGGTCATCCTGCATCCGGCGGAACAGTTCCTTGCCCACCTCATAGCGCATGGCATCCGAGATGATGACCACCGTGCGCTCCTTGGCATTCTTCAAATTGCGGGCATAGAAGTCCCTCTGCAAGGGCAGCGCCATAAACGAGTCCGGCTCTTGAATGGCGGCATTCCATTTGGGAAGCAGCGGTTCCAGATACTCGTTGGTGTAGATGTTTTCCACCAAATCGCGCAGCGGCTCGAAAGCTGCCGTTTCTTCGAGCTGATCGTAAGCGGAATAGAAGCGGCGATATTCGTAGTCCAGCCGGAAGTCCTTCTCCTGATATTGGCGCAGAATCTCTTTGAAGCTGTCCGGGCAACGGTAATTCCCAGCCTGAATGATCTGATAGGCGCTGTCAAGCATCTGATAGCAGCCCCCGGTTTTCTCGCCGAAGTGCATTTTGCTCCGCTTTTCGCAGATTTGAGGGATAGTCAAACCGTCCAGTGTCGCCCCCACATCCTCAGCCAAAAGCCGCTTCACAATCCATTTTGTGAGGGTCTGGTCAACGGCAAGGAAGGTATCGCAGTTCACTAAGTCATCCGGCGAATAATCAGAGAAAGCCTTCTGGACATTCAAGCCGGAGGCAACATGAGCGGAAAGCTCATCATAGCGCCCACGGTAAAGGATATTGTTCATCAGGTTATCCATAAAGGCAATGATATTCCCGGCCTTATAGGAGAGGAACACCTTCCACGGCTTCGGAAGCTCGCCTCCTATATATTTAGCTGTGTAGGTGACAAACATGGTCACCACCAGCTTTTCCAGTGTCGGCTTGACATCGGTATAGCCGAAATGCTGCTCGCAGAGCTTCCAGAAATCATCCAGTAGGCCGTATTTATCTACCTCAGACAGGAACTTGTTATCTGCAAGCTCGCCGTCTGTCAGCATAACCCGGATCACTTCTTCAAAGGAACAAGTACGGGTGCGGCAAATGGCAGAGAGAAGCCCCGTGATGATGTTCTCTTCGTTGAAGTTCTCTATCTCAAGGTCATAGAAGCGCTGCGTCCGTTCTTTGTTGGCAAAGAACTTGATGTGCTTTTCGATGATGGGCTTGTATTTCTCGTCAATCCCCAAATCTACCGAGAGCAGTGAGGCGCGGTCAGCAAAGAAACGCTTTGAGTAGAGCAGCGTGTCTTCCAGATGGTTGTCCCGCACATCCGGCTTCGGAAAGGGGGCATAGATGAGGTAGTTTGTGGTGGTGTCCTGCCGTTCCAGAAAAAGCTTGGTGGCAAACTGATTGTCCGGCTGCAAGAAGTAGACCTTGGCATTATCAAGCTCTACATTCTGCATATCCTCCACAAACTCGCCGTTATCGTCGTACCAAAAGACGAGTTTACGGGTATCGCCGGTAAACTCAGCATTCAGCCGGTCTATAATTTGTTTGATGTTCATTTCTGCCATGCCGCTTTACTCCTTCTGGTCTATGACTACCCAAGACCCGCTCCGGTTGGAGCCTTTGCGTTTGATCTTGCCAGCTTTTTGAAGGCTGTTCATGAGCCTCTTCACAGTGGCGAGGGAAACTCCCAGCATCTCTACAACATCCTTCTGCGTCGCTTTCGGATTAGATCGGAGGATGCGCAGAATCGCTTCTTCATTGGTATCATTGGGTTCAACTTTGGTGTCATTGGTATCATCGGTGTCACGCTCTTTGGGATCAATGACACCATTCTGATCGGTAGCCGCGTCTTTCCGATACAGGTTGATGCGGAAATCGCTGCCCATATCAATCAGCTCCGGCTCACGAAGACCGTATTCCTTTGCTTCTCGGAACATTTTCGGGATGCCGCTGCCCCATGCCTCCACGATGTTCATGTAGGAAAAGGCGGCTGCAATGCCACGGTTGCGGATCTTCGAGAGGCCGGACTTCATTTTTTCAATGGTGATTTCGCTGTCCAGCATACCGGGGGAGGTGACCTCCAGCCGGTCATCAAAGAGCGCCACCTGGATTTTCCCCGGCGTCAGGTAGCTGCGATGGCAGACTGCATTCGAGATCATCTCACGGATTGTTTTGACGGGCAGTTCATAATAATCCTGCCTTCCAATTCCTTCAATGCGTGAACCGAGGTCGATGTGCTGCAACACGAAGTTGTAGGCATCCTCAATCTGCTCGTAGATCGCTCCGGTAAATTCCTTGCGGGTGATGAAAATATCCCGGACAGTCCCCTTGAATACCGCGCACTGGATGGCAGCATCCGGGAACTCAGCCGTATCGCCGTTCAGCAGCAGATACCCATTGGTGGGATGGTAAGCTCCGTCGTGCTCCACCAGCAATTTCCATGAAAGTAACTGGTTCTTGCCTACTTTCTGAATCTGCTCCCGTGCCGTATCTGTTTCGGCCAGCTTGAGGGCGTGCTGGTACATCTTCTCGCAGAAGGCCGCAATCTCTTCCTCAGAAACAGTCTGTTCCCGCTCCATCTGGTCAAAGGAGCGGTTTGTCCCTTCCATGATGAGTTCCTGCACACGATACCGCTCCGCATGGCGGGTTGTTCCGGCCACGCGGATGTAGGTGCCTTCCATGATGCCCTGGCTCTTGATATAGTAGGGACGCTGCATACCGGGGATGATTTCAACAACGATAATTGCCTTCCCGTCGATTTCCTGCACCGCGATGTTCGGGGTGATCTTTGGTTCGCAGCTATCGAAAATGGCGTTGGTAATCGCGTCCATTTTCTGAAAGACTTCCTCTTTGGAAAAGCCGGTGACAGCCCATGTGCCATTCTCCACACCGAAGACCAGCTTGCCGCCCTTGCCGTTGGCAAAGGCAACCACGGTCTTCATGTATTTCTCGCTTTTGGCAGGGATCTCGCTCTTGAACTCGATATTCTCAGATTCGCCGGCGAAAATCTCTTCTGCGGTCATCTCGACCACCTCCTTCATCCGAGTCTTATGTCAATATCTGCGGCGATTTATTTGAGCAGTCATGTTCCCAATGCTGGCAATGGCTTCCTTCTGGTGTTTATCGTAGGCCGCTTTGTCATAATACGCATTTGTTCCGCAGGATGGGCAACAATATGTTCCCACACCCGTTTTTTGCCCTTGCACCAGTATTCTTTTCGTGTCCCAGCAACACGAGCAGTATATGCGTTTATCAGGATCATCAGAAAGCGTGATATATGCATCGTCGTGTCGTTCAATCTTTCCTGCAATATCTGCTGTTGTCTGCATTTCTTTGATTTGTTCCTTGAGCTTGTGATTCTCATCCACCAGATCAAGTATCTGCTTCTGTGCATCAATCAATTCTCGTACAAGAGGAACATTGTCCGCTTGTTGTGCAACAGCAATGCCATCTTTGATTGCTTCATACCATCCCAAAGTCATTCACCTCAAATCTTTGCCAGAACGGCGTATTTCTTTCCATCGCTGGCGGTTTGGATTTTTTCGTAGTTGACCTTCACGCCATCATCCAAGTCCAGCTCGATGCGGCTCAGGGCGAGGTGGGCGATCATCTCGTCGTAGTCGCGGCACTCCTTGAGCTGCTTTTGGAGCTTTTCCTTGCGCTTGGTGGAAGCAGCCACCTCGCGGGCGTTGGTGCTGTGGTCGATCATATCCTGCATCCGGTTGATTTCGGACTCGTAGACGCGCTGCATCTTGTGGAGATAGTCCACACGGAGATTGCCGATGGTGTCCGGCGTGTAGCGGTGGAGATAGATCAGCGCCTTGAAGCCGTTCTGCTTGCCGCTGTCGAACAGCCAGTAAATCGGGCGCTTCTGGTAGGTTTTGCAGTGGTCTTTGAAGAAATCCTTGAGGAAATAGCTGCGGATGATCTCC
>OGQR01002610.1_pt1 | contig 10589 bp, 6 predicted proteins | sample 1553271 | NCBI WGS metagenome assembly OGQR01 (sample SAMEA2579970, study PRJEB22360) | human gut metagenome | biome: human gut; feature: human-associated habitat; material: faeces | place: Denmark | collected 2008/2010 | reverse complement strand
GTCGTTATAGCTGACGCTGAGTGGCGGAGAGGTGCCCGTTCGGTTCTTCCTGGGCGCTTCCCGTCATATAGTGGCTCAGGTCTTGTAATGGATGAGTTGCAACAGGCAGCCTCCTTCGTGCCCTCGAAGCGCTGAATGCTGAAGAGCCTGTTTGCGAAGCCGCCTTGAAACGCATGTGCGCGACTTTGCGAGAGGCGTCGCGCACTCGTTCGGAAGGTGACGTAACTTCTTTGCGCCCCATCGGGTACAATGAAACCATTATGGCTAAATCCTTTTACCCCAAAACGCATGGCGGGACAGAGCGTGAGGGCCGCCTACTCTTTCGAGGTAGGCGGTCTTCTCGTGCGTATGTACGCGTTCATGCGCACCATCGGCACCGTGTCCATGCTCACGCTTTCGGGGTATTCCTATTTCATGGCGGGCTTGGTTGCGTCGGTGGTGGCGTTCGCCCTGTTTTTGATCTCGCCGCGCGTCTCGAAGAAAATCGACGAGCGCGGTCAGGGCGCAATCGTCTTGCCCGCCACGTGCATGTCCGGTTGCGCAATCTTGCTGGTCACCGTGCTGCTCAAACTGCCGATTGCGCTGTGCTTCGTGGGCGCGGTGCTCATGGGCTTTCTGCCTACACCTCAGGCGCTTACCCGTGCCCGCTGGGTTTACCTGGTGAAATCGGGTCGCCTGGGCGACGGCGCCCCAGAGCTCAAGACTGTCTTCTCCTACGAGGGCGTGATGGACGACATCGTCTTCATGGTGAGCCCTGCGATTTCCATTGCGCTCGCTTCGGGAATCCACCCTATTGCCGGTATGGGATGCGGCTTTATCTGCTGCGTGGTGGGAACGCTTTTGCTCGCGTCGTCTAAGGATACCGAGCCGGTGCCAGGTTGGGAAAAGAAGCTTGCGAACCGGGAAGGCGCCGCGTCTGTCGAGTGCTCCGAAGGTGCCGCCTCGGCCGAATCCGGTGCGACGGCTGAAGGCTCGCGAAACGGAAGCGCTCCTGCAGCTGGCTCGGGCATCGCGTGCGACGTTTCCGTGGATTCGGTCGACGATGCTCGCGCGAGCAAGAAGAAGCGATCCCGCAGCTTGTTCCTCACGAATCCCGTGGTGCGCACGTTGTTCTTCCTGTCGCTTCTGATGGGCTGCTTCTTCGGTATCTTCGACACCGCCACGGTGTCCTTCGCGCAGATCGAGCTTAACGACCCGGTGTTCGCAAGCCTCATCCTCGCCATCGAGTCGCTCGTGTCGACCATCGTCGGGTTCGTGTTCGGCATGATTCTTATCACCGCACGTCAAAGCAAGAAGATGCTGGCGTTCTCCATCGTAATCGGCCTCGGCTACGGGTCGATGATTTTCGTGAGCTCGTCGGTAAGCCTGCTCGTGGTTATCTTCGTCGCGGCGGGCACGTACGCCCCGTTCGTCATCACGCTGAACGAGACGGCCGAGCGCGCTGTGCCCGAGGCGAACATCACCGAGGCGCTCACGTGGGTGACCTCGGGCAGCATCTGCGGCCTTGCATTCGGGCCGACGCTCGCCGGCGTCATCATCGACACGTGGGGATCGTTCGCGTGCTTCGGCACGGGCGCCTTCGTTGCGCTCGCCATTCCAGTGCTGGCCATTCTTACCTATCCCATGATGAAGAAGCAGGTGGGGTAGGGGAAGCTGACGCTAGCGTTTTCGCCTTTTTTGCCTGCGGCGGGTCGTTTCCGGGGAAGAGGGCATTCTTGGCAACGGCACTTTCTATCATGTATAATGCATGCAAAGAGCATGCGTTCATGAAAGGGGACTGCCATGCCGGCTTTGCAAGTTCGCGATTTTCCCGAGGATCTGTACGAAAAGCTGAAAGAGGTCGCCGCGAGGGAGCACAGGAGCGTTGCGCAGCAGACCATCGTCGCTGTCGAGGCGATGGTGTCGGGTGAGTACGCACACGCGAAGGAAGATCCTCGCCGTTCGCTCTATCTCGATTTCGACACGGAGGCAAAGCGCGCCGCCCGCATCAAGAAGCGCCAGGAGCTGTTCGAAAGCGCGAAGGCGCATCCTCTGGTTTTGCCCCTCGATGCACCGAGTCCCGTCGATGTTATCCGCGAAGCGAGGGAAGAGCGAAGTAAGCATATCGGAGAAGTGCTTGACGAAATCATGGAGCGGAGGGTCTCCTATGGTGGTAATTGATGCAAACGCGGCTCTCGAAATGGCGTTCGGGGGTGAGCGCGGTGATGCTCTTAGGGCTCTCCTATTGCAAGGCAAAGAAGCTATTGCTCCATCTGTCTTTCATTCCGAGGTGTCAAACGCATGCTTCAAATATGCGGCTTTTGGGTCGGTGGGTGAGGAAAAAGCACAGGTCTTGCTCGATCGGATGGAGGCCCTCATCGATTGCTTTCATGACGACGCGTCGCTCGCGAAGGAGGCGCTCTCCGAATCGATTCGCTATCAGCATCCCGCACACGACATGCTCTATCTGGTTCTCGCCCGTCGGACAGGTGCGACGCTTTTCACTCTCGACAAAAAGATGTGGGCGCTTGCGCGCGACATGCATGTGAACTGCATCGAGGAGGCGGATCTGGCGGAAGCGACCGCGTAGCAGTTTTGCGCTCAACAGTGCCGCATCTTCCCCTGCCTTTGACGCTCTCGTTGCAACAAAGTGTTCTTTGCCCTGTAAACTGTCCGAAACAATTCGCCGTTAGTTTGATAAGCGTTGGTTAAGGGGGCGTCGCGCGGAACTTCGTGTTATCGTGTCGAGCAAGCGGCCATCAGCCAAAAGCTGCGTGGCACCCCAAAAGTAAATTGCGGTTGTGACCGCCTAATCGGCGTTTGAGACGACCAGTGAAGGAGCGCGGTATATGTCACACGTTTCAGAAATCTACGGATCGATGGTGTTCAACGAGCACACCATGCAGGAGCGTCTGCCTTCCGCAACGTACAAGCAGCTCATGAGGACCATCAAGGACGGCGAGCCGCTCAATCTCGAGGTTGCGAACGTTGTTGCCCATGCCATGAAGGAATGGGCGATTGAAAAGGGGGCCACGCACTACACGCACTGGTTCCAGCCCCTCACCGGCATCACGTCCGAGAAACATGACGCCTTCCTCGACCCGACGCCCGATGGCCGTGCTATCCAGAGCTTTTCCGGTAAGGAACTCATTCAGGGCGAGCCCGATGCGTCGAGCTTCCCCTCGGGCGGTCTGCGCGCCACCTTCGAGGCCCGCGGCTACACCGCGTGGGATCCGACGAGCTACGCGTTCGTGAAGGACGAGGTGCTGTGCATCCCCACCGCGTTCTGCAGCTATACCGGTGAAGCGCTCGACAAGAAGACGCCGCTTCTGCGTTCCATGGTCGCCATCGACGAGCAGGCGAACCGCGTGCTCAAGCTGTTCGGCGAGGGTCATCAGAAGGTCGTCACCACGGTCGGCGCCGAGCAGGAGTACTTCCTCATCTCCGAGAAGGATTATGCCAAGCGCCTCGACCTTGTGCTGACCGGCCGCACGCTGTTCGGCTATCCGCCGTGCAAGGGTCAGGAACTTGAAGAGCACTACTTCGGCGCTATCCGCCCGACGGTGAACGAGTTCATGAAAGAGCTCGACGACGAGCTGTGGAAGCTCGGCGTTTCCGCGAAGACCAAACACAACGAGGTTGCGCCTGCGCAGCACGAGCTCGCGCCGATTTTCTCGAATTCGAATCGAGCCATCGACGAGAACCTGCTCACGATGGAGAAGATGAAGCTTCTCGCCAGCCATCACGGCCTTGTCTGCCTGCAGCATGAAAAGCCGTTCGAGGGTATCAACGGCTCGGGCAAGCATAACAACTGGGCGATTTCCGCAGGCAAGAAGAACCTGCTCGACCCGGGCGAGAACCCGATGGATAACCTGCGCTTCCTCGTGTTTTTGACGGGCGTTATCCAGGCTGTTGACGATTATCAGGAGCTTTTGCGCATGTCCGTGGCGTCGGCCGGCAACGACCATCGTCTGGGTGCCAACGAGGCTCCTCCGGCGATCGTGTCCATCTTCCTGGGCGACGAGCTGGGCGCCATCGTGGATGCGCTCATCTCCGACAAGGAGTACACGTCCGCCGAGCGCGTGGCGATGGATTTGGGTGTGGCCGTGCTCCCTAACTTCCTGAAGGACAACACTGACCGCAACCGCACGAGCCCGTTCGCCTTCACCGGCAACAAGTTCGAGTTCCGCATGCCGGGCTCCGCGGTGAACCTCTCCGACGCGAACACCATTCTGAACACGGCCATGGCGAAGAGCTTGAAGGAGTTTGCCGACGCCATGGAGGGCAAGTCTGGCGATGAATTCGAGGCGGCCTGCCATTGCCTACATCAAAGATGACCTGCGCAAGCACCAGCGCATCATCTTTAACGGCAACGGCTACTCCGACGAGTGGCCGGTGGAAGCTGAGCGCCGCGGCCTGGCGAACCATCCCACGACTGCCGACGCGCTGCCGTGCTTCATCGATCAGAAGAGCATCGATTTGTTCGGCGAGTTCAACGTGCTCTCCGAGGTCGAGGTTCGCTCTCGCTACGAGGTGAAGCTCGAGAAGTACAACAAGCTCCTCAACATCGAGGCGCGCACGATGAAACGCATGGTTCGCCGCTTCTTCCTGCCTGCAATCAACAGCTTCGCAGCTGACGTGGCGAGGGATATTGCCCAGGTCAAGGCGGCGCTGCCCTCTGCCGATCAGACGTTCCAGGAGAAGAAGCTGCAAACGGTGGTCGACGGCACGAAGCGCGTGGAAGAGGCGCTCGACGCCCTCAACACCGCGCATCTTGCCAATGTCGAGATTGCCGACCAGCAGGAGCGTGCAAACGACAACGCGCACCATGTCATTCCGCTTATGGACGAGCTCCGCGCTGCAATCGACGCGATGGAGATTGTCGTCGACGACAATCACTGGCCGGTGCCGACCTACAACGAGATTTTGTTCTACTGCTAAAACGCAAGGTCATAGCCGTGTGGAAGAGCCCCGAGATTTCTCGGGGCTCTTTTTTCGTTGGCTCTGATTTCACTTTAGTATTTTCTTGCGTTCAAACGCAATTGGCATGCGTTCAAATTCTAAAGTCGGATTGCATAAATGCAATTGCGAAAAGTTGAGTCTATCGCACTTAGATTACTTGACATGACGTATCGCGTCGTTACAATACCTTTTAGCACTCAAAGACGGGGACTGCCAAAGCAAAATGCGAAAGCGGTCCTTCGAGAACAGGAAGCGAAACGCCATGAAGAAATTCAAAACAGAGAGCAAGAAACTGCTCGACCTCATGATCAACTCGATCTACACCAATCGCGAGATCTTCCTTCGCGAGCTCATCTCGAACGCGTCCGATGCGGTCGACAAGCTTTATTTCAAGAGCCTGACGGATTCCGACGTGCAGCTTTCCAAGGATGAGCTGGCCATTCACGTCGGCTTCGACGAGGGTGCTCGCACTATCACCATCTCCGACAACGGCATCGGTATGACGAAAGACGAGCTCGACAAGAACCTTGGCACCATCGCACACTCCGATTCCCAGGCGTTCAAGACCGACAACGCCGAGCAGCAGGGCGACGACATCGACATCATCGGCCAGTTCGGCGTTGGCTTCTACTCCAGCTTCATGGTTGCCTCCAAGGTGCGCGTCGTATCCCGCGCGTTCGGCAGCGACGAGGCGTGGGCGTGGGAATCCGACGGCGTTGAGGGCTACACCATCACCGAGGCAGAGCGCGCTGAGCACGGCACCGACGTTATCCTCACGCTCAAGGAGAACACCGACGAGGACAACTACGACACCTATCTTTCCGAGTACGGCCTGAAGGACCTGATTAAACGCTACAGCAACTACGTGCGCTACCCCATCCAGATGGAGGTTTCCAAGACGCGCGAGAAGCCGAAGCCCGAAGACGCCGGCGACGACTACAAGCCCGAGTACGAGACCTACACCGAGACCGACACGATCAACTCGATGATTCCCATCTGGAAGCGCAAGAAGTCTGACGTGACCGACGAGGAGTACAACGAGTTCTACAAGACGAACTTCCACGATTTCGCCGACCCTGCGCGCACCGTCTCGCTGCATGCCGAGGGCGCGCTGACTTACGACGCGCTGCTGTTCGTGCCGAGCCGCGCCCCGTATGACCTGTACAGCAAGGATTTCAAGAAGGGTCTCGCGCTTTATAGCTCCAACGTGCTCATCATGGACAAGTGCGAAGACCTCCTGCCCGACTACTTCAACTTCGTCCGCGGCATCGTCGACTCGCAGGATCTCACGCTCAACATCTCGCGCGAGACGTTGCAGCACAACAGCCAGCTGAAGGCAATCGCCCGCCGCGTCGAGAAGAAGATTAAGTCCGACCTCGAGAACTTCCTCGAAAAGGATCGCGAGGGCTACGAGAAGTTCTTTGAGAACTTTGGCCGCGGCATGAAGTACGGCCTCTACACCTCCTACGGCACGGCGAAAGACGTGCTGGGCGACCTGCTCCTCTTCTACTCGGCAAAGCAGAAGAAGATGATCACGTTCAAGGAATACGTGAAGGCTGCCGCCGATGGCCAGGAGACCATTTACTACGCCACGGGCGACTCCGTCGAGCGCATGGCGCAGCTGCCGATCGTGACGACGGTGCTCGCGAAGGGCTACGACGTGCTGCTGTGCCCCGAGGACGTCGACGAGTTCTGCATGATGGCCATGTCCGATTACGCTGTGCCCGACGCGGCCGACCCCGACTCGCTCACCGCGTGGCCGCTTAAGAATGTGGGCGGCGAGAACCTCGGCCTTGAATCCGACGAGGAGAAGAAGGAAGCCGAGGAGACGGCCGAGTCCAACAAGGACCTGTTCGAGGCCATGAAGAGCGCCCTCGACGGCAAGGTGGAGAAGGTTGCGGTGTCCACGCGCCAGACCGATGCCCCTGCCTTCATCACCACCGAAGGCGGCGTGTCGCTTAAGATGGAGAAGATTCTCGCGGGCGCGCCGAAGAGCGCCGAGGAGGAGGGCGCGGTGAAATCGCATCGCGTGCTCGAAGTGAACGCGAAGCACCCGGTGTTCGAGGTCATGCAGAAGGCACAGGAAGCGGGCGACGACGAGAAAGTGAAGCTGTATTCGGGCATCCTGTACGATCAGGCGCTTCTCGTCGAGGGCATTCCGCTGGACGATCCGGTTGCCTACACTGAGGCGGTTACGAAGTTGATGAAGTAGGCTGCAGGCCGCAGGGCGTGAACGGGGGCTCGGGGAATTGGCAACCGAAAGGAGAATCGGGAATCGGTTCAAGAAAACCCTTGCGCTTGCGCGATTGATTCGCTATCATCTATTTTCGCGTCTGAAGCTTGTGCTTCACTCGTTTGCCAACGTGGCTCAGCTGGTAGAGCAACGCACTCGTAATGCGTAGGTCAGCGGTTCGAATCCGCTCGTTGGCTCCAGAAACTTACAGGCCGTCGGCATTAAGCTGGCGGCCTGTTTTGTTGTCGAGCGCGAAGCAGGCGGATATGGTGGTCCCTCCTGGTGGTTTTACCTCCCGCTGTCGGACGGGCTTTCTCGTTCGTGTTTTCTTTCAGGGGGGAGGGGCCTGACTCTGCTATTCTCTGTCGGACGGGGCGCTTTGGAAGGCGACAGCGCTCAAGGTGGAGAAAGGCGGGAACATGAACATCGAGCATCTGCGTGAATTCGAATACCTCGCCGAGAACCTGAGCTTCCGCGATACTGCGCGCCATTTCTTCGTGAGTCCGTCGGTTATCAGCCGTCATATTTCGGCTATGGAAGACGAGCTCGGCACCAAGCTCTTCGTCCGCTCGAAGCAGTCGGTCGCCATCACCGACGCCGGCACCGTTTTCCTCGACCGATCGAAGGCTATCCTTTCCGAATACAACGCCGCCCTTGCCGAGATGTCGCGCCTCGACGAAGGCGGAAAGCCCGTGGTGCGCTTGGGCTACTTGCACAATGCGGCGCGCCCGTTCATCTTGCAATTCACATCGTATCTGAAGGAACATTACCCGGAAATCGAGATCGAGTTCAAGGGCATGCCGTACAAGATGCTCTACACCGCGCTCGATGACAACAGGGCCGATCTCAACATCATGCTCAACGTGTATTCGCCCCACCAGCAGCGCTATGAGCTCGCGACCATGTATCGCGATCAGTTCTGCGTGGTCGTCCGGGCGAACAGCCGGCTTGCGCGCGACTGCGCCGACGGCATCGAGCTTTCGCGTCTTGTGGGTCTTGACCTGCTCCTTCCAAGCGAGAAGGATTTCCCGGGCCTGCAGGAGCGGATGCGGAAGGTGCTTGAAACCGAGCCCTCCCTTCTGATGGAGCGCGCCCGCAGCTTCCGCGACGTCGACTCGATGTACATCCAGGTGGAAACATCTAACAGCGTCGGCATTTCCACAAGCGCGAACTGGGCATACGGTTCAAGCAAGGTAGTGTATCTCCCCATCAAGGGCGTCGATGCCGGCATCGACGTGAACGCCTACATCGGCCGCTCGCTTTCAGGTCGCACGCTCACGGCATGCAAAGAGGCGCTTGCGAGCTGTCAGGCCTATCTTGAAGATTTCTCTGTGCTCGAGAATGCCCGCGTGCAATGGCGGGCGCGAGTGAGCGCGCTCTACTAAGCTGGCTGTTGCACAATCGCAAACGGGGTTGTTCCGCATATTGCAACAACGCTTGCAGAATGCGAATCACCAGGTCGGCAGGAAGTCGCCTACAATCACCTCAGTGAGAAACATCCGACGGTATTATCCCCTCCTTACAAAGCCGTCGGTTGCACTCCCTTATCCCCTTTGGCTCGCTGCCCTCCTCAATCCTGTCGGCGAGCCCCTTAAGGAGCCGTTATCCCCAATGCGGCTCCTTTTTCTTTGGTTTCTCCGCGCACTTGGGTGCCGTCGCGCAAAGCCGTTGTACCCTTTTATCGGTACCATTTGATTGCGGGCATATCGCCCGAGAGGTTCGCCGCGTTTGCGAGGAGTGTCCATGTCCATTAGATTTGCCGCAGCTCAAGCCGTAAGCTCCATTTCGACATGGGGCTTGAAACACGTGTTCCGCAGGCCGGCGGCAAACTTCCCAGGGAAGATCGCGCTCTATGTGGACCCGCGTTTGCTCGCGAATCTGCGGGGGAAGCTCACTCGCGGTTCAATCATGGTGGTGGGCACCAACGGGAAGACGACGGTGACCAATCTGCTTGCCGACGTCCTCGAGGGCTCGGGCGTCCGCGTGGTGTGCAATCGGACGGGCGCGAATCTCGATTCCGGCGTATCGACGGCGCTTCTTCATGCGAAAGAGGCCGATTGGGGCGTTTTCGAGTCCGACGAGCTGTGGTTGAAGAAGATGACGCCGCAGCTCAAGCCGACGTACGTGCTTCTTTTGAACCTGTTTCGCGATCAGCTCGATCGTTGCGGCGAAATCGATCGCATCCAGGATAGTATTGTCGAGGCGCTCGCCGCGTCGCCTGAGACCATCCTCGTTTTCAACGCCGACGACCCCCTGTGCGCAACCATTGCCAAGCGCGCCTCCGAGCTGCCTGGGCGCGAACGGACGCGCCAGATCGCGTTCGGGGTGAGCGAGAGCATGGGCCTTGCGCAGAACACGGTCTCCGACGCCACGATGTGTCAGCTGTGCTCGTCGATGTTCGAGTACGACTTCCGCCAATACGGCCAGCTGGGAGCTTGGCATTGCCCGACGTGCGGCTTCTCCCGCCCTTCGCTCGATTTCGCGGCGCAAAATGTGGAACTTGACGAGCGCGAGCTTTCCTTCGATATCGCCCGCCCGCAGCCGAACGCGGGCGAGTCCGCGCCTGCAAGGCCGATCCGCGCGGCGTTCAGCGGTGCCTACATGGTGTACAACCTGCTTGCGGTGGGTGTCGCAGCCGACCTTGTGGGTTGCGGAAACGACGCGATTCAGGCCGCCATCGAGTCCTTCGATCCGAAGAACGGCCGTCTGCAGCGCTATTCTGTCGAGGGGCGAAGCATCCTGCTCAACCTCGCGAAGAACCCCACGGGCTTCAACCAGAATCTCAAGATCATCGAGAAGGACGCTTCTCCTAAGGCGGTCGCTTTCTTCATCAACGACAAAGAGGCTGACGGCCGCGACATCTCGTGGCTGTGGGACATCGACTTCGAGGAACTTTCGCGCCAGGAGGGCTGCGTCGTGTTCGCCGGGGGTATCCGCGGCAACGACATGCAGGTGCGCTTGAAGTACGCGGGCATTCCCTCCAAAGTGGTGAAGAACACGCAGGAATTCCTCGATGAGCTGGCGAAACTTCCTCATGAGATGAATGCCTACGCCATCGCGAACTATACGGCGCTGCCGAGCGTGAAGTCTGCTCTCGATGCTGCGGAAAGCGAGGCTGGCGATCCCACGAACTGCGAGGCTGGCGACCCTGTGCGGGAGACTCCGTGCTCAAACAGTCCTCGCTTCGCTGCGGAACTGCGCGCGGAGCCCCCCGCACAGGGTCGGTCTGGGGTTGACGGGGCGGAGTCCTCCGCACGGGCTCAGGAGCGGACAACTCCCATCGTGATCGCCCACATGTTTCCCGATCTGCTGAATCTCTACGGCGACGGCGGTAACGTGCGCATTCTGAGCGAGCGTCTTGCATGGCGCGGGATTCCCGTTCAGGTGAAGCGCGTCGAATATGGTGAGTCCGTCG
>OGQR01002603.1_pt1 | contig 10600 bp, 9 predicted proteins | sample 1553271 | NCBI WGS metagenome assembly OGQR01 (sample SAMEA2579970, study PRJEB22360) | human gut metagenome | biome: human gut; feature: human-associated habitat; material: faeces | place: Denmark | collected 2008/2010 | reverse complement strand
GGCTACATTGCCGTTCTGCGCGGCGAGCAGGTCAACGGCATCCCATATGTCTACCTCGGACATTCCAAGGACGGCATTCACTGGGACGTCGAGCGCGAAAAAGTGCCCTTTGTGGATGACAACGGCAACCCGAAAATGCCGCACTACGCCTATGACCCGCGTCTGGTGAAGGTGGATGACACCTACTACATCATTTGGTGCACCGATTTCTACGGTGCTGCCATCGGCATGGCGAAGACGAAGGACTTCAAAACCTTCACGCGCATCGAGAACCCCTTCATCCCCTTCAACCGCAACGCCGTCCTGTTCCCGCGCAAGGTGAACGGCAAGTTTAAGCTCCTGTCCCGCCCGTCCGACTCCGGCCACACGCCCTTCGGTGATATTTTCATCTCCGAATCGCCCGACATGGAGTACTGGGGACACCATCGCCATGTGATGGGGCGTGGCAGCAACTGGTGGGAGTCCGTCAAGATTGGCGGCGGCGCTGCCCCCATCGAAACGACCGAAGGCTGGCTGCTGTTCTACCACGGCGTCGCGACCACCTGCAACGGCTTCGTGTACTCCATGGGCGGCGCGATTCTGGACATCAACGAGCCGTCGAAGGTGCTGTACCGGTGCGAGAATTATCTGCTGACGCCGGAAATGCCCTATGAAGTCAGCGGCTTCGTGCCGAATGTCGTCTTCCCCTGCGCAACGGTTCAGGATGCGGACACCGGGCGTATTGCCATCTACTACGGCTCGGCGGACACCTGCGTCGGGCTGGCGTTCGGGTATGTGGACGAAATTGTACAGTACATCAAGGACAACAGCGTCCTGAATCCCGACGACGGCGTGGCATTTGAAAAATTCTGATACCGCGGAGGAAGAACCTATGAATCCCTTTCGCCGCCCCAACGTGCTGCTGATTTATACTATTTCCAAATGAGAATGCGCCAAAATGCGAAGCGAATTTTTCATTCTGGCTAACGGGAGTGAAACGCAGCGTAGCAGCGCTACGCTAAGTGGAACGACCGGACGCCAGAATGGAAAAGGCGCGAGTAGATGGTGCAGGTGAATTCGGAAATAGTATTATACCGACCAGCAGCGCGGCGAACGGCTTCGGTCACTATCCCGGCGGGGCTATCAGCAATGAAAAAGGAGAATCAGTCATGAAGGACGCATGGTGGAAGGAAGCCGTCGTCTATCAAGTCTATCCACGCAGCTTCATGGATGCAAACGGCGACGGCATCGGCGATTTGCAGGGCGTGACCTCGCGGCTGGACTACTTGCAGGAGCTGGGCATCGATGTGATTTGGCTGTCGCCTGTGTACCAGTCCCCGAACGTCGATAACGGCTATGACATCAGCGATTATCAGGCGATTCAGCCGGAATTTGGGACGATGGCGGACTTCGATGAGCTGCTTAAACAGGCGCATCGGCGTGGCATTCGCATCGTGATGGACTTGGTTGTCAACCACTCGTCCGACCAGCATCCGTGGTTCGTGGAGAGTCGGAAGAGCAAGGATAACCCTTATCGTGACTACTACATCTGGCGCGAGCCGAAAGCGGACGGAAGCGCGCCGAACAACTGGGGTTCGTGCTTCGGCGGATCGGCGTGGCAGCTTGACCCGGAAACAAACATGTACTATCTGCACCTGTTCGCGCCGCAGCAGCCCGATTTGAACTGGAAGAATCCGAAACTGCGCGACGACGTGTACCGCATGATGACATGGTGGTGCGACAAGGGCGTGGACGGCTTCCGCATGGATCAAATCAGCGCAATTTCCAAGATGGACGACATGCCGGACGGCAAAGTAGCCCCCGGTCAGCAGTATGGCAATTACGGCCCGTACTGCATCAACGGCCCGCATGTGCATGAGTATTTGAAGGAAATGAACGCGCGGGTGCTGTCCCGCTATGACCTGATGACCGTGGGCGAAACGGCGGGCGTGACCATCGAGGAAGCACAGAAGTACGCCGGAGAAGATTCGCATGAGCTGAGCATGGTATTCCAGTTCGAGCATGTGGACGTCGCCGGAAAATACGGGGCGTGGCGCACGGAACAGATTCCGATGCTGTTCCTGAAAAAGGTACTGAGCAAATGGCAGACGGAGCTGCACGGCAAGGCGTGGAACAGTCTTTTCCTCGGCAACCACGACCAGCCGCGCACCGTGTCCGCGTTCGGCGATGACCGCCCGCAGTGGCGCGTCCGCAGCGCAAAAATGCTGGCGACCTGCCTGCACATGATGGAGGGCACACCCTACATTTATCAGGGCGAAGAGCTGGGCATGACAAACTGTCCGTTCCAGTCGCTGGACGAGTTCCGGGACATTGACAGTCTGAACGGGTATCGCCGCTGGGTGACGGACGGGCCGCTCACGCACGACGAGTTCTTCCCCTACCTGCTGTTCAAGAGCCGCGACAATGCCCGCACGCCCATGCAGTGGGACGACAGCACGAATGCCGGATTCACCTGCGGCACGCCGTGGATTCGCGTCAATCCGAACTACACGGAGGTCAACGCGGCAGCGGCGATGGCTGACCCGGATTCAACGTTCTACTACTTCCAGAAGCTCATCCGCCTGCGCAAGACACACCCCGTGATTGTGCATGGGCGCTATGCGCTGCTGGAAAAGGACGACCCGGCACTGTTCATTTATACGCGCACGCTGGATGATGCGCAACTGCTCGTGATGTGCAACTTCAAGGAGCAGACGCGAGAATGGACAATGCCGGCGGGCTTCGCGGGCGCGCAGGTGCTGATTTCCAACACCGGGCGGACACAGCAGACGGAGCAGACCATCACCTTGCAGCCTTATGAAGCATTGGTGCTTCTGAAATAACATTGACGAGATAGAAAGGAGAATTTCAGATGAAAATGGAACTGGGTGCGCAGACATTTACCGTGCGGGACTATATGCAGACGACGTGGGACTTCCGGGAGGCGATGAAGCGCATTGCGGAAATCGGCTATACCTGCGTGCAGCTGTCGGCGGTGGGCAATGTGCCGGTTCAGGCGCAGCGGGACATCTGCGATGAATTCGGGCTGAAAATCGTTCTGACGCATACGAACCCGGATCGCATGATTGCCGACCCGGATGGCGTCATCCGCGACCATGACATCCTTGGCTGCGACTACATCGGCATCGGCATGATGAACCCGAAGTACCAGCGCGCAGAGTGGATTGACCAGTTCGCGAAAGACTTCACGACGCCCGCGAAGAAGATGCGCGACGCGGGCAAACTGCTGATGTACCACAATCACAATCTGGAATGGACGCGCCTGCGCGACGGCCGCCGGATTATGGACGTGCTGCTGGAACAGATGCCGGCGGACTTGATGGGCGTGACGCTGGATACCTACTGGGTGCAGGCGGCGGGCGCAGATGTGCTGGAATGGATTGACATCCTGCAAGACCGCATCCCCTGCGTCCACCTGAAAGACATGTCCGTGAATGGCTTCGACCAGCGCAAGGCGGTCGTCGGCGAGGGCAATCTGAACTTCCCGAAGATTCTGGAAAAGCTGCAAACGCTGGGCAAGACGAAGTACATACTCGTCGAGCAGGACGACTGCTACGGCGAAAGCGCGTTTGACTGCTTGAAGCGCAGCTATGACAATGTGAGAAAGATGGGGTATTGAGCGATGGCAAAGGTGAAATTGGGTATTATCGGCGTCGGCAATATGGGCACGGGTCACAGCAAGAACTATCTGGACGGCTTGATGCCGGAAATCGAAATCACGGCGGTGGCTGACCGCAACCCGGCGCGCCGCGAGTGGGCGAAGGAGAATCTCCCCGGCGTAAAGGTTTTTGAGGAGGGCGTAGATCTCATCCATAGCGGAGCGTGTGAAGCCGTGCTGATTGCCACGCCGCACTATCAGCATCCGCCGCTGGCGATTGAAGCATTCAAGAACGGGCTGCACGTCATGGTGGAGAAGCCCGCCGGGGTCTACACCCTGCAAGTGCGCGAAATGAACGCCGAGGCGGACCGTCACCCGGAGCTGACTTTCGGCATGATGTTCAACCAGCGCACGAATTGCACCTACCGCAAGATGCACGAGCTGATTCACAGCGGCGCAATCGGTGACTTAAAGCGTGTCAATTGGATTATCACCGACTGGTACCGCACGCAGTTCTACTACGATTCCGGCGCATGGCGCGCAACGTGGGCGGGCGAAGGCGGCGGTGTGCTGCTGAACCAGTGCCCGCATCAGCTGGATTTGGTGCAGTGGCTGGTGGGACTGCCGTGCAAGGTGCAGGGTTTCTGTCACGAGGGCAAGTGGCACAACATCGAGGTCGAGGACGACGTGACCGCCTATTTCGAGTACCCGAACGGCGCAACGGGCGTTTTCATCACCACGACCGCCGACGCCCCCGGCACGAACCGCTTGGAGATTACAGGCACGAAGGCGACGCTCATCTGTCAGGACGGCAAGCTCATCATGAAGAAGCTGGAAATGGACGAGCGTGAATGGTGTGCGACGTGTCAGGAAGGCTTCCGTGCGCCGTCCTACGAAACGATCGAGGTCGAGACGGACGGGCAGAACGGGCAGCATCCGGCGGTGCTGAACGCGTTTGCGGCGCATATTCTGCGCGGCGAACCGCTGGTCGCGGACGGGCGTGAGGGCATCAACGGACTGATGCTGTCCAATGCGATTCATCTGTCCTCGTGGCTGGGACATCCGGTGACTTTGCCGATTGACGAGAAGCTGTTTTTGGAGAAGCTCAATGAACGTCGGGCAACGTCGCGGGTAAAGACAGGGGAAAGCGTTTTCAGTGATACAAATGGGACATATGGGTCAAAGTAAAGAGGAGCTCCAAACACGAGGATAAACAGGCAGGCAAAGCAAGATAACGCGACCAACTCATACTATTTCCAAATGAGAATGCGCCAAGATGCGAAGCGAATTTTTCGCGCTGGCTAACGCGAATGAAACGCAGCGTAGCAGCGCTACGCTAAGTGGAATGAGCGGACGCAAGCGCGGAAAAGGCGCGAGCAGATGGCGCAGGTGAATTTGGAAATAGTATAAATACCGGACAGTATCATATTAGCAAGCAGGGTCATTTTGCTAAAAATGACATTTTGCTTGTTGGGGAGATGCTCCCCAATCCCCGCTAATGCAGAGCAGGCTCTGCGGTTGTCAGGCACAGTGCGCCCGAAAAAATCAGGACATCCGCCGCTGTTGGCGCAGAAGGGACATCGGCGCTTGCCTTAGCGTGCGTTTCGGTCGGCACGCGACGTTTCTTTTTCTTCAATCGGCTCGTCGCTGGCAATGGTATCCATGTTCGTTTTGATATGCCATAGGCTGCTGACCTCCGCTTTTGCCTCGGCAAGCGCGGCGCTGTCCGCTCGCTTCTGGCACAGCAGGCGCTCATATTCAGCGGACAGTTCCGCAAGCGTCGGCAGCTTTCCGTTCTCTTTCGCGTACACCGTCTGTGCTGCTTTGTGGGCTTCAATCTCCTTCGCATGTGCCTGATAAAACTGCGGTGACCAGCCGGATTCCCGGTACTGCGCATAAACCGCCTGCGTTCTGCGATATGTCAAAATCGCTTTTCGCTGCTCGCTGATTGCTTTCATCCGCGCTTGGCAGGTTTTCATGCTGTCTTTGAGCTGATTTCGCCGCTTTGTCCCGCTGTCAATCCTGCTCATCAGTTCTTCATACGAATTGATTCCGTTTTCTTTCAGATAAATGATGGACTGCGAAACAGCGTCAAGGTTGTGCCGCTCTGCCCATACCTGATAGCCTCTGCCCTTGCCCTCGCGCATCTTCTTCTCAATGTCAATCAGCAGCGCAATCTGTCTGCCCGTGTACTGGCTTCTCGGAATCCGGGGAATATGCACCTGCCTGCCGTCCAGCACATTCCGCAAAGCAGCCGCTGTGTACGCCGAACCCAGAGAATCAAGGCGGATAAAGCGTTTGCCGGATGGCGGCTTCACGCTGATTTGTGCGCCGCGCTTCACCCTGCATCCGGCTTCTTCCAGCAGCTGCATGAGCGCGTCAAAACCGTCAGGCTGCATCCGCAGGGCGCTGTCAATCATCATGCGAATCGTGTCGCGGCAGAGGCTGTCGCTCAGCTCCGCAACGACTTTGCCGGAGCGAAGCACATCCTTGAATTTGCGGGTGCAGTCCAGCGAAACGGCGCTGAACACAATGTGATTGTGGATGTGCGCATGGTCATCATGCGTCGCCACGAGGAATGCGAAATCCCCGTTCAGCAGCCGGGAAGCCAGCTCATAGCCGATTTTGTTGGCTTCTTCCGGCGTTACTTCTCCCGGCTGGAAGGACTGCCGCACCTGATACGCAATCACTTCATTGTGAATGCGCCGTCCGGTTTTCGCGATATAGGCATTTCGGTTCAGCAGAAACTCTTGGTCAGCGGTTTCGGGCGCACAGGCATAGGCGGAAATCAGTTTGCCCTGCTCAGTCTTGTCCGGGTTCTTCACATAATCCAGCCGTGCTTTCAGGCACTGGGCGATTGTCTTGCCCTTGTTGATGTGCATCGACATGATGCAGGTGGTCGCCATTGTTATCCTCCTGATTGCAGAAAAACGCGCCCCTCCGAAGAGAAGCGCGTTTCATGATTTTTGCGTTTTTCACGTCAGCAGCCGCTCGAAAAAGCCAAGCATCCGGCTGACATTCTCCAAAATCAGATGGGCGATACCGGGCAGACCGACGGGACTTACCAGCAGCATCAGCACCGCGAAGGCAATCCCGTTCTGCCAGCTGCCGGTGACAAACGCCATCAGCGACAGGATGCCAAAGAGCGATGCGCTCAGCCCGATAACGGAACCCGCCAGCGAAGTGACGAAGGCAGCGGCACACAAGATAAGCCTTGCCAGCAGGATCACGGGGCACAGGATGATTTTCAGGATTCTCTTGCGCATAGAAATCCCTCCTCAAACCGTGTTCAGCTGGAGCGTAGAAAGCATCTGGTTCATCATGCACAGCAGCTGATTGACTTTCTCCTGAATTTCGTCAATCTCTGATTCGTAGATGCTGCCGTGTTCGTTGACCCTGCGGGCAATCTGGTTGACGTTGTTCGTTAGATTCCCCAGCAGGCGAATCATTTCGCGAAGCTGCGGCAAATCGAGTTTCAGGACATAGCCGTTCAGCACCATCGCGCGGAGAAACGCCGACATGTTCCGAATTTCCAGCTGCTTCATCTTTTCGTCAATGATGCGTGCTTCCTCTTCCGTTACGGCGAAGTGGAGCATCTTCGACCGCCGCGCTTTCTCCTTCTTCATTCTCTCTCCTGAAACGCCTTTGCGCAAGGCTGTCGAATCGCTTTTTCGTTTTTTGCAGCAGGCGGACGTTCGCGCTTCTGCATTTCCTGCCGTGCCAGATTGATGAAGTCATTCAGAATCACCGGATGCGCGGCGACGGCATACGCACTCCAGCGGTCAGGCTCGCGGGGAATCTCCTTTTCGAGCGCCCAGCGCTTGTTCGCATTGGAGAAGCGTCCATCCCAGACTTTTTCCTGCACCGTCGCCGCCAGCACCAGCGTTACCCGCTCGCTGCCGTATTGGTCAAGCACCTCCTTGACGCACGCTTCGTCCAAGTGCATCCCGTCGAAATGCTTCGCAATCGCTTCCTCGATGGCATTCTTGCAGGCGATATTGCTTCGGCGCGCATTCCGGTACTCCGCCAGTTCGCCGTGCGCGCGGGCATATGCCGCATCGTGCGGGTAGACGGCTGTCATTGCAATCGTGTCCATTTCATCCTCCTTTTCGGATTATCGTTCCTGTTCTGCGCTCTTTTCTCGGCTGACAGCGCGCTGATCCATGTTCAATTCTGCATCCAGTTCCGCCAGTCTTGCGCTTTTGGTTTTCAGCTCTTCCTCCTGCGGAAAGGGCTTGTCCAGCTCCGCTTTCGCCGCTGTCATCTGCTGCTTTGTCGCATCAATGCGCGCTTGAACCTTCGCCATTCGGTCGGGAAGCGTCTGAATCAGGTTCGTTAAGCGGGTGATGTTGCCCCTTGCGTCGCTGCCGACTTCCATGATATGCGAAACTGCACCGCGCAGGGTGAGCCTGAATTTATTGGCAAACGAATCGAACTGGACGCTCATGGTCAGCCCGCGATAAGCGCCAAACTCCACCGGATTCCCCTGCGCGGCTTCCTTGCACGCGGCAAGTATGGCTTTGCCCGCCGCTTCCTTCTCTTCAATGAAACTTCCGCGAACGGTCAGCCCGCCGAACTCCGCTTCGGGTTCGGGATTCGCCGCCAGCGTTGCCCTATCCTGCGCAAAACCTTCCAGCAGCTGTGCATCCTGTTCCAGCTGCCGCGGAAAAACTTTCAGCAGCTGATCTTCCAGCCGATACTGCTGGCTTTGGTGATCGGCCTTCATCAGCCGCAGGCGTGCCACGTCCACATCCAAATCCATTTTTTCCCTGATGCGCGGGTCGCCAGCACACAGCGCCTTGATTTCCGCGTAGGACAGCGCCGTTTCATCCACATCGTCGCAGGAGCGGACGGGACTTTTGCTGGTCATAATCTGGCTGATGAACTTCTGCTTGTTTTCCACCGTCTGCCACAGATAAGCATCAAACGTCGCCTCTGTGACATAGCGGTAGATGTACACGTCCTTGTTCCGGTTGCCCTGACGAACGATTCGCCCCGCGCGCTGCTCCAAATCCCCCGGCCGCCACGGGCAGTCAAGGTCGTGCGACGCGGCGAGACGATCCTATAGTGATAGGTAATCCTTTGGCGAACTCACCTCCGGATTTTCCCCCACTCCAAACCGTGCATGAGCGTTTCCACTCACACGGCTTTCCATCATTTACAAATTGTTATTCTAATCAGCAGCAGGTGTCTTGCTGCTCTAACGTAATTGCCTCGATTCCAGCTAACTTTCTGAGCTTATTCAGCTTATCAAGCTGCTGTTTGTTTAGCTGTACAGTCTGCATGATTGCAGAAATAGTACCTTTTTGCGTTGCGTGAATCAGTCTGTGAATCCGTTCATGCAGAATAATCAGGTTCGCGTAATTGTCCCCACCGCCCAGCGACTTAGGCTTTTTGTGGTGGCAATGGATTTCTTCAAGGGACAGCTGCTTTTTCGTAATGGCACATTTTCCTTGCTGCGCCACATAGAGGGATATACGGTTATCGTTATACTCCACTGTGGCGCTCGTAATGGGGTTTTTCATGAGACTGTGCAGGATTGACATGTCTACACACTCCAGATTCTTGTGTATTTCCGCTCGTCCAGCAGCGGTGTATTTATTCACCGACTTCTTTTTATGAATTGGCGGATGGTGCTGAATATAACCAATTGGAAGCAGGATGTTCTTGCCGATAAAGCGTATTTCCCTGCTCCTTGCATACCGTTTGGCATATTCAGGAATTGTTTGATTGCTTCGTCGCCTTACTCGCTCTTGCAGCCTGTTTTTTATAGAAATCTTAATTTCAAATGCTAATCGCTGTATGTCCGGGGACGCAGCAGTTGCCATGCGGTAGTAGTTGTGGATACCCATGACAAAACTGTTGTAGTCGCTTACAGCCTTGAATTCTTCCATTTCACCGGATGAGTGCTGGATTGCCTTGACTTTCTTTTTCGCAGTCTCCTTTATCCTGTCCAATGCTTTGGGTGCAATATGTGATATGACCACATATTGATTTCTCTTGCCTTTATGAACCTTGATTCTGAATCCCAGAAAATCGGAATATGCATGTTTCAGATTCACAATCTTGGACTTTTCCGGGCTGATGTCCAGCCCCAGGCGCTCTTTCAGCCATGCTCTTGTCGCTTCAAACAGCTTCACCGCATCGCTGTGCTTTCTGCAAAAGATTTTGAAATCATCAGCATATCTAACGATATAGCACTCTTTCAGATTGGTTTTTCTGAGCTCCCTATACTTTTTCGATTGGTCTTTGGTGCCGTTTTCATGAATTTTTCCGCTGTATTCATGTCTTGTAGGCATTCCAACCCATTGACTGGTAATCCACCAGTCCAGTTCATTCAGAACAATGTTGGATAACAGCGGGGAAAGGATTCCACCCTGCGATGTCCCTTTTTCAGGAAAACCGATACCAGCGACCTCTGCTTTCAGCATAGCGGATATGATGCTCAGCAGCTTTTTGTCATGGATTCCCATTGCCCAGATTTGGCGCAGCAGCTTTCCATGATTTACATTGTCAAAGAAGCCCTTGATATCAATGTCAATTACAATATGAAGGTTGCTTTTCTGCATATGTTTTCCGCCTGCGCCAGCGCATTTTCAACGCCCCTGTTGGGACGGAAGCCATTGCTTGTTTCACAAAATTTTGCTTCACAAATTGGCTCCATCACTTGCAGGACACATTGCTGTATCAATCTGTCCATGATGGTGGGAATCCCAAGCGGTCTGGTTTTGCCATTACCCTTGGGAATCTCTTTTCGTCTGACAGACTGGGGCTGATACCAGTTGAATTTTTGCTGTACAAAACCAATCAGTTCCGGCTCACTCATTTTTGCAAGGTCTGCGATGGTTTTCCCATCCGTACCGGGCGTTCTGCTTCCAGCATTCTTTTTTAGATTTCTATAAGCTAACCTGATATTTTCTTCAGCCGTGATGATGCTGATAAGATTCTTAAGGCAATCCCGCACAAAGAAAGAACAACCAAAAGGACGAAAAAGGGGTATAA
>OGQR01002601.1_pt1 | contig 10603 bp, 8 predicted proteins | sample 1553271 | NCBI WGS metagenome assembly OGQR01 (sample SAMEA2579970, study PRJEB22360) | human gut metagenome | biome: human gut; feature: human-associated habitat; material: faeces | place: Denmark | collected 2008/2010 | reverse complement strand
AACACCCGGGCCACTTCCTCTCCGACTTCGAAACAACATTTCCCGATCGAGGGGCCAATAGCCGCCACTACCCGTTGGGGATCACATCCGAAATGCTCCTGCATTACCCGCACGGTTACCCCGACTATTTCTGCCGCTGTTCCTCTCCATCCGGCATGTACTGCGGCAACCACCCTTTTCTCCGGTTCGAACAGGAGTACCGGGACACAATCGGCAGACAACACCATCAGACATATCCCCGGCTGATTCGTCACCAAAGCATCCGTTGCCGGAATACGGCTTTCCCTATCCAAAGCCCCTCTCCCGGCTTCCTCAGCCGTAACGATCCGCACTGTCGCCGAATGTACCTGCCGGGCGGTAATCAGCCGCTCTACCTCAAATCCTGCAGCTTCCGCCAGGCTCCTGCGATTATGCTGTATGATCTCAGGATTTTCCCGATCGGAAAATCCGATATTTTTAACTCCCGAAGAGACAAAATGCATCAATTCCGGATAAGCGGATAAATTCCGGAACCGATAAAAAGGGAAATCCCCGCTAAGCAGTTTCTCCATATCCATTCATTTTAGATCGACAAAATTAGCCCAAGTTCGGATAATCCCCAAAGTTTAAGCTCCAAACCGTCATAAAAGTAAACTTTCAGCCGATTCCAACGTATGTTTAAGAAAAAAATATGTTACAGGACTATTTGACATTAAGGCAATCATACCTCACCCGACCCGACACCCGGACTCAGATACATCAAAATTATGTCCGGAATTTGTTTTTATACGAAACTTTCCGGTTGGGCGGACACAACCTTCCACCGACAATATTCGAGAACATCGTCAGTACCGGTAAACCTCAATCGACAGAGACAACCCGTCAAGCCTACGATCTTTGGCAAGCCTGGCAATATTGTGAAAAACAAGCAGCCCTTCGCCAGCCTTTAGACCTTTCGTTTGTCAGAACGGTTTCTGCCCGTATCATGAAGCATACCGGTGGCGAAACGACTACTTCTGTGGGACGTTACGATACTTCGTTAGGAGATTTCCGCCTCGGCGAGGATTATGACGAAGTATACCCTTTGGCTGATTTCCGTAAAATCCCCCTCCTGCTCGACAATCTGTGCCGGACTACCGATGTACAACTAACCGAAGCCGGTGTAAGCGAGAACATTAAAATTGTGGCCAACTTCATGTACGATTTTATGCATATCAAGCCATTCGGTTATTGCAATCTGGAAACCGGTATCCTGCTCATCAACTTTTTGGAACTGAAAGAAGAGCATCCCCTGCTCATCCTGTTTGCCGACGACCGGGCAGAATTACTCAATGCCCTGAAACGGGGAAAAATCAGTGAGACACCGGAAACCCTCGAAGCATTTATCCTGCATGAACAGATTAAATTCTTCAATAGGGAAATTTAAAAGTAACTCATTCAAAACCAGCATCGAAAAAAAGTCTTCATTTTTCTTTGTAATTAATAATAGATGAGCTATCTTTGCCGTCCGATAATAGAAAGAATAATTATAAAATTTTACATACAATGAAAAAGGGCATACATCCTGAAAATTACAGACTGGTAGTATTTAAAGATATGTCTAATGGCACGACTACCATTACTAAATCAACTGCAGCAACAAAAGAAACCATCGAGATCGATGGTGTAGAATATCCGTTGGTAAAAATGGAAATCTCCAACACTTCACACCCGTTCTATACCGGTAAAGTGAAATTGGTGGATACTGCCGGTCGTGTAGATAAATTCATGAACCGTTACAAGGACCACATGGAAAAAAGAAAAAAATAATCGTTTCTTTCTAAGAAATAAAAGATAAAGGGACTGTCTGAATATTTAGACAGTTCTTTTTTTTATCAAAAAGAAATAAGGCTTTCGAACTGATTTTTCAGCAAGAAAGCCTTTTAGATTTCAGATTGATTCATTATCTATCTGAACAATATCTACTCCTCCCGTAAGATCGAACATCCTTTTCAGGAACACATTTTATACGTGGTACCCTCTTTTGACACATTGCCCTAAGTCTCCTCCTGAGTACCACATGTTCCAGCCCGTTGTGTACCCCTTTCCGTCGGAACCAAGGACCGTTCCTGCCCTTGGTTCTTGCCGAAACGATAGAATATGCCATAATTCCTCCTCTTAAGTGGATTCCTGCAAAATCTATGTCTATTTGCAACGCGCTGGTCAACTATCACTTTTCAGTATTCAGATTTTTCCCCCAGGTCGGGTATCCATACACGCATAGTCTGGTTGTCACCGCGGTTATTCCATGTATAATAGGGGATCAGCGTGATTTCAGTCGGAGTCCGGTCGCCCGCATCGGTGCGAACACCCCGAATCTTGATCTGCGTTATGTTTTCGAGAGGACCTTCCGTGATAAGTTGTGTGCGTGTCTCATCCGAAATCAGGTTCAGCTGCTGCACGACACCGTTATCGGTTCCTTCTGCGCAATAGACCAGCGGTCCGCGGGTGACGGCCGTTGTTCCCACATTTTCCTTTACACGAGGATCACAGGAGGTCCGGCGAACCGGCATAGGAAGTTCCAATTCCACGATATCCCCGTTTTTCCACATGCGTTTGACGACAGCAAAGCCATTGTCCATGTCGTAATCCACAGTCTTGCCGTTTACCCGGATCGTTACGGAATATTTCTCTGTATTGCGGTATGGGTACAGCCCGCCGGGCATAAATTCCCGGCCTGTGCTCCAAGTCGGGATACGCAGGCAAAGGCCGAATGTCGTGCGTTTTTCAGGCGTAAGCGTCATACGGACTTTCCCGTCGAACGGATAATCCGAGGTCTGGTCTATACCGACACGGATACCGTCCATAGATACGGTTGTCCGGCTATTGCCGTAGAGTGTCAGATAGAGACGATTTTTACTGTAAGCATACATGTAACCCGGGACTTGCAGGATCATACGCGATATATTGGGCGGACAACAAGCACAACCGAACCATGGAGCACGACCGCCCAGACCGTGGTTGAAACGATGCTCGCCGTCGGCCTCCAGCGGATTGACATAAAAAAAACGGTCGCCTGTAAGGCTGATTCCGGCCAGTGCGTTGTTGAACAGTGAAATTTCGGCGATATCGAGATATCGGGCGTCACCGCTACCGAGAAACATGCCCTGATTGAAGAAAACGTTACCTACGGCAGCACAGGTCTCACTGTAGGCGGTTTTGTTCGGCAATTCGTATGCAGGCCCGAAGCCTTCGATTGAAGCCTGCGCACCCAATCCACCCGTGATGTAAATGCGGGTAGAAACGAGGTTGTTCCAGATCGCGTCGAGTGCTTTAGCATAATGCCGCTCACCGGTCAGGGCATCCACCATTGCCATGGCAGTGTAGAGATAGACAGCACGTACGGCGTGCCCTACGGGTTCGGTTTGCTCGGCGACAGGAGCGTGTTGCTGGGCATAAAACGGCGACATAAAACCGTCGCCTTCAGGACGATAGGTTACCCCCCGGATGTCGAGGAATTTTTTCGCCATATCCAAATAGAGTCGGTCACCCGTTACGCGGTAGAGTTTACAGAGTGCCAGTTCGATCTCCTCATGTCCCGGCGCCTGCATGACCGGTTTGCCGTCGTTATAGGCCGGATCGCCTTCGAAAAAGACCCTATTGACGTGTCGGGCGTTTTTAATGGCTATATCCAGGAGAGTTCGTTTGCCCGTGGCCTGATAATAAGCTGCCGCAGCCTCGTAAAGGTGCCCAACGTTGTAAAGTTCATGGCTATATACGACCTTCGAATAGGGCTTGTCGCCTACCCAGAATGGATCGAAACAACCACAGGTGTGGCATACGAAGAGGTACCCGTCTTTCTGCTGAGCCCGGCCGATGATATCAATCAATGAATCCATTTTGGCTTCCAGTTCCGGATCAGGCCTGAGCATCAACGAATAGGCCGCTCCTTCCATGATTTTGTAGAGATCCGAACTAAGCGGGCCGTTATTGGATATGGACTGTCCACCGCGGCCTTCCAGAAAATCCGCACCGCCTTGAAGCTGTTCGATAGCCGGACCGGCCTGAACCAGCGAAAACGGTAAGGTAACATCGAGTTCGGTCTGCATCCGCTCTCCCCAGAATCCTCCGGTCAGCGTCACTTCATTGAATGGAACAGGGATAATTTGTTCCGGCTGTTTCGTTGCCGCCGAGAGACAATATGTCCACAGCACCGCAGCAATAAAAAAAATATTTTTCATCGTATTGTATTGTGTTATAATGAGACTTAGAGTCCGTACCGTCTGATACCATTGGCAGTGGTGCGGTTATCGTTTGTTTGTTTCGAATGCATAAAACATGTGTTGTGTGGGGTACCCGAACGCAACACCGACGACAGGAAATTGTCATGGTGGAGCATCAGGGAAGGGCATGAGCCGGATATCACCCAGGTCGGTACAGCCTGTGCTGCTGAGGTGGGTGTGCAAAAACCCGATCAGCACGTTGTCCGAATAGTTGTAGCCGGAATACCACCCCCACCCTTTGAAGATGTTTTGTAATCCGGTCTGCACCGTACCGAAAGGCACGCAAACCCCGATATACGGGTCCACATACCGAAGGTTGTTTTTCTTCCCGGCTGAGACCGTCAATGCGGTGGGTGCGGACAGCGGTGTAAAGAGAATCTTCTTCATACAGGTTTATTGCTGAGTTTTATTGTTTTCAGGAGTGAACGGCTGCTTTATCTTCGTCCTGATTCGCAGTACGGTAAGCGACCACGGCTCGAACACATAGTTGAACTTTTTGGGCTTTATCGCCGTCATAACAGTTCTCTACGGGGAATACTTTGCGCGGGTCGTCGAGCGAGTTCTCGTCGGTCGGGTTCTGTGACGACAGGGTGACGACCCGGCCCAACCGTTCCACGTTCGACACATGAGCAAGATCGATGGTTGCAGAGAATCTGTCCGGAGCGGCGTTCACGAATTTGACGATCAGTTCGCCCGTGCGGTCGTCGTAACCCGTGGCGATAAAGCGCCGGGTGGTATCAGCATAGACTTCGAGCGATTTCTTGCCGTCGAGGTAATAAGTGAAATGCCCGCCCTCGATATCGATGCGGATGTCGTACCAGCGTCCGGTTTCGATCTGCTGTGCAGTGTGATTGGCTATGATCGGCGTGTCGTTGTCCGATACACGCTGGAATGCGGTGGAACGGTTATTCCAGCCGCCGATGTTGAGTACATAGCCGTGCTGTTCGTCCTGCATCCCGAAGTAGACGAGGAAACCCTCGGCCCCGGCGGTCTTACGGGCTTTGAGCGTGATGGTACAGTCACCGAACGGTTCCGCCGTATTCCACAGGTTGCGGCGCACCACGTCGGGACCGCTCCCCTTCAGCGAACCATCCGAGGTGGTCCAGGTGCCCGACTGCGGTTTCCAGCCCTGCGACATGTCGGCTTCGACGGTCCGTCCGTCGGCAAGGGTGATTTTCAGGTCTCTGTATTCGTTGTCCGTGTTCCAGCCGCCCAACGCAATCCGTCCTCTGACCTCGACGGATACAGAGGGCTGCCCGAACACGTTTTTTACATTGTAGGACGGACGGTTATGGGCGAACAACTGCTGCACGTAATACGACGAACGTCCGGTTATGCGGTGTGCATCCAGCTGAATCAGCGTCGGTGACCAGGTTCGGTCGTCGACATGGGTCAGCAGCGGCGCATAGGATGTCATCCGCACAAGGTCGCAATTACGTTCCGCCCCCGTAAGAAAAGCCGCTTCGGCCAGCGCACCAAGCAGGTTACCGTCGCCGACGTTTTGTGTAACGGCGTATTCGCCGACATAAATCCCGTACTGGCCACGCTCCATTCCGTCGAACATGCGGGCCCCTTCGAAAAAGAATTCGGGCGATACGTACATGTGGGGATCGATGAGGTCTACCTTTTCATGGCGGTGCTGCTCACCGAATCCGAGCGTCGAAATAATCGTCAGTTGCGGGTATTTTGTTTTGATAGCTTTGTAAAACCTGTCGTAACGCTTTTCATAGACGGGGCCCCAGTTTTCGTTGCCGATTTCGACGTATTTCAGCGGAAAAGGCCCCGGGTGTCCGTTTTCAACACGCCTGCGGCTCCAGTCGGTCGTGCCATCGCCCAATGCATAATCGATGGCGTCGAGCGCATCGGCGATGAAGAGATCCAGTTCTTCTTCCGGACACGCATCGCCCACGGCAGCCTGGCCACCCAGTCCGGCGTTGCAGACGAACATGGCATCGGCCCCGATGTCTTCGCAGAACTGGAGAAATTCGTGGTATCCGAATCCGTAGGTACTCCGGTAACCCCAAAGGTTGTATTGTCCGGGCCGCTTTACGGGATCACCTATGGTCTCTTTCCATTTAACACGGTTGGAGACCGTGATGCCCTCGACGATGCCGCCGCCCGGCCAGCGGATAAAAGCCGGATGCAGCGCTTCGAGTGTCTCGGCAACGTCACGCCGCAGGCCGTTTTCCCGGTTGCGGAAAGTCTCCTGTGGGAAAAGCGAAACGTAATCCAGCAGGAGTGTACCCTGTCCGTCGAGTTCGATGACAAACCGTGCACGGCTGTCCGAATCCGTCGGGGTCAGCGTCGCGTCGTGGCGTTTCCAGGCCTTGCCGGTCCCTGCGTCGATTCGGTGGGAACACAATTCCGATCCGTTTTCACTGATCAGCCGGACAGTTACGTCGCCCTTGAATCGGCCAATGTTCGAAGTGTATAAAACGAGACGGTAGTTTTTACCCTTTTCAATATGTATACCCCAGTAACCGGAATTAGTGACTGTCGTTCGGCTTTGGGTCGGCAATGCGACGCAGAGAGCCGTAGGGGTTGCCGGATCTAGCGGATATTCCCGGTTCAAGTACATGGATGCACCTGAACCTGCAGTCTGTTGCAGAGTCCAAGCGGGAATCTCCGCCGTATTCCAGCGTAATTTCATATCCGGGGAAGGCAGGGCTCCCGTCAGGTGGTTGGGAAGGGCCGGCGGCCGGAGTTCCCCTCCTTCAAGCCCGGAAACTTCGGGGACAGTCGACCTTGCTGGGGTCCTAAAAGCCGGTAACCTTCGGGAACAGTCGAATCCTCGAAACCGCGATTCTGGATCAGCTCGGCATACAATCCACCGTCACCAGCATGGTTTATCTCTTCGAAAAAAATGCCGTACATCGATTCAGGCACAGCGTGTCCCCGTTCAGCAAGGTCGATCTGGATACGGCCCGTGTCACCTTCTCCGGGATTCCCCGTAGCGCACGCCGTCAAGACGACCGACAGTATGGTGAGTATCTTTTTCATGTTTTGTTGTTGAAAGGGATAACCCGCCGGTCATACGGTAGATTATCCTTCTTTATGCAGGGTTATTATATCTCGGCCTTGATGCGTAGTACGGTGAACGACCACGGTTCGAACGTATAATCGAATTGCCCGGAGAATTTATTGAAGGTACTTTCTCTGGGGAATACCCGCTTCGGATCGTCGAGCGTGTTCTCATCCTTAGGATCGGCCGACGTCAGAGTGACGACTTTGCCCTTACGTTTCACAGAGGTCACGTTTTGCAGGTTGACCGATGTGCTGAACGGCTCTTTAGTGGCATTTACGAATTTGACGATCAGTTCGCCCGTGTTCTCATCATACCCCGAAACAACATAACGTTGTATGTTCTCGATCGCTGTTTCGAGCATCTGTTTACCGTCGAGGCTGTAGGTGAATTTGCCGTCCTTGATGTCGATGCGAATGTCATACCAGCGCCCCTCCTCCACATACTGCGAGATGTTGTTGGGAATCTGCGGCATGTCGTTGCCGTTGATGCGCTGGAAAGCCGTAGTCTGGTTTCCCCAGCCGCCGATATTAAGTACGTAGCCGTTCTTTCCGTCGTGCATACCGAAGTAAATGAGAAATCCTTCCGCTCCGGCAATCTTGCGGGCTTTGAGCGAGATCGAGCAATCGCCGAATGCTTCCGGAACACTCCAGAGGTTCCAACGCATCACTCCGGGCCCGGAGCCTTTCAGTGTTCCGCCCTCTGCGTTCCATGTACCCTCTTGGGGTGTCCACCCCTGCGACATGTCGGCCTCGACGGTGCGTCCGTCGGCCAGGGTGACCTTCAGGTCCTTGTATTCGTTATCGGTGTTCCAACCGCCCACAGCGATCTGTCCTTTGACCCCGACGGGGATGACGGGCTGTTCGAACGACGTAGCAACGTTAAACGACGGGCGGTTCTCGGCATACATCTTCTGCACCTGATACGACGAGCGTCCCATAACGCGGTACGAGTCGAACCAAATGAGATTTGTAGGCCATACGCGATCGTTAACATTCTCGAAAAGAGGTGCATACGAAGCCATTTTCACTAAATCGGAGTTACGTTCCACGCCCGTCAAGAAAGCCGCTTCAGCCAACGCTCCGAGCAAATTGCCGCCACCGACGTTCTGGTTGACGGCATATTCGCCGATGTAGATTTCGTAATCACCGCGTTCCTGCTGATCAAAGAGCTTGTCGCTGGCGAAGAAGAATTCGGGCGATACGTACCAGTGGGGATCTATCATATCGACCCTTTCATGACGGTGCTGACCACCCAGTCCGAGTGTCGAGATGAGTTTCAACTGCGGATATTTTTCCTTGATGGCTTTATAGAATTTATCGTAACGCTTTTCATAGACAGGACCCCAGTTTTCGTTGCCGATCTCGACATATTTCAGCGGGAAAGGTGCCGGATGCCCGTTTTCGACGCGCTTGCGGCTCCATTCGGTCGTGCCGTCGCCCAGCGCATAGTCGATGGCATCGAGTACATCCTCGATGAAGGAATCGACCTCATCTTCCTTGCAAGCGTCGCCTACACGGCCTTGACAGCCCAAACCGACATTGCAGACGAACATGCCCCCGGCACCGATATCCTCGCAGAACTGCAGAAATTCATGATAGCCGAAGCCCATCGTGGTACGATACCCCCAAGTGTCGTAAACACCCGGACGGGTCACCGGATCGCCAATGGTTTCCTTCCATTTGATGCGATTCGAAAGGGTAATACCCTCGACTACACAACCGCCCGGCCAACGGACGAATGCCGGCCGCATGGCTTCGAGCGTTTCGGCGATATCTTTACGCAGTCCGTTTGCGCGGTTACGAAACGTTTCGAAGGGGAACAACGAAACATAATCCAGCAGCAGCGTGCCTTTACCTTCAAGTTCGATAACGAGATGAGCGCGGGAATCACTGCCCGTGGCAGTCAGGTGTCCGGTGTATTCGCTCCATGCTTTGGCCATGTCGATGGCCAGTGGACAGTTACAGAGTTCCTGACCATCTTCTCCGACGAGCCTGATGACGGCTTTACCGTCGAAGCGTTTACCGTTCGAGGTGTACAAACGCAGGTAATAATCTTTACCTTCCTCGATATTCATGCCCCAGAATCCGGTGTTGCCGATCGCCACCCGTCCCTCAGCGGGAAGTGTAACTTTGAGCGCCGTGGGAGTAGCGCTGTTGAGCGGGTATTCGGTCGTGAGCTTCATCGAAGCCCCCTCGCCTTCGAGCTGTGTCAGTGACCAGGCCGGAATCTCCTCTGTGGGCCAGCGATAACACATATCGGGATGGGGCTTGGCGCAGGTGAGATGGTTACAACTGTTGGCCGGCGGGTAGAGTTTACCGTCCTTGACACGGTAGCCTTCGGGGACCGAAGTGTCCTCAAAACCGCGGTTTTGAACCAGCTCGGCATACAGTCCGCCGTCACCCGCATGGTTAATCTCTTCGAAGAAGATGCCGTACATGGATGAGGGAATATCCGCACCGTGTTGTGCAACATCGATGGTTATCTCCGCTTGGGGCTGCGAGCAGGCCGCAAGCAACAGGGCGAACGCCGGCAGGACGAGAATCTGGTGTAGGGTTTTCATGGTCGGTTTCATTTGGGTTGATAGATTTTTAACATTCGACGGAACAGTATTCCGGGGTAGCTCCGAATGCTTTGTTGGGTATAAATTCGAGCATCGTATTGACCGGATCGGGCGCGCATTCGGTTTGCAACAGCGTGTAGAGCGGATACGCAGTACGATAGGTGTCACATAATGAAAATATAGTGCAGGTATCGCGACCAAGGGCCTCGTAGTTTTTACCGTCGGCACCGCAGTAGGTTCCGTAACAATCGTTGAAGAGATTGGGTTGGAGAAAAACATGGTAAAGCCCCGAATAGAGAATACGACGGACCGGATCGTGATAGCCCGAACACCAGCCCCACCCCTTGTTGAAATTGTCGGGAACGAACGGTAGGACTCCGAACGGTACTGCGACACCCATGAAGGAACAGCCGTGTCCCGACATGCCGATCCGTGTGTTCACCCATTGCATGACGCCTTCCTGCCGTGTAAGCGACAGATTAGAAGTCCGGGCTTGTGCGGCTATACCGGCGAGAACCAGCAACGGAATAATCGTGCGTCTGAGCATGGCCGGATTACTTGTTCTGGGGTTTATTTTTCCACGGAATATGCTCGGGGTGCGCCTCGTAATACTTGCGGGCCGTAGCAACGTTATCCTTGGGCATTAGAAACACGAAACGTCCGGGAAAATCCTTTTCCAAGCGTTCGGCTTCGCGTTTCAGGCGCGCTACACCGTGGTAGCCATAAGTGGCCGCCGTGGGGTAAACGTTCAGAAAGTGCGGACGCGAAGGATCAAGC
>OGQR01002597.1_pt1 | contig 10616 bp, 12 predicted proteins | sample 1553271 | NCBI WGS metagenome assembly OGQR01 (sample SAMEA2579970, study PRJEB22360) | human gut metagenome | biome: human gut; feature: human-associated habitat; material: faeces | place: Denmark | collected 2008/2010 | reverse complement strand
TTTACAAAATACTTCTGGAAGAATGGATAAATTACCATAATCGGTCCGATTACGATAATAACCGTTGCCATCGTAGCTGAATACTGCGGAATAGTTCCACCCATTGCTGCCTTAACAGATGCCGGAACATTTGTATTATTCAGCAGAAATTCAATACTCTTTTGAATATTGATCAAAAGCAACTGTAATGGCTTCTTACTGTCACTTGTAATGTAAAGAAGTGCATTTTGCCAATCATTCCAATAAACAGTCGCCATCATGAATCCAACTGCTGCCATAGACGGCTTTAACAGCGGAAGTGTGATCTGGAAGAAAGTTCTATATTCGCCGGCACCATCAATCTTAGCAGCTTCCATCAATTCACCAGGAATACTGTTTACAATATAGGTTCTAAGAATAATAACATTCATTGTTGACACACAAAGTGGTAAGATCAAAAGTGCGATATTGTCCTTTAAGCCATACATAGATGTATAAATAATATAACAGGATAACTGTCCACCAGAAAATAACATTGGAATCAGTAAATAAACCGATAAAAATTTTCCAAGCATAAATCCTTTACGACTTATTGCATATGCAAACATTGCCATAATCAAAAGTCCGGCAAGTGTTCCAACTACCGTTACAAATATGGTAACTCCATAAGAGGTAAGTAACTGCTTTCCATATCGCAGTACCGCATTCATACCACTCATTGACCATTTCTCTGGGAAAAATGAAAAACCATTTTGTGTAATCGCTTTCTCATCTGTGAACGCTGCAATAAATACAAGTAAAATTGGCAATGCACAGAATAATGTATATACAATCAAGAAAAATAGCAATATATACTGACCTACAGTCTTTCGCTCCCTTCTTGAGGGCGCAAGATCCAAATTCTTCTTTTTACTCATTTGAGCACCTCCTTTTTCTCATCAGAATAATGCATTTTCTGGTGCAATCTTGCGAACTAATCCATTTGCAAACAACATCATAATCAATCCAACTACCGACTGGAAGAATGTAGTTGCTGCAACAAATCCGAAGTTTGAGTTTTTAAAGATTGCATTCAATACATATGAATCAATAACCTGTGTTGTAGAATACAGCTGTCCGCTGTTTCTTGTTACCTGATAGAAAAGACCTGTATCAGATCTCATAATATTTCCAACTGAGAGAAGAAGCATAACTGTAATCATTGGAACCAAACTCGGAATTGTGATATGCAAAATTTGTTTCCAGCGATTTGCACCGTCAATTTCAGCTGCTTCATAAAGGGAGGAATCAATACCAGAAAGCACTGACATATAAAGTACAGATCCATATCCAACGCTATTCCACATTTTAACAATCGTTAAAATAATTGGCCAAAAGCTGACTGTAGAATAGTAACGTGTATGTGTTCCAAACAAATTATTTAATATACCTGTATCTGTGCTAATAAATGCATATACGATAAATTGAACTGCTGCATAAGAAATAAATACTGGTACAATCATAATCGTCTGCATTGCCTTGGAACATTTCTTAAAAATACATTGATCAATTGCAATTGCTAAAACTACATTTAATGTTGTTCCAATTCCAGTAAAAATCACATAATACAACAACGTATTTTTTGTCATTGACAAAAATGTTGATTTTGAAGCAATCAGGAACTTAAAATTCTCAAATCCATTCCATGGGCTTCCCCAGATTCCTTTTGTATAGTCATATGATTTGAATGCCATTACTAATCCACCCATAGGAATATAGGCAAAAAACAGTAGTACAAGAAATGCAGGTAATGCCATTATCACATGCGCTCTATGCTTCCATGTGTTTTCAAAAAAACTCTTCATTCTATATCACACTCCTTTTCCATTAGTAATTAATCTCATACACAATAGCCTCATAAGGTCTGAGAATTGTTTTTTCCGCTTTTTCATAATTTTGGATCAGAATGCAGTATGCCTTGCTGATTTTCTCTTGAATTTCTTCCGGAATTACTGTCTCTGTATCAGAATAATTACACAAAATAAGCAACTGTTTCTCATTGAATGTTCTGGTATATGCAAAGATTTTAGGATGTTCTGGAATCAGCACATCAAATTTGCCCTCTACCATTACATCATTTGTATGACGCAGATGAATCAGCTTTTTATAATAAGAAAAAACAGAGTTTGGATCATTCACCTGACAGGCAGCATTGATTTCTTTATAATTTTTATTTACTTTTAACCATGGTGTACCAGTTGTAAATCCAGCATTTTCAGAATCATCCCACTGCATCGGTGTACGAGCATTGTCTCTTCCAATTGCTTTTAAGTAACCCATTACTGTTTCAGCAGGAATGTGCACGTTTTCAATCAGATCCTTATAAGCATCTAAGCTTTCAATATCTCTATAATCTTCAATCTCATCCATATAGGCATTTGTCATGCCAAGTTCCTCACCCTGATAGATATACGGTGTGCCTTTTTGAAAATGAATAGCTGTTGCCAACATCTTAGCTGATAACTCACGATATTGGGCACTATCGTTTCCAAAACGCGAAACACATCTAGGCTGATCATGATTCGATTGAAAAAGACTATTCCATGCACATCCCTCCAAAGCATTCTGCCACTTTGTAAAATTTTCTCTTAATTCCGGCATCGTCATTGGCAATGCATCCCATTTTCCATAATGAGTTGGGATTGACGGACTTGCAGAGACATGCTCAAATTGAAAAATCATATCAAGCTCACTGCCGTCAATATTCGCATATTTCTTTGCTTGTTCGGCATTAACTCCCGGACATTCACCTACTGTAATCAGACGATACTTTGAAAGAACTTTTTTATTCATTTCCTGCAAATATTGATGAATATTCGGTCCGTCAAAGCTAGTAATCTCCGTATAGCCATTTGCTGCTTCTTCCCCATCTGGAAATCCTGGATACTTTGAAATCATACTAATTACATCCATGCGAAAACCATCAATTCCCTTATCGCACCACCATGTCATCATTTTAAAAACTTCTTCACGCACTTTTGGATTATCCCAGTTTAAATCGGGCTGCTTGCGCGAAAATGAATGCAGGTAGTACTGTCCCACTGATTCCACATATTCCCATGCAGAACCACTAAAACATGATTTCCAACGATTCGGTGGTTTTCCATTGCTATCTGGATCTGCCCAGATATAGTAATCGTGATATTGATTTTGTTTGCTCTTTTTGCTCTCAATAAACCATCGATGTTCATCAGAAGTATGATTGACAACAAGATCCATCATAATTTTAATGTTCAAACGATGTGCTTTCTCAAGCACACGGTCGAAGTCTTTCATCGTTCCGAAATCTTCCATGATATCTTGATAATCACTGATATCGTAGCCATTATCATCATTTGGAGATTTGTAAACAGGTGACATCCAGATCACGTCAATTCCAAGTTCTGCAAGATAATCAAGCTTTTCATAGATTCCTTCCAGATCGCCAATTCCATCAGCATTTGAGTCCTTAAAACTGCGTGGATAAATCTGATATACAACCGCATTTTTCCACCATTTTTCCATGCCGTTCTCCTTCCTTTTTTTAATTTGATACCTAAGACTTTTGTTATATTTGTCATCAGTAATAACGTGGTACAATCATTATCTCTCTCCTTATCTTTGTAGATTTTTGTACACATTCATTGCTCTGCATACAATTTGGTTTGTCTAATTCGTTTGTTTCTTTCCAAATAAACAGTATCATTTTGTTGTAAATTTGTCTATGAATAATAATAGACAGATTATGCACAAAATGATATAATGTAAAAAAGCATATATAATATTGAGAGCTTTAATACATATTTTGTCATAACGTTCAAAAATAACGAGGAGAAAAATTATTTTATGTATTTGAACACAGGCTATTTAAATCGCTCACTAGTTGATTTCAAAGATAAAAGTCGCCCGCTCATTGTAGGAAGCAGTGGTAATTATCGTTTATCATCTCACCTCAAAATGCCTACCTACCGTCCAAGGGGCAGACTTGATTACCAGATTATTTATATTTCTTCTGGGTTAGGACATTTTCATTTTGGTACCGTTGAAAATGAAACTATTGTTTCTGCTGGTAATTTTGTCCTATTTCGTCCAAAAGAGCTTCAAAAATATGAGTATTACGGAAAAGACAAAACAGAAGTTTACTGGGTTCACTTTACTGGAAGTAATGTAAAAAACATCCTGAAAAGATACGGTTTTCCTGATAATCAGCGAGTTTTTCACGTTGGAACATCTCTTGAATATAAGCAAATTTTCTTAAAACTCATTACTGAATTGCAGCAATGCCAATCAAATTATCAGGAAATGCTTGCATTTTTATTGCATTCACTATTAATTATTTTCAGCAGAGACTTAAAAAAAGACCGTGTTTTAACAAATGAATTTATAGATTCTCAAATGAATGCTGCGGTATCCTACTTTAATTCAAACTACAACCAGAGTATTAGTATCAGTCAATATGCAGCGTCAAAGGGAATGAGCATCAGTTATTTTATTTCTAATTTCAAAAAATACACACAAAAAACACCCGTGCAGTTTTTAAGCGATCTACGCCTTACAAACGCACAGGTATTACTTGAAACTAGTGACTATTCTATTAACGAGATTGCAAGAATCGTTGGATATGATAATGCACTGTACTTCAGTAGATTATTTCATAATCAAAAAGGTTGTTCTCCATCACAATATCGCAATCAATCAAAACTTCACAATAATAAATAATAATCGAAGACTCGTCACTCGGACGAGTCTTCTGTAAATTACTTTAATAGTACATTTTTCATCAAATACTCCGCCGATCTTGCAATTCCATCATACTGATTTTCAAGACCAAACTGCTCTACTGCAAGCCAGCCTTCGTAACCATCTCTCTTTAAATAGGAAAGAATCGTATCAAGCGGAATATAGCCATCTCCGGCACTAACTGGGCGAAGACCTTTATTATATGTACCTACAATTCCGTTTGATGTTGGATTTTCTGTTCCTCTGTCCTTGCAGTGGACATGAGCAGTATATGTATGAAGCACCTCATATGCATCTAATATGTTCTCACTGCTGTATGCAAAATTTCCTGCGTCTAATGTCCAGCATATTCCCGGCACCTTTTCCATGAACCATTTTAAGGCATTGATTCTGGAACACGGTGACAATGTACTATCAAAATCCTCAAGTGTCACAATGACATTCTTTTCTTTTGCATAGGCAACTGCTCTGCGAAGACCTGCCGTAATATTTTGCACTGCCTGATTTGACTGCATAAATGCCGCTGTTTTTTCCCAGTCATCTGCACATTCTCCAAATATCTTTGCATCTGCCTCACTGAAAAAACCTGGTACAATAAGCACACGGCTGCATCCATTTTTTACGGCCTTATCAATTACATCAAGACATTTTTGTTCTTCTGGATCAATGTCTAAATGGCAAAAACCATATATGCTGCTGATCACTAACCCTTCGTCCTGTAAATTTTTCAAGATATCCTGGCTATCATGAGCAAGTTCATCATGGACAAGCTCGTCATAATCCATCTCTACGCCATCAATGCCACATGCCTTTACATATGCAAGTACCTCACGGAGTGGCTTTTTTGTCTGCTCACATGCTTTTTCTATATGCTCGTAAAATACAGATATTTTCATGGCAGTGTCACCTCTTTTACTTCTGCGCAGTCTAGCGGACTTGCCTTTCGCACACTTGGCTTACACCAGTGCACTGCATTTTTAATAATCTTTTGTACTTCAGGAATATAATAAACCGGATATTCTTCATGGCCTGGCTGGAAATAAAAGATTTTTCCATAGCCACTGTGGAACGTGCAACCGCTTCTGAAAACCTCACCGCATGAAAACCATCCGGTAAAAATCACATCATCTGGCTTTGGAATATCAAAGTATTCTCCATACATCTCTTCTTTTGGGATATCAAAGCGTTCCGGTATTCCCTCTGCGATTGGATGATAAGGTGCAGTACAGAAAACTCGCTCACTTTCTCCATGCTTCCAACGAAGCGTCATGCTTGTTCCAAGCAGTCCCTTCATAATCTTTGAGAAATGTGCCGAATGAAGTGCAACAAGTCCCATACCCTGACGAACATGACTGCACACGCGCGCTGCAACCTCATCTGAAAACTCATTCTGGCGCATGTGACTCCAGAAAATAAGTACATCTGTCTGCGCAAGCACCTCATCTGTAAGTCCATGTTCAGGCATCTCAAATGTTGCTGTCTTAATTGCAAGTTCTTCATCTGTCTGTAAAAATTCCTTAATACAGCCATGGATTCCATTTGGATAAATGTGACGTACCGGCTCCTCCTTCTCATGTAAATATTCGTTCCATACTGTTACTCGAATCATAACCGACCTCTTTTCCGCGCAAAATACGCTGTTTTCCTCCTATTTTCTTCAGTATAATTCATTTGATTTCTCTTGTCTAGGTACAAAAAAATCCCACTATACACTTTCGTGTCAGTGGAATTTTCTTATTTTATTCAACTATTTTTTTACGCTGGATTTACATGTACCATGATATGCTTTACCTTTGGAAATTCCTTTTCAATATGGTCGTGTACACGCTCTGCCACTGCATGTGCATCGCGAAGCGTCTCATTACCATCAGCTCCAATCTCAAGATCTACATAAATTTTATTGCCGAATACTCGTGTCTTTAACATGTCTACTCTAATGACACCTGGCTGTTTCTCTGCGCATTCACGTATGGCTTGCTCTGTATCTTCATCACACGCCTTATCAACCATTTTGTTAATTGCATCCTTAAAAATATCAAGAGCTGCTTTTTCAATAAAAACGCATATAACAAGACTGGCGAGTGGATCCATTAACGGATATCCCATTCTGGAAGCTGCGATACCAACTAATGCACCAACTGAGGAAAGTGCATCGGAGCGATGATGCCATGCATCTGCCATTAAGGCACTGGAATCTATTTTTTTTGCATGGAATCTTGTGTACCAGTACATTCCTTCCTTTGTTAAAATCGACACTACTGCTGCAACAAGAGCAAGCACACCAGGAACCACAACAACTCCTGTACTCTCTTTTGCAATGGACTGAATTGCTGACCAGCCGATTCCAAGACCTGTTACGGCAAGAACTGTTGCAAGCACAATCGCTGCAACACACTCCATTCGCTCGTGACCATAAGGATGCTCCTTGTCGGATTTTCTGCCAGCCAAATGAATGCCTACCATAACAATAATTGTACTAAATACATCTGAAGCTGAATGAATTGCATCACTGATCATTGCACCAGAATGAGCGATCACTCCGGCGAGGAGTTTGAAAAGAGAAAGTAGTACATTGACAACAATGCTGACAGTTGAAACCTTCATTGCCTCTTTTTCAAACTGTTTTTCCTGCAGATTTGTGTTTTCACTTTGATTCTGATTCATCTGCGGATTTTGTTTTTTTGTTTTTTCCATAGTAGTTACCCCCTAAATAAAAGATGGATTGATAACTCTTTATGGCACTTATTTTTTCGTGGAAGATAAAAAAATACACCCACGAAACCAGTAATTACATATACTGTCCCGCAGATGTCTTCGATCCACTGTCATTTCGACCCGGCCCCAGGAAATCCCCGGCCTGCTCAGTTTGTACTGTATAAAATACTGCAGTGCAAAGAGTAGTTTTGCTTAATATATCATATCTATATGACATTGTAAAGTTAAAGTTGCAACTAACTTTACTTTTTTTCTCAATTAGTTTTTTTACCTCTTATTTTCCCATTTTTACTGCGTTTTGATGAAATTTTTTTCTTTTTTCTCACCTCATTTTGTATATTCCTTATTGTATATACTAGCATATATGTTGTCATTATCATCACCTTATAAATAAAATTTACTTTTTGGGGGCATTATTGCGGTTATTTCTTCCACTTGTCTTTAACATAGTTCTGTGCTAAAGTAGGCCTTGTGCGTTAAAAGAATAACATTCCTTTTATATGCAAAAAGTTTTGTTTTCAGGAGGAGATCTTTATGAAATATCTCAGACAATTTCTATTGATTCTTCTAATTTCTTTTATTGGAGAATTGCTTCACGAAGTGCTGCCGCTGCCAGTTCCAGCCAGTGTATATGGATTTGCAATCCTATTTATCGGTCTGTTAAGCGGCGTTATTAAGCTTGCTCATGTTAAAGATACAGGAAAGCTTTTAATTGAAATCATGCCAGTCATGTTTATCCCTGCTGGTGTAGGACTTCTTGAATCCTGGCCGCAACTTGCACCTATTGGTGTACCAGTTGCCGTAATTACTCTTGTTTCAACCGTAATTGTTATGGTCATTTCTGGAAAGATTACACAGTTTGTGATTCATAAAGAAGCACAGAGAAAAAATGCTAAAAAGGAGGTCTGATCTGATATGCTTGATTTTTTGACAAATTCATTATTTTTTGGCGTTGCTGTGAGTCTGGCTGCCTATGAGGTGGGTTCCCTTTTAAAGAAAAAATTCAAATCTCCGCTTTTAAACCCACTTTTAATAAGCATTATTCTTGTCATTGCCATTCTTGTGGCACTTGATGTTGACTATCAAAGCTATAACATAAGTGCAAAATATTTAAGCTACTTATTAACACCTGCTACTGTCTGCCTTGCAATTCCGCTGTATGAGCAGATTGAAAAGCTTAAAAGCAACTGGAAGGCAATCGTTGCTGGCATTGTTTCAGGTATCATTTCATGTGTGCTGTGTGTCTATGCCTTCTCCTTAATATTTGGCCTGACACATGAGCAGTATGTTACGCTTCTTCCAAAATCTATTACCACTGCAATCGGTATGGATGTTTCAACTGAGCTTGGAGGCATCACAACTATTACTGTTGCTGTTATTATCATCACTGGTGTATTTGGAAATATCGTTGGTGAGCCAATCTGCAAGCTGTTTCATATCACAGAGCCTGTCGCAAAGGGTGTGGGAATGGGTTCCTCTGCCCATGCAATAGGAACAGCCAAGGCTATGGAGATGGGCGAAGTCGAAGGTGCAATCAGCAGTTTGTCTATCGCTGTAACAGGTCTTTTAACTGTTATTGCCGCTTCCATTGCCGCAAATCTATATTAAATTATCGGCAGCACAGAAACTTATCACTCTGTACTGCCATTTTTATTTTAGCCTGAACATATTTCGTCAAATCTTATTTTGCATACAGTCTTGTTGAGCCTGCCGGCTGATCTGCCGTATTTCCAGCATAGATCTTTCCATCATCACCCTCATACACATAATCGTAAATATTAGGAAGCTTTATTGTGCTGCCATCTGATGTCTCATATGCATTCTGTGACAAGATATAATCGCAGAAGCTTTCTGTATCATATGTATCTGGATGCTTTTCCATTTCACTCTTAAAATAATCACCAGGTGTTTGTGCGCTCTGTGTACCATTTGAAATCTGCGCAATTAACTGAGTACTCAAATTGCTGGATGCTATGATAAAGCCATCGCTTACCTTTGTGTTTAACATGAATAAATTAAAATCATCAAGCCCCTTTTCAAAGGCTGATGTCGGCGTCATATAAATATAGGTATATGGTGCATTCCATACATAGTAGGTATCTGAGTAGCCAGCTGCTTGTGTCATGCTAAACTGGATAATCTTTGTCATTGTGACAACCTTCGCACGATAGTCGATTCCATCAAGTATAAATGAGTATGTGCGATCTGATGCTGTACATGCCACTCCATCTATCACAACCAGTCCTCCTGACTGTACAACTGTCTGCTGTTCATCATAGCACTGCTGCGCCAAGCGGTGAACGTGTTCCTCGCCCTGAAAGTGAAAAATTAAATCAATTGTGCGAAGGAATTTATCTACTTTCAAAAGAAAAAGCAGCTTCTAAGCGTACTTCTGCTTCCATAACGCCTTTTACAAAAGATGAAATCTACACTGCTTTTACAAATACGTTAAAGCAGCCTGATAATAGTCGACTTTGTGAAAATTTCAATCATCTGCTGTTAGCATCCTCTGTCAGCCTTGCTGATCTGGCACGTTTTTTAAATTATGATTCATCTTATCTGTCACGCATCCCTTCTGATCCTGAATGGTTTTGTAGCGAGACAGCTCGTTTTATTGTGCTTCGCACACCGCCTGCTGACCGCATTTTTATTGAAAAGCTTACTGGCCAGTCTATTAAGGATATAAATGATTCTGCGGCTCTTTGTCAGTTGCTTTCTGGATGGCTTTTAAACACAAATAATGTTTCACCTCAAATAAACCAAATGCAAAGTTTTCTTGAAAAACTTGATCAGTTTGACCTTAATAATTTCATTCGTTCCATTTGCTTTGATGAATTGAAAGTACCAACTATGCCAATCCAGCTGCCTGGCTCACGCTCCTACTTTGGTATTCGTGAATTTATGACTGCTGAGCTAGACTATTTAAAGGCTACTGTTCTGTCACCTTCTATGGAAAACGTGATTATGTACAGCGATATGCCAATGGAAGAAATGTCAAAGGATCCAGACTTTCCTAAAAAATGGATGTTTGGTATGGCGATGCTCCTCAAAAAAGGTCTGCATATAAATATGATTCCTGACTTAACCCAGTGGCAAGCCACTGGGGTTTCATTGACGGAGTTCTAGTGTCTGCGTACATCGCAAGGACTTTGGCAGACACATCT
>OGQR01002590.1_pt1 | contig 10629 bp, 9 predicted proteins | sample 1553271 | NCBI WGS metagenome assembly OGQR01 (sample SAMEA2579970, study PRJEB22360) | human gut metagenome | biome: human gut; feature: human-associated habitat; material: faeces | place: Denmark | collected 2008/2010 | reverse complement strand
ATATGACAATATTTGTCAAGTTTAATTTGGTATAATAGTTTATAATAAGATTTTTCAAAAAAGGTAACACTATGGCGAATTCGATAAAAGAACAAGAACGCGAAGAACTGCATAAAGCAATTTGGAACATTGCCAACGATTTGCGCGGCAGCGTTGACGGCTGGGACTTCAAACAATACGTTTTGGGGTTCATGTTTTATCGCTACATTTCGGAAAACATAACCGACTATATCAATGCGGGCGAATATGAAGCGGGCAACACTGCTTTCAACTATGCCGACATTTCAGACGAAGAAGCCGAACAGGTGCGCGATGATATGGTCAAAACGAAAGGCTTTTTCATTCTTCCAAGCCAATTATTTGTCAATGTGCGCAAAAGAGCGAAAAGCGATGCCGACTTGAACGAAACGCTTGAAAAAATATTCAAAGCTATCGAAAGCTCGGCGCAAGGTACGGATAGCGAAGAAAACTTTAAGGGTCTGTTTGACGACGTTGACGTAAATTCCAACAAACTCGGCACGACGGTCGCAAGAAGAAATGAAAAGCTCGTCAAATTGCTCGACAGCATCGGCGATATGAAACTTGGCGACTATAAGGATAATACAATCGACGCTTTCGGCGACGCCTATGAATTCCTGATGGGTATGTATGCAAGCAATGCGGGCAAAAGCGGCGGCGAATACTTTACCCCGCAGGAAGTTTCGGAACTTTTGACGAAGTTGACCGTTGTAGGCAAAACCGAAGTCAATAAGGTGTACGATCCTGCTTGCGGCAGCGGCTCGCTCCTTTTGAAGTTTGCAAAAATTCTCGGCAAAGAAAACGTGCGCCAAGGTTTTTACGGTCAGGAAATCAATTTGACAACGTACAACCTCTGCCGTATCAATATGTTTCTGCATGACATTGATTACGACAAGTTCGATATTGCCAACGAAGATACGTTGACAAAACCCCAGCATTGGGATGACGAACCTTTTGAAGCGATTGTTTCCAATCCGCCGTATTCCACCAAATGGAAAGGCAGCGACGATCCTCTGCTTATCAACGATCCTCGCTTCTCCCCTGCCGGCATTCTCGCTCCCAAGAGTTATGCGGACATGGCGTTTATTATGCACTCGCTCTCTTGGCTGGCAACCAGCGGCGTGGCGGCTATCGTTTGCTTCCCCGGTATTTTCTATCGCGGCGGCGCAGAACAGAAGATACGCAAATATCTCATTGAAAACAACTTCATCGACTGTATTATACAATTACCCAGCAACTTATTTTTCGGCACAAGCATTGCTACTTGTATTATGGTGCTGAAAAAATCGAAAACAAGTAACGACGTGCTTTTTATCGACGCGAGCGCGGAATGCGTGAAAGTTACCAATAACAATAAGTTGACCGATACAAATATAGAAAACATATTGCGGCTTTTTACCGAGCGTAAGGACGTGGAATATACCGCCAAAGTTGTGCCGAACGCTGCGATTGGTGAAAACGATTTTAACCTGTCCGTCAGCACTTACGTTGAAAAGCAGGACACGCGGGAAAAAGTCGATATAAAAGAGTTGAACAAACAAATCGCCGAAATCGTCGCCCGCGAACAAATCTTGCGTGACGAAATTGATAAAATCATTGCGGAAATTGAGGGATAATTATGACGAAATGGCAACTTGCACGATATTTAATTGAGGCAAAGAAAAATATTGATACTTTGCTTTATATAAAAGAAAATCAGAAACTGCTTGGCAATATTGATTTGCGTGCGAGAATTGCAGCCACCTGTCAACAGTTCTACATAAACTGTTGTGTAGTGTTGGATAAATCTTTTCCAAAAGACAAGAAAAAAATTTGTCAAAACGAAATTATTTCCTCTATTTACTATGAGAGAGATAAAAATTCTGCTCATAAGGATGAGAATTACAAGCGGCAAAAATATAATACACCTGATGAATTGATTGCAATATTGAAAAATCAATTAGCGGAAGTCCGAAACCTTTGTAAAGATTTTTTGCCTGAAAATCTTACATTGGATTATGTTCCTCATGATAAAGAATTATTTCGCTTTGCGTATCGTGTAAATCCCGAAATTGAAAAAGACGTTTTTACGGTGAAATATCCTGCAAGTGTTTTTCATTCTTATCAACTTTCAGAAGAAGGACAACATTACTTTCGGGATTTTGATACAACAGAACAAGATAGGCGTATTGCAAAACAGTTTGGTTACGACTATGATGCAATGATACAAAAGCGGAAAGTTTTACAAAGCGTGGATGATATTCAAGAAATGAGTGAGTCGGAAAGACAAAGACAAGCAGTTATTGTTGAAAATGGCTTAAATAGTTACGAAGGCTTACAAAACCGCCAAGATTTTTGTATTAAAATAAATATTTTATTTGGTTATAATGCTTGGTCAACACCTGTTTGGGAAACATTGGAAATGATAGAAGAATTAAAATCTATCGGATTTTATGATCAATTTGAAATTGTTCATTTAGAAAAAGTACAAGACGAAGAAAGCCAAAAGAAAGTACAGGCTATTTTGGAGAAATATAAATGCAAAAACTTGAAGAATTGATACAAAAACTTTGCCCGATCGGAGTGGAATATAAAAAAATTAGTGAAGTTTGTCAAAGGCAAAAAGGTATTGCTATAACTGCGGGAGAAATGAAAAAACTCGACAAACCTTTTGCTCCAATACGGATATTTGCCGCGGGCAATACTGTGGCAAATGTAGATTACGGAGATATACCGAATAGTTCAGTAATTTCAAAGCCAAGCATTATAGTCAAATCTCGCGGAAATATAGGTTTTGAATATTATACAAATCCATTTACACATAAAAATGAAATGTGGTCTTATTCAGCAAAAAGCGAACTGATAAGACTAAAATTTGTATATTATTTTCTGCAAAATCATATTGATGAATTTCAATTAAAGGCGAAAACAGGAAAGTTGCCTCAAATTTCTATTTGCGACACCGATGATTATAAAATCCCCGTGCCGCCGATTGAGGTGCAGGAAGAAATCGTGCGGATTCTGGACAAGTTTACGGAACTCACGGCGGAACTCACGGCGGAACTCACGGCGAGAAAAAAACAGTATGAGTTTTATAGGGATCAACTGTTATCGTTTAACGGTATAAATGATACTACAAACAATCGTACTGGGGGGGGGTATAACCACCTCTTAAATTGCCAAGTAAAATGGGTAAGGCTTGGAGATTTAGCGTTAGTGACAAAACTTGCAGGATTTGAATTTACCAAGTATGTTAAATATTCAAACTCAGGTCAAATAATTGCTTTACGTGGATTAAATGTAAAAAACGGACAACTTGATTTGACAGATGTAAAATATATTGATGAAAGTGATTTGTCCAAATTAGATAGAAGTAAACTTAAAAAGGGTGATTTGTTGTTTACCTATGTTGGTACGGTTGGTCAGGTAGCATTGATAAATGAAGATGAGAAATTTTATTTGGCGCCTAATGTTGCTCTTATTAGAATAACTAATGAGGGCGTGTTGCCTGATTATTTGCGATATTATTGTCAAAGTAATATATTTTACAAAAAAGAGATATTGCGTTTAATACAGGCTTCTTCAATGCAAAATATTCCGATGGAGAAAATTCGGAAATTTGTTGTACCTGTTCCCCCTATTGAAGAACAAAAGCGCATTGTCGCTATCCTTGACCGTTTTGATAAACTCTGCAACGATATTTCCGAAGGTTTGCCCGCGGAAATCGAGGCGCGCCAAAAACAATACGAATACTATCGTGATAAATTGCTTACGTTTGAGGAAATCGCTCAATGAAAGGAAGAATTGCCGCTATTATTGCATTTTTACTTTTTATATTCATTTTTACAAGCGGATTGTTTGAAGGTATCGTCAACTTTCTTACTTGGCTTGTTACCTTGAATATGACGCAAAGTAACATATCAATAGCGGGCGAAATTTTTGTTAAAATAGCGGCGTGGATTATTTCCTATACTGCGGTGGGCATGATATTTCATGCACTTGGGTGGTTTGATAGCGATGTTATGAAATTCGTTTATTTCATAATTTCTACACTTGTTTCCTTTGTTCTCTGCTATATCGTAATGCTGTTGGAAACTTATCTGCTTTATATCGTCATTGGTTTGGGAGTTTTGCTTACAGTTGTGATCGTCCTTGCTATTGTACTCTATATCAGGCATAGAAAAGTTTAGATTGATAACCGAGGATAAAAATATGGCTTACTATAACATCGTAACACAATCGAATGAAAGCACGGTCGTGGCGGAATATACGGCAAGTTCCGTGCGCAGCGACGCCTATCAGAGCGAATCCGATTTAGAGCGCGAATTTATCGCGCTGTTAAAAACGCAGGGATATGAATATTTGTCCATCCATACGGAAGCTGATTTGATTGCCAACTTGCGTAAACAGTTGGAAGTTTTGAACGGCATACAGTTTACATGTTATAGTAGGCAACGGTTCTTTCCCTTACATATCGCAAACGCCAACGAAAGCATTGTAGAAAAAACGCGGAAACTGCAAGAAGGCGACAGCCGTATCAATTTCAAACGAGACGACGGAATGACCAAAAATATTGCGCTTATCAACAAAGCGGATATACACGCCAACAGGCTGCAAGTCATCAACCAATACGAGAACAACGCCGGCACTTACAAAAACCGCTACGACGTTACCGTGCTTGTAAACGGTCTCCCCCTCGTTCATATCGAACTCAAACGCCGCGGCGTGGCAATACGGGAAGCGTTCAATCAGATCAACCGCTACCAACGCGACAGTTTTTGGGCGGAAAGCGGGTTGTTTGAATATGTGCAAATATTTGTCATTTCCAACGGAACGCATACCAAGTATTATAGCAACACTACGCGCGATAGCCATATTCGCGACGCGAAAAAGGCACAGGGAGTCAAAAAGCAACGCACGAGCAACAGTTTTGAATTTACTTCCTTTTGGGCAGACGCACATAATCGGATTATCCCCGATTTGATTGATTTTACAAAGACGTTCTTTTCCAAACATACGCTTTTGAATATCTTGTCGAAATACTGCGTATTTTCTTCGGAAAATATGCTGCTTGTCATGCGCCCGTACCAAATCGCCGCGACGGAAAAGATTTTGAATAAAATCGAAGTTTCTAATAACTACAAACAATACGGCACGATCGACGGCGGCGGATATATCTGGCATACGACGGGTAGCGGAAAAACGCTCACTTCTTTCAAAACCGCGCAACTTGCGACCGCGCTCCCTTATATCGACAAGGTTTTGTTTGTGGTTGACCGAAAAGATCTCGACTATCAGACAATGAAGGAGTATGACCGCTTTCAGAAAGGGGCGGCAAACAGCAACACTTCCACGGCAGTTCTGAAAAGACAATTGGAAGATGCGAACGCGCGGATCATCATCACTACAATACAGAAACTTGACGTATTTATTAAAAAATACAAAGGACACCCTGTTTTTGAAAAGCACGTCGTCATTATCTTCGACGAATGCCACCGCAGTCAATTCGGCGATATGCACGTTGCCATTACGAAGTCTTTCAAAAAATATCATTTGTTCGGCTTTACAGGAACGCCGATTTTTGCAGTCAATGCCAATGCGGGAACAAAGCACGCAAACCTGAAAACGACGGAACAGGCTTTCGGCGCAAAACTGCATACTTATACCATCGTCAACGCCATCAACGATAAAAATGTCTTGCCGTTCCGTATCGACTATATCAAAACAATGGATAAAGAACCGGATATAGACGATAAACAAGTTTCCGACATCGACCGCGAAAGGGCTTTCAACGCACCCGAACGCATCCGCAAGATCGTCGATTACATTTTGGAAAATTTCAACCGAAAAACATACCGCAACGAAAAGAGTTACTCTTTTAACGCGCTCACGAATATATCGGAAGTCGTTACGGCGAAAGACGCCAAAGCGGTCGAAGAGATTAAGCAGAAATTGCGCCTTTCGGGATTTAACTCTATCTTCTGTGTTTCGTCTATCGAAGCGGCAAAACTGTACTATAACGAGTTCAAGCGGCAGATGAACGAGAATCCGAGCAGAAAACTGAAAATTGCAACCATTTTTAGCTACGCCGCCAATGAAGAAGAAAACGACGGTCTGTTGGGCGAAGAAAATTCGGAAGATACTTCCGCCCTCGACAAAACTTCGCGCGACTTTTTGGAAAGCGCGATCCGCGATTATAACGAAATGTTCCGCACCAATTACGATACGTCGAGCGAAAAGTTTCAGAATTATTACAAGGATATTTCGCTCCGCATGAAGAATCGCGAAATCGACTTGCTTATCGTAGTCAATATGTTTTTGACTGGGTTTGACGCCACTACACTCAATACCCTTTGGGTGGATAAGAATTTGAAGCAGCACGGACTTTTGCAGGCATATTCGAGAACAAACAGAATATTGAATTCAATCAAAACTTTCGGCTATATCGTTTGTTTCCGCAATTTACAGAAACGCACGGATGACGCCATTTCTCTTTTCGGCGACAAAGACGCGGGCGGAATATGTGTATTAAAGGGATATAAAGACTACTATTACGGTTACGACGGCAAAGCAGGCTATGTTGACCTGATAGATGAATTGCAAACAAAGTATCCGCTTTCCGAGCCGCAAATCGTCGGCGAGCAAGCGCAAAAAGATTTTATCGGGCTTTTCGGCGCCATATTGCGTATGCGGAATATCCTTTCCTCTTTTGACGAGTTCGCCGGCAACGAAATCCTGTCTGAACGTGATATGCAGGACTATCAAGGCAGATATAACGACCTGTATGACGAGTGGCGCAATCGTCGGAAAGACGCTGAAAAAGAAAATATTAACGACGATATTGTATTTGAAATCGAATTGGTCAAGCAAGTCGAAATCAATATCGACTATATTCTGTTACTTGTCAAAAAGTATCACGACGGGCATCAGGAAGATAAAGAAATTCTCGTTTCCATTCATAAAGCGATTGATTCGAGTTTGGAACTTCGCAGCAAAAAAGCGCTTATTGAAAACTTTATTGCGGGCATTAACGATGTGGACGACGTACTGCTTGAATGGCGCGAATTTGTTATAAAGCAAAAGGAAATTGAACTTGCCGCCATCATATCGGAAGAGCACTTGAAAGATGAAGAAACGAGGAAATTCGTGGATCGTTCTTTCCGCGACGGTGTTATGAAAACAACAGGAACAGATGTCGATAAAATTATGCCCGCCATGTCAAGATTTGACGGTACACGGGAAAAGAAAAAGGATATCGTCATTCAAAGGCTGTTGCTATTCTTTGAAAGATATTTCGGCATTTCTTAAAGTGAGTTGATAAAATGAAAATGTATGCGTGTTGCCCGATATGCGGTTATAAGTTGTGTAAAGGCGAAAGCGGATCGGACGTGGATATCCTCTGTCCGCGTTGCAGTAAACTCATTCGGGTGGTCATTACCGAAACAAATACAAAATGTACTCCGACAGACCATCCGAAAAAAAGAAAAACGATAGGCTTAACGGAGTAAATTATGCCACTCATTATATACGAATTTGCCGACGGGCATACGGAGGAAATCAAAGTAACGGATGAAGTTGCGGCGGCGTTTGCGCAGTTGGAAAAGTATGAAAAGAAAGTAGAACGCAAAGAAACACGTCGGCATGTTTCCTTAAATTTACTTATGGAAAACGGCTATGACTTCTCTGTTGACGATACCGATATTTTGGATATTCTCGATAAGGAAGAACAAGAAAAATCAGAATGGCGAGAAGTACGCTTCCGCAGACGAGTTTTGGACGATAAGAAAATTGAAATCTTTTCATTACTTACCTTTCGGCAAGCAGATGCGTACTTTCGGCATAAATATTTGCATATTCAGAAAACAGAGATTGCAAGATATTTGAACGTAACCGAAGGCGCAGTCCGTAAACTTATTAAAAAAGCGGAAGTAAATTTACAGAAATACAGATTAGCAAACGAGAAAGAAATTAAACTGTTGGAAGCAATTTTCGGTTCTGTTTTATAGGGGGTACGATTTTTTGCGCCCCTTATGGCTATATTATGAGGGGACTTTTCTCAAAACTAAATAGAGAATGAAAAGTCAGTCCGTTATCGGGCTGATTTTTTGTATGTCCCGAAATATTGTCATAGGAGGTAATCAAGTGAGCAAGAAAGACGAACGGCGGGATGCACTTTTGCGGTTTATCCGCAGACGGAGCGGGCGGCGGTTTACCGTGGCGGTCATGGCGAGAGAGTTCGGCGTGAGCGAACGGACGATACAGGACGACCTCTCCGCTTTGGAAGTATTCGGACAGATCAAGCGAACACCGAGTTACAATTCGCTGCACCGGCAAAACGGAAATATTATCGTCTATACGGGCAGCCGCAAGCGGCAATCTCATAAATCGGACGACGGATAATTTGAACTTGTTGAGGGGTGAAGTCAAACCGAACGAAAATGAAGCAAAAAGACCTGTTTTGTGGAACAGGATAAGAAGTGAGACTCAAACTGAGTCACACTTACATTCTAAGACAATCGGGATACCCGATTTCTTTGGGCAAGTGGGGTGCAAATTCGCTTGCCTTTCTTTCTAAAATTTCAAGGAGATGTGGATGCAGAATACACCGAGAAGAAAAGCAAGAATTCGTACTATCAGAGAAGTAATTGCGCTTTTGAAACAAGCGGATAGCCAAACGGCTGTTACCTATCATTTTATCCGTAAATTATGCGACAGCGGTTGTATCAAGTCTATCCGTGCCGGAAAGAAAATTCTAATCAACTACGACGAACTGCTTGCCTATCTGAACTTGGACATTGACGAGGCTTGTTGATATGGCGACGATACGAAAACGACAATTAATGAACGGCGGGAACGCTTATACAGTACAGGTCAAATTCAAAGATAAAGGCAGCGGAAAAACTATACTCGAAACAACGACTTGGCGTCCCGACGGGAAGATGACCGCAAAGCAAGAAGAACGCGCCGTCCAGACTTTTGCGGAAGAATTTGAACGCCAAATCAAAGCAACCGTAAACGGAGCCACGGCGACCGTCGATACACCGAATATTACATTCAGGGAATTCGCCGCACAATGGTTGGAAAAAATCAAACGCGATTGTTCTTTGAACTATTATGTAAAAGCGCGCGACAGTATTGCGCTTGCGAATGAGTATATCGGCGGATATAAATTGAGAGAACTTACTCCTGCTATCATTCAGAATTTTTACGATAAACTCGATGCTATGAAAAAGAAAATTTCAAGGGTCTTTCCAAAACCCGAGTTTCGCTCGACATTGGAAAAATACGGCTTTAATTACATGAAATTGCGGTATGAGGTAAATATACAGAGTTGTACCCTCGCAAATGCCGTCAGTAAAAATTGGAGCAGCGACTTTGCCGAACGCACGGGTATTCCTTTCCATGAACTCTTTGACGAGAAAATAACGGAAGAACCTTACGCCTACGAAACGATACATAAATTAAAGCGTATCATTCGCGCCGTCCTATCCCTCGCAAAGAAAAACCGTTTGATTACGGATAACTATGCGTCGGCGGATTATATCAATTTCCCAAAGCGCCCGCCGCATAAAATCGAATGTATGTCCGACGAGGATGCCAAACGCTTTTACAAATTCATTTTGGACTACCCCGATATTCGCTATAAATCTGCAATGCTTTTGTTTCTTCTTGCAGGCTTTCGCCGCGGCGAAGTGGCGGGACTTGAATGGAAAGATATTGATTTTGACAAGGGAGAGATTACAGTAAGCCGTTCGGTAACGACCGTAACGGGATTTGGAATGATAGAAAAAGAACCTAAAACGGAAATGTCCAAACGGACTCTTGCAATTCCCGAAGTCTTGCTTGAAACGCTGAAAGAGTACAAAGAATGGCAAACAAAACGCCGCGCGGAACTCGGTGATTATATGGAAGAGAATGATTACCTTTTCACGCAGGAGAACGGAAAGCGGCTTTATCCAAGCACATTCACGGGGTGGCTGAACAAAATGCTGCGGGAAGCGAATATCGACCATTATTCCCTGCATAGTTTGCGCCATACGAACATCACTTTGCAGATCGCCGCAGGCGTTCCCATTGTGACCGTCGCAGCGAGAGCGGGACACGCCCGCGCAAGTACAACCAGCGATATTTACGCCTATGCTCTGCGCAGCACGGACAAGATGGCGGCGGACAAACTCGGCAGTATCTTTTCAGCCCAAGAAAAGCTCGCAGAAACCCTTAAATTGTCTGATCAAGAAACCGTATCTGACACGGACGAAACCGACGCCGTGGCTGAATTCAAGCATATAAAAGCCGAAATGCAAAGGCTCGGCTTTGAAACTTTGGAAGAGTACGAAGAGTATCTCGATTTCTTGGAGATGAAACGGATAAAGAAAAGAGATTTTGAAATGTAAAACGGCATGGAAAAACCGCTTGATTTTAACTTTCAATCGAGCGGTTTTTTGGTACTCCCGGCGGGAATCGAACCCACAATTAACCCTTAGGAGGGGTTTGTTATCTCCATTTAACTACGGAAGCATATTCAATTTTTCAGATACTTCTCAACTGTCTAAAATCGAGAAATATCCTTGCGGGTGTAAAAAAGATGTAATTTCGTCGGCGGTCAATCGGTTTGTCTATAAAAAACCGCCC
>OGQR01002589.1_pt1 | contig 10629 bp, 6 predicted proteins | sample 1553271 | NCBI WGS metagenome assembly OGQR01 (sample SAMEA2579970, study PRJEB22360) | human gut metagenome | biome: human gut; feature: human-associated habitat; material: faeces | place: Denmark | collected 2008/2010 | reverse complement strand
GACTTGCGTTGCTGAAACCGTCAAAACCATATACGGAATCGACGGCTATGAATATTTGCGCAAATTCTTTAACTTCACGTTCCGTCTTGACACTTCGGCGAATGAGTATCTGAAAAACTTGTTGGAGGAATACATCAAGAGCTTTGAAAAAATCCAAGTCACGGCAAGCGATGTAGGGATTCCTGTAAAGTTGGCTTATCAATGCTTGCTTTATGGTAGTGAAAAGGCGTTGGATAAGGCGGATAACAGAGAACTTACCCGTTACTTTGAATGTGTAACGAACGTGTGCAATGACTTCGGTTGGCAGAAATTGAATCCACAGTATGTGTTCTTTGTGCTGTTGGCTTTATATATCCGCAAAATTATTTCCCCCACCTTCTTAAACGCAGATGAGATTGTTGCGAACCAAAACAGTGTTTCCGAAACATACAAAAAACTTTCCCCGGATGAAAAGCAATATGTAATGCCGTACTACGATTATTTGGAGGAATTTTTGGGGGTAGATAGAAGCAATCCGCCCGAAGAGTTCAGCCGTTTGTATCAATGGAACGGAAGTCAGATTGCCGAATTTTCTTGGGCGTTTAATGAAACGGTTTATTTTTCGATGGGGCAACAGTTCCATTATAATGAAATGCGCAGATTTCTCGGTCAACCTATGGTTAAGCCGGATGACTGCAAAGAGTTGTGCAGACTTGTTATTTTATACGGTGGGGAGCAAGAAAATGCGAGAGATGAAAGATAGCGGAATAGCTTGGGTAGGAAAGATACCGACTCACTGGACAAAGAAAAAAGGAAAATATATTCTTCGCTATATGTCTAAACCTGTAAAACAAGATGATAGTGTTATAACCTGTTTCAGAGATGGAGAGGTTACGCTTCGCAGTAATCGCCGAGAAGATGGTTTTACGATGGCAGACAAAGAAATTGGTTATCAAGGCGTTGATGTGGGAGATTTGGTTGTTCACGGAATGGACGGTTTTGCCGGTGCTATCGGAATTTCGGATTCAAGAGGCAAAGCGTCACCTGTGCTAAACGTCTTAAATACAAAGCAAAATAAAAAATACATAATGTATTATTTGAGAAGTATGGCGTATGGGGAAGTTTTTACGGCTTTATCGACAGGAATCAGAGTACGTTCTTGCGATTTGAGGTGGAACAAACTCGCCGAATTGCTATATCCATTGCCACCGATAGATGAGCAGAATAATATTGTAAATTATATTGATGAGCAAATTGCTCGAACAAACGAGATTATCGCAGATACTCAGGCGCAGATTGATACGCTTGAACAGTATAAGCGTTCCGTAATTACCGAAGCCGTTACCCACGGTCTGAACCCGTCCGCCCCAATGAAAGACAGCGGTGCAGGGTGGATGCCACTTATTCCATTGCATTGGAAAGCAGATAAATTAAAATTTCATTTGCGGCAACGAGGTATAAAAAATCAAATAGATAAACAAGTTTTATCTTTGTATCGGGAATATGGTATTGTGCCAAAAGATAGCCGGGATGACAATCATAATGTTACATCGGAGGATGTTTCGGATTATAGATATGTTCGAGTAGGCGATTTTGTCGTAAATAAAATGAAGGCGTGGCAAGGTTCTGTTGCTGTATCTAACTATGAAGGTATAGTCAGTCCGGCATATTTTGTCTATGAATTTTCAGATGATTTAATAAACAAAAGGTATTTCCATTATCTAATGAGAAACAAAACCTATGCAACAGAATTTAGGCGCTTATCGGGAGGGATAAGAGAAGGACAATGGGATTTACCTTCCGAAGCCTTGAACAACACTATTATACTTTTGCCGCCGCTTGACGAACAGCAGGAAATAGCCGATTATCTCGATAACAAATGCGCCGAAATCGAGCAGATTATCGCGGATAAAAAATCGCAAATCGAAACGCTTGACGGCTACAAAAAATCGCTCATTTACGAATACGTTACGGGTAAAAAGGAGGTTGTATGAACAACATACTTTCCGAAAAAGAATATCAGCGGTTTATCATAGATAAACTCGTTTACGAAAACGGCTACATTGAACGCAAAAATGCAAATTTTGATTTAAAATTTGCCTTAGACCGCGAAATGCTGTTTAAGTTTCTTGACGATACACAGCCCGAAGCGATGGCGCAGATTCGCAAGGTGTATAAAGATGTTACCGAAGATACGGTGGTCAACTTTATCAATACCGAAATCACGAAAGCGAAAAGCAGTCTGTTATCCGTATTAAAACACGGCGTGGAAATCGCGGGGTATAAGTTAGACCTTATGTATACCAAGCCCGCAACGACTTTCAATAAAGACCTTCTTGCCAAATACAATAAAAATATTTTTTCCGTAATGGAAGAGGTATGGGCGAGTGATACCGAAAGAATCGACCTTGTAGTTTTCCTGAACGGCTTTGCGATTATGTCGTTTGAACTCAAATGCAATTTTGCGGGGCAGAGTTATCAGGACGCGATTTTGCAATACCGCACGCAAAGAAACCCGAAAACGCGGTTGTTCTATTTCAAGGCGGGGTGTATCGTCAACTTTGCAATGGACTTGCAGGAAGTGTATATGACGACGCGCCTTGCAGGTGACGGCACGTTCTTTCTGCCGTTCAATATGGGTAGCGGCACGGGAATTGACGCGGGCAAGGGCAATCCCGTTTATCCCGACAAATATTCCGTCTATTATATGTGGGAAGATATACTCAAAAAAGATACGGTGTTAGACCTTATCTCGGAGTTTATCTTTATCGAGCGCAAGGAAGAAACGGACGAAGTGACGGGCAAAACCACGGTAAAAGAAAAGGTAGTTTTCCCGCGCTATCATCAACTTGACGTGATCCGCAAAACGATAGCGGACGTGGAAGTCAATCGCACTTCGCAAAACTATCTGATACAGCACAGCGCAGGTTCGGGCAAGACGAATTCCATTGCGTGGCTTGCACACAGGCTTTCTTCGCTTCACGACGAAGATAATAAAATAGTGTTTGACAATATCATCATCTGCACCGACCGCGTGGTGGTGGACAGACAGTTGCAGGACGCGGTGCGCGGTATCGAACATAAGACAGGGCTTATCAAGGTTATGGACGACAAGTGTTCGTCGGCAGACCTTGCTCTCGCGCTTCAAAGCAATATCAAGATTATCGGCACGACGATACAGAAATTCCCGTATATCGTGGACACGGTAAAGAATCTGAAAAACAAGACTTTTGCCGTGATTATCGACGAAGCACATTCTTCCACAGCCGGCAAGGATATGGCGGCAATCACGATGACGCTCGGCGCGGGCGAAGTTGATTTTGAAGAGGGCGTTATCGATACGCAGGATATGATTGCGGACGAAATCCGTCGCAACGGCAAGCAAAAGAACGTTTCTATGTTTGCCTTTACCGCAACGCCGAAAGCGACCACTCTCGACTTGTTCGGCAGATTGAACGCGAAAGGGCAGAAAGAAGCCTTCCACTTGTATTCAATGAAACAGGCGATAGAAGAGGGCTTTATTCTGGACGTGCTTGCCAACTTCACCGAATACAATACGTATTATCGGCTGAACAAAGAGATTTCGGAAGATCCGAAGTACAAGACGGCGGAAGCCAAAAAGCAAATCGCGCGGTTTGTGGAACTGCACGAAACGAATATCGCGCAAAGGGTGGAAGTGATTGTCGAACATTTCCGCACGACGGTTTTATCTGAACTCGGCGGAATGGCAAAGGCGATGGTGGTAACGGCTTCCCGCGCAAGTGCGGTAAAGTATCGTCAGGCGTTTGAAGATTATGTTACGAAAAAAGGCTATGCGGGCATTCACGCGCTTGTGGCGTTTTCGGGAAAAGTAAAACTGCCCGATGACGAAACGGAATACACGGAAACGCTTCTGAACGGATTTTCGGAAGATAAACTGCCGAAGAAGTTTGATTCGGACGATTACAACGTTTTGCTTGTGGCGAACAAGTATCAGACGGGCTTCGACCAACCGAAACTTTGCGCAATGTACGTTTTGAAAAAGTTGCGCGGTGTGAACGCGGTGCAGACGTTGTCGCGCCTGAACCGAATCTGTCCGCCGTTTGAGAAAAAGACGTTTGTTCTCGATTTCGTGAATACATACGACGATATTGTCAAGGCGTTCGCGCCGTATTATACCACGACGTTGCTTGCAAATTCGGTTACGCCGACGGCGGTATATGACTTGGAAGCGAAACTCGACGGATATATGATTTTAGATCCATACGACGTGAATATGGCGGCTGAGATTATCTACAAAAAGATAATCGAATCAAAGGACAAAAATCAGTTGCGTTTCTATCTGCAACGCGCCGAGAAAAAGCTGAAAGAATACGAATTGATGAAACAAATCGAGATTATGGCGGTCGTGCGGCATTTTATCCGTTTCTACGAGTTCCTGATACAGGTATCGTGTTTTGAGGACGTGGAACTGCATAAAAAGTATCTGTTTCTGACTTGCTTCGTTTCGTTCGTAAATATCTCTCAGCCGGGCGGCGGTTTCGATTTGTCAGGTAAGATTAAAGCGGACAACTTTATCCAAAAGAAAGGGGAAGAGCATAAAACAACCAAAGTTACGCCCGATCCGATCGTAAAACTGCCGACGGCGGACGACTTTAATCTGAACGAGGACAAAGTAAAACGTCTTTCGGAGATTATCGACGAAATCAACAGCAAAACGGGCAAAACCTACGATAACGACGTCGTAATCAAGGCAATGCTTCAAATCAAAGACTTGATGATGAAGTCCGAAAAACTGCGCGAGAGTGCGAAAGCAAACACGGAAAGCGACTTTGCGTTTTCGTATTTCGACGGTATCGACGACGCGCTGATCGAAGGACTTTCGCAAAATCAGGACTTCTTCTCGTTGCTTCTTTCTAACGACGAAATGAAGAAAGAGGTTCTCGGTATCTTCGTCAGCGAGATTTACAAGAGTTTGAGAGGAGAAAAGTAGATTTGGAATATGAATTCCGTTTTCGCATTAAAGAATGTGAGTAAGGAGCAGCTATGTTTTGCAACCAAAGTGATTATGAGTTTTTACACAATTTAATTCAAACGGCTCCCAATGCGGATGAAGGAAAAACGAGTCAAAAAGAGCTATTTCGTTATTTGGTCAATAAAACCGGTGGGAAGCTGTATAAGTATCGTTTTTTCGATGAAAACGGATATTCAATTTCGAATTTAGAGAATTGTACATTATACTGTGCGCCGCCATCTGCTTTTAATGACCCGTTTGACTGCAAAATCGGTCTTGATTTTCGTTCTCTTTTTGAAGCTCTATACGGACTGGAACAAGACAAAATCGAGAAAATGTTTGCTGATTTTTTGTTAGTGTACAACAAAAAAGGGTCGTTGGATAGTTATCCCCAGGAAGAACAAAACGTCATTCGCTACTGGCTTAATAGCAAGGCAATTATTGATTTTGTTAAGGCAACCGAGAAGTGCACGACAGAAACCAAAGTAAATAACGCATTAATGTCAAACGGCAATGCTATTGTTGAAATAATGATTGGAGCAACAATTAATCCGTCACTTTCTTCCGCAATGGATATCAGTCGTGATATGATTTCGCACGCGATGGCTAAAATTTTATCGGATGGCTCAATAGACATTACTTCTAATGAGGGGGGCTCTTTTTCTGACATTGCAAAAAGAAATGGAATATCGGATGATACCGACGAAATAGCTTGTATTAGATTGTTAAGTGATAAATTGCAACCGGAAAAGCACGAGGCTGCTGTAAAATTTGAGGAATATTATAAAAAACTCGAACAACAGCTCAACGAAAGACTTGAATCATTATTTCTTGTAGGATGCTTAGCAGGAGACTATAAGAACAGATTGATGTGGTCGCATTATGCTGATGGGCATAAAGGTTTTTGCATAGAATATGATTTTAGCAAAATGACTGATTTAAGCCTACTGCCTTTCCCGGTAGTATATACCGACAAAAGAATTAAGATGCCATGGAAAGCGGCAATCCATCCTTCGAAAGAAGAGACGATTGAAACCGCTAAAACTATGATGACCGCGCTGTTGACAAAAGATGTCGAGTGGTCATATGAACAGGAGTGGCGCATTTTAGTGCAGCAGGATAATGATCCAAATGTTAAAATGCCAAAGCCATCTTGTGTTTACATTGGCTCAATGTGTAATGAGGAAAACAGGCAATGGCTTTGTTCTATTGCAAATAGCCTATCTATACCGATAAAACAAATGAAAATCGACCGAGGTGAATATGCACTTCATGCGGAAGATTTGAATGATTTCTGAGCGCCCGTTTCTGTTGATATTTGTTGAGGCAACATATTTTGTAGCTCAATGACATCCGTTCCACCGACGGTTATCCGTATTACAAAGAGTTGACGAAAGATCCCGATGCGCGATATATGAAACTGAAATTGGTTGAGAAATACCCCGACGGGGAGTATCCGCTGAAAGAACTAAAAGAAAACGGGCTTACGAGCATTCAGGAACGGAGCAAGGCAACCGTGCAGTTGATGAAATATTTGGATAAATAATTATAATAATTATTCGGAGAAAAATATGACAGATTGTTTGGAAGTGTATAAAACATGCAGAGAGGAATCACTGATCTTACCTGGACAAAAGATCAGAGTATTCATTAGTTCTATTTGTGGCGTAGAACGATATGACAAAGTGCGTTTGGAATTGAAAAATGCAATCGAAGCTACGCAATTGGCAGAAGTTTATCTTTTTGAAGGTGCAGGCGCATCTACTCTGTCTGCGGGAAACCATTATACTTGGGCATTAGAAGATAGCGACATTTGCATTTTTTTAATTGATAATGCTGATGGAATTAGTTCGGGGGTTCAAGTAGAAATTGATACTGTCAATAAATATAAGATAAAAGCACTTTATTATTTTTGCGATGGAACACAAAAGGAAAAAACTGCACTTGAACAGAGTTTGATGGGAGCAAATTTTGCAAAAAGCAAAACAGTCCATAATTTTGGCGACTTAGGTCAAGATGGTGCTCGTGCATTGATTGATGACATAATTGCCGTATATCATCACTATTGTGCCGGTAGAATTGTAGTGAAATCTGACATCAATGATGAAATGCAAGATATAGAAGTTTCAGGTACAGAAAAATATCAATTGCCCACAATTCCCAAAACGACACTAAAAGATGTAGACAAATGCAGAAACTATATACTGAAGTTTGTGCTTGGATATCCAAGGGGCAAGCGACCTGACGAAGTAGAAAAAACAAGTGTATTTGACGACTGGGGAATTCAGTTCCTGCAGGTATTATTTGAAGGAAGATCCATCAAACATTTTAATACTGCAATGTATTTGGATGAGCTAAAGAACCAGCAAGACGATGCTTACTATCAAGTGGTTCAAATTAGGTGGCAAGCTATTCAGGCATACTTTGCCGGAGATGTTGATAAATGTGTGCAGAATATTCAGGCAGCGTTACGTCTCGCCAAAGAAAATGCTCAACCCACATGGGTTATTAAAGATATCTTGATAGATTTACGGAATCAACATTGGACTGCCTGCGATACAAAAAATATGTATTATGATGCCCCTGCACAAAAAGAACTGACAGAAAGTAATGAGGAAATATATTATCCTATCCTCGATCGTATTCACGAATCCTTAAATGAAAAATATATTGAGGGATTGTATAAGAAAAAAATGGAATCTCCTTATACGGTTACTTTGAGCAACAGTTTGGATCAGTATGGAGAAATGCTTGCAAGTTCTCTAATAGTGTCTATGTATAATGGCTCTTTAACTCATATTTTACTCATGTATGAGAGAATTAGAGATTTCGTATTTTATTTGAGCTGTAAATATGACGATTGGAACTTTATACTTAATCTATATAAGCTTGCTATTTTTGCTGGGAAAGAAAAGGATATTAAAGGTATTGAGAATTCCTATCCTGAGATCTTAAACAAAATGACTTCTGATGAAGCCGCATCCGTTATGGATTTTTGCCTTAATCATCCACTTGCCAACAAGAGATTGAGTTGCCAGCTGTTAGCATTTGGCGCAGTAGGATACTCTCTAAATGATGAGAAATTTGTTCAGTATCAAAAAACAATTGTAGAAGAAATTCGTGCTTTGTTAAATAGTGATACTGCTGTTTTGTCTATTGGTCAAAATATATTTATATGTCTGTCGGGAGTAGCCTATCGCATACCCCAAGATATACTTGCTGAAATGTGTTGCCGATTTATAGATAGACACTATCGGCGCTGGTACGTGGATATGTTCAAGTTTATTGCTAATCATATAGATTTAACAAAAATGAGCGATGAGTCTGCGTACAGGTTAATAGAACATATTAATGCTGTACTTGACAATGAAAATGAACGAGAGCAAATTAATTACGCTCCCACATTTTTATGTGTTTTGAGAAAACAAAACCGTACATTAACTGAATGTATGGATAAAAAAGTTGCTCAATATCTCCCCCAATACTATAATGTAATTTATAAATTAGAGACGACTCTAAATAGCAATCAAGAGCTGCATTCTTTTGTAAAAAAATGCATTACAGACATAAAAAGAAAAAATGAAACTCAAGGAAAAAACGGAACTTATTTTGGCCACAGTACACGAGAGATTGCAACAGTGAAGTCTATTTTGTCAAATCATGAGATAATATGTCCCCCTGAAACTATGGATGACCTTATATCTACCGTGTCGAGTACACTTCTTTTTTCTAAAGAAAGCATTTCCACAAAACTTGATGCTATAGTACTTCTTACTTACATTTCAATCCAATATCCTGAGGATTACAATCGAAATCAACAGGTTTATGAAAATCTATATATTCAACAAGATGAAATTGAAATAGCAGATTGCTCTCTTTTTTCTTTCAACATTGACGAGATTTCGTTGAAAATTGGTTTGCGCTTTCTCTATACCGCCATGGGGAAAGATGTTCGTGGGGATATCCTTGAATTAATGCCACTCATTCAGGGGGATATTGCAACGACAATTGCTGTTAGCCAATTAATTGTTGAATACTTAGAAACAAATGACACAATAGTATTACCGCCAAGTATAGATGCAATTGTTTTACAAAATGTTTTGCAATGGCTTTATTCAGAGCATTTTGATATTAGATGGAATGCTACCCGTATTCTTTTAGCTTTATCACGAAATAAAGATAATCAAGGTGTTATCAATCATCAATTAATAACACTCATAGATTCAAATAGTGCATATATCAAGAATTTAATCATGCGACAACTTCACAAGATAAACGGAATTACAGATAGTACCAAGAAATATATTATATCTAAATGCAAACAAGATGCTAACTTTGTTGTCAGAAAGGTTTGTGCAGAAGTCGAAGAAAACCAATCCAATCAATAACAATTGGTAGCATGAATTGATAATGTTACCAAACTGATAACTTTTCAACCTTTCGCTGGACTTCCGCGCCATACTGTTGTGTATTGCATGTTACCAAAAGCCAAGTGGGTAACATACATAGCAAAGATTACGATTGAAGAATTGCGCCGCGGTGATGAATACGATATTATGGGCGCGGTCACAGCAACGATCCTGATGCTTGGTGTTGATGAGCGCACAGAGGATGGCGGAATGTAGATTTAAATGGCGCCCGTCCATCAAACTATTATATCAATGCCAAAACAGCACAAAAACGGCGACTTGCATATCTGACAAAGAGATCGATGACGCTGACGCCGTTTCTGTAGCAGACGAAATCATGGGGCGAGAGTGTTGGGGCGATCGAGAACTGGGCATCGTTATGATGATCGCGATGCAGGACGCGCTGTTACCCAACAATAGTTATGCGGCAGATGTTGTCGATTGTATTATGTGCCTTCTGCGATATATCGACACCTACAGTTAAAAAGCGACCGGTCATTACCAATCCCAAAAAAGAATGGCTCAACGAAAGTTGGGAGCATCTACAGACTCTTATTGAGCGCGAGTTTAAGGAAATGAGTTGAAGAACATGCCAATAATACTTGACGAACTTTGGTACGGCAACATCTCCCCATTAGAACAATGCACACATGGTGGCAAACGGATCAAGGAACTGCTTCCGCTTGGATGTGCAGTTGATGGCTGAACTCTTCCTTCAGCTGATGGGAGAGACGATAATTTATGGGGAGAAAATATGGGGTGGGATCAAATGCCTATCCACTCTTTCGCTTTCACTCCTCAAAAAGCGCATTGCTGTAGTCAAAGAAAAGGCGTCAGCCATGGCGCGGATTTGTTCGCGAAAAGCAAAGGTCAAACACAGAATTTCATTTTTGAGCCTCAAATTTACAGTTTTCTTTTTCGGCATTTCGAGAAAAGCTTTCGAAAAAGCCGGAAAATCCTTGAAAACAGCGCCTTTTGTGTCGTTTCGTGCAAAACCGTGATTTCGGATAAATGGTAGAGATACAATCTGAGCGGAAAAATCGGCTCTTTCATCAAAGCGACTTTTTGTTGTGCTGATTTCGGCGTTCATGCCCTCAGAATGAAGGCGTAAAGCCCGGGATGATGCTGTTTTCAAAGCAAGGTCTCATTCTGAGGCCTTGATAGTCAATGTCCCCCTTGTCCGAAATTCAATTCGCAAGAGTATCTCGATCAAGTCGCAAAACATGGTAAAGTCAAAACATCAGAACA
>OGQR01002586.1_pt1 | contig 10648 bp, 8 predicted proteins | sample 1553271 | NCBI WGS metagenome assembly OGQR01 (sample SAMEA2579970, study PRJEB22360) | human gut metagenome | biome: human gut; feature: human-associated habitat; material: faeces | place: Denmark | collected 2008/2010 | reverse complement strand
GAGGAATACCTCTCGTTCCTCGTGGACGGTTCCATCGAGATCAGCGCCAACCGCGCCGACGGCACGAGCTACCCGATCGGCTATCTCGACGGCTTTACCTGCATCGGCGATATGGAATTCTGCGGAAAACGCGATGATACGCACCAGATCGAGGCACGCACCACCGCGCTTTGTATTGTTCTGCCGCTCGCTTCCACGAAAGAGCTTCTGCTGAACGACAACCGCTTTTTACGATATCTTTTAAACTCTGTCACCGAAAAGCTGATGCTTTATTCCAGCTCCCAGTCGAATTTTTCCACGCTCGAGGAATCCTTCCTCTCTTATCTCTCAGAGCGCTGTCCGGATCAGACGTTTTCCGGCGTGGAAAAGATGGCCATGCAGCTCCACTGCAGCCGCCGCCAGCTCCAGCGGGTTTTAAAGAAGCTGCTCGAAGAAGGACAGCTTGTGAAACTTTCGAAAGGTTCTTACCGCCTCAGCTGAAAACGCCATCGCTTCCTTATTTCCACGATTCCAGGATCGATGTTCCGATCGTTCCCTCCGGCATTTTTACGCCGAAGTTCTCTGCAACGGATGCGCCGATCACAGCGAAGGTGTCCTTCGTCTCCTGAAGGCCGCTCTCCTTCATAGACGGTGAGTACGCAAGGAGCGGCACCTGTTCTCTGGTGTGGTCCGTTCCGGTATAAGTCGGGTCGTTGCCGTGGTCTGCCGTGATCAGGAGCAGATCGTCGTCTTTTAACTGCTCCAGCAGCTTTCCAAGGTTCACATCGAATTTTTCAATCTCTTTTCCGTAGCCTTCCGGGTTTCTTCTGTGGCCCCAGAGTGCATCGAAATCGACGAGGTTGACAAAGCACAGTCCGGTAAACTCTTTTCCTGCCGTCTCAATCGTCTGCTCCATGCCGTGGACGCTGCTCTTGGATTTCAGACTCTCCGTGATGCCCTCGCCGCAGAAAATATCGTTGATTTTTCCGATACTGATGACATCATATCCTGCCTCCTGCATCGCGTTGAGCACGGTTTTTCCCGTCGGTTTGACAGCGTAGTCGTGACGGTTTGCGGTGCGGACGAACTCTCCTTTTTTCTTTCCGACGTACGGTCTTGCAATGACACGGCCGACTTTCCACTCGTCTTTCATGGTCAGCTCACGGGCAATCTCGCAGTAATGATACAGCGTCTCCAGTCCCATCGTCTCCTCGTTGCCGCAGATCTGCAGTACGGAATCCGCCGAGGTATAGACAATCAGTTCTCCGTTTTCGATCTCGCGCTCTGCCAGCTCATCGAGGATCTCCGTTCCGCTCGCCGCCTTATTGCCGATGATCTTTCTGCCGGTTCGTTTTTCCAGCTCGTCGATCAGTTCTTTCGGAAATCCGTGGTCGGTGAACGTAACGAACGGCTTTGTCGTGTAAATTCCCATCATCTCCCAGTGGCCGGTCATGGTGTCTTTTCCGTTGCTCGCCTCGTTCAGTCTTCTGGCGTAACTCTTTGCCTCATCCTCTGTCACACCGCAGAGATTTCCCATGCCGAGGCGGCGCAGGTTCGGGATTTCAAGGCCTCCCTGACTCTCCCAGATGTGGCCGAAGGTATTGACACCGACATCCCCAAACTTCTCCGAATCCGCCATCGCCCCGATTCCGAGAGAATCCAGGACGATCAGAAAAATACGGTTATATTTTCTCATACTCTTTACTCCTTTCTTTTTAACTCAGCTCAAACATTCCATGATAGAGCTGATAATATTTTCCTTTCTGTGCCAGAAGTGCGTCGTGGTCGCCGCGCTCTACGATATTTCCCTGCTCCAGCACCATGATCGCATTGGCGTTTCGCACGGTGCTTAAGCGGTGGGCGATGACAAATACGGTTCTGCCCTCCATGAGCTGGTCCATTCCTTTTTCGATCAGCGCCTCGGTTCTGGTGTCAACGGAGGATGTTGCCTCGTCAAGAATCAGCACCGGCGGATCGGCAACGGCGGCACGGGCAATCGCGAGAAGCTGGCGCTGGCCCTGGGAGAGGTTGGCTCCGTCGGAGGTCAGCATCGTGTCGTAGCCGTTCGGCAGACGGCGGATGAAGGAATCCGCATTCGCAATTTTGGCCGCATGTTCAATTTCTTCCTGCGTGGCATCGAGTTTTCCAAAACGGATGTTTTCTGCTACGGTTCCCGTGAACAGATGGGTATCCTGCAGAACGATACCGAGGGAGTGGCGCAGAGCGTCTTTTTCGATATCTTTTACGTCAATGCCGTCGTAGACAACCGCGCCGCCCTGGACGTCGTAGAAACGGTTGATCAGGTTCGTGATCGTCGTTTTTCCGGCTCCTGTGGAACCGACAAAAGCAATTTTCTGGCCTGGTTTGGCATACAGGCTGATGTTCTTTAAGATCAGACGGTCTGCCGTGTAGCCGAAATCCACGTTTTCAAAACGCACATCGCCCTTTAATTCCGTCATCGTTCCGTCCGGGCGCTTCCATGCCCAGCGGCCTGTTGTCTCTTCGCAGACGGCAAGTGCGCCGTTCTCTTCTTTTACGTTGACCAGTTCCACTTTTCCCTCATCGATTTCCGGCTCCAGGCTCATCACGTCGAAGACACGCTCCGCACCGGCGAGCGCTGAGAGAAGGAAGTTGCTCTGCTGGGTGAACTGGTTGATCGGAAGCGCCGCCTGGCGGACAAAGACAAGGTAGCTTGCCAGGCTTCCGATATCGGCTTTTCCGTGCAGGGCGAGAAGGCCGCCGAGCACTGCCACAATCGCATAATTGACATACGAAATGCTGACAACGACAGGAACCATCGTCGCCGCATACCCCTGCGCGCCGGTTCCCGCTTTCCGGAGCTCCTCATTCTTTTTGCAGAATTCCGTAAAGCTCTCTTCTTCGTGGTGGAACACCTTGACGACTTTCTGTCCGGTGATCAGCTCCTCAATATAGCCGTTCAGTTCTCCGAGGCTGTTCTGCTGCTTCGTATAATAACCCTTGCTGCGCTTTCCGCTGAACTTGATATACCAGAACATGATACCGTAGCACACCGTTACAATCAGCGAGAGCCGCCAGTTTAGGATATACAGCAAGGTCAGTGTTCCCACAATCTGGATGAAGCTCTGGATAACCATCGCAAAACTGTTGTTCAGGGCATCTGCCATCGTGTCGATATCGTTCGTGAAAAGACTCATGATATCGCCGTGGCGTCTGCTGTCGAAGAACTGCAGCGGCAGTGTCTGGACGTGTTCGAACAGATCGCGGCGGATGTCAAAGACAACCTGCTGTGCTGCTTTTACCATGGTCTGCGTGTAGCCGTATGCTGCGAGTGCGCCGCACCCGAAAATGAGTGCCGTAATCAGCACGCCGCGCAGCAGTGTGTGCACATCTCCGTCCGCCAGTCCGTTGACAACCGGGCGGATCATATACGTTCCAAGGAGGTTGGCTCCCGCGCTGATTGTTACCAGTACCGCTACGACTGCGAGCATTTTTTTGTGCCGTCCCAGATAAGACAGGAAGACGCGCAGCGTGTGTTTCAGGTTCTTTGGTTTCTTTCCGCTATAAGCTCTCGCTGCCATTTTCGTCTCCTCCTTTCATCTGTGAGGCGTAAATTTCCTGATAAATCGGGTCATCCGCCAGCAGTTCAGCGTGCGTGCCGATCCGGTGTACTTTTCCGTCATCAAGAATGATGATCTGATCCGTATTCATGACGGATGTTACTCTCTGCGCAATGATAATTTTTGTGACATTCTTCCGCGCCGCCAGTGCCTCGCGGATCTTTTTCTCCGTTGCCGTGTCGACCGCACTTGTCGAATCATCGAAGATCAGGATTTTTGCCTTTCCGATCAGCGCACGCGCGATGCAGAGACGCTGCTTCTGGCCTCCGGAGAGGTTGCTTGCGCCCTGCTCGAGCACGGTGTCGAGGCCGTCCGGCATGCGGTTCAAAAATTCATCCGCACACGCCGCGCGGCATGCTTCCCAGATCTCCTCATCGGATGCATCCACATTGCCCCATTTCAGGTTTTCACGCACGGTTCCGGAGAACAGCACGTTTTTCTGCAGAATGATATTGACTGCATCGCGGAGAGCGGCAAGATCGTACGCGCGCACATCCTTTCCGCCGACGCGGACGGTGCCGCGGCTGGTATCATACAGACGCGGAATGAGCTGCACCAGCGTCGTTTTCGAAGAACCTGTTCCTCCGAGGATTCCTACCGTCTGACCAGCTTTGATCTTCAGCGTAACATCGGAGAGTGCGTACTCTTTTGCTTCTTCTTTGTATTTAAACGATACGTTGTCAAACTCCACGCTGCCCTCTGTCACTTCTGTTACACCATTTTCCGGCGAGGTGAGCACGATTTTCTCATCGAGCACCTCGACAATCCGGTGTGCGCTCGCCATGGAACGGGTCAGAAGCAGGAAGACGTTTGCAATCATCATCATCGAGTTCATGACCTGCATGACGTAGCTTAGAAATCCGGTCAGGTTTCCGACGGCAAGCTGTTTTTTCAGAATCATATTTCCGCCGAACCACAGAATCAGCACGATCGCGGTATACATGACGCCCTGAAATGCCGGCAGATTCAGCACGGCGTAGTGGAACGTCTGCTCGCTCGCTGCGGTCAGGTCGGTGTTGACCTCGTTGAATTTGTCTTCCTCGTACTCATCCCGCACGAAAGCTTTGACGGCACGGATCGCGGTCAGCCCCTCCTGGACAACGTTGTTCAGGCGGTCCACCATGGACTGCAGTTTTGTGTACATCGGGGCAACTCTCCGCACAATCAGGGAGAGAATAAAGCCAAGAAGCGGGGTACATACAAGGAATACAAATGCCAGCCGCGGATTCATATAGAATGAAAGGCCGATTCCCATAATCAGAAGCGACGGTCCGCGCGTGATCGGGCGGAAGCCGGCGCTTACCATATTCTGGATGACGGTAACATCCGTCGTCATACGGGTGATCAGGGATGATACCGCAAAGTGGTCGAGGTTGGAAAATGCATACTGCTGCATTTTCTCATACTCCGCCTTCCGGATCTCAGCTCCCCAGCCGTACGTCGCCCGCGCCGCAAAGTGCGCGTATAAAATTCCGGTCACAAGCGCACAGAGCGCGCAGACTCCCATCTGGATTCCCTTGCGGTAAATGTAAGGGATATCGCCGTTCGCAACGCCGATGTCAATCAGATTGGAAATCAGAATCGGAATAAAAAGTTCAAAACACGTTTCTACCAATACCAGCACTGCTCCGAAAATCATATCCCGCTTGTAGGGACCTGCATACGAGAGCAGACGCTTCATATCATTCATCTTCTGTCATGTCCTGCCACTCAAAATGTGATTAAATATACTTATCACATCGAGATAATGTAAGTTCTCACGAATCTTACTTACTGCTTCAGTGTGTATACTTTTGATTGACCGAAATCATATCTACTCGTAGGTCCATGTACACTCCACAGTCGTTAATTCCCGAAATAGCCTTCGGTACATACTTACATTTGCGTCCTTATGCAATCTTGTAAGTTTTTACACCTCTCAGATTCAGTGCCGCATTGAAATCCCTGTCTTCGACATAGCCACAATGACATCGAAATATTCTATCTGAAAGTTTTAAATCTTTCTTGATCATTCCACAACAATGGCAGATTTTTGATGATGGATACCATCTGTCTGCAACCCGAAGCTCAATACCATTTTCCCTGCTTTTCGCCTTAAGCTTTATTCTGAATTCGTAAAACTTCTGCGAAGCAACTGCTCTTGAAAGATGTTTGTTCTTCATCATCCCCGATACATTTAAGTCTTCAATCGTTATATAAGATGGTTTGGTTTTTACGATCTCTGCGATTGTCTTATTGATGTAATCCGTACGGATATTGTCTATTTTATGATGAAGTTTTTGTACCTTAAGTTTTTGTTTTTGTATATTCGCTCTTTGAGTGGACTCTCCTTTCTTTAGATTTTCATACTTTCGGGAGAGACATCTCTGTTCCCGAACGAGTCGTTTTTCTAATTTCTTTAATCTTGCTGATTTGTTGATATTCTTATAGGTCTTACCATTTGAAACAATGGCAAAATCCTTTAGCCCCAGGTCGATGCCGATTCCTTCGTTAGAAGGATCAGCAGTTTTGTTGTCAGGAATTTCTATAAGAGCCGAAACATAATATCTGCCCGCTTTCATGGAAACATGCCCGCTTTTTATGGTATATCCTTCTTTCGTCGTAGGAATGTATCCTTTTTCTTTGATACGAACCCATCCAAGTGATGGAATGTTAACTCGGTGTCTCTCGCAGCGACAATCTTTCGGATTATTCTTTACGAAATACATCTTCACATCAGATCTGCCTTTCTTTTTGAACTTCGGAAAAGCACTTTCATGATCGAAGAATTTTTTAAATGCAGTTTGTCCATGATTTACCGCCTGGGTCACTGCTTTTGAGTATGCTTCCTTAATCCATAAATATTCTGGATATTGTGGAAGATATTCATGATTCAGCCAGACTCTGAATTTACTGCTGCTCATGAATTTTTCGCCATTTTGATAAAGTTCTTTGTTATGGGCCAGATAGAAATTGTAAATAAATCTACAAGTTCCTATTGTTTTATGAATCCTGACTTTCTGCTCTTCTGTCGGATGGATTTCCGTCTTGAAGCTCTTTAGCAATTTCCTCGTCCCTCTCTATTTGTTTTTTATACTTACGAAGTCCATACAATCTGCAGGAGAACACATGAAGTATGGAAACAATGTCCTGTACAAGTTCTTCCTGTGGTGATAATTCTTCATTGTTTACCACCACGATCGTTGTATTGAATTTCATACAGAATTTTTCAAACCAATCATAACCGAATCGGATAAATCTGTCTTTGTGGGTTATGATGATCGTTTTTACTTTCTGTTCCATTACTTCATCTAATAATTTATTCCACTTTTTGCGGTTGTAATTAAGACCACTTCCATACTCTTCGATACATTGGTCTACAATGATTCCCCTGGCATTACAAAACTGTCGTAAAAATGCGACCTGGTTTTGCAAATCGTCTTTTTGATTTTTTGTAGATACTCTGGCATAAATAACTGCCTGACGTTTATCATTTTCGATATTTATGCCTTTGAATTGAAGATATTGGTCATACGTATAATAACGCCTGTCGGTCGGAGTTCGATTTGCTTTTAAAATTCCTTCTCTGTCCCAACGCTGTAACGTTTTAACAGATATCCCTAACAGTTCAGCAAAATCTTTCGGCTTGTAGTTTGTGATATTTGATGTGTTCATAATATGATTCTCCTTTTACATATTTAAACACGTTATATCACATTTGACAATATATTTAGTTACTTATATTTTCCTCCTTTTGCTGTTTTTCGGAGTCCATTTTACCATACCCCGGCATGATTTTCAACGCGCCGAAATAATCCCTTTTACCCCAAAAATCCCCTTTTCCCAACAACTTTTCTGTCGTCAGAAAAAGAGGATCGTTTTTTCACTCACGGATAACCTGAAACGTTTTCCACTTGCCCTGTTTGAATCTCCACCAGAAGATGATGCCGCGCACGGACCAGTCGAGGCACATCGCAAGAGCGATTCCCATAACGCCCATGTTCATCCAGATTGCAAAAATCACAGAGAAAATCAGGCGGACGCCGATGGTCGTGAAGAGGGAAATTCCCATTGTGAATTTTACATCTCCTGTCGCACGAAGGCCGCTTCCAAGCGGTCCGGCGTAGCAGAGTGCAATACCGTTGAAAATATTATGCAGCAGTACCAGCCAGAGTGTCAGCCGCTTCGTCTCCTCGGACACCGCATAGAAGGAAAGGACAAACGGTGTGACTGCAAAGACAAGCGCATTCCATGCCACTCCAATGATCAGTGTGATTTTTATCAGCTTGCGGAAATAATACTCCGCCTGATCAGTATCTCCCGCGCCCATGCACTGTCCGATGACGGTGATGAATACTGGGGAAAGTGCACTGCTTGTGAGTGCCGCCATGGACCATATACTCTGGGCAATGCCGTTTGCGGCAATCTGGTAGGTACCAAACAGTGCTACCACACTGGAAAGTGCTACTTTGACGAGCTGGAAAATACCGCTCTCGATACCGTTCGGAACTGCGATACTGAGGATCGTTTTCTGGAAGCTCAAGTCTACTTTAAAAATCCACTCTTTCAGATACTGCACCGGATTTCGCTTTGAGAAGCAGAGAACCGTGATAACAGCTGCGGAAAAGATACGCGCAATCAGCGACGGAACCGCAACGCCAGGCACACCTGTATGCAAAGCAAAGACGCCGATACAGTTTCCGACTACGTTGATCACATTCGATGCAATCGAAAGGTACATCGTCGTGCTGGTTTTTCCAAAACTGCGGTACAAAGCCGCTCCCGCATTGTAAATCGCCATTGCCGGATAGGAATATGCCGAGATACGCAGATACGTCACGCATGCCGCCATGACATCATCCTCAACCTTGCCGAACATCAAACGCATCAGCTGTTCGTTGGCAACCAGTACCACTACAGAAATAACAACCGACATCGAATGTTCCCGGTGCCGTCAGAAGCTGGGAAGCTGCCGCTCCCGCCTGCTCCTTGTCCTTCTTTCCGATATACTGGCTGATGACCACCGCACCGCCGGATGCCAGCGCTGTGAACAGATTGATAAAGATCATATTAAACGCATTGACCAGTGACACACCGGAAACCGCCGCCTCTCCGACAAATCCGATAACAAACACGTCCGCAATTCCGACCAGAGCCACCAGAAGCTGCTCTAGGAAAAGCGGAATAATCAGCTTTTTCAAATCCTGATTTGTAAACATAAACCCCCCCCTGCCATTTTTCTTTCTGTCTCTATTTTAGACATCTAACAGCTCATTTGTCTAATGCTTATTCTAAATGGCAGTTCATACGCGGATTGCATATTACACTTCACAGAAATCTCTTTTCACTTTCTCACACAGCTTGCCATACACACGCTCCACAAACCATGGCTCTGTCGATTTTTCTGCGATCTGCTCCACCGGAATCCAGCCGACTGCGCTGTTTTCATCCGGCTTGCAGCGGATTTCCTGTACCGGGTCTGCTTCCATGAGATATGTCACATTCAGATGGAGATGTGTCGTCACGTACTTTCCGCGCTTCACATGGCCGTCCACCGACAGGATTTCGAGCGAGAATGGCTGATCCGATAAGAGCTTCACCTCTTCAATCCCGGATTCCTCCTTCACTTCTCTTACCGCCACGCTGCAAAGATCCGCATCTCCGTCCGCGTGGCCGCCGAGCCATGCCCAGGAATGGTAAATATTGTGATACGCCATCAGCACCTGCTTCCGATCCGGGCTTACGACCCAGGCGGAGGCAGTCAGATGTGCGGTCTCATTTTCCCGCGTCAAAATATCGCATCCGCTCTCCATCCATTTCAGCAGAATCGCCCGATCCCGCTCTTCCTGCTCATTGTACGGACGGTATTCCCGGATCTGCCGCAGCAGGTTTTCTTTGGCTGTTTCATTCTGCATCCGTTTTCCCTCCCACTTTGATTTTAAACGATTGATAAAAAAGACCCCGGCGCCTGTATTTCTACAGACCGCCGGGGTCTCCTTACGTTTGAACACAAATCATGCTATTGCATGAAAATCCTGATTCGGACAGATTCTGCTTAAATTAAGCGTTCTTCTGAGCGATAGCTGCCTGAGCTGCTGCCAGACGGGCGATCGGCACACGGAACGGTGAGCAGGAAACATAGTCCAGACCCAGTTTGTTGCAGAACTCTACGGAGCTCGGATCTCCACCGTGCTCACCGCAGATACCTACGTGCAGAGAAGAGTTAACCGGTCTTCCAAGATCGATAGCCATCTTCATCAGCTTGCCAACGCCGTCCTGATCGAGTTTTGCGAATGGATCGTTCTCGAAGATCTTAGCGTCATAGTAAGCGTTCAGGAATTTACCAGCATCGTCACGGGAGAATCCGTAAGTCATCTGAGTAAGGTCGTTGGTTCCAAAGCAGAAGAAGTCTGCCTCTTTTGCGATCTCATCTGCAGTCAGAGCTGCTCTCGGGATCTCGATCATGGTACCAACTTCGTATTCAAGGTCGCTGCCTGCAGCTGCGATTTCAGCGTCAGCGGTCTCTACTACGAATTTCTTAACGTATTTCAGCTCTTTGATATCGCCAACAAGCGGGATCATGATTTCCGGTTTAACATTCCAATCCGGATGAGCTTTCTTCACGTTGATGGCTGCGCGGATTACTGCGCTTGTCTGCATCTTAGCGATTTCCGGATAAGTTACAGCAAGACGGCATCCACGATGACCCATCATCGGGTTGAACTCATGCAGACCAGCGATGATTGCTTTGATCTGCTCAACAGATTTGCCCTGTGCGTCAGCCAGTTTCTTGATGTCCTCTTCCTCAGTCGGAACGAACTCATGAAGCGGCGGATCCAGGAAACGGATGGTAACCGGGTTGCCTTCCAGAGCTTCATACAGCTTCTCGAAGTCTCCCTGCTGCTCCGGAAGGATCTTAGCAAGTGCTGCTTCTCTCTCTTCTACGGTTTCAGCGCAGATCATCTCACGGAATGCATCGATTCTGTTGCCTTCGAAGAACATATGCTCTGTACGGCAAAGTCCGATACCTTCTGCACCAAGCTCACGAGCTTTCTTAGCGTCTGCCGGTGTATCAGCGTTTGTACGAACTT